>Ga0316204_10001481_pt1 | contig 62735 bp, 62 predicted proteins | sample 6monrhotite_MG_2_FD_205661 | JGI IMG/M metagenome (GOLD analysis project Ga0316204, IMG submission 205661) | Microbial mat bacterial communities from mineral coupon in-situ incubated in ocean water Damariscotta River, Maine, United States -... | ecosystem: Environmental > Aquatic > Marine >...
AAGACTCGATCAATAAAGTCGAGTTGCCCATTCTGACCCCAGTGCTAAGAGCACGGCCTTGAATCTAAGGGCTTGCCTCGCCGCAGACTGATGATGCCTCATCTGACCGCGTTTACGAGATACAAGGTCTTGTATTGCCACAGTTCGATTGTGATGTGGTAGCTACGTTTGTTACTGCATCTTGACCGGAAAGGGGTGCATGAATACTCTTCGCCGCCCTCGTGAGAGGGATTACCCATATAGGCTCGTAGCTCAGGGGTAGAGCACCACCTTGACATGGTGGGGGTCGGCGGTTCGAAACCGCCCGAGCCTACCATTTATATAATGCGTAGATTGTAAAAGGCCGGACTTAATCAGTCTGGCCTTTTTTATTGCCGCATTGTCGATAGGATGCAGCGCTTACACGTTTGGAGGAACACCATCGCCATGAATATTCAACTACCTGACGGTTCAAGCCGCACCCTGGAAGAGGGCGCAACTGCATACGATCTGGCTGCCGATATCGGCCCCGGTCTGGCGCGTGCCACGATTGCAGCAATTGTGAACGACACTCAGGTGGATGTTTCCCACGTGTTGAAAGACGGCGATACTGTTTCCCTGATTACCGAAAAGTCCGATGAAGGGCTGGAAGTGATCCGTCACTCCACATCACATTTGATGGCTATGGCTGTGCAGGAAGTATTCCCCGGCGCGCAGGTGACCATTGGTCCCGTGATTGAAAATGGCTTCTACTACGATTTCGCTTATGAGCGCGCTTTTACGCCTGAAGATCTGAAGAAGATTGAAGAGAAAATGCGTCAGCTAGCCAATCAGAAGATGGCGATCTCTCGTGAAGAGTGGGATCGTGATGATGCCATCGCTCATTTTGAAGGCATTGGTGAAAGCTACAAGGCCAAGCTGATCGCGCGTATTCCACCGGGTGAAACTGTTAGTCTGTATAAACAGGGCGAGTGGTCCGATCTTTGTCGTGGCCCGCATGTGCCGAATACCGGCAGTCTTAAACATTTTAAATTGATGAAAGTGGCAGGCGCATATTGGGAAGGCAATTCCGATAACGAGCAGTTACAGCGTATCTATGGTACTGCCTGGGCATCCAAGGCTGATCTGAAAGCCTATCTGGTGAGGCTTGAAGAGGCTGAGAAGCGTGATCATCGCAAATTGGCCAAGTCACTGGATCTGTTCCACCTGCAGGAAGAAGCACCGGGTATGATCTTCTGGCACCCGAAAGGCTGGACCGTCTGGCAGCAGGTAGAGAATGAAATTCGCGGCGTGATGCGCGACAACGGCTATCAGGAGATCAAGACTCCGCAGGTTGTGGATCGCAAACTGTGGGAGAAATCCGGTCACTGGGATAAGTTCCGTGATGATATGTTCACCACCAGTACCGATAACCGCGAGTACGCCATCAAGCCGATGAACTGCCCGTGTCATATTCAGGTTTACAATCAGAATCTGCACTCATACCGTGACCTGCCACTGCGTTTGGCTGAGTTCGGCTCCTGCCATCGCAATGAGCCATCGGGTACTTTGCACGGCCTGATGCGTCTGCGTAACTTTGTTCAGGATGATGCACATATCTTCTGTACTGAAGATCAGATTCAGGATGAGGTGTGTAACTTCATTGATCTGACTTATGATGTATATAAACGTTTCGGTTTTGAAGAGGTCATCATTTTCCTCTCTGATCGCCCTGAGAAACGCGTGGGTACGGATGAACAGTGGGATAAGGGTGAGGCATCATTGCACCAGGCGCTGCAGTCCAAGGGTATTGAATACGGCCTGAACCCGGGTGAAGGTGCGTTCTACGGACCGAAGATCGAGTTTTCTCTGAAAGATTGTCTGGGACGCGTTTGGCAGTGTGGTACCATTCAGGTGGACTTCTCCATGCCTGGTCGTCTGGATGCCGAATATGTGGCGGAAGACTCATCACGCCAGACACCTGTCATGTTACACCGTGCGATTCTCGGGTCGTTGGAGCGCTTCATCGGTATCCTGATTGAACATCATGAAGGCCGATTCCCGTTCTGGCTGGCGCCGGTGCAGGCAGTCGTCTGTAATATCACCGATTCACAGTCAGAATATGTGTCAGAAGTGACACAAAAAATGTTCAAAGCAGGATTTCGTGTAGATGCAGACTTGCGAAATGAAAAGGTCGGCTATAAAGTGCGCGCCCACACCTTAGAGCGGGTACCTTATATTCTTGTTGCCGGAGATCGGGAACGTGATGAAGGAACGCTCAGTGTACGTGATAGAAGCGGCGAAGATCTGGGTACATTCAGCGTAGATGGCTGGATTACCAAGATGCAGGAAATGCAGTCGAATCACGAGTAAACAGTTTTTAGAAAAGTGAGATCAGGAGTCTTGTATTAAAAAGGATTTGCCAATTAACCTGGAAATCGATGCCTCAGAGGTTCGGGTGGTTGATGATACAACAGGAGAGCAGCTCGGCGTTCTGTCGCTGAATGAGGCTGTATCCAGAGCGCAGGCCAAGGGTCTTGACCTGGTGCTGATGGCTGCAAAGAGTAACCCACCGGTCTGTAAGATCATGGATTACGGCAAATATAAATACGAGCAGAGCAAAAAAGCTAATCTCGCCAAGAAGCGTCAGCATGTGATGCAGGTGAAAGAAGTTAAAGTTGGTGCCAATACCGACGCGCATGATATGGATGTTAAACTGAAGGCAGCGAAAAAGTTTCTGTCTCAGGGTAACAAGGTGAAAGTAAGTTTGCGCTTTCGCGGTCGTGAAATGGCACACACCAGTCGAGGACTTGATCAGATGAAGTTCGTGGCCTCGCAGGTGGTAGAGTTCGGTAAACCTGAAAAGATGCCGAACATGGAAGGGCGACAGATGATTATGATCCTCGCTCCAATTAAGAAATAAGAAGTAATTTTCGCGGGTAAAAAAGACCCTCGAAAAGGGTCTTTTTTAGTTTTTTAGAGTTTAAAACAGAAGGAAGAATACAATGCCTAAGATGAAAACAAACAGCGGCGCAGCCAAGCGCTTTTCCAAAACCGGCAGCGGCAAATGGAAACGTAACAAGGCTTTCGGAAGTCATATTCTGACCAAGAAATCACCAAAGCGTAAGCGCAACATGCGTGGTACAGAGCTGGTATCAGCTTCTGATGCGAAGTGTCTGGAACGTCTGATTCCAGGTCGCGGTTAAGATAGTTTAGGTTAGGAGAGATATATGCCTCGCGTTAAATCCGGTGTACAGGCGCACGCGCGCCACAAGAGTGTTATTAAGGCAGCCAAGGGCTACCGTGGTCGTCGTAAAAGCTGCTTCCGCGTAGCTACCCAGGCGGTTGATAAGGGACGTCAGTATGCGTACCGCGACCGTAAGGTTAAGAAACGTGACTTCCGCAGCCTGTGGATTGTTCGTATCAATGCAGCTGCTAAAGCGAATGGTCTGAACTACTCACGTTTCATGAACGGCCTGAGCAAGGCTGGTATTGAGCTTGACCGTAAGGTTCTGGCTGATATCGCAGTACGTGATGCTGAAGGTTTTGCGAAGCTGGTAGAAGTAGCTCGCGCACAGGTTCAGTAAAACAGCTTTCCCGGTTACGGCCGGTTGATAAGTAGTAATGAAATCTAAGGCAGGGCTGTTCGCAGTCCTGCCTTTTTTTTGCAATAAAAAGGTCAAAGGCTTTTTTCCACGAAGAACACGAAGGACACAAAGAAAAGGCAATCCGGTTTGAATCAGTAGTGTTTCAATTATGCTGCTTGACCACATTATATGTTTTTTCTTCGTGCCCTTCGTGCCCTTCGTGGTGAACAAGGGGTAAAAGGTATGAGTGAAATTGATTCGCTGAAAGATCAGCTCGAGTCTCTGCAATCCGAGGCACTGACTGCATTTTCTGAAGCCACGGATCTGGCCGGTTTGCAGCAACTTCGCGTGAACTATCTGGGTAAAAAAGGTGCATTAACCGAAGTGCTTAAGGGTGTGGGTAAATTGCCACCTGCAGAGCGTCCGGTGATCGGCCAATTTGTGAACAAGACCAAGTCGGCACTCTCCGATGCACTTGATGTGGCTGAAGCAGAGCTGGCTGTAAAAGCCAAAGTCGCACGTATTGAAGCTGAACGTATCGATGTGACACTGCCCGGTCGTACAGGGCGAAGTGGTGCTCTGCATCCTGTACAGCAGGGTCTGGATGAAATTTCCGCCATCTTCTCACAGATGGGGTTCGAAATAGCGGAAGGGCCTGAAATCGAAAATGAATTCAATAATTTCGATGCGCTGAATATTCCTCCTGAACATCCTGCGCGTGCGATGCATGATACCTTTTTCGTCAATGAAATGGGCGACGAACCTATGTTGCTCAGAACCCATACATCCCCTGTTCAGATTCGTGCCATGAAACGTTTTCTGGCCGAAGGTGGTGAGCCGCCACTAGCTGTTGTTGCCCCTGGGCGTGTCTACCGTTGCGATTATGATGTGACCCATTCGCCGATGTTTCATCAGGTTGAGGTATTCAAGGTTGATCGTGATGTCTCCATGGCACATTTGAAAGGTGTGCTCAAACATTTCCTCTCAACCTACTTTGAAAAGGATGTTTCTATTCGTCTGCGTCCACACTATTTCCCGTTCACCGAGCCATCGGCTGAAGTGGATATCGGTTGTGTATTCTGTGCAGGTAAAGGTTGTCGAATTTGTAAAAATAGCGGTTGGATTGAGGTGCTGGGCTCCGGCATGATCCACCCGAATGTATTGAAATCAGTCGGTATCGATTCAGAAGAGTTTTCCGGTTTTGCTTTCGGCCTTGGTGTTGAACGACTGGTGATGCTAAAACAGGGGATTCCGGATTTGCGTATGTTCTTTGAAAATGATGTTCGATTCCTGAGCCGGATGGGAGTGAAACGATGAAAATTCCATTTTCCTGGTTAAAAGAGCAGGTCGCACTGACCTCTACACCGGAACAGATTGCTGATGATCTGGTGCGTCTTGGTCATGAAGTAGAAGGTGTTGAAAAGCCGCGTGCTGCAGTAAGCGGCGTGCGCGTGGGATTGATCAGCTCCAAAATCCCGCATCCTGATGCGGATAAGCTGAGCCTGCTGAAGATTGATATTGGTGAGGCAGAGATGCTGGATATCGTCTGTGGCGCATCCAATATGGATGCAGGTGATAAAGTACCCGTCGCAACCATCGGTACTACGCTGCCTAATGGTCTGAAAATCAAGAAGGGTGCAATTCGTGGCCAGACCAGTTTCGGTATGTGCTGCTCTGAAGTTGAATTGGGCCTTGCTGATGAATCGGCAGGTCTGTTGATTTTGCCTGCAGATGCACCGACAGGCGCTGAGGTTGGAGCGTATCTCAAGCTGGAAGAGGCTGTATTTGATCTCTCCATCACACCGAATCGTGGTGACTGCATGAATACACGCGGTCTTGCACGCGATCTTGCTGCCGATGCTAATCTTCCTCTGGTGGAGGTTGGTGAGTACATAGCAGCTGTTGATGCTTCTGTAGCTGTGCCGCAGGTGAGTGTTAGTGCTGAAGCAGATGCTCCGGCATATCTGGCTCGTTGTATTGAGGGTGTGAAACTGGCTGACTCTCCTGCATGGATGCAGGCAGGACTTATTATGGCCGGTATGCGACCGGTTAACGGCATTGTTGATGTTTTGAATTATGTGATGCTTTATCTGGGTCAGCCGATGCATGCCTTTGATGCCGGCAAGCTTAAAGGGGCCATTGAGGTTCGCTCGGCTGAGGCCGGTGAATCATTCAAGGCTCTGGATGGTCGTGAATTAACACTACATGCCGGTGATCTGGTGGTCACCGATCAGAGTGGTGTGATTGCACTGGCCGGTATTATGGGTTCTGATGAGTCCGGTGTCAGTGAAGGTACAACCAATATCGTACTGGAATCGGCCTTTTTCCGCCCTGCACGTGTGAGTGAAACGCGCCGTACCTATGCCATGGTTTCTGAGGCGTCCATGCGTTTTGAACGCGGTGTTGACCCTGAAATGGTTGTGACTGCGATGCAGCAGGCGACTAAAATCATTACTGAGCTATTCGGTGGTGTGGTCGGCGAGATCACAGTTTGTGGAAATGCCGCTGCAATCAATTCAGGAAAACAGCTGCGTTGCAGTGTTTCGCGTATTGAAAAACGTCTGGGTATTGCGATTCCAGAAGAGATGGATGACGTGCTGCGTCGTATGGGCTTTGGCATGCTGCGTCATGCAGATATGCTGGAAGTGGTGATCCCACCATTCCGCCATGATGTTTCAATCCCTGAAGATATGTCGGAAGAGTATGCGCGCGTGATTGGCTTTGATGCTATCCCTGAAATCCTGCCGGCGTTGGCAACGATTGCGCCTGCAAAACAGGATCGTTCGGTGCACGATGCTGTGGCCGGTGGTTTCCTGCAGGCAGTAAGCTATGCCTTTATCTCCGAGGAAGAGCAGCGCCTGTTTGTGGCTGATGATGGCAATGATATCGGATTGCAAAATCCAATCTCTGATGCGATGAGTGTCATGCGCCGTTCGGCTTGGCCGGGACTGCTGAATGCAGCAAAACATAACCTGAATCGTCAGCAACCGGGTGTGGCTTTTACCGAGCAGGGACGTCTGTATGTGAAAACTGAATCAGGCTATGATGAGAGCAATGTTCTTGCCTGGCTGCTCTCCGGAGAAGTGGAGGATGATCAGTGGCATGGAAAGGCACGTGGTGCAGATTTCTTTGATCTGAAAGCTGCGGTAGAAGAGTGGTTGGCTCTGCGTGGATTGACCGGTCGCTTTATCGCTGATGATCATATTCAGGGGCTACAGGCAGGGCAGAGTGCGAAAATTCTCATTGGCCGCGCTGAAGCAGGGCGTATTGGCCGTGTGGATGGTGATGTTGCCGCTGCATTTGACATTGACGGGGCTGTGTTTGTGGCCGATATTAATCTCGATCTGTTACATGCCGGTAAAAAAGCGAAGTTTGCACCCCTGGCTGAATTCCCGGGTGTTGAGCGTGATCTGGTATTTTTGTTGGATAAATCAGCATTTGTTCGTGATGCAGGATCTGATGCGATTGTGCAGACCGTGAGCAAGGCTGGCGGCAAGTTGCTGACTGAAGCTCGTGTTTTCGATCTCTATGAAGGCAAGGGTGTGCCGGAAGATATGATCAGTGTTGGTGTACGTTTCACGCTGCAGGATCCAAAGCGTACGCTGACTCAGGAAGACTCCGATACAGCCTCCAAGGCGATTATTGCTGCAATGGATAAACGTTTCGGGGCAGCTCTGCGCGGCTAGAAGGTTTTTGATCCCCCGTTAGCAGGCTGCCGGGACAAACATCCCAAATCGGAGAAAACGGCGGAGCCGTGGCTGATTCGGGATGTGCAGGCTCGGAAATCCGTAGGACAGACTGGTTCCGGGGTGTCCTTCTTTCGTTCTTTCTTGGGCATACAAGAAAGGACAAGAAAACATTTGGGCGAGATGCTGTTTATTGATTCAGCTAAGGGGACCTGAATACAGGACCAATATTTTCCTGATGGTGAAAGGGTAGTCTCTAATTGAGTTGAGAGGTGAGTTTATGCTGGCAGGTGTGGATGAAGTAGGGCGCGGACCATTGGCTGGACCTGTAGTGACTGCTGCCGTGATTCTTTCACCCGATGACCCATATCTGGGGCAATACCGTGATTCCAAGCGAGTGGCCGAAAAGAAACGCCTCAAGCTGTATCACCATATCCGCAGGCACGCAGTGAGCTATTCAGTATCCATGGCGAGTGTGGAAGAGATTGATCAGATCAATATCCTGCATGCAACCATGCTCTCCATGCGCCGTTCAGTGGAGAGTCTGGCTCTGTCTCCATCGAAAGTGTTGGTAGATGGTAATCGTATCCCAGACCTGACTGTACCTGCCGAGGCAATTGTGGGTGGTGACGATCTGGTGCAGGAAATTGCAGCAGCCTCGATCATTGCCAAGGTGATTCGGGACCGGATGATGGCTATGTATGATGCCCACTTCCCCGGTTATCAATTCTCCAAACACAAGGGTTATGGGACCAAGGTGCATATGGAAGCTTTGCATGAACAGGGCCCGTGCCCGATCCATCGCAAAACGTTCGCTCCGATCGCCAAACTGCTCTGATTTTCACCGCAGAGGACACGAAGAGCACGAAGAAAGATCAGCCTTTATGTTTAAGGGCTTTTATTCGCAGCTACATCATGGCTCAGTAGCATGCATTGACTAACGATCCTTTTCCTTGAAGAGATTCCGATATGTTTCGATTATTAGCTTCCTCGGTGTTCTTCGTGCTCTCTGTGGTGGCTAAATGCCACTTTAAAGGATATAGCGGGAGAGATCTTCATCCTGGGAGATTTCGCCCAGCTCTTCGCGCACATATGCTGCATCAACCAGAACCTTGTCACCTCTGCGATCAGATGCTTCGAAACTGATCTTCTCCAGTACATGCTCTAGCAGGGTATGCAGTCTGCGTGCTCCGATATTCTCGGTTTTCTCATTTACTGATACGGCAATACGAGCAAGCTCGGAGATGCCATCATCAGAGAATTCAATGCTGACATTCTCAGACAGGAGCAGGGCAGCATACTGGCGTGTCAGGGATGATTCAGGCTCTACCAGAATACGGCGGAACTCATCTTCACCAAGGGCTGAGAGATTCACCCGGATTGGAAAACGGCCCTGCAGCTCAGGAATCAGATCTGAAGGTTTTGCCAGATGGAACGCACCGGATGCAATAAACAGGATGTGATCCGTCTTCAGGTGTCCGTAACGGGTATTCACCGTAGTACCTTCAACCAATGGCAGTAGGTCGCGCTGCACGCCTTCACGAGATACTTCACCGCCTGATGCAGCACCACTGCGGTGGGTGATCTTGTCCATCTCATCAAGGAAGACGATACCGTCGTTTTCAGCACGTTTGATGGCTTCATCTTTGATCGCATCCTGATCAAGCAGGCGATCTGCCTCCTGTTGCTGGATGATCTTCATGGCGTCGGATACATCCATGCGTTTGGCTTTGTGCTGTTTGCCCATCATGTTGCCGAGCATATCCTGCAGGTCCATTGCCTCAGTGCCCTGGCCGGTGAACAGCTGCATATTTGGCATGCCGCCTTGCGCCTGTTCCACTTCAATCTCAACCTGACGTCTGTCCAGTTCACCCAGGCGCAATTTGTGGCGCATCTTCTCACGTGATTCGTTACTCGCGCTGCTGGGCTCTTTGCTTTGCGGGCCGTTTGGCGCGACAGGGTGCGGAATCAGGATATCGAGTAGTCGATCTTCAGCGACCTTCTCTGCTTTGGTCTGTACTTTGCTCAGATGTTCTTCACGCACGATTTTAATCGCGGTATCAACCAGATCACGAATGATAGTTTCAACATCGCGGCCAACATAACCGACTTCAGTGAATTTGGTTGCTTCAACCTTGATGAAGGGCGCATTGGCCAGTTTTGCAAGTCTACGGGCGATTTCAGTTTTACCGACACCTGTGGGGCCAATCATGAGAATGTTCTTTGGCGTGATCTCTTCACGCATAGGGGATGCTACCTGCTGGCGACGCCAGCGATTGCGCAGGGCAATGGCTACGGCGCGCTTTGCATCATTCTGGCCGACAATATTACGGTCCAGTTCTGAAATGATTTCACGTGGGGTCATGGTCTGGTTCACGTTCAGGACTCCTTGGAGATAGTTTTGATAGTAATATTACTATTGGTATAGATGCAGATGTTTGCAGCAATCAGCATGGCTTCACGTGTTGCATCTTCAGCGGAGAGATCGCTGTGGTTAAGCAGGGCAGTTGCTGCCGCTTTAGCATAGGCACCGCCGGATCCGATGGCTGCAACACCGTCATCAGGCTCCAGTACATCACCGTTGCCGGAGATGAGTAGCGTGTTGTCCTGATCAGCTACAATCATCATGGCTTCCAGCTGGCGCAGATATTTGTCGGTGCGCCAATCTTTGGCAAGGCCAACGGCTGCGCGCATTAATGAGCCTGCATGTTCATCAAGTTTGGCTTCAAAACGTTCAAATAGATTCATGGCATCGGCAGTGGAGCCGGCAAAGCCGGTCAGGATAGAGCCATCACGAATCGAGCGTACTTTACGGCCGCCATGTTTTACAACGGTGTCACCAAGTGTGACCTGACCGTCGCCGCCGATTGCAACTTCACCATTTTTTCGAACAGAGCAGATAGTGGTTCCGCGCATATCAATTTTTCCCATGCTACACTCCGGATTGTTTTTTTTGTTTTAAAAACACGTTTTTTTAATGCATTACAATGCTGTTTTGATTGTGAGCTAACCCTAACGTTGAAATAGATTTGCGTAAGTAGTGATTAAGTGCAATTGAGGTGTTGACGAACGGCTTGTAGATGAATAACTTTCGCCGCCTTCGGACAAGAGGTTGATTCGGGGCGTAGCGCAGCCTGGTAGCGCATCTGGTTTGGGACCAGAGGGTCGGGTGTTCGAATCACCCCGCCCCGACCATTCCTCTTACGAAGAAGTATCAAGCGATTGACGCGATCTGGCGAGCGCCTGTAGCTCAACTGGATAGAGCAACAGCCTTCTAAGCTGTAGGTTGCAGGTTCGAGCCCTGCCAGGCGCGCCACCTGACAAACAATATGGTGGACGTAGCTCAATGGTAGAGCCCCGGCTTGTGATGCCGGTGGTTGGGGGTTCGAGTCCCCTCGTCCACCCCATTTGTTTGTAGATACATAGAAAGGGCCGTTAGCTCAGTTGGTAGAGCAGCTGACTCTTAATCAGCGGGTCGCGCGTTCGAGCCGCGCACGGCCCACCACTTATCTTATTAATATATAAGGAAAAAACAAAAGAGCTGCCTATGGGTGGCTCTTGTTGTTTCAAGCCTAGGACACGCTCAGGACACTCTAGGATTTGTTTCAGTCCGATAATTACCACTGCATCCAAGTGTCACCCATCGGGTCTTTTCGTGGCAGCACGTCAGGGTCAGACCCCTTGCTGCGAGATAGCCAGAGGTTTTCTCTCCGGCAGTCCAGACGGTTCCCATTCCTGTACCGAACAAACTCATCGGGTTTGGCTTGGGTGATGACCCGTGCCAGTCGATGCTTTTTCTTTTTACCTTTATGCCTTTCCACAGTGAACGGGTGGGGGTGCCATTGGCTTGTTGAATACCATTTATACTGTGCTACCCATTCGGCGTCACAGTCATCCACGACGAACAGCCGGTCTGTCACTCTGGTTTTAAATGCCATTGCCATTCAGTTAACTCCTGTTGTGTGCAGGCAAGCACCCCAAGGGGGGAAGCTGCTGCGTCTATATATATGATACCCATTCATATTTTTTCGTCTGAATTGTGGATGGAAGAAGGCTTTTTAAGAATATTGTCGGTTTGGTTGGCTCGTGTTGCCGAAAACGTTCATATGTGTGCCATTAAGGACAATATGTTGCACGGTGTTGCAGTTTGTTCTATTGTTCCAAGCATGAAACCAGATCAGTTACTTAAAGAAGCACAGCTAGTCGATATGAAGGGAGTTTTAGAGCCTCATCGAGAGGCGATCTTTCTTCTTCGCGAAAAGGGATATACTTGGCGCGAAATATCAGATTTTTTGAATGATAGAGGGATAGAGACGGATCACACCAAGGTATATCGATTTTTCAAAAAAATTAAATTAGATGAGGTGATTAGTATGAAGAGAGGAATTCATATTGCTGATGGAGATTGTATAAATTTGGAGCGAATTTATTCTTACAGAATAGAGGATGATGTCATAACTCTTTCTACTGGTCAGTTAGGAGATGTGAGTGTGCCAATGACTGATATTAGAAATAAAAAAACATACTCCCTTGGTCCTGATTCAGGCCCAGACTATATATTGGAAGTAAATGAGTTTAAAAGAGTTGGACGTGAAATTGAAGAATTTATGGGGATGGCAAAAGCATAGTTTTCTGAGGATTAATTTTGTTAAATGTGAGTGTGGATTGAGTTAGGAAGACAGGAGTTGTGAATGATTGTTGTATCAACTCCTGTCTTCTTTATCTGTTATATGTTTCGTGCGGCGGACTCAGAAGTTGAACTAGTCACACCATCATTAATCCACGTAAGCAAATCACTCACACGGTAGCGCACAAAGCGAGATCCTTTCTTGATATACTGAGGGCTGGTTCCGTTGCAGCGCCATACTTCAAGTGTGTTGGGTGATAGTCCCAGAAGCTTTGCCGCCTCTTCAGTCTTAAGAAGCTGGTTGGGATCATATTTGATTTCCATTTGAATCACGCAGTTTCTCCTGTGTTGGTTGTTGTAGGCTTGGCTTTGCGTACTTTCGAGAATCCTTTGCAAACCTTCAGATTCCATGCGCAGAGATTGAAGCGATTGCCATCTTTATACCGGACTACTTGGCGAGGTTCTGCGCCAGCAGCGATGCGTGCGACAGGGAAGTTTGCCCCGACCATGCTGTTGTCGCTGGTCATTACATAATTATATCCGTGACCGTCGCCAGCAAGGAACCACGCTCCCTTAAAGCCTGCTGCCCGGACGCGTTCATATCCTGCGCGATCTATCCGTGCGGGTTGATCTGCATTTTTCAGAGGTATTGTGATGATTTCGGTTTCGTTTGTATGATGCATGTGTGTTGCTCCTTTGATTGATGAGCAGGCACAGCGACCCCTGAGAAAGGAATCCCATGGGTGTGTGTCTGCTTCGATTTATTGTTTTGAGGTTTTCAATTGATGGCTGAAATTGGCTTTTGCATATCAGCGGTGAAGTGTTGCTATTAAACGAATTTCAATTTTCAGTCCCTATAAGAGTAACTGAATACTGAATAAAATATGTCTCCTAACGTCAACAAGTTGACTAGCTAACGGCAACGGAGGTCAGTGGTAGTCACTTAAAAGTCGCTCTCGTCTTCTGTTGGTGTGACTTCAGCTTCTTCTCTTGTCTCACGTGCTGTTCTTTTGGCTGCTGCCCACTCTCTGTCAGACATTAATCCAGCGGCACATACTTGCCCGATTAAGGCATGCATGGTTCCGGCGGACACTGGTTTGATTTTTAGGCGTTCCGCCAGTGGTGCTATGAGTTCAGCTTGGGTGGTATAGAGTCGTGAGTGCATGAGGGATGCAAGTATTTGCAACCGGTTGTAGTCAGTGTTTCGCCAGTTCCACTGTGATCTGTCGCTAGTGTCATCCTTTGTTAGTTCAGCTTCACGATCCTGTACGTCTTCGGTACGTTCCCTTCGGAACTTCTCCCATTTCAGCACAAAGGCTGTGCCACCTATAGGGGTGTTATCAGGTCTGCTTAACGCGATAACACCATCCAGCGGCACAACCAGCTTTGAGCTGCCACGGTATGAACCTTCACCACTATTTCCTTTCCGTGAGTGATGAACCAGAAGTACAGCGCGCCCGTCCTGTCTTAGTCGTTTCATAAGTGCCAACACGGGGTCAATCGCTGGTGCTGCGTTCTCATCCTCGAATGTCGCCATCGTGGATAGGTTATCGAGTATCACCAGTTCGGCTTCGTGCTGTTTGGCTAGCCTCATGATTTCTGTATGCCCGTGTTCCTCATCAGTCAGGTCAGGGAATGTTGCGTCCGGATGTTGTTCCTGTTGAATCAACCACATCAGATTTCCACCAGCCTCCACAGGGTCAACGTCGGGTAGTGCTGCTAAGAGGGTGCTTGATCTATCTTTCAGGTCGCATGCGTCCATTTCAGCGTCAACCAAAAGGACTTTACGTGGTTTCTCAGCTTGCCAGCCCAGGAACGATCCGCCACCTGCGACGGCCAGTGCTACGGACAGAGAAAACATACTTTTGCCGACGCCAGTGGGTGCGTAAGTCATTATTAAATCACGCTGAATGATTCCATCGCCTAACAAGCGTTCACGGCTTGGTGAGTCTTCTGTGAGTAGTGATGTGAGCGAACGTGTTTGCAATGGTATTGATTGTTCAGTGGTCATAGGTCTCCTTTCCTAAAGGGATTGCGAGTAACAGATTACAGGGTGCCTCCCATGTTGATGCATAGACAAGTTTGTCCGGTTCCCTCTCCTTATAGTGGCACCTAATTAACTTGATATAGCCCTTGCTGCTTATATTTTCTCATCTACAATAAGAAAGACTCAGGGAGGGTGCTTGATGGGAGTAATAGAGATTTTGTGTGGACTGCTTGTGCTGGCTATTTTGTGGCTTGTGTGGGCGATGAAGCGTACCAAGGTAGTTGCAATGACTCAGTTTCACTTTGCTTGCATGGTGGATGCACTGGAAGACGGTGATCTCGATAAGGCGGTTTTTAGTGGGCGAATGTTTAACGAGATGACTAATGATGCGATGAACCGACTGGATTTCGCTGAGCTGGTCAAGCGTATGTACGTGAAAAAGGAAGATGCGGTAAGAATGATTAAAGTCAGTGAGCTTCCAGATGAGGATTTGCTGTTGTTGCAGGTAGAAGCGGTCAGGTAGCTGGAACGGAAGGGCTGTGCAGAAGGTTTGTTTGGAGGGGTTATGGAGCTATCAGATTCAGCAGTTATCGTTGGGTTGATTCTACTGCAAGGTGTTCTGGCGTATTGGATAAAAGACAGGTTGAGGCAGTCAATTACCTATGAGTACGGCGTGCAGATGGAGAGCATCAAAAGAGGTCACAGTATTGAGTTGGAGGAAATGAAGAAAGAATTAGAGTTTGAGCTTGATAAAAGAAAAAGATTGTATGAAGGAAAGCTGGCTCAGTATAAAAAGTACTTTACGATGTTGGATAGTTATCAAGAGAGAGCAAGGCAACGTGTTTTTGGAGGCTTTCAGGAGGGTATGTTGAGTGTGATTAACGACCCTTCAGGAGAGAATGTTCAGCGGTATATTCAAAGTATAATGACAGTACAATCCGATTTAGGGGACGATTATTTGAAGTTTAAGACCGAACTCAATGGTCTTCGTCTTGAAGCTGGCATTACACTGTTGGATTTGCTTGATGAATATATTGAATGTCTGGATGTTGCCCAAGATCAGACCGTGAAGTTTTTGACGGATGCAAATGCTAGCATCATGGCAAGTGTCGCTAATCCGAATGCGGTGCAGGGTGATGTGAGTCAGCGCATGCAGGATGAGTTTTCAGAAATTGGGCCAGAATTAATCAACTTGCAAAGCAAGATATTTTTTGAAATGAGAAGAGAGTTAGGTATTGAGTAACAGTGAGGAAGAATCGGTAAGTTTATTAGATGATTTCAAAGGAGGTCTGTGTGCTGAGTTTTGATCCTAAAAGGTCATTTTTTTCTCTATGGGTTGTGTGGATTAGCTTTGGTTTTTTATGTGCAATAGCGAGCATTGTCTCCTTCGTGATTTACAGCAATGAAGCTTTGATCTACCAGCCCGATGCAGCTGGGTTTGCAACCTTGGTTAAAGTTTTTCAAGTGCCTCTAGGTATCCTTGCACTCACCATTCCCGTCATCGCTCTTCTTGCCTCTAACCATCGTTCAGTGCAGACAAGAGAACAGATAGTTGTTGCAGCAAAGGAAAGTCTGTTTACCAATTATTATAAACACGCTGAAGAATTCACTCGATATTTACAGGAGCATGTGAGGGAGGTTGAGCTGGTTGATAGTAACCCAATGTCCATGCTGATTGATGGAGGGGAGTCCACCATGGTTGAAGCGACAGTTTTTGATGTGTCTCGACAAAGAATGCTGCATAAATCTCTATTTCCGGATGCTTATTCTGGAAGTTTTGAGGCTTCGCCTTTGATGCTGGATAAGGCTTCACTGCTATTTGAGCGCCTTTTCGAGACTATGGGGGAATATGCTCTCAATGGAGACTTTGAACGCCTTTCAAAAACCACGAGGCGTATGTTTACCTACCTCGATCATGAGTTTTATATGGAGTGGGGGAATTACTATGCTGTTATTCAGGATGCTGATGAAGATGGTGGGTTAATTCATACTCAGTTTGATGATGAGAAGCATTTTATTAATGTTCTTGTGAAGAGGGCTAGTAAAGTGAGAGAGATATTTGAATTTGATCCTAATTGCTCTTTTCCTCAGTCGCTACTGGATGCATGTGGTCGAAGTACTGTCCGGCTTCAACTCATGGGAGATAAAGAGATTAGAGGTTCACAGCCACCCTCTACATTTGACATCTGAGGGTGGCTGCTTTTTGCAATTGTTAGCTGTTCAATAATGCTTCCTTGTTTGCGTAGTACCCAACAAGTGCAGCGTTGAGTTGATTTCTGTCATCTTCGTTAGTGATTGCTTGCTCGAAATTCGTGCAATACTGAATGATGTCTTCTGGGCTTTTTGCGTTGCAGTCGCCTAAATCGTATTTGGATGCGATGTTTTCACAAAGCCTTGTTAGAGCTTGCGTACGATCCAATAGGTCGGCCTTTGGTTGGTCGTCTATTCTTAAAATATTATTTTCTTGTGTCATGGTTGAATCTCCTTGATTTGGTTTGGTATACCTTGAGGTGGAACCTAATTGACGGCATGCGCCACAGGTTGTTTTCTGGCGGTTCAAGCAGGAGTCTGTGTGACCGCCTTTTACTGAGTGAGTTTCAGTCGCTGTAACTAAAACTCCCTGAGCTTTTAATACCTACTTGGTGGTGAAGGAGTTTCTGCCGCCGCGACCAAAACTCCCCAGGCCTTTATGCCTATTTGGGGATGAATGAGTTTCCTGCGCTACGCAGATAACTCCCAAAGCCTTCATTGCCTTCATATTCTTCTTGCTCTTGATTAATCGATGAAAATTATGTTTCTTCGCATACCCAGTTTTTCCGCAAGGTATAAGTCACGACATCTGAGTTGGCCGTCGTCCTATTCGGTTATTCTTATCGTGCGTGATTGAAGGTGTGTCCATTTAAGGAGCCTCCTCTGTGTTTTTGCGGAATGAAAGAACGTGGTCTACAATGAAAAGAATGTTCACTCTGGAGGGATGAAATGAAACTAAGTCATATAATGCTCACAGCACTATTATTCATGTTGCCAGCAACTATCTCAGCTCACGAATCAGCGACTGCCACTAAGAATACAGTGTCTGTTGAAAAGACCCCCGCAGCCCAAGCCTCTGATGCTAATGCGATCAACAAAGAGTCTACTCACAGTGGGCGCACAAATAGCGACGGGTGCCATAACGATAGGATACATGGTGGCTACCACTGCCACTAACAGTTAGTTAAACTACCACTGAATAGAGTGGAGGTAGTTGATGGGCGGAAGTGAATCGGATGAAGACCATAAGGATTTTGTAGGGCTGTTAGCAAATGCTGTGGCTTTCATTCTTGTTGCGGCATTAATTATCGGTGTGCTTGTCTTTGGGGTATACTTTGCGAATTTCAATAATGGCCTTTCGGATAGTCAGGCAGACTGGGGTGCGTTTGGGGATTTTATAGGTGGGGTGCTAAATCCACTTTTTGGGTTCTTAACATTGTTTGCTTTGATTTTAACGTTGATATTGCAGAATCGTCAGTTGGCTGTGACTAAGGATGATCTGCTGTTATCTAGGGAGGAATTGAAGAAGACTTCTGATGCGCTAGGTGAATCCCGTGATATTGCGGCTGCGCAGGCTGCACATATTGAGAATCAAGCGATGAAAGAAGATATATATCGAATTATCACACGGATTGATGATGATATTGAGAGCCTCGCTAAGCGTAAAATACAACTTGTGTGGATGAATAACGGTCAAAAGTCGGTGTGTAATCTGACCTTGTTTAATATCTTTGGGCTTGAAAAGACTGTGCCGGTTTATGAGGGGATTGATTTTGATCAGCGGTCATGGAAATCTACTCACACGGCGCTTGAGCCTTTGATTCGGTTGCTTGTCGAGTTTAAGGATTATCTGGGAGCGTATGAATCCTTGGCAGGGGACTCTTTAACAGGGCATTTTAAGAATCGTTTGTCTGAAGTCTGTTGGGATTTGTATCAGAAGGAGCATTTGGATGTTTCTGTATATGATTTTTTCAGTTCATCAATGAAAGAAGAGACTTCTGAAATGAAAGAAAAACAGTCCCCGTCATTGTCCTGAGGGCTGCTATTTTTGTTTTACCTTGGTGGTAGCTGGTGTATCACTTCTGTAATTGTAGCGGTATGACTTCGGCGGACGGCTTCTCTGTGCCTGCTGTGACAATATCCGCCATAATGTTTGATGCCTGTTTCACTGGATCAACTGCAAGGTGCATATATTTCATGGTGGTTTGCATCTGAGTGTGACCAAGTAGGGCGGCGATGATTGGTGCGGATAAACCTTTCATGGCAAGTTGGGAGCCGACTGTATGTCGTAGGTCGTGGATGCGGACACCTTCGAGGTCTGTTTGTTCACGTATTCCCTTCCAGAACCTTTTAATATCTGCGAGTGGGGCTTCCTCTCCCTTCTGATTGCGGCTTGGGAACACATAAGGTGTCGTAACGCCTTCGCGTTCCTGCTCTTCCTTAATACTTGCTAGCACTTGCATTGCAGCCAGAGCAAAGCCGACGTGGTGCAATTTATTCTGTTTGGTGAAAGCGGCTTTCTTAGTCCAAGTATGATGTTCCCAGTCTATTTGATCCCACGTCATTTTGAGGACTTCTGACTTTCGCGCACCTGTGAATGTTAAAAGTCTGGTGGCGTTGGCGGCGTGTTTGTTGTGGTGGTTCTCTAGTGCCGTGGTGAGTCGGCCAATCTCCTCTGTGTTGAGGTACCTTTCCCGTGCTTGTTCTGGGTACTTATCAACGGCATCTGCTGGATTCTCTTTCACAATTTTCCATTTGATAGCAATGGTGAACATGTGATGGATTAGAGCGAGTACGCGGTTTGCTTGGTAGGGCGTGTCTGACATTGAACGGTGCAGGCTGGCAAGTTCCTTGGTGGTGACTGCTTCAAGCTTCTTCCGCCCCAGTTTTGGAAGGATATCGCGTTTAAGCTGATTGTGCTGGTTTTTCACTGTGCTTTCACGTTTTTGGAGTGCTGCATAATCTTTGAAATATTCATCAGCAAACTGTGCGACTGTATATGCTTCTCTGCCTGCTCGACGTTGTTCGTTAGGGTCAATGCCTTGGCGCACTAGCTCTAGGCGATCCTGTGCGATCTTGCGGGCTTGTTTAAGGGTCAGTTCTCCATATTTTCCTACCAGATGAGACTTGCCGGTGCCTTTGAAACGATAACGAATGATCCAGCTTTTAGTGCCTGAAGGTTGAACCCTGAAACCAAACCCCGCCGTTTCTGTGTCCATATATTTCGTATCGCTGTCTGTTGGTAAGACGCTAGCAGCAAATTTCAGGGTTAGTTTTACCTTCGGCATGGTCACTCCTTATCAATTACAATCGTGTCCTAGGACACGCTCAGGACACTCTAGGACACGAATTACTTATAGGTCGATGAAGCGAAGTAAAGTATAGGACACGTATAAAGTCAATAACAATAACGATTGGTATGCTTATGAATCAGTAGGTCAAGCCATATAAAACAATAGGGAAGAAGACTCTTAATCAGCGGGCCATTGGTTCGAGTCCAATACGGCCCACCATTCATTAAAAAGGAGCTGCGAGAAATCGCAGCTCCTTTTTTATTTTTGTGGGGCATTCAATTGTTTACATCTAATAGCCGTTATTGCGCAGCGGGAGCGCCACTGCTTTTATAAGCCTCTATCGCGCAGCGGGAGCGCCGCTGCTTGCTCCCCGTTAGCAGGCTGCCGAGACAAATGAATAAATACGGAGAGAACGGCAGGGCCGTGGCCGGATTTATTCATAAAGGATCGGGTATCCGAAAGGGCAGGCTGGTTTGGGGCGTTTTTCTTGGTTCGTTCTTTGCACGGGCAAAGAATGACTGCATCCATCAAATCGTAATGTCCTGTAATTTTGCGGTAAACCGTCAAAAAAACCTATCGCGCAACGGGGAACACCGTTGCCTTTCGCCCTCTATCGCGCAGCGGGAGCGCCGCTGCTTTTATAAGCCTCTATCGCGCAGCGGGGAACACCGTTGCCTTTCGCCCTCTATCGCGCAGCGGGAGCACCGCTGCCTTACAAACCTCTATCGCGCAGCGGGGAACACCGTTGCCTTTCGCCCTCTATCGCGCAGCGGGAGCACCGCTGCCTTACAAACCTCTATCGCGCAGCGGGAGCACCGCTGCCTTACAAACCTCTATCGCGCAGCGGGAGCACCGCTGCCTTACAAGCCTCTATCGCGCAGCGGGAGCACCGCTGCTTGCTTATGCAGGATGGATATTGTCTGAAGAGGTGAAGCGAGAAGAGGAGATGGCTGCCCCATAGGCAGCAGATGCTTCCAGCCAGTTGATGTAAGCATGTAACATATTCTCTTTCTGGTTCTCTGAGAGCACACCCATTTCAACCAGAATTTCACCGAGTTTTTTCCGGCTTTCTGTCTGTTGATCAAGCAACCCATTTATTTGTTCCTGACTCAAGAAACCCAATTCCAGGGCGATGTCTTCAAATGATTTGCTGTATTTGACCTGTTCTTTCAGGATTTCATTGATATTCCCAGTATGTAGAGCGCAACTCTGAAGCGCTAGCTGTTCCAGTGTGGGTTGGACTTGTTGTTGTTTCTCCAATGCAGAATATACATCGTCAGCTTTAACGCCTTGATGCTGAATTAGATATGTACCGAAAAATCGCGTAGATAATGTCATGATAGCTCTCCTTGCAGTTATGGTATGTCACTACGTTGGCGAAATATGGTTACATGGAAATGAGTCAAACGTGTTACACGTGCATGGAGAGTATGTCATTTGAATGTCACTTTAATCTTGTGATACAAACAGTAGTACCGGGTTAGCTATTTCTGCAATGGGGCATGGAAAGGATTATCCTTATTGGGGAAGGTCGGCTATTCATCTATAAAGTGGAATGAATGGAATATAAGAACCTTATCCAGTTGAACTGAGGTGATTATGCCTTGTGGGGTTGAATATGAAGCATTTGAAAATATTAAACTCCACGCTTGATGGTATTATTGTGGCAAACCGCAATGGAAAGATTGAGTTTGCCAACAACAGTGTCACCAGAATGCTTGGTTATACAGAGAGTGAGCTTTTCGGGCAGCCTATTGAGATGCTGATTCCTAAAGCGTTCCGACACGCTCATATTGCCCATCGAAACGGGTACATGACAAAACCTGCCACTCGTATGATGAATCAGAATCGGCGATTTTCTGCTGTGAAAAAAGACGGGTCGGAATTTCCTGTTTCCATAGGTCTGAATCCGACTGAGATTGAAGGTGAACTATTCATTGTAGCCTCTATCCAGGATTTGACTCAAATTGAAGAAGAGTCAATCAAGCTGGAGCAATCCCAAAAGTTAGAAGCCCTGGGAGAAATGGTTAGCGGCATCGCACATAATTTTAATAACGTTATTGCAGGGATATCGGGGCAGGCCTATTTATTGAAGCATAAAGAGCAGCTTTCCGGAAAAGGAGGAGAAAGGATTGAATCGATTGAGTCGCTATGCACGCAGGCGGCGGATATCATTAAACAGCTGCTTGTTTATGCCCATGCTCATGATGATGAGTATCATGACTTCGATCTGGGTGAAACAGTCAGTGAAATTGTTAACATAGCAGCTATCACGGCACCACGGGAAATATCGATTTCACACGATGTTGAGAGTCAGAGTCTGCTGGTGTTTGGCATGAGGGCGCAAATTCAGCAAACACTACTCAATCTGATTAATAATTCGGTGCATGCTATTGGAGATAACTCAGGTTCTGTGTCTGTTTCAGCAAAACGATGCACGGGTGTGAAATGTAGCATCAAACAATGTGACTTAAACAAGAACGAAAATCCTTCTTTTATATGTTTGCAGGTGCAGGACACAGGGGCAGGTATCTCACAAAAACATATCAATCGAATTTTCGATCCCTTCTTTACAACAAAAGCACTTGGGCAAGGTACGGGTCTGGGTTTATCAACCTCATATGGATTTATTAAAAAACATGGCGGTCATATCTCGGTCAGTAGTGAGCTGGGAAAAGGAACGCTATTCCGGATTTACCTTCCAATGGCGAAGGCGGGGAGTGCTGGCATGTTTCCTCCTTCAATCATCACTCCCGCGATTACCGGTAAAAGTGCAGTGGTATTGATTATCGATGATGACCAGGCAATCAGGGAGATGCTTGCTGAAATACTGACAGGTTTTGAATATACAACACTGATAGCCGAAGATGGTGAGAGTGGAGTAGCGTTGTTTCGACAGCATCAGAGCAGAATTAATCTGGTGATCAGTGATGTTGCCATGCCCAGGCTCAATGGCAGGGAAATAATGGCTGAAATTCGAGATATAAAAGATGATATTCCATTCCTGTTTATCACCGGCTATCAGGATAGCTCCATTGTTGATGCTGCGCATGATGAAAAAACTAAAACGATGATGAAGCCTTTCGATTTTGTTCAGCTCAGTCATCAGATTCAGGAGCTGATTCAATAGCTACAGCTTATTCCAGTCGCGATAAAGGTGCTGGATACTTACGGGTGCTTTTTTATTTTTATCTGTATGTCTACACTGTCCGTTATGGAATCTGTTGATAATAGTGTTATTGAGAGGATAGCGGCGATTTCCAATGAATTGCCGGATAAGCACAAACAGCAGTTGCTGGATCTTATATCTTCATGGCGCGCTGATGTGCGCAGGGCATCGCGTGAGCCTTACAAAGAGTTGCTGAACTTTAGTTCGAAAAAAGGCAGTCATTATGGGCATGCCCGTGATATCAGTGCCTCAGGTGTTTTTGTTGAAACACCGGCTGAATTTGAACTCGGTGAGCAGGTTAAGCTGGTGCTGACGTTTATATCTGCTCCCAATCCAGTACGTTTGACCGGTTCTGTTGTGCGTTTGACGGATGTGGGTGTAGCTATTCATTTTGATGAGTCCAGCAAGTCACAGGTGAGACAACTGGATAATATTATCTCCAAGCATGCTCTGATATTATGTCAGTCCTGAGCACTGTTAAATTATAAGCTGCTTGATGATCGGCCTTCCTCTCAGGTGAAAAGAGTGGGTTATAAGTACATGGCCAGGCTTAGAAGTGATCCTTGGTTGCTCTGATATGGGTAAATACGCTGAGTGCATCTTCAGTTATGTTATGTTGTCCGGCATAAGTCCTGCAAAAAAACTGATTTGATGGACGTAGAAAGGGATTTGTTGCCTTTTCCACCCCTATGCTTGAAGGGATGGTTGGGAGATTGCTATCCCGTTTCTTTTTATCTGCGATTATTCGATAATCTAACTCAGTATTATCTGGATCGATCGCATGGGCAAAAGCAAGATTGGCCATCGTGTATTCGTGAGCGCAGTAGATTTTTGTCATTTCAGGTAGAGTAGCGAGTTTGTTCAGGCTATGGTGCATCTGTGCAGGCGTGCCCTCAAACAATCGCCCGCATCCGGCTCCAAACAGGGTATCACCACAGAATAGGGCATCATCGATAAGATATGCGATATGTCCGCTGGTGTGCCCGGCTACTTCGAGTACCTCGACCTTCAGCCCGTTGATCCGTGGAGGCCTGCTTTCACTGACTTCAATATCAATGCCGGGAATGCGCGATGCATCTGACCTGGCCCCGATAATCCGGCAGTTGAACTGCTTTTTCAGCTCCTCATTACCATCAGTATGATCCCAGTGGTGATGGGTGTTCATGATGTGGGTCGGTGGTTTGCCCAATTTGATACAGGTCTCCCGGGTGGCTTCTGCCAGAGCCGGGTCAATGACGATCATGGCATCGGAGTGCTTTGCTTCAATCATATAAATATAATTGTCGCGCAGCACTGGAAGCTGGTGAACAATGAAATTTTCGTGCTGGTAGGACCACATGCGGCTAGCATAACGTCATTCGATGATTCTGGGGAGTTTGCATGTCTGACGGTTCAACCAAAGCGGTAGTTACTGCCATTGTAGGCAACGGTACGGTTACGATTGCCAAGTTTATCGGTTTTGCTTTTTCCGGATCCAGTGCCTTGCTGGCAGAGGCGGTACATTCGCTGGCTGATACGACCAATCAGTCGCTGTTATATCTGGGGTTGCGCCGTTCACAGAAAAAAGCCGATGCCAAACATCATTTCGGTTATGGCCAGGAGCGTTATTTCTGGAACCTCGTTTCTGCGGTCACTATTTTCTTTCTCGGCTGTGCATACACCATCATGCATGCTGTGGAGCAGCTTGGTCAGGATTATACGCCTGAACTTTCGTGGATCCCCTTTGCGATTATCGGTTTCGCCTTTGTGATTGAAGGTTATTCCTTCTATGTTGCACTGGTTGAATTCAGACGCCAGTACAAGGAAGCGGGTAAAACTTTCAGGGTCTATTTTGTTGAAACACGCGACCCTACAACGCTGGCAGTATTGATAGAAGATGCTGTGGCAGTATTTGGTCTGATGATTGCACTGCTTGGTATGGGGCTGGCAGCCTGGACCGGTTCGGCCATGTTCGATGGTATTGCCGCTATCTGTATCGGCTTGCTCATGGGTGGCCTGGCATTTTTTCTGGCGGCAACCAATCGCAAATATCTGCTTAATCGTTCCGATGAAGAGGTGGACGAGATTGCTACCAGATTGTGGAAGGCGGATGAGCAGGTGCAGCAGGTGCAGCGGGTAAACAGTATCGTACTGTCTCCGGATGATACGCTGCTGATGGCCGAGGTAGAGTTGCGGGAAGAGGCACTATTTGCAGAGATGAGTCAGCAAGAGGTGGCACAGGCAATCCGCTTTATGCACAAGATGGATGATATCCGCCGTTCGCTGGAAGGTGATGTCAGCCGTATTGCACCGGAGACACGTCATATCTTTATTGAGTTTACCATGCCCAAGGATAAGGCTGATTAAAGGCTGACAATGCTCAGACCCAGCGCCATGCGTTTGTCTGTGGTGAGGTCATGAGTCGCAGAGACACACCCGGCGGTATCCCTGTTAAGAGTAGGGTGGTGCGGCTGATCTGAATCCACTACCATTGCTTTTCAATTTTGAATGCACCAAAGGAGTGTTTTTTATGAGCGTACTGGTAGGCCATCAGGCCCCTGATTTTAATGCTGCTGCTGTGATGGCAGACGGTTCTATTAACGAGAATTTTTCTCTTTCTGACTATGATGGTAAATATGTTGTACTGTTTTTCTACCCGCTGGACTTCACTTTTGTATGTCCATCAGAGCTGATCGCATTCGATCACCGCATCAAGGAATTTGAAGCGCGTGGCGTGCAGGTTATCGGTTGTTCTGTTGACTCTCACTTCAGTCATGTTGCATGGCGCAATACTGCAGTAAACGACGGTGGTATCGGTCCTGTAGCATATCCACTGGTAGCTGATCTCTCCAAGACTATCGCTGCTGATTATGATGTATTGATGGAAAGTGACGGTGTGATTGATGAAGATGGCGACATGGTTCACCTGCTGGGTGGCACCATCGCACTGCGTGGTTCTTTCCTGATCGACAAGTCCGGTGTTGTACAGCACCAGGTTGTGAATAACCTGCCACTGGGCCGTAATGTTGATGAAATGCTGCGTCTTGTTGATGCGCTGCAGTTCACTGAAGAACATGGTGAAGTATGTCCTGCTGGCTGGAATAAAGGCGATAAAGGCATGGTTCCTGATGCTGATGGCGTTGCGACTTACCTCGCTTCAGAAGCAGACAAGCTGTAATAAAGCTTTTGCGAATAAAAAAGGCGGCTCGATGAGCCGCCTTTTTTATTGCTGATTTTTATGATATCGCAGCTTGATAATGATCAGGCGTGGGCTGCCACCAGCGTGAGCCAGTAGGAGGAGAGGATCTTGCTGTACTCTTCAGCTTTGCCGTCTTGCAGCTGTTTCACCAGATCCTCAGCGTACTCTTCAGGAATATGATAAACGGCACCGGAAGTTTCCCATGCATCTTCAAACTGCATCAGGCGCAGGCCTACAATATCCCCGACATCAAACATGCGGCTTGTCGTACTGTCTTCAATCAGGACTGCATCTGAATTGCTTTCTGGATATTCGGAGAGGCTATAGCTGTTACCTGGAGTACACTCTGTAACCTGATACAGGCGCAGTGGTTGCTCTACCAGTTGTTTTAAATAATCGAGTTGTTCCTGATCCAGATCCAGATCGGCTTCAAGAATCAGTTGCAGCGGACGGCTTTCACCCTCCATATCGGCAAAAGTGCCCTCCGCCACCATAAGTTCCAGTAGATTGATGTCGTGAACGCTACGGATACGTGCGTCAGCATTGGAAATGCCATTACGCTGATCGGTGGATATATCACTCAGCCAGACTTCTTCGACCCATTTGTCGACCGGCTCAGGGTGGGTTCGGGTAACCCAGACCAGTGACTTTTGAATACCTTCGCGGCGATTGGCACGACTACTGGTGAGGTCTCTGGCTTTCAGGCCACAGCATTTTTTATATTTCTTGCCGCTGCCACATGGGCAGGGCTCATTACGTTGGACTTTACGAACCACGGGTGCTCCTTAAGGGGGATATATTGAAGAAACGATATTTATCTTCGTACCCTAAAGGAAGTCAGGGGTAGATGTTAAGTATCAAAGTCATGAGCATGGATAAGGTTAGGCTGATATTTTGCTTTATTCAGGCATTGCCATCTCAGAACTCCATGTTATCTTCCGCCACCTGAAAATGGCAGGCCATTGTTTGATGGTTTTTTCAGGTCTGATGCAGCCTTGGAGAGGTGACAGAGCTGGCCGAATGTACCGGTCTTGAAAACCGGCGTAGGGAAACCTACCGTGGGTTCGAATCCCACCCTCTCCGCCAGTTTAAATAGTAGATGTGACTACACATCTACTTATATAGTTAGTTGCATCAATACGGAGAGATGGCTGAGTGGCCGAAAGCGCGCCCCTGCTAAGGGTGTATAGGCGAAAACCTATCGAGGGTTCGAATCCCTCTCTCTCCGCCACTATTTAAGCCGTCACCGGTTTTCCGGTGGAAGAGAGCAAATAGGCAGGGACCATCGGGTCCGTTTTGTTCTCACTGCTCAGGCAGAGAGGAGAGTGAATGAAGAAGTTTGTGTTATTCGCTGTCGTTTTGCTAATGCTTTCTGCCTGTGAGCAGAAGCAGTCGGAGCAGATTGAGTGGCAACTGCCACTGCAGGCTGAGCAAGATCAACATGGCACTCAGGTGCATGATGCGGTTCCTGATTGGGCTGTGACTGTAGCTGGTGAAGCTGAGTTGATCTGGCTGGAAAAGAGTACGACAAAGAAAACATCTACACTCGTGGCGCTGGGAAGTGCTGCGGAAGTAGAAGGTTGGGATGTTCAGCTGCTGGGTTTGGCTTCAGGCCTCAGGGTTGAAAATAACACTTTTCTGAACGATGAAAATGTGCATAATCCCGCCGCCTTCGTACAGATTAGCAGAGATGGTAAAACTTACTATCGAGGCTGGCTGTATGAGGAGTTTCCGGAATTATTCGGCATGGATAATCCACTATGGAAAGTTTGGTTGAAAGGTATTACCTTTCGGCCCGCTTCAAAGCAGTAAGGTTACAACTGGCTCCCTTAGCTCAGCTGGATAGAGCATCTGACTACGAATCAGAAGGCCGGGCGTTCGAATCGCTCAGGGAGCGCCATATAAACAAAGGGGTTACGGAAACGTAGCCCCTTTTTTTGTGCAATCAGATGATCGTGTGGTACAGTATTGGTACACTGAAAATATTTTCAGGAGTTTGCCATGGCAACGATCGTTAAGAACTCAGCAGGAAACTGGAAAGCCTTAATCAGGAAGAAGGGCTGGCCAACGACATCCAAAACATTCAATACAAAACGCGATGCACAAGATTGGTCTCGAAGAGTCGAGGACGAGATGGTTCGTGGTGTCTATATCAATAGGGCACCTTCAGAAAATCTAACGGTTCACGCTGCGATCAATAGATACTTGGTTGAAATTACACCTACAAAGTCAGCAGGAGCCGTTGTTCGAGAGAAAAGCCTCTCTAAGCCGCTGATAGAAGAGCTTGGTGATTATAGCTTAGCTGCAATCACTGCGGATCTGTTGTCTGACTATCGTGATAAACGAGCTGCCTCTCGAAATAAACATGGTAATTTTAGAAGTGCTAATCAGATCCGTTTGGAACTGGCTTTCTTATCACACCTATTCACGGTGGCCATTCAGGAGTGGGGGGGTTGGTCTCAGCTTCAATCCGGTTAAATCTATCAGGAAACCTAAACTCCCTGCAGGAAGAGATCGCCGCTTATCTCTGGATGAGGAAACTAAGTTGTTTGTAGAGTGCCAGAAGCTTTCTAATCCAATGCTGTGCTGGATTGTAAGGTTGGCCTTGGAAACAGGAATGCGACGAAATGAGATGGCAACACTGCGACGTGGCCAGGTAGATCTGAAGAAGCGTGTTATCCATCTTCGCAGTGACGACACAAAAACTAATGAAGCACGGCTTGTTCCTCTTTCCCATCATGCGGTTGATGTTCTTGATGAGGCGATGAATAAACATATCCGTATAATTGATAGTGACCTGATCTTCTGGGGTGAATCAAGAGACCCTACAGGTAAACGGCAACCATATGATTTCACCACTACCTGGAATACAGTAAGGAAACGGGCGATGCTTCAAGACTTCAAATTCCATGATCTTCGACATGAAGCTATTTCACAGATGGTAGAGGGGGGCTTGAGTGATCAGGAGGTGGTGGCAATAAGTGGCCATAAAACCATGCAGATGTTGAAGCACTATACCCACTTGAGACCAGAGCATTTGGCGGCTCGATTGGATGAGATAAACAGAAAATTTCTATCGAGGTGAGCCTAGGTTTATTTCCTTCTACTCAATGAGCCATCACCTCGAATTGTAATCTCGCCACTTCGCGAGTGGTTGCGGCCTTGAAGGTGAATAACCGTATTGATATGTCCCTTATACATTCTTAATTTGGAAAACTTGGAGACCGATAGTAATGCTTCACCAATATTACTTAGGAAAAGGTAACATTGGGTTGGCAAGATAAGCTATTTGTATGACAAATGAGCGAAGAAGGGGTTTAGAGCGGGAAAAACGAGCGAATTCAGAACGTTATAGATAGCCAAACTGACCGTATGGACAGTGAAGTGTAAAAACACCTTATGTCCTATAAATCTACTTTTATAGGACGTAAATTATGATTTTTATGGCTTATAAAAATAGATTTATAAGACATGAAGGTTTATCTTGTGGTTTATGAATTGGAATTGGCAACAAAAGGACTGGCCTGAATTTATCTATAATGCTTCAGATCTCAAAGACCTGGAAGATAGATTTTTGATTGAGTCGTCAAAGCTCATTGGTGCATCAAGTATTATCACTCAAGATGAAAATAAGAAATTTACCATTGAGCTGATGAGCGAAGAAGCACTTAATAGTTCTAAAATTGAAGGTGAAATATTAAACCGAGAAAGTGTTAAATCCTCACTGCTTCGTCAGCTTGGCCTTACACCGGAACTCAGCGACCACAGAGCCAACGATAAAGAAAAGGGAATCGCTGCACTCATGGTTAATAATTACCAAACTTATGATCAGCCGCTTACCCATCAAATGATGTTCGATTGGCATCCATGCGTGGTTACTAAATCTTTATTGATTCGTGATGTTGGAAAATACAGAACCAGTAAAGAAGCTATGCAGGTTGTGTCAGGGCATGAAGGAAATTATCAGGTTCATTTTCAAGCACCACCGGCAACACAATTGCCTGAAGCGATGGACGCCTATGTAAAATGGTTTAACGACACTGCACCAGATGGAAGAAACCCGCTTCCACCACTTATCCGTGCCGGTATTGCTCATATATATTTTGTATCAATTCACCCGTTTGATGATGGCAACGGCAGAATAGGCAGGGCATTGAGTGAAAAGGCATTGGCACAGTCACTAAAGCGGCCTGCGCTTATTTCTCTTTCTCATGTCATTGAAGAAACAAGAGGTGAGTATTACAAACAACTTGAACTGAATAATAAAAGTTTGAATATCAACCCTTGGCTCTCCTATTTTTCCAACACATCTTTAAATGCAGTGACTCACTCGCAAAGGCTTGTGAAGTTCGTTGTTGAGAAGACCAGGTTATTTGATCGTGTTCGTGACCAGATTAACCAGCGACAAGAGAGAGTTCTATTTCGTATGTTTGATATAGGAATGGATGGCTTTAAGGGTGGTATGTCAGCCGATAAATATATCAAGATGACTAATGCAACTAGCAGAACAGCAAGCAGGGATCTTCAGAAACTTGTCGAACTTGGAGCTCTTAGCAAAACTGGTCAACTTAAAGGCACTCGCTATTGGCTTAATATTGGAGATGATTTTGAAAGCGAAAAAAAAAATCATTTAAGAACTAAGGAAAAGCATTAGCCTTGAAAGTATCAATTGTACCTTTTGATAAAATTCCGTCACATCGACATGTGGATGAAGAACGATATAGGCAAGGTTATTTCTGGACTGATATATATTTTGATGAGGGAGTGGCTAAAGAAGCTGATCATGAAAGCGAAGATTTCAGGAGAGGGATTTCTTGGTATGCTGGCATGCGTTGGATTCATGATGAGCATAGAAATAGTTATCTCGATGAGTTGTTAGATTCGGGTGAATTTGAGCCTTATGAAATCAGCAAAACCGAATATCAACTATACTACAGAACATGGATAAAAAGGTTACGGTTTTATGCATGGTGAAAAAAAGAAGTTTAATAAACTCGCCTCTCTAATTCATGGCTATAAGTGCATTCTGTCTGGAGACGTAGCACTTCCTTTTTATGGCGCTGAGCGAGATGCTATTGAAATCGATATTGAGATTCAAAATACTGGTTATGAGGAAATTGAAAAAATTAATGCTCTAATTGATGAAGCCGGTATTGAGGCAGATGTGACAGGGGATTCAAGCTGCTGGGGAATGATTCCACTTCCTTCAGGTTATCGGGATAGAGTCATTGAAACGGGCCTACCTGGTATTTCAATTCTTGACCCAATCGACTTTATTTTGAGTAAAATGCGCCGAGGAATCGAAAGGGATCTAACCGACTCAATAGAAGTTGCCAGGATACAACAACTCACAGAACAAGATATTGAAGGCCGTTTGACGTTGATCGACCTTCCACTAGATCCAGTAACAAAGATTTACAACAGACGTTTAGAAGTTTTTTTTAAGGCACTGAAAGCATTTGATTAACTGCCGGTATCAGCTTTTAGAGCCTGTAAATCCTTCTGTGTAAATTCTAATCTCAAAATTTCTCTGGCATCCTGTCCGGGAACTCGATCATAAAGCGGTTCAATGCTGCTTTCCAGTTATGGATGGGCATAGTCCATTTTTTTTGATGCTGATTCAATTGCCAGATAAACCACCTTCATGGCTGAGTTGTCGGTTGGAAATACCTTGCGATTCTTGATTGCTTTACGCACCACACTGTTGAGTGATTCAATGGCATTGGTTGTATAAATAGCCTTGCGAATATCATCTGGATATTCAAACAGGGTAATCAGGTTATCCCAATGGCTGCGCCACATCTGGTTGATGGTTGGGAATTTATCATCCCACCTGGCAGCAAAACTATTCAACTCTTGTTCAGCCTATTCAACGCTGATTGATCGGTAAATCTTGCGAAGGTCGGCTGCCACTTCTTTGCGCTCTTTCCAGGATACAAAGCGCAATGAATTTCGCACCATATGCACGATACATAATTGAACCTTAGTCTGCGTAAAAACGGCGCTGATGGCATCAGGAAAACCAGTCAAGCCATCGACACAGGCAATGAAGATATCTTGCACGCCTCGTGTCTTTAATTCGGTCAGTACAGACAACCAGAACTTGGCACCTTCATTCTCTTGAATCCATAAGCCTAACACCTCTTTCTCACCATTGAGATTGATGCCCAGGGCAATAAAAACAGCTTTGTTGATAACGCGCTTATCCTGTCGAACCTTAACCCTGATGCAGTCCATATAGACAATGGGGTACAGCTCATCCAGAGGTCTATTTTGCCATTCAATCACACGTTCGATGACAGGCTCTGTAACCTTGGAAACAAGGCTGGCCGACACCTCGGCATCATACATCTCTTTAAAGGCGGCCACGATGTCACGTGTGCTCATTCCCTTGCTATAAAGAGCGATAATCTGATCATCAAAATGAGTCAGGCGACTTTGACCCTTTTGGATCAGTTGCGGTTCAAATGTGGAATGACGATCCCGGGGAACGGTAATATCAACTTCGCCATGATCACCAATTAAACGCTTACTGGAATGACCATTTCGAATGGTTCTCAATATTGCTTCGTTCGTGACGGCGATAACCAAGGTGTTCTTCCATCTCTGCACCAAGTGCAGTTTCTACTATCAGCTTCGTTAATAGCTGGCTAAGACTGGATATATCTGATTCCGTCTTCATATGTTTCGCCAGTTCGCTGGCTAACGCAACCAACTTTGGGTCATGCTTTTCTTTCTTCTTCATAAATACTCCTGTCAGCATCATGGCTGTTTGAAATGTTTACACAGTTAGATTTACAGGCTCCTACAGATACCTACTACCGGTATCCATAATTTTTCCGAGATGATCTTACATCCTGTTGCATAAGAGTAATAAAGGACTCAATTCCTCCTCCTCAGGCTTGTTAGGTGGCTGCTCTTAAATCACCTCTTTCATGATTGATGTTTTCTGACTGGTTCTTGGGAAAAGGGTGGCGGTCCCTTGTTAAGGCGATCTTCTGATTCATAGTCATAAGCTCCTTTTTCTTTTTGTGGTTAAAGTGACCCCCCTCACGGGGTGATTAACCTTTCTTAATTATCATAGCGATCAGGCACAGCACTGTTGCTGCTATAGGAGGAAGTTATGACTGTATTATCGCATGAAGACACGCTGAATCTTGAATTACCAGAAGAGCAGGGGCTGCAGAAAGCTCTGTATGACTATCAGATTCCCATTGGATTGACTGCGCTTGGAGCGTTATTTCTTCTCAGTTGAATTCAATCCCGGATAAGTCATGGATTCAAATGCTGATGAAATCAGTATATAATCAATCCTCGTCTATTTAATTAAGGGAGGATTTATGAAGTTGGTATTAACGATGTTTCTTGCTCTCGGTCTTGTTTTGACCGGTTGTAAGGCTGAAGAGGAAAAGGCGGCAATACCATCGGCCCCTGTAGTGGATACACCTGCAGTTGCTGAACAGGCTGCCCCGAAAGCTGATGAAGTTGTTGTTGCGGAGCCAGCTGTGGCTGAGAAAGCTACAGAAGCGGTGGCAGCAGATGTAAGTGAGGCGGCTTCAGTAGTGGTTGCTGATACAAAGAAGGTCGTGGAAGAGAAGGTTGCAGATACCGTAGCCAAAGCTCCGGTAGTAGCGACTGCAAAAGAAATCAAACCTGTACCTGCAAAAGTTGTTAAGCCAGTGGTTCCAGTGGTTGTCTCTAAGCCGGTTGTGAAAGCGCCAGTGGCTCCGGTTAAAGTAGTTGCCCCTGTCGTTGCAGTATCTACAGGAGATGCCATCGCCGGTGCATCCAAGGCTAAAAAATGTAAAGCATGTCATACATTTGATGCCGGTGGTAAGCATAAAACCGGACCGAACCTGTTTGGTGTTTATGGACGTACAGCCGGTAAAGCGAGCGGTTTCAGTAAATATGGGAATGATCTGAAGGGTGCTTCTTTCTCATGGGATGTTGCGGCACTGACTGCGTGGCTATGTGATAGCAAGGCGGCGGTGAAATCGTTAACGGGTAATAGTGGTGCCAAAACCAAGATGTCCAACCAGAGGGTGTGCGGAACTGATGCTCTGAATGTTGCTGCCTATCTGAAAACGTTGAAATAAGTCGAATGGTTAAATGAAAAAGGCCTCTGTAAAGGGGCCTTTTTTTTTACGCTTCATTCTCTATCGGGATCAGGCGAACGCGTTGGATCCAGCCACCTTTTACGCTTAGTACTTCAACGCGCATATTATTGATAGGTAGGCATAAGCGCCCTTCAGGTACGTCTCCGATGATGTGTACAATCAGGCCACCAATAGTGGTGGCACTCTCTTCAGGAAGCTCTGCTCCGATCTCCTGATTGATGTCGTGAATAGCAACTGTGGCTGATGTGACGAGTGAACCATCCGGTTGTGACCACATATCCAGCTGCGGTGCTGCATCAGATTCGTCACGAATCTCACCGACAATCTCTTCAATAATATCTTCCAGTGTGACCAGTCCTTCAATATCACCGAATTCATCGACAATAATGGCCATGTGCTGATGGTTACTTTGAAAATCAAACAGCTGAGCCAGCGCATTTTTTGTCGATGGAATGTAGGAGGGGGCCTTCCAGATCAGTGCATCGCAAAGGCGCATGGATGGGGTTTTCAGCTTGAGCATATCGCGCAGGTGTACAATGCCGATCAGGTTGTCGGACTTGTTCAGATAGACCGGATAGCGGGAGTGGGATGCTTTGGATACCTGCTTTAGAATCTTTTCGACACTGCGTGAACCGTTGAGGATATGCATGGACTTACGAGGTGTCATGATCGCTTTGACGGCCACTTCGTGCAGGGTCAGGCTATTGTTGAGCATCTGTTCACGCGTCTGATCAAGAACGCCCGACTCAGCACTCATGCCGATCATGCTGGCCAGCTCTTTATGTGTTAATGGTGTATCACTCTGCTCTGGGACACGCAGGATACGTTTGAGCAGGGCGATGATGGACAGGAGTGTACTAACCAGTGGTGAGAGTGCTTTTTGTGTGGTCAGTAGAGGGCCTGCGATGTAACAGGCAATGCTTTCTGAATGAGCGACTGCGATAGTTTTGGGGAGAATTTCAGCAAAAATAAGCACTACGACAGTCATGGCAATCGTGGCGTAGAGGATGCCTGCTTCTCCGAAGTGTTCGACAAACACGGCAGTGGCCAGTGCAGATGCGGCAATATTGACGAAGTTATTGCCGAGAAGAATGGTAGAGAGCATGCGCTCTGGCTGCTCGAGCAGCTTTTCAACCTTTTGGGCTCCGTTGTCCCCCTGCTCTCGGCGCACGCGAAGCTTTGCACGCCTGGCTCGGGTCAGGGCAGTTTCAGAACCTGAAAAAAAAGCCGAAATCAATAGCAGGAAGAATAGTGTGCCAATAGTGAAAGAGAGGGATATGCCCGCAACGCTCATGGTTTGGGTTTCAGGTTCCTAGCTGAGCCAGGAGCCGATCAGCTTAACGCCGAAATAGGCCAGCATCAGTAGTGCATAGGCAGTCAGAATCGCACGGCTGGCCATTTTTGCCGGCCAGCTGGCCCGGGCCCGTTTAATCTGCAACAGGATTAATACGGCCAGTGTGAAGGTGGCCAGAAGGACTTTGTGATTGAGGATAGCAAAGTAGTGATGGTCAATCCATTGCCATATCAGGCCTGTCAAAATACTGGTTCCAATCAGGATCGTAGCGACTTTGACCTGCGCCATCATGTGGCGTTCAATGCTAACCAGTGGCGGTAGTGCCTGAATCATGCTGGATAGTCGTTTCTTTTTTAATGCCCGGTCCAGTTGCAGTTGCATGAATGCGTGCAGGGCTGCAAGGGTCAGTACGGCATAGGCCATAAGTGAAATCAGCAGATGACTGGTTTCAAGCAGTGAGGATGTATGTACCCAGTTCGGTACGTTTGCTTCCGGTAAAAAGGGAATGAGAAACAGGGGTAGGGCGGTGGCCGGCAGTAGAAAAAGGCCAAGCCCCTGAATGCCGTGTCTGATAACACCGAAGGTGTAGATGCACTGAACAATCAGCGTGGAAATGGCGGCACCTGTTGCCAGCGTAAAGTTGATGCCATCGGCTGTAACTGCCTGAGCCATATGAATAGCCCAGATGTTCAGAGCTATGGTAACGCTCATCAGTCCGGCGATCACGGTGGCACCGCATTTGTGAGCAGAAGAGGGTTGTGATGTGCCACGCCAGATTATTGCAGCACAAATCAGTGTAAGAGAGCCAGCAGCAGGGAATAAAATCGTTGAACTCATGAGGATTCCTTAGCAGAGAATAAAAACGGATAGGGTGAACATAGATGCATGATGGCAGGGTTATATCCGAAGCACAATATTAGTGCAATGATGGCAGGGTCGGAGTCTGTTGATCGGCATTGACGCTAACAGGGAAAGAGAGACAATCGTGGATATGAAAGTTGGTCTATTATTACTTGCGGCCGGTAGTGGCAGCAGATTCGGCGGAGAAATTCCCAAACAATATGTGAATGTGCTTGGCAAGGCACTCTTGCTGCATACGCTGGAGCATTTGGCAGCAGATCCGGCCATTGCAGTAGTGCAGCCGGTTGTTTCTGAAGGGGATGAATACTTTTCCAAACTGGTTGATGGCCTCTCTTTTCCATTCAGGATTCTCAATCCTGTTGTTGGTGGTGCTGCGCGCTCAATTTCCATGTCTCAGGGCTTGATGGCTCTGCCGGATGATATTGATCTGGTAGCAGTGCATGATGCAGCCAGACCACTCCCCTCCGCTGCATTGCTGGCAGATGTCTTTGAAACGGCGGCCCTGCATGGAGCTGCAGTACCCGGTGTGCCGGTGAATGACACGATCAAGCGGATTGATGCGCAGGGAAAGGTGGTGGAAACACCGGCTCGAGACTCACTTCGTGCAGTGCAGACACCTCAGGTGGCTCGTAAGTCCTGGTTTGAGAGAGCTGTCGAAGTTGAATCAGAATGCCTGCATCTACATACCGATGATGCCTCCCTGCTTGAAGCAGCAGGTTATGATGTGTTTATCAGTTCCGGTGATGTGAATAATAGAAAAATCACGACTCCGGAAGATCTGACCTGGCTGGAAGCACACCTGCGCAGTTGTTTGTGACTTGGAAGTTTCGGGAACATTTTGTATGATGATTGTTTCAACATGATTGCTACAGGGAGGACAGGATGAAACTGAATTATCGCATGGGGCAGGGCTTTGATGTGCATGCTTTTGGAGAGGATCGTAAACTGATTCTCGGTGGTATTGAGGTTCCGTACGAAAGGGGGTTGGTAGGTCATTCTGATGCAGATGTGTTAACGCATGCTCTCTGTGATGCATTGTTGGGAGCTGCCGGATTGAACGATATCGGTTTCCATTATCCGGATACAGATCCACAGTATAAGAATGCTGATAGCACCCTGTTTTTGTCACTAACCGTGGGTCAGCTCAAACGTATGGGTTGGGCTGTTGGGAATGTTGATGTGACAATTATTGCACAGGAACCGAAAGTTTCGCCATATGTTGCTCAAATAAAGCAGAATCTGGCCAGAATTCTTTTTGTCTCGGAAAATGAAGTGAGTGTGAAAGCCACGACTACAGAGTGGCTGGGTTATATCGGGCGTAAGGAAGGCATGGCAGCTCAGGCCGTGGCCATGATTACCCGAATTAATCCATATCGTTAGCAGTGTCAGGCACTCAAATGTCTCTCCCCATGCCGGGGAGTAACTGAACAGGTGCTTGTATCTGTTTGTTCAGTTTATGCCGAGCTCTATAATGTGGTGGCAGAGTCTGTATGATCAACAGAAGGAACATCTCTAACCTCCCGTTTTCGATAAGCCTCAGTTTGGGGTTGGTCATGATCTTGTTCATGCTCTTTATAGCACTGCTCTCCTATGCCTATTTACAGCAACGAATTGGAGAGGAAAGAGCGCTGATAGCTGTTGAAGAGGAGCACCATGTTCAGCATCAGGTATCTATGGTGCAGGATGATCTCAGGCATGTTGCATATAGCCTGGCTTATTTGAGGGATCAGATTCATTTGCATGGTCAGGATGGTAGCCCTGTAAATCACATGAACTTTGCCAGAGACCTTTATCTGTTTATTCAAAGTAATGAGCTCTACGACCAACTCCGCTATATCGGTGCTGATGGTATGGAGATGGTGAGGGTGGATTATAATCAGGGGGATCCGGTGCAGGTTGTGAAGGAGAATCTGCAATTTAAAGGCGATAGAGACTATTTTCTTCAGACGATGGCCCTTGAGGAGGATGAAATTTACATCTCTCCTCTGGAGCTGAATATGGAATATGGGAAAGTGGACGTTCCGCACAAGCCAGTGATTCGATTCGGTCTGCCTGTGTTTTCTAAAAAGGGGGAGAGACTCGGTATTTTGATGGTAAATCATCTTGCAGCAGCAATGCTGGATACATTCTCCTCAGCAATATCTCCAACGTTTGCGATACCAATGCTTCTTAATAACGAGGGGTTCTGGCTCTCCCATCCTGATAAAGATCAGCAGTGGGGTTTTCAGTTGGAGCAGCGTCGCCAGAATAATATGGCAACAGCATCTCCAGCGTTATGGAAGCGGATGATAGAGCAAGGCAATGGCCAGTTTGATTTTGACGGGAGTATGGTGACGGTGGCCAGAGTCCCCCCTTTTGCCAGTTATGGCTCAATGCAGCATCTGATCTTATCGAAAGCGGCATCGCAGCGGCTTTGGCGGGTTGTCTCTATCTACCCTGAAGCAAGATTGAAAGAACATTTTGCACCGTTGCAGAAAAGGGTTGTTGCTATAGCTCTGCTTCTTATGTTGGCCGTGCTGCTTATGTTATTACTCTGGAATGGATTCAGGCAGAAAAAGCAGCAGATGGAAGCACAGCTTCACCTGCATGGCAGGGCTGTGCAGGAGTCAGTAGCAGGTATTGTGATTGTTGATACATGCAGTAGTGATCATCCTATCGTTTACGCCAACAGAGCCTTTGAACGTATGAGTGGTTATCAGGTGGCGGATATTCTGGGGAAAAACTGTCGTTTCCTTCAGGGTGAAGATCGCAATCAGCCGGGTGCCCGAAGGCTTGCAGATGCCATTACAGAAGGTGTTGATTGTCAGATTGTGCTACGTAATTATCGTAAGGACGGAAGCATGTTCTGGAATGAAATATCCATTTCGCCTGTGCGTGACAGGAGTGGTCGTTTGACCCATTTCGTCGGTTATCAAGTGGATGTCAGTGAACGTAAATTTTCCGAGCACGAACGTGAACAGCTATTGGGAAACCTGCAACACTTGAGCAGACAGTTGATTGATAATCGTGAGGAAGAGGCGAGTCGTATTGCCCGCGCACTGCATGATGATGTCGGTCAGGTACTTGCTGCAATTCAGCTGCAAACAGGCCTGACAGAACAGCTGTATAGCAAGGGCGATTATACAGCAGCCAAGCAGAGTATGGGGCATGTTAAGGAGATGAATGAGCAGTTGTCACATGTGATTAGCAGGCAGTTGCGCTCGATTAAACCGGGTCATCTGGAAGAGATTGGTCTTGCCGCTTCTCTTGAGGATTTGTGTCGGGGTTGGCAGGAGCAATTGAATATCGTATTGGATGTTGAGGGCCTGCCTGAGAGTTTGCCAGCCAAGATAGAGCTGTGTCTGTTCAGGGTCGCACAGGAGGCGCTGACGAACATTATCAAACATTCGGAAGCCTCAATAGTAGAGGTGACGTTGAAGTTGCAGGATAGTGCTCTGTATCTGTATTGCAGAGATGATGGTTGCGGCTTTGATCCCCTCACAGTTGTGCGTGGTATGGGATTGACCGGTATGCAGGAGCGAGTCAGGAGTTTGAACGGATCAATGGAACTCGATACATCTCCCGGACAGGGGCTGTGCCTGAATGTTTGTATACCCTTATCCAGCGATTTGTCCTGAAGCACATAAACAAGGATTATCCTTAGTGAACTGATTAGTGTTTATGCCTATATTCGAGCTACCGATAAATGGAAGTGTTGGTGTACCTATGATCTCAATTTTGTTAGCTGATGACCATGATCTTGTACGTTTGAGCTTGAGGCAGCTGCTTGAGGCTGAGGAGGGCTTTTCCGTGGTTGCAGAGGTTGCAACGGGAGAAGAGGCCTATACAGCCTATTTCAAGTATAAGCCGGATGTTGTGTTGCTTGATATCAGTATGCCCGGTGAGGGTGGTCTTTCCACGATGCGTAGACTGTTTGCACGTGATGAGCATGCCAAAGTGCTGGCTCTAAGTATGTTTGATGATGCTGCAATTGTAGTGCGAGCCCTGGAGCAGGGGGCTAAAGGATATCTTTCCAAGGGCGCTTCTCCCGAGGTGTTGATGCAGGCCGTTCGAAATGTTGATAGTGGAAAACCGTACATTGAAGCACGACTTCAGGATAAATTACAGGAGCGGTCTCCGGGTGAGGTGAATCCTCTGCAGGCTCTGACAGGCAGGGAGTTCGAAGTATTTTCGTTGCTGGCAGAGGGGCTGACGGTTAATGAGATTGCCGGACTTTTACATCTAAGTTCCAAAACGGTTGGAGCTCACCATACCAGCATCATGAAAAAGCTGGAGCTGAAAAATAGTGCGCAACTGGTACGTGTGGCTATTACCTGGGGCCTGGTCAGAATTTAAAAGCAGTTGTGGGCTTGTATACAAATTTATAATTACTGTTTGGCCTGCTGTGTTTCCTAGGATTTTCCCTATATAGTAAAATTATTGCTTATGAGATGATGACTCAATGAATCCGTTTGCTGATATGATAGGTCATTTTTCTGTTCGCACTTTTTCGAAGCTGCTGCTGACCATTGTGCTTACTGAAGCAGTGATTATGGCCTCTTTTGTATGGCTGGATCTTGATCTGGGAAGCTTCTGGACATCGCTTGCTGATATGTTATTGCTGGGTGGGATTTCTTCCATTGTTCTCTCATTCTGGGTGATTGAACCATTAAAAAAAGCCAGAAAGCAGAATGAGCTGTTTAACGTACTGGTTGAACATGTTGATGCAGGCGTTGTTGTAAGCGATGTTTCCAGTAATGAAAACAGCATCATTTTTGTTAATCCGGCTTTTTCACGAATTACCGGATATGCTCAGGATGAAGTGATAGGCAAAAAACCCGGTATACTGAAGAGTGATGATCCCGATCATGGAGCGCTGGCAGAAATGCGTCGGGCGCTTGCAGAACAAAAGTCGGTGCGTGTGGTGCAGAGGAACAGGCGAAAAGACGGTTCTATGTTCTGGAATGACCTGCACCTGAATCCGATCTTCGACAGTCAGGGCAACGTACAATACTGGGTAGGGTTGATTCATGATGTGACTGCCAACAGGGAGCTGGAGAGGGACAATCTGCGTTGGGCCAGTGCTCTACAGCAGTCTGATGAAGCAGTCTGTATGTTTGATGAGCATGGCAATATTGAGTATGCCAATCAGGCATTTTGTAACAATGTCGGCGCAACCGCTGAGATGCTGACTGGTAACCCTGTTTTTCCATTATGGGATCGTACATCGCCAGAGTTTTCAGAGATTGTAGCTAGCCTCATGCAGCGAGTTTCCTGGAGCGGCAGGCACAAATACCTTCGCGACGATAAGGGTAGCTATGATGCCTTAAGCAGTATCACGCCATTCCATGATGAGCAGGGTTCGATTTCATTTGTTGCTGTGCACCGTGATATTACTGAGATGGTGGAAATGGAAGAGCAGCTCAGGCAGTCCCAGAAAATGGAGGCCGTGGGCATGCTGGTTGGAGGTATAGCCCATGATTTTAATAATGTGTTGGCGGGTATACTGGGTAACCTCTATCTGGTGAAAAAGGAGTTGATAGATTCTCCCAAACTGTATGAGCGGCTTGAGGGCGTGGAAGAGCAGGGTTATGCCGCAGCAGGCATGGTTCGCCAGTTATTAAGTTTTTCGCGCAAAGGTTTGCCTGATATCAAGGATGTGGATCTGATTCCCTTTGCTGAAGAGTTGGTGAAGTTTGCCAGGGTGTCAGTGCCTGAAAGTGCGGAATTCAGACTTGAGATTGAAGTGGATCGGCAGTGCATCGTTTCTTGTGACCCGGTACAGATGCAGCAGTCGTTGCTGAATCTGATCGTCAATGCAAGCCATGCCATTCATGATAAAGAGGATGGTAGTGGTGAAATTATACTGCGCATCTCCCTGTCACAATCTGCACCGGATGATTTATTGCTGAATGATAGTCACTCTTTTGAAACGTCTCCACAGGCTTGGGTTTGCATCTCTGTTGAGGATAATGGTAGCGGAATGGAAGAGGAGATCCGGCGTAAGATCTTCGAACCATTTTTCACAACAAAACCCAGTGGTGTTGGTACGGGGCTGGGGCTTGCCATGGTGCAGGGTTATGTAGAGATGCTGCATGGGGTAGTTGATGTACAGAGTACTTTGGGAGTAGGGAGTACATTTCATATCTATCTGCCACTAAGTAATCATGAAAAGGTATATTCGGATCCTTATGCGAAACAGGTTCGTCCGGGAAATGGTGAATGTATTCTGATTGCTGATGATGATGAGCGCGTACGTTGGGCGTTATGTGATATTTTGAAATCAGCTAATTATAACATTATAGAAGCAAAGAATGGTGAAGAGGCAATGGCTTTGTTTGCTGAATATGCGAACAGGTTGGATATGGCGATCCTGGATGTGGTCATGCCTAAAGCGACAGGAATGCAGGTTGCTGAATATATTCAGCACTCTGATAAACATTTCCCTGTTTCATTTATGACCGGCTACGATCAGGGACAGACGCTTTCATTGAAACTGAACCATTCACATACGTTGCTTAGGAAACCATGGGATATTGAGCAATTGAATGCAGTGTTGGATAAGGGGCTTGCCACTTCGCGACAGGGGATTAACCAGCTTTAGCTGAGAGGGTGAAGTCCCCGCTTCCATCGGGAAGAGATTCAATAACAATTGTAAATTCACGCTGACTTAAAGGACTGACAGGCATGGTATCTATCGCTGGCCTGACAAACGGAACCTGTTTGATGGTCTGCTCATCCGGACGCATGGTGAGATCCAGCTGTCTGGTTGTGAGTATCTGCGACGGTTGATGGAGTGCATAAAAACTGATTTCAAGTTTGGCCGGAAGCAGTGTGCTGGCCAGAAGGTTTTTCAGTTGCCCCCGAATAATGAGGATCTTGCTGCCATCGTTACGTATGATCCATTCAGGCTTGACGCTTTCAGCAACGATTAACCAGTCTTTATCCCGGCTTTCCAGCGGCCATCCAAGGTTGATGGCATTACTGCGCAGCCATCTGTTATCAAGCCACTGCTCTTTTTGCATGTAGAAACCACTACTTATGACAATGAGAAGCATAAACAGTAGCCAGGGCCAGATATGCACAGTTTTTCTCTGTGGAGGCATCTCTTCATGTTTCGGCTGGACGTTTCCTGCTTGATCCGGTGTATCGAAGCTCTTCTCTGTATTGTTGTGTTGATTAGAATCCAGTGCTCTGATTTCTGTTTTGTCAGCCTGTTCAGCTGAATCGAGCTGATGTCCACAGTTCTGGCAGTATAAAGAAGTATCACTGTTATTGGCTTCGATCTGTTGCGTGCTATGGCATTGAGGGCATTGAAGGGACATGCCTGCATGTTGAATCTTTCTCCTGGCTTTGTCAGCAGCGTTGAAGTCTGATGACATCGGCTTGATTCGAAGTTACCGTTTTCCACATGTCTACAGACCATCCTTTAATACAAATGCAGCGCGTGATGCTTCGTTACCCAACTGGAAAAACAGCACTTTCAGGTGTAACGCTGGATATTCAACAGGGTCAGTTCGTATATCTTGTCGGAGAGAGTGGGGCGGGTAAATCGTCACTACTGAAAATGCTTTATGGTGGTGTGCGTCCGAGCTCAGGCATTCTGATATCTCAGCAGACCGATATGCGCGAAGCCAGTGAAGGAAAGATTCGAGATTTGAGACGGCGTATGGGTATTATTTTTCAGGATCATAAACTGCTGTTTTCACGCACGGTATTTGAGAATGTTGCACTGCCTCTGCGTGTTCAGGGTTGGAAAACCGAGCGGCTTATTCCTCGCGTGCGTAAGGTTCTGGAATATGTGGGGTTGGGAGATCGCTTGTGGTCATACCCGGAGGCACTATCCGGTGGTGAACAGCAGCGAGTGGCAATCGCGCGTGCGATGACTGCAAATCCTGCACTCATCCTGGCCGATGAGCCGACTGGGAACCTCGATGTGGATACAGCCCGGCGTGTGCTGGATTATCTGATGGATCTGAACCGACAAGGTACAACCGTGATTATGGCAACCCATGATCTGCATCTGCTGGAATCACATCCGGGTCGTGTCGTGCAGATGCATGCCGGTTCCCTTGCTGGAGATAGTCATGGCTACTGAACTGATACCGGAAAAAGTAAACCCGAGACTTCCGGGCGGCTTTCATCTGCCGCCATTTGGTGTGAATCAGGTGTTGGCACTGGTGATTGTATGTATCGCGCTCTGGGCTGTGGGGACACTCTGGCTTGCTATGCAGGGTGCGAGTCAATGGGTGGGGGGCTGGCAGCAGGATATTCATATCCATGTTTATCTTGATGCCAAGCGTGCGGATCAGGCGAGCTTGCTTGAACAGGAGTTACAGGACATCCCTCAGGTGGCCTCTTTGAGGAGAATATCTGCAGATGAAGCTGCTATCTGGATGCAGGAGTGGCTCAGTGATGCAGGTTTGCAGCAGCAGGAGTTAGCGAGTCGGCTTCCGATTACCTTTGAACTCTCCATAGGTGATGAACGAACAGAGTTTCTCTTTTCCGATATTCGCGATACCGCCATGCGATTTGGTGGAACGGTGAATGAGGATGAGGTGAGCCTTGCTCAGGTACATGACCTGTTATCACAGGCATCTTATCTGGCCTGGTTTGCTTCCCTGATACTGGCTATTGCCATGGCGCTGATTATTTCCAATACGCTTCGTATGACACTGCTCTCCAGGGCTGATGAGATTCATCTGATGCGCTTGATGGGTGCCAAGGAGTGGTTTGTGCGCACGCCATTTATTCTCGAAGGTATGTTGCTTGGAGCCGGAGCTGGTGTGTTAGCCTGGTTGTTGTTGTGGCCTCTGGTGCTGGGAAGCAGTACATGGCTGAGTACGATGCAAGTGGAGCTGAATGCATGGGTATTCTTTATTCCATTGCTATTTGCTGGTGCTGTAGTGGGTGCATTCGGAGCCCTGATTGCAACTTCACGGGTTAGTTCAGGAGATGCTGCCAATTCACAAGTGTAAGATAATATTTGACGAACGAATATTATCTCATTATGTTGCGCGCCTCTTAATTGGGGGATCGTCTAATGGTAGGACAGCGGTCTCTGACACCGTCAATCGTGGTTCGAATCCACGTCCCCCAGCCATACATAAAAAAAGGGTCCCTTAAGGGGCCCTTTTTTTATGTATGCTTGTGGAGCCCTGCATGAGTACCTTCGGTTCGATGAATCGGCAGGACAGCCGATTTGGACGCCACAAAGTGGCGGTCCGCAGGACGAAGGGCAGGAAACGAAGTAATCCACGTCTCCTCTGTTGGTGTCCTATTCAAGTGTGGAAGGCAGGAGCCCGGAAGAACAAAATCACAGGAGTGATTTTGAACGCCGCTGGTCGGCGGCCCCGAAGGGGTAGAAGGCATGGATGCCTGGAATCATCCACATCCCCCCCTCCCCATTTCAAAACGGGAGCACTTGAAACACCTGCCTCATCACGCCTCACCAGACACAACTAACTATAGTAAAATCAGCCAAAGCGAATAAACTGTAACCAGCTTTTACAGGTGGCCTTAATAATCACCTTTATGCGAGCGAAACAGCGATCTTTGAAAGGGAAATCATGCTTCAAACAGTGATAGATGGTGCATACAATGTCTGAATCCATGGTGCTGGTTATCAATACCGGTAGTTCATCCATTAAAATGGCCTTGATTGATATGCCTTCCGAAACGTTGCTGGCCGAAGCTTCGGCGGAACGATTAGGTTCTCCCGAAGCAGTCTTACACTGGAAAACCACAGCCGGTGCAGCCCATACCCCGCTTGCTGACGCCACTCATTTCGTGGCCATGCAGCAAATGCTGGACCTGCTATTCGGACAGGTGAATAAAGATCGCATCGCCGCAGTCGGGCATCGGGTGGTGCATGGTGGCGAACGCTTTATAAAACCGACCCTGCTTGATGATGCTGTGATTAAGGAGATTGAATCGTTATCTCATCTGGCTCCGCTGCATAACCCGGCGAACCTGCTGGGCATTCGTGTGGCAATGCAGCATTTGCCAGCCATATCCCATGTCGCTGTTTTTGATACGGCCTTCCACCATGCTATGCCGCTGCATGCGAGCCTGTATGCCGTACCCTATCAATGGTACAGCGAATACGGTGTACGGCGTTACGGTTTCCATGGCAGTAGTCACCATTTTGTAGCTCAACAGGCAGCAGAGACGCTTGGTCGCGAGTTTGATCAGTGCAAGTTTTTAACCGCACATCTGGGTAATGGCTGTAGTGCGGCGGCCATTGCCGGTGGCATCAGTGTGGATACTACGATGGGTTTGACACCTTTGGAAGGGCTGGTGATGGGAACGCGCAGCGGTGATGTGGATCCGGGACTACATGACTTTATGGTCAGGCAGAGTGGCGAATCATTGGTAGCGATTACTGATGCACTGAACCGACAATCCGGACTTCTGGGCCTATCCGGGCTTAGTAATGATATGCGTACACTTCTTGATGCGGCAGCAGAAGGAAACGAAAGAGCAGCGCTGGCTGTTGAGGTTTTCTGCTACCGTTTGGCGAAATCACTGGCAGCTCTTGCTGTTGCACTCGGATATGTGGATGCCATTGTTTTTACCGGTGGTATTGGAGAACACGCAGAACAGATTCGGGAAAAAACAGTAGAGCATTTGAAAATTCTGGGAGCAGAGCTTGATAGAGAAAGAAATGCTCAGTATGGCAGGCATTCTTGCGGCTTGATCAGTAAACCCGGGGCTGCTCTTCCAATCCTGGTTATTGCGACCAATGAAGAGACCATGATTGCCCGCTATGTATGTGAAGTTTTATATTCAAAGGAAAGCCACTCATGAGTCATACCTTTTTTCTTGTATCTACCGGATCAGGGGCCGGGTTAACGACGGTAAGTCTGGGCATGGTTCAGGCGCTGGACAGGCTTGGTATTCGTACTGCATTTTGTAAGCCGGTTGCCCAGTTGCACGATAGTGATTATGGCCCGGAGCGCTCCACCCGATTGATTGAACATGTGACCGGGCATGCCTCGCCCCGACCGATCAGCCTGGATAGGGCGAAGTCTTTGTTGGGAACAGGTCGGGAAGGGTTGCTGATGGAAGAGGTGATTGCCCTGTATCGGCAGAGTGCGAGTCATGCCGATGTGGTCATTGTTGAGGGCTTAGTAGCTGACAGTCATGCCGGTTACGCTACTCGACTGAACGCTGCGATGGCCCATGCACTTGATGCCGAGGTGATTCTGGTTGGCAAGCCTGAGTCGGATCTGGAGGGCTGTGTTGATATCGCAGCCAATGCATTCAGTGGTGCTAATGGAACGGCATTGATCGGTCTTATTATCAACAAGGTCGGGGCGCCTGATGATGACGTTCGACATACACTGAGAGCCGATTCCTTGCAGACTAACTCTGATGTTACTGTGCCTTTGCAGGATGAACGGGATATGGCGGACCGGCTGGCTGGCAAGCCATTTCATGCTATCGGGTATATCCCCTGGCAGTCTGAACTGAATGCCCCGCGTATGTGTGATATTGCCGCTTATCTTGGTGCCAAGGTTCTGAGTGAAGGCGAAATGTCAGTGCGCAGGGTTCACCGAATGGAGGTGTGTGCTCGAACACTGGCCAATATACTGAGTGTATATCAGCCGCAGACGCTGTTGATCTTTCCGGGTGATCGTGAAGATGTTTTTATTGCAGCTTGTATGGCTGCCATGAACGGTGTGCGCATTGCAGGGATTCTGTTGACCGGTGGTTTAAGGCCCAGTTTTGGTGTGATGAATCTGTGTGAGCAGGCTATCCGGAGCGGGATACCTGTGTTGCTGGTAGAGGGGAGCTCTTTTCAGACTGCTGCGGAGTTGGCGCATATGCCGTCAGAAGTTGCTGCTGATGATTTTTCACTGATTGATCAGGCTATGGATCATGTGGCCAATCATCTTGATGCTGAATGGCTTAAAGCACGCTGTGCTGTAGCGCGTAAGCCACGCCTTTCTCCTGCGGCATTTCGTTATCAGCTTATCCAGCAGGCTTCTCAGGCCAGGCGCTCTGTTGTACTGCCTGAAGGTGAAGAGCCGCGTACAATTATGGCGGCCTATCAGTGTCAGCAGCGGGGTGTTGCGCAATGCGTTTTACTCGGAGATCCGGGAACAATCCATCAGGTTGCTGCATCTCAGGGCATCACGCTGCCTGCAGAGGTTACTGTTATTGATCCGGAGAGTGTGCGTCAAAACTATATCAAGCCGATGCTGGAATTGCGTGAACACAAGGGTCTGACGGTTCAGATGGCTGAAGATCAATTGCAGGACCGGGTTGTACTCGGAACAATGATGCTGGCTCTTGATGAAGTGGATGGGTTGGTGTCAGGTGCTTTGCATACGACAGCAAATACGGTGCGACCAGCTTTCCAGTTGATCGGCACCCATCCATCTGCTGACTTGGTTTCATCCATCTTTTTTATGTGCTTGCCTGATCAGGTGGTGGTCTATGGTGATTGCGCTATTAACCCAGATCCGGATGCCGGGCAGTTGGCTGATATTGCGATTCAAAGTGCTGATTCAGCACTTCGATTCGGGTTGGAACCCAGGGTTGCGATGATCAGTTACAGCACAGGTGAATCAGGAGCAGGTCTGGATGTTGATAAGGTGCGTCAGGCTACTCACATAGTTCGTCAACGCAGGCCTGATCTGCTTGTGGATGGGCCGCTTCAATATGATGCGGCAGCGATAGTTTCGGTCGGCAAGAGCAAGGCACCACAGAGTCAGGTGGCAGGTCAGGCCAGTGTATTTGTATTTCCGGATCTTAATACCGGAAATACTACCTATAAGGCTGTGCAGCGTAGCGCTCATGTGGTTAGTGTCGGCCCGATGTTGCAAGGTTTGAATAAGCCGGTGAATGATTTGTCTCGCGGGGCCTCTGTTGAAGATATTGTGTATACTATTGCATTGACCGCGATTCAGGCGGGTTAAGGGTATCTGAGCAGGGCGTAAACATGAATAAGCTTTAACGCATGGTTAACCCGATTGTTAGAGCGGCGTAGCTAATGTCTGCCCTGTCCGGCGCTATTCCTCCCTCCCCTCCCTAGTGTTTTGCGCCGGATATTGGGCCCTGGCATCTGCCGGGGCCTTTTTCTTTTATGCCATCATTGATGGCGTTGCTTACAGAAAAGATACATCTCCTTTATACTAATTCGTTCACAGTGACGATGTTGGCATGGCTGTTGCTGATTTTTTATCAGGGGAATTAACGGCGACCAGTCTCTAAACCCCTATTTAGTTGATTGCACCAGTGTCATTTGGGAGATATACATGAGCAGCGAACGTTCGATGCCAGCAGTGGAAATGTTTCTGCCTCGTGAAACGATTGAACTGATTAAGGAATATGGTTCCGGATTCCCTCATGACCTGGCTTTTGAACAGGATATGACCATAGTTTTCAGTGATATGCGCGGCTTTACGCAGCTAGCCGAGCAGTTTAACCCTCGGGATGTCTATGATGCCATCAATGCCAGTATTGCCTTGCAGGTGAGTAGTATTCATGCACATGGTGGTAGCGTGAATAAGTTTCTTGGGGACGGGTTGCTGGCCCTGTTTTCCGGAAAAAATAAAAGTGAGCGGGCGCTGGCTAGTGTTACTGAGTTGCTCCACAAGTTGCCTGATCATGAAGGTGAATTTTTACCCTGCAGGGTGGGGTTCGGTATCAATAGCGGTAAAGTTTTGCTCGGTATGCTGGGTAATGAAACACGTTGGGAATTCACAGTGGTGGGCGATGCAGCGAATACAGCTGCAAGATTATGTGGCATTGCCAGTCCCTTTCAGGCTCTGCTCACACAGAGCGTTGTTGCTGACATTTCTGAGTCCTGTCAGCAGAAGTATTGCACGTTTCTCCGATCCCAGGTGTTTAAAGGAAAAAGTCGAGCAGTTGATATCTATGAACTGGGTAAAGTGCCCTGAAACCTTTCTGTCCAAATCCATTTTCTTTCCCGTGAATATGCCGTGGTCTGCTGCTACACTCCGGCTCAATGATGCATCTTTCGCGATATAAGCCACGGATATTTCTATCTGTTTGGGCAGTAATTTTTTTTACTGCGTCATTAGGGTCGTCTGCACTGTATGCTGAAGAGGCAGGTGAATTGCAGGTCAGTATAGATCAGCAAGTGGTCTATTGCGTAGCCAGGCTGCATAAAGATGAGGATGAGTTCGCTCATTTTCTCAAAGACGGGATTGCTGTTGCAACGATCTGGAATATTCAGGTAAGTAAGTCACGTAAGTATTGGTTGAATAAAGCCATTGCGAAGATTGTCGTTATTCGACGTGCTGTCCCTGATCTGCTGTCGCGTAGCTGGCTGCTGATTGATGAAACCAGTGGCATTTCACGCAGAGTATATTCGTTACTTGAAGTTGATCAGTTCCTTTCAGGCCTGGAGTCCTTTCCTGTTCTGGACAGGAGTATCCTGCTCGATGGAACGCCATATCAGATGTCTGTCTCGGTAATTATTGAACATGGTGAGATTAACGATGCCTGGTGGCGTACTTTGTGGCAACCATCCAATACGACATTGAAAAAGGAGTTTAGCTTGCCGTGAGCCGAATCGGCCTGATGAGACTGATTCCGATGTTTATGGCAGCCATATTACTGGCTATCAGTGTGCTGTTATGGCCATCCGCAGAGGGTGAGGTCGGGGTATTGGCCTGGGTTAATGTTGGTCTGATGCTTTTAATATCTTTTGCTTTGCTGCAATATGGTATTCGCCTGCTCAGGGAGAGGGCAGAGCCTGCTCCCGGTTCAAGGTTGCGGGCTAAACTGGTGATTGGTCTGGTCGGTATGCTATTGATCCCGGCTGTGGTTATTCAGCTGGCAGCTAACCAGATGGTCGAACGAGGTATGGATGTCTGGTTCGATGTGCGGGTGGATACACTGCTGGATCGGGCCCTGAATCTGGCTCAGGGTTTTTATGAGCGTGTTGAAACCGGAATGAAGCGCAGCATGCTGGATTATATCTCCGATGCGACGTTGCTGGCCGCTGTTAGCAGTAATCTGGATTACCGGGAAACTCATACACATCTTACTGATATCAGAGAGATGGAAGGGTGGCATAAAATTGAGCTGTTCGACATCAATGAACGCCTGGTGGCAGCTGTTCAGACCGGGGAACTCAGCTCCTTGCAGGCTGCTCCACTATCTGATGCAGCGCGTCTCTCGATGCGTTTGGGTCGCGTCACTACTGAGTTGATAACCCGGGCTGACGGGGAAGTGATCGTTGCTTATGCACCGCTGGTAGGTGTGACATCAGTGACCGGTCTGTTGCGTGCAGAGATGAACCTGCCAAGCGGAGTGATTCATAATGCCCGCGCGGTGGAGTCAGATTATCGCAGCTACCGCCAACTTGAGCATAATCGTCAGTTTATCGGCGAAACGTTTACCCATGTCATGTTGTTTGTGACATTGATGGTACTGTTAGTAGCAGGTTTTGTAGGTTTGCTGTTTGCACGCCGTCTAACTGCGCCGATCAGTGATCTGGCTCAGGCATTGCAACGGGTGACCGAGGGTGATCTGAATGTGGTCATATCGGAATCGGCAAAGGATGAACTGGGATCACTGGCACGCTCTTTTAATAAAATGGCCAATCGTTTGAAGTTGAACGTGGAGGCCATTGAACAGGCTCAACAGGATTTGACCAAGGCTTTGGAAAAATCTACACAGCGGCAGTATGTGCTGGAGTCACTGTTGGCCAATTTGCAGACTGGTGTACTTCTGGTGGATGATAAAAGCAGCGTCAGACTTCTGAATCAGGCGGTTCGCGATATCCTTCATTTGCCGAACAGCTGGGTGCCGAGTGTCGATATTCTGCAGGCAAGTCAGGGGAGTTTGCATGATGTTGGTGTATTCTATGATGAGCTGAGACATCAGAAGGAGGAGCACTTACAGCGGGAGTTTGATATTGACCTCCCAAATGGGAAAAGTGTTCATCTTCTGGCGCGCGGAGTTCGCTTGAATGCAACCGGTTCGGCCTCTTTTTCAGGTTATCTGCTGGTGATTGATGATATTTCAGAATTGACCGAGGCACAGCGTAATAAGGCCTGGGCAGAAGTGGCGCAGCGTTTGGCGCATGAGATCAAGAATCCCCTGACTCCAATCAAGCTCTCTGCTGAAAGACTGCAGCGCAGATTTCGTTCGCAAGTGGATGATGAGGCTGTGTTCGATGTCTGCACTCAGGCGATTATCGGTCAGGTGGAGCGTTTACAGCGGTTGGTTGCAGATTTTTCGACGCTTGCACGTATGCCACAGCCAAAAATGCGGGATATTTCTGTCGACGGGCTGTTAAAAGAGATGAGCGAGCTGTTTAATGGTTACAGTCGTATCGAGGTTAGTGTGATGGATGCAGGTTGGCTTTGTCACTGTGATCCTGATCAGGTACGTCAGGTACTGATCAATTTGACGGATAATGCGCTCTCTGCAACAGAGGGGCAGAAAGGAAAAGTCGTTCGCATGTATTCACGGATCACCGAACATGATGCAGAATGGCATGTGGAAGATGATGGGCCGGGAATTGAAGAGTCGGGGGTTCCACTGTTGTTTGATGCCTATTATTCAACCAAGGCCAGCGGTTCAGGTCTGGGACTGGCGATTGCTAAAAGGATAGCCGAAGACCATGGCGGAGAATTAAAGTTGGTTTCGCACGCTGATCCGACTCATTTCTGTTTGCGTTTGCCAAGGCAACATCGGGATATGGAGGCAGCATGACTGCTCGAATCATGATTGTGGATGATGAACAGCCGATTCGCGACTCTCTTCAGGGGTTGTTTGAAGATGAGGGTTACCTGGTCGTTTGTGCGCCATCCGGAGAAGAAGCGATAGCCAGACTGCGCAAGCAACAGGTGGATTGCGTCCTGCTTGATATCTGGATGCCAGGTATCGATGGGCTGGAGACGCTTAGCCGGATACAGCAGATGGATTCGAATATGCCGGTGATTATGATGAGTGGTCACGCAACGATTGATACAGCTGTGCGTGCAACAAGACAGGGTGCTTTTGATTTTGTGGAGAAACCGCTTTCTTTTGACCGTTTGATGATCCTGGCCCGCAATGCAGTACAGAAACGTCATCTGTCGCAGGAAAATAGTGACCTGAAGCGACAGGAAAAGTCACATCAGAGCCGTAAGGAACTGATAGGCAATAGCAAGGTCATGACTGAAGTCAAAACATTGATCAATCGCGTAGCCTTATCTGATAGCCCGGTTCTGATTCTGGGTGAGCATGGTTCAGGAAAGGCGGTTGCAGCAAAACTGTTACATGCCGCATCCAAGCGTGCAGAAGGACCGTTTATTGAGGTGAATACGGCAAGCGTTCTGGCCAACCGTATGGAGTCTGAGTTGTTCGGTCATGAAAAAGGAGCATTTACAGGTGCTCTGCATCCTCAGCGAGGTCGCTTTGAGGCCGCACATCAGGGGACAATGTTTTTTGATGAGGTGACTGAGCTCAGTCTGAGTACACAGGCAAAAATTCTGCGCGTGTTGCAGGAGAAAGTGGTGCAGCGGCTGGGTAATCCGGCGACACTACCGAGTAATGTGCGGCTGGTTGCAGCGAGTGCCTGTGATCTTGATATCGCATTGAGGGATGGCCGATTAAGGGAAGATTTTTATTATCGACTGAATGTGGTTTCAATTCGCATGCCATCTCTGCGTGAGCGCAGTGAAGATCTTCCCTTGATTGTAGAAACACTGGCAGCTGAACAAGCCAGAGAGCTTGGTGGGGAAGCGATACATTTCTCTGAGCAGGCTATTCAGAAGCTGAAAATGTATCACTGGCCAGGCAATGTACGAGAACTGCGCAACTATATTGAACGCTGTCACATTCTGATGCCGGGTGAGGAGTTGAACGAGACTAATATGCTGCCGCCGGATCAGAGCTCCACGCAGGCCGCTGCAGTACCGATTTCGTCATCGGCTTTGCAACAGCAGCAGCTTTCGGATATTGAAGCCGACAGTTTTCACGATGCACGGGAGGCTTTTGAACGTAACTTCCTCTTGCAGCACCTTGATAAGCATGAGTGGAACATTAGCCGTACTGCCGCAGATATCGGTATGGAACGAAGTCAGCTGCATCGCAAGATAAAATCCTTTGGCCTTGTGCCTCCGGGCAAGGAGTCCTTATGAATGTTGTGATTCTGGGTGCGGGCGAGGTTGGTTTTCACATTGCCAGTCGTCTGGCAACCGAGGGTAATAACGTCTCGGTAGTGGATCAGGATAGTGAGCGACTACAGGTGATCGCCGATTCGATGGATGTGAGAACAGTTTGTGGTATGGCATCACAACCATCTATTCTGGAGCAAGCGGGAGCAGAAGATGCCGACCTGTTGATTGCGGTGACGACCAATGACGAAGTGAACATGCTGGCCTGCCAGGTGGCGCATTCGCTTTACAAAGTGCCGACAAAGCTGGCGCGTGTACGAGAGTCTGATTATGCATTGCACCCTGAACTTTTTGGTCGCGACGATCTTCCTATTGATGTGATTATTTCTCCGGAAGGGGAGGCTGCCAAGGTGGTGATGGGGCGGTTGAATGTCTCCAGCGCACTGGACTCTCGTGAATTTTTTGGTGGAAAAATTCAACTGGTTGAGTTTGTGGTTCGACCCAAGAGTCTGTTGGCAGGGCTATCCTTAAAAGAGTTGCCTGAAGTGATGGGTGATTTGCGTGTCTATGTCGTAGCCCATGAACACAATGGTCGCTGGCGTGTGCCCAATGGAGAAACAGTACTGTTAGCTGGTGACGGCATTTATGTAGCTGTTGAGTGCAAGCAACTTGATGATCTTATGGAAACGCTGGATCTTACGTGTCACTCTCCGAAAGGACGCAATGTGATGATGGTTGGTGGTGGCCATATTGGTTATAAGGTGGCAACAGAGCTGGAGAAGGCGGGAGCGCTGGTCAAGCTGATAGAACATAATGCTAAACGAGCGGAGTGGCTCTCTGATCAATTTAATAACGTCGTTGTCATTCAGGGTGACGCACTGGATCAGAAGCTGCTGGAAGAAGAAAATATCGATAAAATGGATGATTTTCTGGCTCTGACCAATGATGATGAAACCAATATTCTCAGTAGTCTGATCTCCAAACGTTATGGCGTGCCGCATGTGGTGACACTGGTCAACCGTTCGATCTATACCCAGTTGGTGCGTCAAATCGGACTGGATGTGACCGTTTCACCGCGTTTGTCGACTGTGGCCTCCATCCTCAGTTTTGTACGTAAGGGCCGAATACACGGTATGGCTTCCCTTGCTGATGGTAATTTGGAGGTGCTTGAAGCCGAAGCTTTGGAGACCAGTGCGATCCTGAATAAACCGTTGAAAGATTTGAAAATGCCTGCTGACACGGTGATCGGAGCAATCCTGCGCGGTGAAGAGATTATTGTGCCTAATGGTATGGTTGAGGTGGAACCACACGATCATGTGCTCATCGTGACAACCAGTGCTTCTGTCGCCGAGGTGGAAAAATTGTTTGAAGTGCACCTGGAGTTCTTTTAATCCATGCATGCTAAAGGAGTAATTTGGACCATTGGTGTGCTTGTCGTGCTTTACGGTTGCAGTATGGTCGTTCCAGCGTTGGTTGCGATTTATTACGATGCCGGCCATGCCGCCCAGTTTTTTGAAGCCGGTGGTATTGTCATCGCGCTAGGGCTGTTGATGATGCACTTTGGTGGTAAAGCGCCTGAAAAATTAAGTCATCGAGACGGGTTTCTTATTGTTGCGCTGGCCTGGCTGATCCTCTCGATGTTGGGTGCAGTACCATTTTGGACGACAGGCACACTGCCTTCGATTGTAGATGCCATGTTTGAATCTGCATCGGGACTTACGACGACCGGTGCAACTGTACTCTCAGGTCTTGATGATCTGCCTCATTCCATTCTGTTCTGGCGTTCCATGCAGGAGTGGCTGGGCGGTATGGGTATCATCGTACTGGCTGTGGCGGTAATGCCACTGTTGGGTGTGGGTGGTATGCAGCTGTTCAAGGCAGAAACACCCGGGCCAGTGAAAGATAAATTGACAGCTCGGGTGACTGAAACAGCGAAGCTGCTCTGGTATCTTTATCTAGGTATGACAATTGCCTGTGCATTGGCTTACTGGCTTACCGGCATGACCGGTTTTGATGCGGTGAATCATGCGATGTGTACGATAGCTATCGGTGGATTTTCTACCCATGATGCGTCATTCGGTTATTATCACGGTGTTTCTCTGCAGCTGGTCGCTGTTGTGTTTATGATACTGGCAGGTATGAATTTCACACTGCATTTTGCAGCGGCGCTACGCGGATTTTCTCTGCGTTCTTATTTTCATGATGAGGAGTTCAGAGCCTATATAGGCTGGATAGCTATCCTGCTTCTGGTTATCAGCGCTATGGTGACCTTGACGGGTCAGGATGAGGCGATTCACGTGGTGTTCAATGTTGTATCTATTGCAACGACTACCGGTTTCGCAGTCAGTGATTATAGTCAGTGGCCACCGGGTGCGACAATGCTGCTATTGATGACGATGTTTGTCGGGGCTTGTGCAGGTTCCACAGGCGGTGGTATGAAAGTGGTGCGTATTTTGCTGCTGTTTCGTCAGGGTATGCGTGAAATCAGACGCCTTGTGCATCCGCATGGTGTGATTCATGTGAAAATGGGACGCCAACGTATCGCTTCCAACGTAACGGAAGCGCTATGGGGTTTCGCGGTTCTGTTTCTGGTCTGTTATATTATCGTTGCAGTACTTTTATCATTTACCGGTGTGGACATGGTCACCTCCTTTACTGCAGCGGCAGCCTGTATTACCAATACAGGACCCGGATTCGGACTGGTTGGACCTGCTGATAACTATCAGTCACTGCCGGATATGGCCAAGAGTGTATTGATCTTCGCCATGATTCTGGGACGCCTTGAGATATATACATTCTTTGTGCTGCTGGTTCCGGAGTTCTGGCGGGATTAAGCTGATATTGAAAGCAGAACAACATCCAATCCCCCAAAGTTACTATGATAGTAAATAATTACAGCGAGAGGTTTCAATGATTGAAATTGCAGTAAAAGCAGGACATGCACACAAACAGCGTGATGACGCGGTGGTGCTTCCATTGCTGGAAGGGCGTAAGTTGACCGAATCCGGCAAGGCGCTGCAGGATGCGAGTGGCAAGATGTTGCCATCTTTTTTTCGTAAATTTGATCTTACTGGCAAATTCGGAGCCTGTAGAACCCTGTATGATGTTGAAGGAACCTTTACCCAACGTGTGATGCTGGTCGGTGCAGGGGATGAGAAGAAGATCACGCTACAGAAACTGCGAGCGCTTTCAGTGACGGTAGCCAGAAAACTCAATCGCAGCGGTGCCCGCGATGTGTCTGTTTACCTGACAGAATTAAGTGTGAAAGGTGCTTCATTTACAGACAAGGTACAGGCTGTTGCCGAAGGTGTCTGGCTTGGTCTTTACAGTTTTGAAAAATATAAAACCAAAAAGGAAGAGAATAAGCGAGAGCTACGTTCCCTGACTATTATGGTTTCATCACGCAAGGATCTTGAGCTGGCTCAGGCAGTTGTGGACAAGGCAAGAGCTATTGCTTCGGGCACCAACTTTGCACGTGACCTGGCCAATGAGCCGGGCAATGTTTGTACACCGGAATTTCTGGGGGAGCAGGCATCTGGTCTGTCACACGGGCAGTTGCAAGTGACTGTGATGGACAAAGAAGCCATTGAAAAGGCGGGTTTCAGCGCACTTCTGGCAGTGAATCAGGGTTCAGCCAAAGAGCCGCGTTTTATCGTACTGGATTACAAAGGTGGCAGGGAAAAAGATGCTCCGGTTGCATTGGTTGGTAAAGGACTGACATTTGATGCCGGTGGTATTTCGATCAAACCTGCTGCACAAATGGATGAGATGAAATACGACATGTGTGGTTCCGCTGCTGTATTGGGTATCTTTAAATCCGCAACTGAAATGGATTTGCCTGTTAACCTGATGGGCGTGATTCCAGCCACTGAAAATATGCTGGGAGCTGATGCATACAAGCCCGGCGATGTTATCACCAGTTACAAGGGCATTACGATAGAAGTGCAGAACACCGATGCAGAAGGTCGTATTATTCTTGCTGATGCTCTGGCTTATGCTGCTGAACAGAATCCCGCAGAGATTATTGATTTCGCAACCCTGACCGGTGCTTGCGTGATTGCATTGGGCGGGCAGGCAACGGGGTTAATGGGCACGGATGAGAAACTGAAAAAAGCTTTGAAACTCTCCGGTGATTTTACCCATGACCGGGTGTGGGAACTACCTATGTATGAGGAGTATCAGGAGCAGATCAAGTCAGAGATTGCCGATATTAGAAATGTAGGTGGTCGGGAGGCAGGTACGATTACAGCAGCCTGTTTTCTCTCCCGCTTTGTGGGTGACACACCTTGGGCGCATCTTGATATCGCAGGCACGGCATGGAATATGAGTGGTACGGATATTTCAGCTAAAGGTGGAACCGGAGCAGGGGTACGTCTGATTATTGATTATCTATCGAAGCGAGAGCAATAATCTGTTGCTTCGCTCATATACACCCCTGAGTCCGTACGGACTCAGGGGTGTTCTGTTTTAAGATCTGATTATATCTGTTTACATGCTTCGCAATGAGTCAAAAAGATGGCTGTGATAATGGCACTGTTTTTGCGTGGAAAAGGTGGTTGCTGGAGTTGTTTTTCTGGGATGGCTTAGCTACTAAGTAGCCTTGTCTGAAATGGTTTCTCAACCTGAATATGCATATGTTTACAGGCCGGGGGTTGGACATTGCTGGTGTTCTGTTGTTCTATATGCAAAAGGGTAAGGGGTTGGTGATGGGGGATGGTCGTATAAAAGCAGGGGCGCTTGTCGGATTCATTTGTCTTATGGCGATGTTTTCTCTACCTGAGCGTGCTCTGGCGTTCGGGTTTGGCGCACTGGGATTAAACAGCCATCTGAACGAGCCGCTGGATGCGCAGATCCAGATTCTTTTGAATAACAGCGAGAAGATGGATCATATCAAGATCGAGCTGGCATCAGCTGACGAGTATCGCCAGATGGGACTGGTGAGAGATCAACAGCTTTCAGTGATCAGACTTGTCATTGAGGGTGGGGGTTCGGGTTCACCTGTGGTGAGATTGAATTCTTCAGTAGCGATCACAACACCTTTACTTTCCGTTGTTTTAAAAGCTAAGAAAGAGGGGCGGGGTACCTATTATCGGCATTATCAGTTGCTGATGGATGCTGCTGAAACCTCAAGGCTTAATGATCAGGTAGCGAAAGTTTTACCTGTTTCATCCGGTGGGGCAGCTGTGCCTATGAGCCAGCCAGCCACGGCCCCAAGTCGTGATGGTTCCGACTGGGCAAGAAGCGGGCGTTATGGGCCAGTGCGCGCCGGAGATAGCCTGAGTGAAATTGCCTACCGACTGAGAAAAGATAAACGTTACTCCAACAGACAAGTCATGCTTTCACTGTATGAGAAAAACCCGAGCAGCTTTGTGGCTGGCAGCATCAACCATTTGAAACAAGGTAGTTGGCTGGATATACCAACAGCTGCGGTTGTGAAGTCGTATGCAAACCCCGAGGCCATGAGCAGGCTGAGTGTTTTGTTGAAGGATTCGATCGTTGAGAAAAAGCCTGCTGCTTCTCCACAGGAGATGAAAGAGAGGGGTAACCCTGCTGAGAAAGGCAATCAGGAGCTGCGCTATAGTGGCAAGATTAACTTCAGCAGTGGAGCCAGGGATGAACTGGCCAGAGAGATTCTGAAATCAGTCAGGAAAGAGTCGGATGAAAAGCTGGAAACAATTCATCAGCAATTGATGTCGAGTAAGCTGCAAATGACAGGCGTGAGCCAGACTGTTACACAGCTTGAAGCATCCATGCAGGACATCAAAGAGGATGTTAAAAGCATCAAAGATGATGTGAGTGCACTCAAACTTCAGACTCAAAGATCGGTGGGTGTTTCTGATAATTACTGGTTGATTGTCCTGCTTGTTTTGCTTGCTGTATTGTTAGGTGTAATTGCGGGTTTAATGTTAAGGCGTCCCAAAAAAAATGACGTTGGAGCCAGGCGTGATCGTAAACCGGAAAATAAACCTGACCCGGTTGTCAGGGTTCAGAAAGAACTAAAGCCGATTGCCGCAGTGGAGCCAAAGGAAGAGCCAAAGCCAAAACCTCCGATACTGGAGCTATCTCTTCCTGAGTCTGGCATGGAGCCCCGTCCAACCGACAAGGTGGATGCTCTGGTTAATAATATTGAAGCAAGTCTCGGGCAGTGCGATTTTGAAGATGCAGAAGCTCTGCTTGACGAAGTTGATCCGCTTGCACCGAACTCATTGCGTGCTGCAGTACTGCGGGCACAATTGTATCACGAAACAGGACGTCAGGATGAATGTCATGCACTGATCAACCGTATGAGTGAATCCTCGGGTAAAAAACGGTGGGAAGATTTTTGTCACATGCTCCCGGCCCACGTCTGGCAAGCCTGTTTCGGTGATGGGGGCTCAGATCATGGCTGAAGCTTTGTGCGTGCCGGAGGTGTTCTGTGGATAGTCAGCGAGATATAAGCAAACGCTATCAAAATGTAACAATCAATCTGGTGAACGGGGAAACGTTGCATGGTTCTCTGCTTGGTTTTTCACCCATCATGAACAAGCTGCACTTTGTTGACGGTGATGAGCAGAATGAGGGGCGCTCACATAAGCTGGATGTGAGTAAAATTGTTTATATTGCCATGCATCGATCCGAGGCATCTGTAGTGGAGCATCCATCCAAATTACAGCATATGGATGAATTGAAGGTGCTTACGGTCAACCTTGAGACATTCCAGGTGCTTGCGATGCCTGCATCAACACATAGCCCGGGATTTTTCGCGCTAAGCAGTGATGAGTCCCTGCCTTATGAGAGGATCTTCTTTTATCATCACGGAATTCGCTATCAGGAGAAGCCGGAGCGGCTAGGTGATCTGCTGATTGATCAGGAGATATTGTCGCCGGAAGATATAGACGATGCGCTGGAGAAACAGTCGCACTCTATGATGCCACTGGGAAATATTCTCAAAGAGCAGGGTAAAGTGAGTGAGGAACAGCTCGATCAGGTATTGGAAATGCAGCAGCTACACCAGATGAAACTGGGTGATTTGCTGGTCGATCAGGATCTGATCACGACAGCGGATGTGGAACAGGCTCTGGAGCATCAGTCAGAGGATAGCAGCAAACCTATCGGTCATATCCTGATGGAAAAAGGCAAGGTGAAGGATTCAGATATCCACTCCGCACTGCTGATGCAGGGACGTCGCAAGATGCGTCTGGGTGAATTACTTCTCGAGGCCGGATTGATTACCGAACAGGATCTTCAGTATGCACTGGAGGAGCAAAAGGTTCGGGGTTTGAGGATCGGGGAGATTTTGATCAGCTCACAGGTGATTACTGAAGAGCAGCTGCTCTCAGCTCTGGCCAAAAAATTCCGCCTGCCAACAGTTGATCTGGATGAATATGAGATTAATTCGCTGGTCGCTACAGAAATCGGTCGAGATGTTATAGAGAAGTTCGGGGTTCTGCCGATCGACAGCGACCAACATTCATTGACGATCGCTCTTTCCGATCCTATGGGCCTTGAAGCCTACGACACGATTACATTTAAAACCGGGAAGAAGGTGCATGAGGTGCTGGCCAAGGCATCGCAGTTAAAAAGCTATCTGGATACCTTCCTTGCAGAGGAAGTGATTGATGATGAACTCTCTTGTGAATTCCTGCATCATGATGAAGAGGAAGAGCCTGTTACTGAACTTGAGATGACCCAATCAGCTGAGGATGCACCTATTGTCAGACTGGTGAACCGCATCATCAGAAATGGGCTGCACAGAAAGGCATCCGATATCCATATTCTTCCGCAGGCAAAAAAGATTACACTGGCTTATCGTCTTAATGGACAGCTGCTAGCAGAGAACGCACTGGAAAAGAGCCTTCACAAGCAGATTTCTGCGCGTATCAAGATTCTGTGCGGCATGGATATTTCCGAGCAGCGGCTGCCACAGGATGGACGTTTGCAGCTACGAGACGGCAAAAATATTTATGAGTTCCGTGTCTCATGTATACCCAATACCTTTGGTGAGTCGCTGGTATTGCGAGTGTTGAATAAAGATATGGCCGTTGAGCTGGATGTATTGGGTCTACGCGATGATGATATGAAACAGCTCTCGCTTATAGCGCGTAAGCCTTATGGTCTGCTGCTGGTAACAGGCCCTACAGGTTCGGGTAAATCCACGACGCTGTTTGCGGTTCTGAAATCCATATCTCATCTGCCTGCTCATATTCTGACGATTGAGGATCCGGTGGAATCCGAAATCAAGGGTGCCAATCAGATCCAGGTGAATCACAAAATAGGTATGACCTTTGCACGTGTGCTTCGTAATGTACTCAGGCATGATCCGGACATCATCATGATCGGTGAGATGCGCGATCCTGAAACAGCCGAAATCGGTATTGAAGCGGCACTCACAGGTCATTTGATGTTATCAACCCTGCACACCAATTCAGCAGTAGATACCATTATCCGACTGAATGATTTGAGTATTCCGAACTATCTGATTGCGCCAGCACTGCTTGGTGTGATCAGTCAGAACCTGCTTAAAAAACTCTGTCTGGAATGCAGGGAAGAACTGGACAAGGATGATCACGCTTATGCCATGGTTGGAGACCTTGGTTTTGAGGTGCCGGACAAACTCTATAGGGCTGTAGGTTGTGATCATTGCAACCAGACAGGTTATGGGGGGCGTGTGATGTCCTATGAGTTCCTCGTGGTAGATGAAAAAGTAAGGCAGGCCATTCATGATGGTGTGACAGGTCAGGAGCTGCAGCGGATTGCTGTGGAGAGTGGTATGCAACCAAAAGCTGAGTCGGCTCTGAAAATGGCTGCAGAAGGTGTCATCGACTATAACGACTTTATCTATTCGGTGATGTAACTCGGGCCATCCATGGCCCTCACCCTTCGGGCGCGCTAAAGCGCGT
>Ga0316204_10001482_pt1 | contig 62714 bp, 57 predicted proteins | sample 6monrhotite_MG_2_FD_205661 | JGI IMG/M metagenome (GOLD analysis project Ga0316204, IMG submission 205661) | Microbial mat bacterial communities from mineral coupon in-situ incubated in ocean water Damariscotta River, Maine, United States -... | ecosystem: Environmental > Aquatic > Marine >...
GATGTTCAAGAAGACCCTTACCGTTGCGGCGCTGGCCGGCATCTGTTTTGCAGGTACCGCACAAGCGCGCGACCAGATCCGCATCGTCGGCTCATCGACCGTGTTTCCGTTTTCCACCGCCGTTGCCGAACAGTTCGGCAAGACCACCAGCTTCAAGACCCCTGTTGTCGAGTCCACCGGCTCCGGCGGCGGCCTGAAATTGTTCTGTTCCGGCACCGGCGACGAGCACCCCGATATCACCAACGCTTCGCGTCGCATCAAAAGCAGCGAAGTTGAGAAATGCGCCAAAAATGGCGTGACGTCGATCACCGAAGTCAAAGTCGGCTACGACGGCATCGCGGTCGCCAACTCCAAAAAAGCTGGCAAGTTCGCGTTGACCCTGCAGGATCTGTTCTTGGCCCTGGCCAAAGACGTGCCGACAGGCGAAGAAGGCAAGACCCAGCCGAACCCCAACAAGACCTGGAAAGACGTGCGTGCTGACCTGCCCGCGATCAAGATCGAAGTGCTTGGCCCGCCGCCGACCTCCGGTACCCGCGATGCGTTCGCCGAGTTGGCCATGGAAGGCGGTTGCAAAACCGTTCCTTGGATCAAGTCTTTGAAGAAAAAAGACAAAAAAGCTTACAAGTCCTTGTGCCACACGGTGCGTGAAGACGGCGCTTACATCGAAGCCGGCGAAAACGACAACCTGATCGTGCAGAAACTGGAAGCCAACCCGGACGCACTGGGCATCTTCGGTTACAGCTTCTTGGACCAGAACGCCGACAAGGTTCAGGGTTCCTCCATCAACGGTAAAGACGTGACGTTTGAAAACATTGCGTCCGGCGATTATCCGGTGTCGCGCGCCTTGTACTTCTACGTCAAAGGCGCACACGTCGGCAAAGTCCCCGGCATCCAGGAATTCGTTGGTGAGTTCACCTCCGCCAAAGCATGGGGCGACGAAGGCTACTTGGCTGACAAGGGTTTGATCCCGATGCCGAAGTCCGAACGCGCTAAGTTCGCGGACGACGCCAAGGCACTTGCCAACCTGTCGATGTAAGGCAAAACAAAACAACCGGCGGCGGCACTCGTATTTTAAGCTGCCGCCGGAATTTGTTGATCACTTTACAAACGATTGTGAAAAGAACAACGCCAGAGGATCGATCCATGCCCGTGGTTTTGGTTGCCGAAGATGAGCCGCCGTTGGTTGAGGTTTTAACCTATAATCTGGCCAAGGCCGGATTTGAAACCCTCACCGCTATGGATGGCAATGAGGCGTTGGCCCAAGCGCAGAGCAAGCGCCCCGACGTGATGATTCTCGATTGGATGATGCCGGGAAAATCCGGGATCGAGGTCTGTCGCGATATTCGCAAATCCTCTGACGTTCAAAATTTACCCATTCTGATGCTCACCGCACGCGGCGACGAAGCAGACCGTATTCAAGGTCTCGACGCCGGTGCCGACGATTATATGGTGAAGCCGTTTTCACCCCGTGAATTGGTGGCGCGGGTGCGCGCACTGTTGCGCCGCACGCAGCCCAATACCGACGACATCACGTTGGCGTTCGGCGACATCAGTTTGAACACCGAACAGCACAAAGTCACCGCGTGTGGCGTGACGGTGAAATTAGGGCCGACCGAATACCGCTTGCTCAAATTTCTGATGGAATGCCCGGGGCGCGTATATTCGCGTGAAATTTTGCTCGAACGCGTGTGGTCGAACGGCGTGCATGTGGAAAGCCGCACCGTCGATGTGCACATTCGCCGACTGCGTAAAGCGTTGCTCGATGCTGGCGGGCTTGATCCCATTCGCACGGTGCGCGGCGCGGGGTATTCGCTCGATCACGAAACGCTTTAAATAGACGGACACTCCTATGAATACGGTCATTAAATTCAGCCGCACGCTGGGCGAACAACCTTGCGTGCATTCCACTGCGCGCGTCCAAGACACAACACTGGGCGCATGGTGCGAAGTGCAAGAACGCACCAAGCTCAGTGAAACGGTGATGGGTGATTACTCCTATATCTGCGGCGATGGCGAGGTCATCTATACCGAGATCGGCAAGTTCTGTTCCATCGCATCGCACGCGCGCATCAATCCCGGCAACCATCCGCTGGATCGCGCCGCGTTGCATCACTTCACGTACCGCAGCGAGATGTTTGATCTCGGCGAAGACGATCCGGATTTTTTCGATTGGCGGCGCGAATCAAAAGTCACCATCGGCAATGACGTGTGGATCGGTCACGGCGTCACCGTGATGCCAGGTGTGCGCATCGGCGATGGCGCGGCGGTCGGTTCGGGCGCAGTGGTGACGCGCGACGTGGAGCCGTTCGCCGTGGTTGTCGGCGTGCCAGCCAAGCTGGTGCGCAAACGCTTTGACGATGAGACCATCGCGGGCCTGCAAACGTTACGTTGGTGGGACTGGCCGCAAGATATGTTGCGCGAACGTATGGGCGATTTTCGTAAGTTCGGCGCAGCTGAATTCGTCGAAAAGTATACAAACTTGTGATTTGTTCGGTATCGAAACAATTCACATATTTGTTACCTAGATGACCAATCTTCGCAACGGGCACTGGTTAGGTTCCTCACAGATTTAAAGAGGACACCCACGATGACCCCCAGCATTCATGTCACGAATTTGAACAAGACCTTCAAGGGCACAAAGGCGCTTGATGCGATCAACTTCACCGCCCACGGTGGTGAAATGGTGGCGCTGATCGGTGCATCCGGTTCGGGCAAGTCGACCTTGATCCGTCACATCGCCGGGCTGATGGCGGGGGACAAAAGTTCAACCAACGGCGCGATTGAAGTGTTTGGTTCGACCATCCAAAACAAGGGCCGCATTGCCCGCGACGTGCGCATTCAGCGCCAACACATCAGCGTCATTTTCCAGCAATTTAACTTGGTCAACCGGATGACGGTTCTGACCAATGTGTTGTTGGGGAAGCTCGGCTCGATCCCCAGTTGGCGCGGAACGCTTGGCGCGTTTAGCAAAGCCGAAAAGTTGGAAGCAATGAACGCGCTGGACCGCGTCGGCATGGCCAAATACGCCACGCAGAGGGCCTCGACGTTGTCCGGTGGTCAGCAGCAACGCGTCGCCATCGCCCGCGCGCTTTTGCAAAATTCAGAAATCATCCTCGCGGACGAACCGATTGCATCGCTGGATCCGGAATCGTCGCGCAAGGTAATGGAATCGTTGGCGCGCATTCATAAAGAAGACGGCAAAACGGTGATCGTGTCCCTGCATCAGGTCGACTACGCCCTTAAATATTGCCCGCGCACGCTGGCACTCAAAGACGGCAAAAAACATTACGACGGTGCGTCGCGCGAACTTTCGATTGAGTTTCTGCGCAATTTGTACGGATCGAGTTCTTTGAACATGCACATTCCGGGACCGCTTGAAGTGACCGACGAGCCGCCCATCGTGGTTGCCCCGGACGCCTTTGCGACACCGACATCGGGTTTCGGCCACAGCGCCGAACCCGTCATGGGAACGGCCTAAAGGCCGCCATTCAAGGACCGGGGTAAGCCCGACCTTTTTCAACATACCTAGGAGCTATTTCGATGATGAAAAAAACCCTGTTGGCCGTTTCGGCCGCAGCTATGATGGTGGCTGGCGCTGCCAAAGCTGACTACAAACCGTTGGACAAAGACCCCGAAGTCATCAACTTCGGCATCATTGCCACCGAATCCACCTCCAACCTGAAAGCTCAGTGGCTGCCGTTGTTGGCCGATATGGAAAAAGCCATCGGCATGCCGGTTAAAGCGTTCTTCGCCCCCGATTATGCTGGCGTCATTGAAGCCATGCGTTTCGGCAAAGTCCACGTTGCTTGGTTCGGCAACAAATCGGGCATGGAAGCGGTTGATCGTTCCGGCGGTGAAGTGTTCGTTCAGACCTCCAAGGCTGACGGTTCGCAGGGCTACTACAGCCACATCATCACCAACGTCAAAAACACCCACATCAACAAGCTCGAAGACATCTTCAAGTGCGACAAGTCCTTGAACTTCGGCATCGGCGATCCGAACTCGACGTCGGGCTTCTTGGTTCCGTCGTACTATGTGTTCGCACAGAACAACGTTGATCCGAAAAAGTGTTTCAAGACCGTTCGTAACGCCAACCACGAAACCAACCTGATGGCCACCGCCAACAACCAGGTTGACGTCGCGGCGAACAACTCCGAGCAGATCGGTCGTTCCAAGATGAAAGCTCCCAAAGCCGCCGCTAAGGTCAAAGTGATCTGGACGTCGCCGCTGATCCCGTCCGATCCGATGGTTTATCGCAAAGATATGTCCAAAGACCTGAAGTCCAAGATCAAAGGCTTCTTCCTCAGCTACGGCCGCATGGGCGACACCGCGCACGCCACCGAAGTTCTTCGTGGCATCAGCGACGGCCAGGGCTACTTCATGGAAAGCAACAACACCCAGCTCTACCCGATCCGTCAGCTGGCGTTGTTCAAAAACAAGCTGAAAATCGAAAAAAGCGAAGCACTGTCCGCTGCTGAAAAAGCCGACAAAGTTGCCGGTATCAATGGCCAACTTGCTGAACTCGACATTCTGGTCAAACACCAGTAACGCAATGGGAATGGACGTCGAGGCTTTGCCTCGGCGTCCTTCTTTTTTTTTATCTATTTATAAATTTGTGGAGAGCCCGTGATGCCCGCCAATATCGCGTTACCTGGAAACATCACCGAACTGCCGCCGCGTGATCTAAAGCGGTCCGCCACCAGCATGCTTTTGTGGGGAATCCTTTTCGCCTTGCTGGCCTATTCGTGGGAAGGCGCCGATATGCGCCCGATGGCGTTGATCGATGACGGCGCGAACATGGGTGAGTTTGCGGCGGGCTTTTATCCTCCAGACTTTACCGAATGGCGCATGTATGTCAGCGAAATGTGGATCACCGTACAAATCGCCATTTGGGGCACCGCATTGTCGGTGGTGACGGCCATACCGTTCGGCATTTTGTCGTCCGGAAATATCGCACCAATGTGGGTTTCCCAGCCGGTGCGCCGGCTTATGGACGCAGCGCGCGCGATCAATGAAATGGTGTTCGCCATGCTGTTTGTCGTGGCGGTGGGCCTGGGGCCGTTCGCGGGCGTCTTGGCGCTGTGGATCCATACCACCGGCATTCTCGCCAAGTTGTTTTCCGAAGCGGTCGAATCGATCGATCCGCATCCGGTCGAAGGCGTGCGCGCAACCGGCGCGAACACCTTGCAAGAAGTCATCTACGGTGTGATCCCACAGGTTCTGCCATTGTGGATTTCATATTCGCTATACCGCTTTGAATCCAACGTGCGTTCGGCCACGGTTTTGGGCATTGTCGGCGCGGGCGGGGTCGGTGCATTGTTGTGGGAATACATCCGCGGCTTTTATTACGCAGAAACCGCTGCGGTGATGATCATCATCATTTTGTGCGTCACCATTCTCGATATGCTTTCACAGCGCTTGCGCAAAATGGTGATGTAAACATTGATATTTCCCATTTTGTTTGTCAGCGTCAAAAAACCGTAACGCCCTCGTCACATGTCAATCATCGCTGACGGCTACCATGGCGCCATGACAAATGAAAAAGGATTTGGAGCGATGATGCTCTCACTGACCGGCGGCCGGGTGCTGCTGGATGATGGAACGCTACAAGAAACCGCGGTTCAGTTCGAAGGCGGACTGATCGGTGGTTTCGAGACCCAAAACACTCGTCAAAAAGGCACATGGGATGTGCGTGGGCATTTAGTGCTGCCAGCGATTATCGACCTGCACGGCGATGCGTTCGAGCGCCAGATCATGCCGCGCCCAGGCGTAAGCTTTCCCCTCGACCTCGCTTTGCAAGACACCGACCGACAGATGGCGTCCAACGGCATCGCCACGGCGTATCACGGCATCACCTATTCGTGGGAACCGGGCTTGCGCGGGCGCGATACGGTTGTCCAACTGTTGGCTGCGCTAGACAGGCTGCGCTCACGGTTGATGTGCGACACCCGGGTGCATTTGCGCTGGGAAACCTACAACACCACCGGCGCGGCAGATGTCGCCGAATGGATGAACACTGGATGCGTTGATTTGTTGGCCTTTAACGACCACATGGACCTGATCCGCCGCGCGTTGGCCAATCCGCAAAAGCTCGGCAAGTATGCCGATCGCGCGGGGATGACGCCCGAAGCCTTCATCGATCTGGTCGATGAAGTCGAAACGCGAAAAACCGACATCCGCGACAAAGCCGATTGGCTGGCAATGCTGGCCGAAAAACTCGAAATTCCGTGCGCTTCACACGACGATGAAACGCCCGCCATACGCGCCAATTTCAAAAAATTAGGTGCGCGCATATGTGAATTTCCAGTCAACGCCGAAACGGCACGCTTCGCCATGGAAAATGGGGACCCGGTGATCATGGGTGCGCCCAATGTGTTGCGCGGCGGCAGTCATTGCGATCGCTTGTGCGCCACCACTGCGGTACGCGAAGGGCTGAGTACGATTTTGACGTCGGACTATTATTATCCATCGCTGTTGCAAGCGCCGTTTAAATTGGCCAGTGACGGCATCACCGATTTCGCCACTGCTTGGAATATGGTTTCGAAAAACCCGGCCGAAGCCGCAGGTTTAAAAGATCGCGGCCAGATCAAACAAGGCCGCCGCGCCGATGTTGTGGTGGTGGACGATTCTATCCCCGGCTGCCCGCGCGTAGTGGCGACGTTCGTGGCGGGCCAGCCGGTCCATATGATCGATGCCGGATACCGTATGTGTGCCTAAATCGTATTGCAGTGTCAGGTCTCGAACATCATTTGCACGCGGTCGCCGCAAAATTGGCTGCGCCCGTATTCAAGCGGCGTGCCGTCCGGCGTCACGTTGACGCTTTCAGCCATCAACACCGGACGGTTAGGGGGTTGGGCCAAAAGATCAGCGTCTTCCCGAGTGGGCAGCCGCGCCGTCACTTGCGTCGTTTTGCGCACGTAGTCGGTGACGCCAAAAGTTTCGAGTGCGGCGGAAATCGAACCGCTGTCGCGCACGGCTTGTTCAAGTCCGGGGAAGCGGTTGGCGATGAAGTGATGATCGGCAAGGCTCAGCGGGCGACCGTCTGCGGTGCCGACGGTGCGGATGCGGACAACTTTGACGCCACGCCGTATACCCAGTGCCTTGGCGATTTTCGCGGTGCTGGCAAAGACGTCCATCGAAATCACGTCGGCGTTGGGCACGCGGCTTTGGGCGCTGACGGCTTCGCTAAATCGCGTACGCTTTTTAACCGCGTAATCGAGAATCGCTTCGGGTACGTACGTGCCATGGCCTTGGCGGGCGGCGACCAGACCGTCTTCGGTGAGCGAAGCGATGGCGCGGCGCACCGTATGGCGGTTGACGTCAAAGCGCGCCGCCAGGGTTTGTTCCGTGGGCAACATGTCGCCGGGGCGAATGCCGCCGCTGAGAATCTCGCCTTTCAAGGCTTCGCGAATTTGTCGCCACAAGGATACGCCATGGCCGCGTTCGATTTGGGAAGAGCTCATGAAATTGCTCACATCAAAAGTTGTTACAAAAAATTCAACAAAGCCTCTTTGACGAGATAGGCGAAGACGCGTAAATAGACCCAAAGACATATAGATGTCTAGACAAATTTAGGAGATGTGCATGTCGTCCGTCAAGTCCCAAAACGAAACCGGAACTTCAACGAACGGTTCGGGGTTCTTTGATCAGAATAAAGATCGCCAAGCCTGGATGGGGGTTTTGGCGCGCACCCCAAAAGCGACCCTGGAAGGGGCCTGGGAAACGCTGTCCGATAAACCCGAATACGGCGTCCTCCGCGCGCCGGAAACCGGCATGGTGATGGTGCGAGGCCGCGCTGGCGGTGAAGGTAGTCGTTTTAACCTCGGCGAAATGAGTGTAACGCGCTGTGTCGTGCGCACGGCGGACGGCCGCATGGGCCAATCGTATGTTGCCGGACGCGATCACCGTCATGCAGAGCTGGCGGCTTTGTTCGATGCCATGTTGCAAGATCCTGAACGTCGCCCGTTTCTGAAACGCGACGTGCTTGATCCGGCACAAACGATCCTGCGCGAAAAGCGCGAACAAGTTGCACGCAAAGTGGCGACGACCAAGGTGGATTTTTTCACCATGGTGCGCGGCGACGATTGAGGGAGATGAGACGATGACGATACAAGCTGTACCCGCCTCGCCGATGGTGGGGTTCGACGATCCCGTGCACGGCAGTCAGCGCGTCTTTCGCGCGCTGCTCGATGCGATGTCTCATCCGGGCAAAATGATCACCATCAATGATATCGAAGTGGCGCCCGCACCGCTCAACACCGCGACGGCGGCGATTTGCCTAAGCTTGGTGGATTTTGAAACACCGTTGTGGGCCGATGCGGACATCGCGTCCAGCGGCGAAGCGATGAATTACCTGCGCTTTCATTGCGGCTGTCCCGTGACCCAAGACCCTAAGGAAGCGCGCACGGGTTTGTTTGCGGACGTGGCGGCGCTGAGCTCGTTCGATCGCTTCAGCCCCGGTACCGATGAGCGCCCGGATTTGTCCACCACCTTGATCGTTCAGGTGGACGGCCTATCCAATGATGCGGGCATGATGTTGAGCGGCCCTGGCATCAAGGGCGCACGGGCGCTGAGTGTCGGCGGTGCATCGGATGCATTTTGGGACGCGGTCCGCGCGAATAACCAAATGTTTCCACGCGGTATTGATTTGATTTTGACGGCGGGCGACAAAGTCGTGTGCTTGCCGCGAACCACCAAAGTGGAGGGCTGAGCCATGTACGTAGCCGTAAAAGGGGGCGAAAAGGCCATTGAGAACGCCCACAACTTGCTCGCCGAAGAGCGCCGTGGCGACACAGAAGTTCCTGAGCTGACCACCACCCAGATCAAAGCGCAGATGACCCTGGCGGTCGACCGGGTGATGACGGAGGGCTCATTGTATGATCGCGACTTGGCGGCCTTGGCCATCAAGCAAGCGCGTGGCGACTTGGTCGAAGCGATCTTTTTGCTGCGCGCCTTTCGCACCACACTGCCGCGTTTCGCCACCTCGGAACCCATCGACACCGGTGCGATGCACGTGCGGCGTCGCATCTCCGCCACGTATAAAGACCTTCCGGGCGGCCAAGTGCTTGGTCCGACCTTTGATTACACCCACCGCTTGTTGGACTTTTCGTTGATGGACGACGGCAACGAAACGGTGGCGGCTGAGGATAAGAGGTTTGAGCCCGGCGAAGCGATGCCGCGCGTGACCTCGTTCCTCAACCACGAAGGCTTGATTCAACAAGAACAGCCCGGTGACGACGATGCAGAGGTTGCCGATCTCACGCGCAATCCCTTGGACTTTCCCGCCGGTCGCGATGCACGCTTGCAAAACTTGGCGCGCGGTGACGAAGGCTTTTTGCTCGCCTTGGGCTATTCAAGCCAGCGCGGTTATGGCAACAACCACCCGTTCGCCGGTGAAATTCGCATGGGTGAAGTCGAGGTCGAAATCATACCCGAAGACTTAGGCTTCCCCATTGTGATCGGTGAAATCACGGTGACGGAATGCGAATTGGTCAACCAATTCAAAGGTTCTGCGACCGAACCGCCGCAGTTTACCCGTGGCTATGGCCTTACCTTCGGTTACGGCGAACGCAAAGCCATGGCGATGGCGTTGGTGGACAGATCTATGCGCGCTCAAGAATTCGGCGAAGAGGTCGTAGGCCCGGCGCAGGATGAAGAGTTCGTTCTGTATCATTCCGACAACGTCGAAGCATCGGGTTTCGTGCAGCACTTGAAATTACCGCATTACGTCGATTTCCAGGGCGAGTTGGAAATGGTCCGCAACCTGCGCGCCGAACAACAACAAACGCAATTGCAAAAAGCGGGGGAATGAACATGAACCAAGCACAGACATCGTCTCAAACCCTCGAAGGTTATAACTTCGCGTATTTGGATGAGCAAACCAAACGCATGATCCGCCGCGCGATCCTCAAAGCCGTGGGGGTGCCGGGTTATCAGGTGCCGTTCGGTTCGCGCGAAATGCCGCTGCCTTACGGTTGGGGCACCGGTGGCATTCAAGTCACGGCAGGGGTGATCGGTGCGGACGATACCTTGAAAGTCATCGACCAAGGCGCCGACGACACCACCAACGCCGTTTCGATCCGCCGCTTCTTCGCCCGCACCACCGGGGTGAGCACGACCGAACGTACCGATGAAGCGAGCATCATTCAGACGCGCCACCGGATTCCCGAAAATCCGCTCAGCGAAGGCCAGATCCTGGTCTATCAGGTGCCGATCCCCGAACCGCTGCGCTGGTTGGAAGCACGCGAAACCGAAACGCGTAAAATGCACGCGCTTGAAGAATACGGCGTGATGCATGTAAAACTCTATGAAGACATCGCCCGGTTTGGCCGCATTGCGACGTCTTACGATTATCCGGTTTTGGTGAACGACCGTTACATGATGGCGCCATCGCCGATTCCCAAATTCGACAATCCAAAAATGGACAACATGCCGGCTTTGCAGCTGTTTGGCGCGGGACGCGAAAAACGCATCTATGCCATCCCGCCTTACACCAAGGTGGAAAGCCTGGATTTCGACGATCACCCATTTGAAATTCAGACATGGGATGAAAGCTGTGCGTTGTGCGCGGCCGAAGACAGTTATTTGGACGAGGTCGTCATGGATGACCAAGGCGCACGCATGTTTGTGTGTTCCGACACCGATTATTGTGAAGAGCGGCGTGACCAGGGGCACATCGGCTCCATGGGCACGCCCCAAGCTGCGGAGTAAATCAACATGAGTGAAGCAACACCCCTTCTCAGCGTTCAAAGCTTAGGCAAAGATTATGGCGGCCATGTCGGCTGCACCGACGTGTCGTTCGATTTATGGCCCGGCGAAGTCTTGGGCATCGTTGGCGAATCCGGTTCCGGCAAAACCACACTGTTGAACTGTCTGTCGGCACAGCACGAACTGAGCCGCGGCAAGGTCATCTACGACACCCGTGTCGATGGTCCCAAAAGCATCTTCGACATGTCGGAATCGGAACGGCGTTTACTGATGCGTACCGACTGGGGGTTGGTGCGCCAAAACCCGCGCGACGGTTTGCGTTTGGGCGTCAGCGCCGGGGCCAACGTCGGCGAACGTTTGATGGCGGTCGGCGCACGCCACTACGGCGATATTCGCGGCGTCGCGTCAGAGTGGTTGGAAAAGGTCGAGATCGACACCAACCGTATCGATGACCGACCAACGACATTTTCTGGCGGCATGCAGCAACGCCTGCAAATCGCCCGTAATCTGGTGACCAACCCGCGTTTGGTGTTCATGGATGAGCCGACCGGCGGTTTGGATGTATCTGTTCAAGCGCGATTGTTGGATTTGCTGCGCGGCCTGGTGACGCGGTTGGGCCTCAGCGCCATCGTCGTCACCCACGATTTGGCGGTGGCGCGTTTGTTGGCGCACCGCTTGATGGTGATGAAGGACGGTCGCGTGGTCGAGCAAGGCCTCACCGATCAGGTCTTGGACGATCCACAACACGCTTACACCCAGCTTCTTGTCTCCTCCATTTTGCAGCCGTAAGGACAGCGTGATGACAAACGACACAGCAATGATCATCGCCGAACAGCTCGGCAAAACCTTTGTGCTGCACAATCAAGGCAGCCAGGAAATTCCTGTTTTTCACGGCCTCGACCTGACCGTAACCAAAGGCGAATGCGTGGTTTTGCACGGGCCCTCGGGTGCTGGCAAGTCGACGCTGATGCGCGCGCTGTACGGCAACTATCTGGTCAACGAAGGCACGATCCAGGTTAACCATAATGGCGAGTGGGTGGACATGAGCCGCGCCGCACCGCAGAAAATTCTCGCCGTGCGCAAAAGCACCATGGGCTATGTGTCTCAGTTCTTGCGCGCCATTCCCCGCGTCAGTGCGCTCGACATCGTATCCGAGCCGTTGATGGTTTTGGGCGAAGATGAAGCCAATGCGCGCGACCGCGCCGGTGAATTGCTGAGCCGACTGCGCGTTCCGGAAAGCCTGTGGAGCCTCGCACCCGCGACGTTTTCGGGTGGTGAGCAGCAGCGCGTCAACATCGCGCGCGGTTTCAGCGCCGATTTCCCGGTGCTGTTGCTGGACGAGCCGACCGCGTCGTTGGACGCCAAGAACCGCGAAACCGTCACGGATATGATCCGCGAAGCGACGGAGCGCGGCGCCGCCATCGTCGGCATCTTTCACGATGAAGACGTCCGTAAATCTGTCGGAACCCGAATGTTTGACATCAAACCTGTAAAGGAAGCGGCATGAGCCCCTTGATCCTCACCAACGCCCGCATCGTGACCCGTGACGAAGTGGTGCTCGGCACTGTCGAAGTCGAACACGGTCGCATCGTTTCCGTGGACCGGGGCAACACCTCGCTGCCCGGCGCTCAAGATTTGCAAGGTGATTATCTGATCCCCGGCCTGATCGAGCTGCACACCGACAATATGGAAAAAAGCTTCACTCCGCGTCCCGGCGTGCGCTGGCCGTCGATCCCCGCCGCCGTTGCCCACGACGTGCAAGTGGTCGGCGCGGGCATCACCACGGTGTTCGATGCCTTGGCCGTGGGCGACGTGATGCAGAGCTCGTCACGCATCGCGCAACTGAAAGACATGTCGGAAACGGTGACCAAGGCGAAGAAGCAAGGCTTGTTGCGCGCCGATCATTATCTGCACATGCGCTGTGAGATGAGTTTCGAGACGGTGGTCGAGCTGTTCACCCCGTTTGTCGAAAATCCTTTGGTACGTTTAGTGTCGTTGATGGATCACGCGCCGGGGCAGCGTCAGTTCACCAACATCGATAAGTACCGGGAATACTATCAGGGCAAGTATCATTTCTCGGATGCGAAGATGGATGCGTTCATCGAAGATCATATGAAAACATCCCAAGCCTTTAGCGCCAAGCACCGCACGGCCATCGTCGAGATGTGTCGCGCCCACGCTTTGCCGATGGCCAGCCACGACGATGCGACCTCCGCACATGTTGATGAAGCTTCCAGCGACGGGGTGAGCATCTCGGAATTTCCCACCACCGAAGAAGCCGCCAAAGCAGCCCGTGACAAAGGCTTGCATGTGTTGATGGGCGCACCCAACATGGTGCGCGGTCAGTCGCACTCTGGAAATATCTCGGCGCGTGAGTTGGCCGCTCAAGGCGCGATGGACATTTTGTCGTCGGATTATTTTCCGGGATCGATCTTGCAAGGCGTGTTCACCATGCATCAAAATATCGAAGGCATCTCGTTGCCCCAGGCCGTTGCGAGTGCGACCATCAATCCGGCGGATGCGGCGGGCATGACGGACCGTGGCGAAATCAAGCCGGGCAAGCGTGCCGATCTGGTGCGCGTGCGCCTCAGTGAAGACATGCCGGTGGTCGGCGAAGTGTGGGGCGCAGGCTTGCGCATTTACTGATGGGTGCAGGAGACGAGACCATGTCGAGCACACGCTATGCCATCTATTTCTCACCCGAACCGGAAAGCGACTTGTGGATGTTCGGTTCACGCTGGTTGGGGCGCGACAGCGCAACAGGCGATGAGCTTAAGCGTTTGGCGGTCAAGGCCATAAGCCCGGACCGTTTGCAAAAGATCACCGCAACCGCCGCGAGATACGGTTTTCATGCGACGTTGAAGCCACCGTTTCAACTTGCTCAAGGCCATGACCTGGAAATGCTCGACGAGGCGCTGGAGGCGTTCGCCGCGTCCCATGAGCCGGTCACGCTGTCGGCTCTTGAACTGGCGGAACTGGATGGCTTCATCGCCTTGCGTCCGATGGAACCGAGCGCGCCACTTCAACACCTAGCCGCTGATTGCGTGCGTGAGTTTGATCATTTTCGTAAGCCGTCTTCGGAAACGGAATTGGCGCGACGGCGCGAAGCCGATCTCACCGATGCGCAAAGCGAAATGCTGGATGCGTGGGGCTATCCTTTTGTGATGGACGAGTTCCGCTTTCACATGACGCTCACCGGGCGAATGGACGAGGGTGAACGTAAAGCGGTGCGGGCTGAGCTTGAAGCTCACGTCAAGGACATCGTCGCCAAGCCGCTGCGCATTGACGTGATGACGTTGATGCAGCAAAAAAGTGCTGCGGACTCGTTCGAAGTGGTGAAATGTTATCCGCTTATTTCTCTGTCGCAGGCGCAATGGCCGCGACAAAAGACGCGATAGACGTATCGAGGTCCGCGCCGTTGTCGATCATCAAAACGTCGTCGCCGGTGATCAGGTATTCTTTGGCGCGCTGCACCCGGCGTTTGATGTCGGATGCACTTTCACGTCCGCGCGATTTAAGGCGCTCAGTGAGAATGTCTTCATTGACGGTGATGTAGAGCACTTTGACCGGGTTTAAGCGTTCGCGCGCTTCATCCACAACGGTGCGCGATACGTTGACGACGACGTGACGTCCACGTTCCAGGTGCTGAGCAACCGCTTTGGGCACACCGTAACGTAGATTGTGAGCGCGCCATTCCAACACCATTTCGCCGCGTTCCAGCATGGTTGTGAACAGCTCAGTGGAAAGCGGGATATGGTCCTCGCCCCCAGCATCGGCGGGGCGGGTGATGTAACGGCGCGGAAAAACGTAGTGCTCATTGCCCGTCAGCGCGGCCTTAGCACCGTCGATCAAGCTGTCTTTGCCCGCACCACTGGGGCCGACCACCAAAAACAGGGTGCCGCGCTCAGGTGCGGCCACCGGGGCGAAATTGGGCTCATCAATGGACATGTCGGCTCTTCCTCCCCATCAGGCGCGGTGAGGGTGTTTTTTCTCTGTTATGGTGAAATATGGCATTGAACATTCTAGATAGTACATAATCCGACGTTGGTTCGTCGAGTAAACGATTGCCGAAACAGCAATGAAACGCAGTGCATAAAGCGTGTGTGCAACAAATACATGACCATGCTGTAACAATTTTGTGAAGCCCGCAATGCGGCAGGAGCAATGGATGAGAGACGATATCGACAAAAACCAACTTGCAAAGGCGGTCGCAGAGGGGATCTATCCACGTGATAAGGCATCTCAAACCTTAGGCATTGAGATCGTCGAAGCCAAAGATGGCTTTGCCACGGCGCGCATGACGGTGCGCGATGAAATGGTGAATTTTCACGGCACATGCCACGGGGGATTTTTGTATACGCTGGCGGGCAGTGTGTTCGCTTATGTGATCAACAGCGACAACCGTGCGGCGGTGGTGCAGTCAGGGTCGATTTCTTACACGCTGCCTGCGCAGTTAGGCGATGTGCTCACCGCCCGCGCACGGCTTATCAGTCTCAGCGGACGCAGCGGCATATACGATGTCGAAATCACCAATCAAAACGATGAGATCGTCGCTTTGTTTCGCGGTCAGTCGCGCAAAATCAATGGCGAAAGCGTGCCGGGTCTCAACGCTCGTTTCGGATTGGATGAAGAAGGCGCCTAGAGGCTTTCGTCGATGATGGACTTTAAGGTGTGGGGTGCGCCTTTTAAAAAGGTGCGCACATCGTTCTCGATGGCGTCTGTTGTGTTCTCGATCATTGGCAAATTGTAAATGAAGTGACGGATGGCGCGGTAAAAGAACATCCCGTGCAGCCCCCAGGTGAGCTCAACTTCTTCTTCCGTGATGGGGACTTTTGCGGGGCTGGGAAGGGCGAAGTCGTGACGCATTTCCACACACAGTGGCTCAAGCAGTTTTGCGCGCACATGGGCGAGGTAGCGGTCGTTGATGTTGGCGCCTTTTAGCCCCGAAAAAACGAAAATACGCACCCAGTTGTAATCATAAATCGCGTCTGCGTATTCACAGTAAAAACGAACCATCCGCGCCATCAGGGATTGCTCGCGGTCCGCAATCAAGGTTTCCCAATCGGGATTCCAGCGGCTCACATAGACTTCTTGATAGACGCGTTCGATCAAGCTGTCTTTGCTGGGGAAATAGCGATAGAGCAGCGGTTGGGTGATTCCGATGCGTTTCGCCAAGTCGCGGGTTTTGCCTTCCAAGCCACGTTCGGCGAAAAAATTGATGGCTTCGGCGACGATGTGAGCTTCGCGTGCGCCACGTTCCATGCGCTTGGATGTCCGCAGCGCAGGACTCGTTTTGGGGGGTGAATTTGACATGTGCCCGTCTTGTGTGCCCGTATTCGAAAGGACCATTGTGCCGCAAAATGAAGCCGTTATATACCCCCTGACTGAAGTGTACATTTTGTGCAATTAAAATGCCCAACCAGGCACTTATACCAGTCTGGATGAGGCTTCGTTCGATTTGCGGCCCATCTGCGACGGCACCGTCCAGGCCAACTGAGATCCTTGGGCTTGGGCTTCCATCAGCCAATCGGTGATGCCTTGCCCTTCGAACAGGGCCAGGACGTGTTTCAGCACATCACGCCATTGATAAAAATGCGGTTGGGCGCGGTTGGGTGGGACTGGCGGTGAACGGCTGATCGTGCAGCTGCTTGTGAAAATACTTTTTGCTTTCACTCGGCCGCAGTCGGCAGGGCTTTTGCCTCGTCGGTGCTGTCGGGCGCGCGGTTTTGAGCGAAGGTGCGCCAGCGCAAGACGTCTAAATTGCCATCTTGGTCTTCGACCAGGGCTGAGCAGTTTTCCACCCAGTCGCCATCGTTGCAGTACAGAACGTCTCCGATTTGGCGGGTTTCCGGGTGATGAATATGTCCACACACGATCCCGTCAAGCCCACGCCGGGCAACCACGGCGGCGACGGCGTCTTCGTAATCGGCAATGAATTTAACCGCGTTTTTGACCCTGTATTTGAGGTATGCCGAAAGCGACCAGTAGGGAAAGCCAAGCCGCGCGCGGAAGCGGTTGAGCCACTGGTTGAGAACCAGGGTGAACATGTACGCGCTGTCGCCGATCACCGCCAGCCACTTGGCGTAGCGCACGATGGCGTCGAACTCATCGCCATGGGTGACCAGCATGCGGCGTCCGTCGGCTGTTTCGTGCACGACTTCACGCTCGACCTCGACACCACCGAAATGCAGGCCAATATATTGGCGGGCGAATTCGTCGTGATTGCCGGGAATGAAAATAACCCGTGTGCCTTTGCGCGCTTTGCGGAGAATTTTTTGCACCACATCGTTATGCGCTTGCGGCCAGTACCAAGATCGTTTTAGGCGCCAGCCATCGATGATGTCGCCGACCAGGTAAAGGGTGTCGCATTCGACGGTACGCAGAAAATCGAGCAGCATGTCCGCCTGGCAGCCCAGCGAGCCCAAGTGCAAATCCGAAATCCAAACGGTGCGATAGCGTCGATTAAAATGCAATGCGTTCATGGTGGCGATCTTCTCGGCGGATCGAAAGTGTGATCATGGCGAGAATTAAGACACGGGAGAGTTTACAGTTAGATGTCAGGCCACGGTTGTCAGCAAAGTTTCACGGGCTTGCCATGCAAAGATTACCGCAGTGTCTCGTAAACATCACAAAGTGTGTTTTTTTTGGCGAAAAATCGATCCACTTGCCTTACAGTCACGGGCAGGGAGGAAGCCTTTGGGGAAAGGCTCAAGACGATATGATCATCGATTCGCGTCACCGCTGCGTGGGGAAAGCGGCATTGAAATCGAAAACCCGTAGGCGCGTGTTGAAAGGCCTCGCGGGGCTATCGGCATGCACGGCGGCGACTGCGGCCACTGGACCGACGCTGTTTAACATTGCCTATGCGGCCTCTTCAGCTATTCGCATTGGATTTCCCGTACCGCTTAGCGGCCCGTACAGCTGGGAAGCGAACGAACAGGTGCGTTGCGCGCAGATCGCCGTCGATCAGTTTAATGCTGCAGGCGGGCTGGATGGGCGCATAGCGCAATTGTTGGTGCGCGATGATCGTTTGCGCCCCGCCGAAGCGGCGATGCGTACGCTGGAACTGATCGAAGATGAGCAAGCTCATTTCATTTGTGGGGCTTTGTCGGCATCGGTGCAATTATCGGTGAACGCGGTGGCGCGGGCGCGTGAAACCATTTACATGTCGATTTCGCAATCGGACGCGATCAACGAGTCCAAGGATTTTTCCCGCTACACCTTTCACGAAGCTTTGAACCCACATATGACGGCGGGCGCGGTGGGCCGGTATGTGTTCCCGCGCGTGGGAAAGCGAGTGGCATTTTTGGTCGCCGATTACGCGTACGGTTACGAAATGATGCGCGGCTTTAAACGCGCCGGGGAAGCGTTCGGCATCGAGGTGGTGGCCGAGGTCACGCACCCGATTGCGGTACAAGACTTCTCGCCTTTTTTGCCGACGATCCGAAACGCCAAGCCCGATGTGCTGTGTCTGTGCAATTTCGGCAACGACCAGATGCACGCGATCAAGCAGGCTGCCGACTTGGGCCTGAAAAACGATATGCAGTTGGCGGCGCCTGTATTGTTGTTCAATCAGCGCGTCCACGGCGACGTTGCGGCTTACGCAGGTGTGATTGGTGGGGCCAATTATTACTGGAGCTTGGAAAACGAGTTTGAGACCGCAAAGATGTTTAACGACGCTTACCGCGACCGCTTTGAAGGTCGGGTGCCGTCCGATTACGGCGCTTACGGCTATGCCGGTGTGCGCGCCTTGTTGGATGGGGTGCTCAAATCAAAAAGTGTTGAGACCGATGCGGTGATCGCTGCGCTCGAGACCAGCAAAACCGATCGCTGCAAAGGTCCGCAATATTTCCGCGCCTGCGATCATCAGTCGGTGCAGTCGGTGCTGGTGCTGCAGTCCAAGCCCGCCGACCAGATGAGCCACGCGTTCGATTTATTCGACACACTTGCCGTGGAGCAAGCCTCTCAAGACAATTTGCGCACCTGTCGAGAACTCGGCCACCTGTAGAATTTTGTATGCCAAACGCACAACGGCCCCGACACTGTCGGGGCCGTTTGCCTACGTGGGAGGAACGTAGGCGGAAAGCTAAGTCAGAGGAAGTAGGGGCAACTTAGCCATCAAATTCGTCGTACGTGGTGTCGTATTCGGCGTGGTTGCGACGCTTGGCCAATTCAGCCGGGGTTTTGATGTGGCGCTTGGGCTGAATGAAAATGCCCTTTTCCGCCATCACTTCGTAGTACGCGTGATTGACTTTGCGCGGGCCGGTTTTGCGTTTGGTTTTGCCGGGCATCTGGGTGATGTTGCCGAGGCTCGCTTGGGTTTCGTATTCGGCATAGGTGTCCGCCGCCACGGCTTGGCTGCCGACGGTGGTCATGACAGCCAGTGTCGCGCCGATGATGATGCGGTTCATGGTTTTGGTCGAAACTTTGATGGTGTTGCTCATGGTTCGGGTTCCTTACATTTTTTTGTTCGGGCTCTGTTGCGATGCTTATAGCGTCAATCGTTCGGTTGCCCTGTGACGGGCATCACGCCTGTTGCGGGCATTTGTTTTTGTCTTCTATACCGACAACGCGGGCGCTCAAAAAAACATCCATGACAATTTTGTAACTTTTATAAGTGATTGATATAAAATGATTTATTCTATCATTTTTTTAGAAATAGTTGCCTTCACCGGCTTGTTTATGCGTTTGTAGCGCTGCAAAGGTGACGTAAAAAAACAACGATCCGCACGAAATTGTTTGTGATGGGTTGAGCCCCGCGAGTCTCCCTTCATCGCATTTAAGCCTGTTTAGAATGCGTTAGCATTCACCGATCCATAATGACTCTATGTGATTCGCACTCTGCGGGCGCAGGCCTAAAGGCATGAGGGTTATGCAAGATCAAGGGCTTAGACACTGTTCCGTGCTGGTTGCCGACGATAGCGCATCGTCGCGGATGTTGCTCGCGACCACGCTGCACGACATTGGGGTTGGCATTGTCAACACGGTACCCAATGGCGTGGCGGCGATGGAACACCTGCGTCACAGTGCCACCAGCTCGATGACCGGCGAAACCCCACCGGTGGATTTGCTGATCACCGAATGGGATATGGAACCCGTGGGCGGCATGATGCTGATCAATTGGTTGCGCCGCCATATGGACTCGCCCGACCGCTTCGCCCGCACCATGATCATGAGCGGCGAGATGGACGCGGAAAAGGTTGAACGCGCCCGCAATGCCGGCGTCAACGCGGTGTTCGCCAAGCCTTTCAGTATCAATTCTTTGCGCAAGCACCTCACCACCGTGCTGTTCAACAACCCGCCGTTTTTTAAGTCCAACAGCTACTTTGGTCCCGACCGTCGCCGCCATGCGCCAGAGGTCATATTGGAAGAACGTCGGCGCGTGCAAAAACCATACGGTGAAGTTCTGGGCACCGGCCAAGATCCTCATGTGGGCTGTTTCGATCTCCCCCATTACATGAGTGAAGTCGCGCTGGGCCGGGCACGCGAACGCATCGATTACGCAGAGCGCCACTGGGCGCATCAGACTCTCGAGCCATACAGTGAAGATTACGTCGATTGGGTGCGCGGCGATGTCGATGTGCTGCGTCTGGCGTTTCGTCTTGCCGATGAAAACCCCGACATGCGCGCGCGCAACATGTCGCTGATGGGCAACTTGATCCATCGTTTGGAACGCGAAGGCACGTTGTTGGGTTACCCGTTGATTTCCGCATTTTCGCACACGCTGGCCAACGCCATCAAAACAGACGCGCGGCTGTGGCGTCAAACGGCTGAAATTTTCGACGCCGCGTTGAGCGGCCTGGACACCGTGGTGCGTCAGAACGTGCGCGGCGATGGTGGTGCGGTGGGCAAGGCGCTCAGCGACTCACTCAGCCGCCTCAACAAAAAACTGCTTTTGTTGCGCCCCCTCAACGCGCACCGCCAAGGGGTTGCGCGGTTCGGCTGAACGCCTTAGCGCAGACGGACTTTGTTCATCCACCCAAGTACGGCATCTTTAAATCCAGAGGGAACTGTGTTTTCACAGTACAACCCGTAAACGCGTCCTTCTGAGCCCGTTCCCGACCTGAAATTCACCGTATTGCCGTAATCGCTTTGCATCACGAAACATGTTGCATCGTCGCGCTTGAAGGTCGTGAAGTACGTAAAGCCCAGGCTGGTATTTCGGGCCTCAATTTCTTGCAGCTCCGATATGTCTGTAAGGCTGCGGGTGATTCTTTTCTTGAAATTCGATTTCGTCGTTGCTTGGAAACCACCGCGAAAATATCGGTCGTAGGTGATAAAACCACCGGTGAAGGAGATTTGTTCACTGCGGTAGCTGGCTGCTTCTCTAATCTCGGCTTTTTTGATTTTAAAGCCTTTGAGGTTAGCCAGCTCTTTCGGCATGATGATGCGCGTTTCGCTTGGATCGACTTCGCGTTCCGAGGTGAAGCCTTCTTTGGCGGTCTGGCATGCTGTTGCCAGCCCCAGACACAAGCCGCTGATTGCTAATACTTTCATGACTTTGATCTTCATCGCAACAGTTCCCTTAAATATTTCCGCTACACCTCTATGAGGTACTGTGCAATTCTGAACATGTCTTGGTAGAGCAATCAAGGGTGTTGCAGGTCTGGCATGAGACAATTTTAGGACGTGGGCATGTTGGTCTGGCGTTGAAGTCATATTGAAGGCTAATGGCTTGACCTTATCGCCTTGTTCCCCCATGTCATGAGTTATGAGCCATTCTGCCGATAAGTCCCAAAGCACTTCTCGCGTTCACACCACGGTCTATGTGTGCACCAACATGCGCATGGGCGGAAATTCGTGCGCAAATCAAAAATCCAAAGCCGTGCTTAGGGCTTTGCAGGTTCGCGCCGATGAGCGTGCGTTGGCGGGCGGTGCGCTTGTGGCGGTGCGCCCCAGCGTGTGCATGGGCTATTGCGACGAAGGCCCCAACGTCAAAATTATGGGCGGCGCGTTTCATCACGAGGTGCGGGTTGAAGACGTCGATAAGGTGCTCGACGACGCCCAAAGCGTCAAACGAGACTGATGTCGCCTACCATTGCCACGTCTCCGCCATTGCTTGAGGGGGCCGCAATGCGCTAAAACCGCTGGGCGTAACCGTTTCACCTTAAACCGGAGCCCATCTTCCATGGCGTCGTACCAATACATTTACGTGATGAAAAGCCTGAGCAAGACCTTTCCAGGCGGCAAAGAGATTCTCAAGAACATCACACTGTCCTTTTTGCCGGGCGTCAAAATCGGCGTCTTGGGCCACAACGGCGCGGGTAAATCGACGCTGCTGAAGATTATGGCCGGTATCGACACCGATTATACGGGTGAAGCGTGGGCCGCCGATGGCGTCACGGTCGGCTACTTGGAACAAGAACCGCAGCTCGACGAAAGTTTGAGCGTGGTCGAAAACGTCATGCAGGGTCTGGGTGAAGCCAAGGACCTGCTGGACCGTTTCAACGAGATTTCCATGAAGTTCGCCGAGCCCATGGAAGACGATGAAATGAGCGCGCTGTTGGAAGAGCAGGGCGATCTGCAAGAAAAAATCGACGCCTGCGACGGTTGGGAGCTGGAACGCACCATCGAAATCGCCATGGACGCTCTACGCTGCCCGCCCGCAGACTCAGAGGTCACCAAGCTGTCGGGTGGTGAAAAACGCCGCATCGCGCTGTGCCGCCTGTTGCTGCAAAAGCCCGACATCTTGCTGCTCGATGAACCGACCAACCACCTGGATGCTGAATCCGTGGCGTGGTTGGAACGCTACTTGGAAGACTACAAAGGCACCGTGATGATCGTGACCCACGATCGCTACTTCCTCGACAACGTCACCGGCTGGATTTTGGAACTCGATCGCGGTCGCGGCTTGCCTTACGAAGGCAACTATTCCAGCTGGTTGGAGCAGCAAGAAAAGCGCCTGGCGCACGAAGAAAAAGAAGAAACCGCCCGCCAGCGTACCCTCAAGCACGAATTGGAATGGATCAGGCAGTCGCCCAAGGCGCGCCAGACCAAGTCCAAGGCGCGTATCGCGTCCTATGATGAATTGCTGGCGCAAGACAAAGACAAGCGCATCGGCGGCTCGCAGATCACCATCCCCGCCGGGCCGCGTCTCGGCTCGTTGGTGATCGAAGCGGAAAACCTGCAAAAGGCGTTCGGCGACAAGCTGTTGATCGATGGCCTCAACTTTAAACTGCCGCCGGGCGGCATCGTCGGCATTGTTGGCGCCAACGGCGCGGGCAAAACCACGCTGTTTCGCATGATCACCGGTCAAGAACAGCCCGACGGCGGCGCGCTCAAGCTCGGCGACACGGTCAAGCTCGGCTACGTTGATCAGTCGCGCGCCACTTTGGATGATTCAAAGGGCGTGTGGGAAGAAATTTCCGGCGGCCTCGACGTCATCTTACTGGGTCAAAAAGAAGTCCAGTCGCGCGCTTATGTGTCGTGGTTCAACTTCAAAGGCGGCGATCAGCAAAAGAAAGTCGGCCAGCTTTCCGGTGGTGAGCGCAACCGCGTGCATTTGGCCAAGATGCTGCAGACCGGCGCCAACGTCATCTTGCTCGATGAACCGACCAACGATTTGGACGTCGACACCTTGCGCGGCCTCGAGGAAGCGCTGCTCGACTTCGCCGGCTGCGCGGTGGTGATCTCGCATGATCGCTGGTTCTTGGATCGCATCGCCACCCACATCTTGGCGTTCGAAGGCAATTCGGAAGTGGTGTGGTTCGAAGGCAACTTCTTCGATTACGAAGAAGACAAAAAGAAACGCCTCGGCGACGACGCAGTGGAGCCGCATCGCATCCAGTACAAGCCACTGACGCGTTAAACTTCCGCAGCACTCAAATAAAAGCCCGCCTCATTGAGGCGGGCTTTTTTGTGGACTTGCGGATGCGCCTTACCAAAACGGCTTGAAGTTGATGCCAAACGGCAGGTTGACGTAACCGGGGATTTTGACATTGTCGTCGCCGAAGTCGCCGTCTTTGGCGCCTAAGTGACACGCGTCGCAGCGCGCTTTGGAGCCGACGGCCTTAGAGGTGAACACCGCCGGGTCGAGTTCGTCGTGCTTGCGCATGAAGCGCGGCGTGGTGGTGACGGTTTTGGGCGGGTTGGCCAGGTCGATGCCAGCGAAGAATTTTTGGGCGCGCCGGTGGGTGCTGACGTCGGATGCGTTGGCGGTGTGATAGGCCTCGATCTCGGCGCGCAGTGCGGGGTCCAGCGAGGCGTCTTCACCGAAGTGATTGGCGAGATCACCCATGATCGCGCGCCAGGACGCGGCGGGCAGCATTTCGGGACGGTACAGCACGTGACAATCTGAGCATTCGCGCACCACGTTGGCGTTGTTCACGGGCGGGAACGCGCCCTCGGCGAGGGCGCTGTGGCTCATCATGGGTAAAGCTGCGGCGTTCAAGGCGGCGCTGAAAAGCGCGGTGCGCAGAATGTGTTTCATTGCTTTTATCCCCATTCGTTTGAAATCAGTGTCGGCAGCGTAAGGCACACCGCATGAATGAGCGCTGAACGCACGAAAAAGCCCGCCTCGGTAAAGGCGGGCTTTTGGCATAGAATTGAAAAACGTATTAGTTCTTCGTGGCGAGGTTCGGGTCCTGGGCGTCCGGATCATCCATGGCACCCATGGAATACATCGCAGGCGCACCACCATCGTTTTCGCTCATTGAAGGTAGGCCGTGGCTGGGTGTCGAGCCGTTGCGGATTTCGTCGGCGCGCACTTGGCGATAGAGGCTGCGCACGGCGGCGTAATAATCCAGCGAGGTGCGCTCCATATCGTCGATGGCTTCCATGTTGCGGGAACGGAAATCGACGGCTTCGGCAACAAGGCGTTCGTTGGGGATGTATTCTTTGTCGGTGTTCTGGGCGTAGTGCCAGATTGGATCGGTTAGGGTATCGACCACTTTGCCCACCGCGTCGCGCGGGTTGGAAGGCCCAAGAATCGGCAGCACCAGATACGGTCCGCCATCCATGCCCCAAGACGCCAAGGTCTGGCCGAAGTCTTCTTTGTGGTCGGGATAGCCCATGTCGGTGGCGGGATCGCCAAAACCCAAAATACCCACCGTGGAATTGATGGCGAAGCGCGACAGGGTATTCATGGCGCGATCTGTTTCGCCCTGCAACACGTCGTTGAGCAGAACCACCGGGGTCTTCAGGTTGTTGAGAAAGTTGCTGACCATGTCTTGGATTGGTGGCGGCACGAATCCGCGATACAGCGTGGCGGCCGGACGCAGCAACAAGGTATCCAAACCGCGGTTCAATTCGAACATCGCGCGGTTGAACGGTTCCAAGGGATCGTTGATTTCATGGTATTCGGCGACCGCTTCGGGGTCGTTGGCGTTGGGCATGCTGGCGCAGGCGGTGACCAGGAAGCCGAGCAAAAGAACGGTACCGATGCGCAACATTTTTTGATGCAGGATGCCGATTGAACGGTCCCAAAAGGTGCGTTTCGTGTCGATCATCATACCGATCATCAGGGGCTCCGTCACAGAAAACAGTATGCGATATCAGTGAGATACCTGATGCAAACTGCCTTACGTCATTGTACCAGCGTACGTCCGTACGCCTCCCATTCCCCTCGACCGTCGCCTTGTGTTCGTGCACATGGCGTTCAGCGGGGGACCTTAAGTGTGCATATACCACACCCTTCGAATTAGCATACGGTTTTCGGGTTGACCAGCATGGTGTTGGGCGGACGCCAAGCTTGCACAACCTGTGTTGCCATAATGCAACACCAGGTCGTCTTTTTGGATGATGCATGGCGCTCAAAAACATCTAGACATCAGTGATTTCAATGCATATAAAGATATCGTTATATCGGTATATCTTGCTATTCTTGGTCGTGGCGGTGATGTGAATGGATAATGTTCTTGAGGCTTTGCGGGCGGCGGCGGACCCCACCCGGCTGCGCATCCTCGGACTGTTGGAATCGGGGGAGCTCACGGTCAGTGAGCTGGTTTCGATTCTCGGCCAAAGCCAGCCGCGCGTGTCCCGTCACCTGAAGGTTTTGGTTGATGCCGGATTGCTGGAACGGTTTCGTGAAGGCAGCTGGGTGTTTCATCGCCTCAGCCTCGGCCAAGGCGGTGCGCATGCGCGTGCTTTGGTGCATTTGATTCCAGACGACGATCCGTTACGCGCTCAAGACACCGCGCGTTTGAAGGAAATCGAAAACCACCGTGCCCAGGTGGCTGAAGATTATTTCAGGAAATACGCCCCCGAATGGGATCGTTTGCGTCAGCTCGACGTGGATGAAGAGGCTGTGGCGACGGTCGTGCGCGAAATGCTGCCGCTGACGCGCACTCAAAAGCTGCTTGATCTCGGCACCGGAACCGGACGGATGTTACAGGTGTTCGGCCCGGATGTGGGCGAAGCGCTGGGGCTGGACAACAGCCATGAGATGCTGGCCGTGGCGCGTGCCAACCTCAAACGCTGGGGCATGGACAATTGCCAACTGCGCCAAGCCGACATTTTAGCCTTGCCGCTGGTCTACGGGACGTTTGACGCCGTGGTGGTGCATCAGGTATTGCACTTCCTCGACAGACCCTGGACGGCGATTGGTGAAGCTGTGCGGGCGCTTGCGCCGGGTGGGCGGCTGTTGATCGTGGACTTAGGTCCGCACGATGTGGAAGAGTTGCGCGCACAGCACGCGCACCGCCGCCTCGGCTTCGCGGACGAAGAAATTAAAGACTGGTTGCAAGCCCAAGGCCTGACGCTTGAAACCATCAAGCATTTGCCCGGCAAGCTGGGCGTGACCATTTGGCTGGCGCGGCGCATCGGCGCCGCCGCCATGAGAACGGAGCCCCATATGATGAACCAAGGAGCGTCCATATGACCGCCATCATCCAACAAAAACTCTGCGGACTGGCGGTGTCTTCGCCATTGCCCCAAGACGCCAACGTGTCGTTTGAATTCTTTCCGCCCAAATCGGACCAGATGGAAGCGAAGCTGTGGGACTGCATCGAACGGCTCAAACCGTTGGGGCCAGCATACGTGTCGGTGACTTATGGCGCGGGCGGTTCGACCCGCGAACGCACCCACGCCACGGTGACGCGCATTCGCCGCGAAACGGATTTGGAGCCCGCCGCGCATCTGACCTGCGTCGGCGCGACCCGCGACGAAATCGACGAAATTGCGCGCCAGTATTGGAACGACGGCATCAAGCACATCGTTGCATTACGCGGCGATCCGATCGAAGGCATTGAAAAAGATTACGTGCCCCATCCGGGCGGATACGCCTACGCCGAAGATCTGGTCAAGGGTCTCAAAGCCATTGCGGATTTTGAAATTTCCGTGGCCGCTTATCCTGAGGTCCACCCCCAGGCGAAAAGCGCCGCAGCGGATCTCGATAATCTCAAGCGCAAGATCGACGCCGGCGCGACCCGCGCCATCACCCAGTCGTTTTTCGATGTCGAGGTGTTCTTGGATTTTGTCGAGCGCGCCAAGCAGGCAGGCATCGACGTGCCCATCGTGCCGGGCATCTTGCCGGTGACCAATTTTAAACGCGTGCAGGAATTTTCCGGCCAGACCGGAACCTCGGTACCGGGCTGGATGGCGGACCTGTTCGAAGGTTTGGACGACGACCCCGAAACCCGCAAGCTGGTGGCTGCGTCGGTTGCCGCCGAACAGTGTCGGGTGCTATACGCCAACGGCATCAAGGACTTTCATTTCTACACCTTGAACCGCGCCGACCTCACCTACGCCATTTGCCACATCCTGGGCGTGCGTCCCAAATAGGGCGCCCAACTGCTATATAAGAGACCGAAACAATGTCCCTCAAACTGCACAATCCGAACGCCAAAGCGCAACTCGAAGACGCGTTGAAAAAACGCATCCTGATTTTGGACGGCGCCATGGGCACCATGATCCAACGTCACAACTTCGAAGAGGACGACTTTCGTGGTGAACGCTTCGCCAATCACAATTCGGATCTCAAGGGCAACAACGATCTTTTGATCTTCACACAGCCCGAAGCCATCCAGGGCATTCACGAGGCGTATCTCGCAGCTGGTGCGGACATTATTGAGACCAACACCTTTAGCGGCACCTCGATTTCGCAAGCCGATTACGGTTTGGAAAGCATCGTTTATGAGCTCAACGTTCAGGGCGCAAAACTGGCGCGAGCGGCGGCCGACAAGTATTCGACCCCTGAGCGCCCGCGCTTCGTCGCCGGTGGCTTAGGTCCCACCAACCGCACCGCGTCGATGTCGCCCGACGTCAACGATCCGGGCATGCGCAACGTCACCTTCGATCAGCTAAAAGATGCTTACATCGAAGCCACCCGCGGCCTCATTGAAGGCGGCGTGGATTTGATCTTGATCGAAACTGTGTTCGACACCTTGAACGCCAAGGCCGCGATCTTCGCCGTTAAGACGGTGTTCGAAGAAGAAGGCTTCGAGCTGCCGGTTATGATTTCCGGCACCATCACCGACGCGTCGGGACGCACCCTTTCGGGTCAAACGGCGGAAGCGTTTTGGAACTCTCTGGCCCACGCCAACCCGGTGTCGATCGGCTTCAACTGTGCGCTGGGTGCGGAAGATTTGCGCCCGCACGTGCAAGCGGTTGGCAAGATCGCCGACACCCACGTGTCGGTCTATCCCAACGCCGGCCTGCCTAACGAATTCGGCAATTATGACGACACCCCCGAATACATGGGCCAAGTGCTCAAAAGCTTCGCCGAAGAAGGCTTGCTCAACATCGTCGGCGGGTGCTGCGGCACCTCTCCCGATCACATCAAAGCCATCGCCGATGCGGTCGTCGACATCGCGCCGCGCATCTTGCCCAAGGGTGAGCTGGTGTGCCGCTTGTCGGGGTTGGAGCCGCTGGTCATCGACGACGTCACCGGCTTCGTCAATGTGGGCGAGCGTTGCAACGTCGCGGGCTCGGCCAAGTTCAAAAAACTGATTGCCGACGGCGAGTATCAGACCGCCACCGATATTGGCCGCACCCAGGTTGAAAACGGCGCGCAGATCGTCGATGTCAACATGGACGACGCGATGCTCGACGCCGACAAGGAAGTGGTGCGTTTTCTCAACCTGATCGCTGGCGAGCCCGACATCGCCCGCGTGCCGGTGATGATCGACAGTTCCAAATGGGAGGTCATCGAAAAAGGCCTTAAATGTGTGCAGGGTAAAGGCGTAGTGAACTCCATCAGCCTCAAAGAAGGCGAAGCCCAATTTAAAGATCACGCCCGAAAAATCATGAACTACGGCGCCGCCGTGATTGTCATGGCGTTCGACGAACAAGGCCAAGCCGACAGCTATGAGCGGATGATCGGCATTTGCCAACGGTCTTATGACGCGCTGGTCGAGATCGGCTTCCCGCCGCAAGACATCATCTTCGATCCCAACGTGTTCCCCATCGCTACCGGCCTGGATGAGCACCGCAACTATTCGGTCGACTACATCAACGCGTGCAAATGGATCAAAGCCAATTTGCCCGGCGCGATGATTTCCGGCGGGGTGTCGAACATGTCGTTCTCGTTCCGTGGCAACAACCCGGTGCGCGAAGCCATGCACTCGGTGTTTTTGTATCACGCGGTCAACGCCGGCATGACCATGGGCATCGTCAACGCCGGTCAGTTGACGGTCTATTCCGATATCCCTGCTGAGCTGCGCGAGCGCATCGAAGACGTGGTGTTGAACCGCCGCGAAGACGCGACTGAGCGATTGCTTGAGGTCGCCGAACAAGCCCGCGGCCTGGGCACAAAAGAATCCGGCCCCGATCTGGCGTGGCGCGAACAGCCCGTCGAAAAGCGTCTTGAGCACGCCCTGGTCAAAGGCATCACCGAGTTTATCGTTGCGGACGTCGAAGAGGCCCGCTTGCAGGCCACGCTGCCCATTTCCGTCATCGAAGGCCCGTTGATGGACGGCATGAACGTGGTCGGAGATCTGTTCGGTTCGGGGCAAATGTTCTTGCCCCAGGTGGTGAAATCCGCGCGCGTGATGAAGCAAGGCGTCGCCCATCTGATGCCCTACATTGAAGAAGGCAAAGCCGCCGGTTCGACCAAGGGCAAGATCTTGATGGCGACGGTCAAAGGCGACGTGCACGACATCGGCAAAAACATCGTCGGCGTGGTGCTTCAGTGCAACAATTTCGAAGTCATCGACATGGGCGTGATGCAGCCTTACGCCGACATCTTGGATCGGGCCGAGGCGGAAAACGTCGACATCATCGGGTTGAGCGGTTTGATCACCCCGTCGCTGGAAGAAATGGTCACGGTGGCCAAGGAAATGGAACGCCGCAGCATGACGCAGCCGTTGCTGATCGGCGGCGCGACCACCTCCAAAGTCCACACGGCGGTGAAGATCGATCCGGTTTATTCCGGCCCGGTGATCCACGTCAACGACGCCTCGCGCGCCGTCGGTGTGGCGTCGCAATTGCTGTCCGACACCCAACGCGACGATTACGTTGCGTCGATTGAAGCGGATTACGCTGCAGTCAAAGCCAAGCACGAAGCCGGCCAGCGCGACCGCGATCAGCTCAAATTGATGGCCGCCCGCGAACGTCGTTTGAAGATCAACTGGAACGCCCCGGAAACAGCTGGCGACGTCACCGCGCCGAGCTTCATCGGCACCCGCACGTTCGAAGATTATCCTTTGGATGAGCTGGTGGGATGCATCGATTGGACGCCGTTCTTTCGCACCTGGGAGCTGAAGGGCAACTATCCGGCAATCTTGGAATTGGACGGCGACGTCGGCGAGACCGCGCGTTCGTTGTTCAGCGATGCGCAAGAGATGCTCAAACAAATCGTCGATGAAAAGTGGTTGAAGGCCTCCGCCGTGATCGGGTTCTGGCCCGCCGCTTCGGTTGGTCACGACGACGTCGAACTGTTCACCGACGACAGCCGGTCTGAGACCTTGGCGCGGGTGCACTTCCTGCGTCAACAAATGGTCAAAACCGAAGGCCGCACCAACGATTGCCTGGCCGACTTCATCGCGCCGATGGGCTCGAACGTCGACGACCATATCGGCGGCTTCGCGGTGACGGCGGGCATCGGCATCGAGAAAAAATCAGCCGAGTTCCAAGCCGCCCATGATGACTACAGCGACATCTTGCTCAAAGCCCTGGCCGACCGCTTGGCCGAGGCCATTGCCGAACGCATGCACGAACGCGTGCGTAAGGAATTTTGGGCGTATGCGGCGGAAGAAGACCTCGCCAACGAAGACCTGATCAAGGAAGCCTACGACGGCATCCGCCCTGCACCCGGCTACCCCGCGTGCCCCGATCACACCGAAAAAACCACGCTGTTTAAATTGCTCGACGCCACCAACGCCACGGGCATCGAGCTCACCGACAGCTACGCGATGATGCCCGCCAGCTCGGTGTCGGGCTTCTACCTCGCCCACCCCCAAGCCAAATACTTCGGCATCGGAAAAATCGCCAGGGACCAAGTCGAAGACTACGCAAAACGCAAAGGCGTGAGTGTCGAAGAAGCGGAGCGGTGGTTGGCCCCGAGCTTGTCCTACACGCCGAATTGATCCGGAAAGGTAAAGAGCATGATCGAACGCAACTTAGAACGACTGATCTTTGCCAGCCGGTGGATTATGGCGCCGTTTTATTTGGGGTTGGTGGTGTCTTTGGCGATGTTGCTGGTGAAGTTCTTACAAGAGCTGATCCACGTCGCGCCGGGGGTGTTTTCGATGAGCGAGTCGGAGATGATCTTGGCCATTTTGACGCTGATCGATTTGTCGTTGGCGGGCAATTTGTTGTTGATGGTGATTTTTGCCGGCTATGAGAACTTCGTCTCCAAGATCGACACCGGCGATCACGAAGACCGGCCCGATTGGATGGGCAAGGTCGATTTCAGCGGTTTGAAGTTGAAGCTGATCGCGTCCATCGTCGCCATTTCCGGCATTCAGCTGTTGCGCACCTTCATGGACGTGCAAAACACCTCGGATCGCGATTTGCAGTGGATGCTGATCATCCACGTCACGTTCGTGGTCTCGGGGGTGTTGCTGGCGTTGATGGACAAATTGGTGGTCAGCGCCCACGCCCAGGAACACGGCTAAGCTTAAGCATTTTTGGCGACGATAAAAGGCCGCCCCCTCCCCGGGACGGCCTCATATCAACAAACACGTGAAAAGGCGTCAGTTGCCGTATTTCTTTTCGTGCACGGTCGGCGTCGTCGTGCGGATTTTGACATCCTGCTCCGGCGACGAGGTGCGACCCTTTTCCATGTTCATTTCGTACTGAGAGTTCTTGGTGTTGCCGATCTTCGGCTCGCTGCTTGCGGGGCTGCCGGGCAGGATCCCCAAATCCATCAGCACATCGTAGCGGGCCTTGGTCATCGGCTCGTTGGCTTCTTTGGCGTGTTGCGTTGCGATGGTCTCCAAGATCGGAGATTCTTCCATCTGGTCGGCGGTGTAGTCGTCCACTTCAAAGCCAGACAAATTCACATCGACTTGGCTGTCGCCAAGACCAAAACTGTCGAGCACTTCCTTGGAAGCGGCCTCAAGCGGGATGCCTTTTTCAGCGGCTTTGCGGCGCGCCAACGCACCCAACACGCGTTCATCGATGTGACGGCCCGTTATGGAGATTTCACCCTTTTTCAGCGCGTCATAATATGCCTTGCCGCCAACCTTGCGCGGATCCGACTTGCGCATCGTGGGCATGATGATGCCCTTGTCGGCCTGGGTGTCGTAAGCCGCCTTGGTGGGTGGGTCGGCCTGGACGACCACCGGTACCGCCACAATGGCCGTAAAGGCCGCGAGTGCGGATAACGTAAACTTCCTCATAAAATACCTCCTCTTGTCAGACATTCAGGTGCACGTTGAATGATCTTTTTTTGTTGTATGCAGCCCATTCTTGCGCACGCCCGCATCGTTCTGAAAGAACTTTTCTTTCCCCAGGATCAGATTACAATTTTCTAATACATACGGATAAAGTGCAAGAAAATAGTGTATAAATAAAAGGGGGATGGTTTGTCAACGATGGTAAATAATATGATAGATCGCCTCTATTGTCGGCGCGGGCAGCTTGTAAGCCTTGTGGGCTGTAGCTCATTAGAATGTTGTAATGAACGTAGCCTTTGTAAACGGCGGCCTGAAAAAAGGGCCAAATTGATCAGGTGAGGTCTTTTTTCATTCATCGAAGCCTGCCGATTGCACACAATTGACGAGAAAAAATATTTTTAACTCTATGGTTAAGATGAACTGTTTTGCTGTTTGAGCGGGCGTTTTTGTACACGGACCCGAAACGAGCCAGGCGGGTACCCTGACGAAGACCCACATGGCTGGCTTGAACGCGGTGCATGGCTTACGGCTGGTGAGCCATTGCGCGAGACGTTTATAATGGTATGAATGTGCGAAATTGAGAAGGCGGGCGCGCATCGGGCGCATGATACCCGCCGTGGAGCAAATCATGGCACGTGTCCTTATCCTCGGCGGCGGGTTTTCCGGCGTATTTACGGCCAAAAATCTTGCGAAATCCGCACCGTCAGGCACCGAGGTGGTGTTGGTCAGCGAAACCAATTATTTCACGTTTCAACCGCTGTTGCCCGAAGTCGCCGCCGGAGCGCTGAGTGCATCGGATTCCGTGACCCAGCTGCGCCAGTTGCTTAAAGGTCAAAACGTCAAGGTCGTGCAAGCGGAAGTCCTCAACGTCGATTTCACCGCCAAGACTGTCACGGTGACCCAGGGCTCCAAACGCCGCATCAAGGATATGAGCTACGATCAGTTGGTTGTCGCGATGGGCCAAGTGGTGCGCTTGGACCGGGTGCCGGGGCTGGCGGAACATTCGTTTCCGGTTAAAACCACGGCGCACGCCCACCGCCTGCGCAATCACGTGATCAACTGCCTGGAATACGCCGACGGCCTTGAAGATACCGAGGTGCGCAAGCGTATTTTGACCTTCGTCGTTATTGGTGCTGGCTTTTCCGGGGTGGAAACCATCGGCGAAGTCAAAGACATGATCGATCGCTCGCTTAAGTTCTATCCCAACATTTCCAAAGGCGAAGTGCACATGGTGCTGGTGGAATTCGCCGGGCGCATTTTGGGGGAGCTGCCGGAAAGCCTCGCCAAGTACGCCGAAAAGCGTTTGCAAAAGCAGGGCATCGAAATTTGGCTGAACACCGGCGTCAAGGCAGCCAGCTTCTTTAATGTCGAAATGAACGACGGTCGGGTGATCGACAGCTCGACCATCGTCGCGACCATCGGCAATGGTGCTTCGCCGTTGGTTGAGGCCATGAACGTCGAAAAAGAACGCGGCAAAATCAAAACCGATGAATTCATGCGTGTTGCGGGACCCGATGGCGTGTGGGCGGTGGGCGATGTGGCGCTGATCCCGATGAAGGATAAAAACGGCAATGACACCTTCGCCCCGCCGACGGCTCAATTTGCGGTGCGCGAAGGGTCGCAGTTGGCGAACAACATCACCGCGTCCTTGAAAGGGGTGGCGCTTAAGCCGTTCCACTATGTACCGCAGGGCTCGATGGCGTCGATCGGCAATTATCGTGCGGTCGCCGACGTGATGGGCCTGCGCATGTCGGGTGTGTTGGCGTGGTTGATGTGGCGAGCGTTTTACCTGGGCATGCTGCCCGGCATGGTAACCAAAATTCGGGTGGTGATCGACTGGCTGATGGACTTGTTCGCGGCGCGCAATTTGGGCCAGATTTCAGAGCTCAAGACCGGGTCGGCGAAGTTCATGCGTTTCACCAAAGGCCAAACGGTGTTCGAGCCGGGCATGACCGCCAACGGCTTTTACACCATCGTCGAAGGCTCGTTCAGCATTAGCATTGAATCCGCAAAAGGTGGCGAAACGTTTCAGCGCGTGTTGAAAAAAGGCGATCACTTTGGTGAGCGGGTGCTGTTTCGCCCCGACAAGCGTATGCACACGGGGCGGGTCGAGGCCTTGGAAGATGCGGTGGTGCTGCGTCTGGAAAAGCAAGATTTCTGGAATCTCGCGCATTCTATGCCGATGCTGGAAAATTATTTCCGCGATTACATCAAAGAGAAATTCCCCGAAGACCTTCAGCCCGAAGACCTCCAGGCCCCAGACCTCCAGGCCCCAGACCTCCAGGCCCCAGACCTTCAGGCCAAAAAGACCGACCCGTCTTAGGTCGGGGTATGAATATGGATGCGTTGTTCCACTTCGCCTTTTTCAACCAGGAATGACACGAACTGTAAGTCGCCTTTCACCACGTCTTCGATCAGCAGCGTCGCCATTTCGTCGAAGCAGCGTTGAATGCTGTCGGGACGAGTTCTGTCCATGCACAGGACTTTGACCGACTTGGCTTTGAGGATCAGTTCTTTGTGAAAGGCGCTATGGTCGGTGAGGCCGGGATAGCCGAGATCGGCCAGCAGTTTTTCTTCCGAGTGGAAGTGGTCGGTGCAAATTTGCAGAAAATTATCCAGCAGTTTGGGACACCGATCATACTCGCCCGCCAAAATAGCCTCGGAAACGTCGTTGATTGAGTCGACGATATTACGGTGTTCCGCATCAATCACCGGATGCCCTGTGAGAAACGTTTCGAGTAATTCGATTTTCATAAGGGTGGCTTTCGGTTGACGGCGCACGAGCCTCACACATTTAAAGATCGGGTGATTATACCGCGATTTGTGTGGGGGCTAAAACAGCCCAATTTGATTAGCCATTGAGTTGACTTGGCGGGGGTGTCTTATTTTGTTTTGGTCTTGCGCCGTTCCAGCCGCCGGGTTTGGATCAAGCGGTTCATTTCCGATTTGACCTTGGCGCGCTCAGCGGAATCGTTGGACTTGGCCAAAAGGGCCCGGTAGTGCTTGCGTTCCACATCCGTCAGCAGGCTGGTGTCATGGGCGGCTTGGGCATAGGCATTTGCACCGCTGAACAAGGCAAAGCCTAAGACCGCGGCCAGTAACCACGATGAGCGCCATGATGGGCGAAAAAAGGTCATGCGTTCGGTTCCCGTAAAGTATGTTCGCCGACACGTTAGCGAGGCTGGCGCACAAGTCAACGCGCACGTAATCGGTCCAGGCGCAGGCGGTCGCGTTCGTCGCCAAGCCGCCACGACGTCGCCAGCACCGCCATCAGCGCGCCGATGGACGTGGTGCCCGCCAGCAAGAACATGATGAGGATCTGGTATTTGACCGCTTCGGTCGGATCGACACCGGCGAGAATTTGTCCGGTCATCATGCCCGGCAGCGAGATCAGCCCCGCCGCCGACATGGCGTTGATGATCGGCATCAGACCCGCACGCATGGCTTCGCGCACATAAGGGCGCACCGCGTCGCGCCGCGTGTGGCCCAAAACCAGACGCGCCTCGATGGCGTCTTTTTCGCGTTTCAGCGTCGCGCTGAGGCGTTCCATCCCCACCGAAATGCCGGTCAGCGTATTGCCCAGCATCATGCCCAAAAGCGGCAAGGCGAAGCGCGGGTCGTACCACGGTTCCGGCCGGATCGCGGTGGTCAGCGCCAAGATGGTGACGATGCCACCCGCTGTGATCAGCGCCGTGGTGGCGATGGAATAGCTCCACCCACCCCGCAGGCGTAAGTTTTGCCGGGCTGTGACTTCGCGCCCCGCCAACAAAATCATCGTCAATGCCGCCAGTCCGGTCCACCACGGTGACACCAATTCGAACAGAATTTTCAGCACCAGCCCAATCAGGGTCAGTTGCACGGTGGTGCGCAGCGCGGCGATACCCAGCGACTTCTCCAGGCCGAGGTTGAGCGCCACGGAAAGTCCGCCCGCCAGCAACAGCAACACCGAAGCGATGGCCAGATCGATATAGCCCAGCTGTACGTAAACCCCGGTCATGGTGCAACCTCATGAAGCCCGCCGCCGTAAAAATAAAGCCGCCGTGTGCCCAGGCGTTCGGCCTGCGCCGCGTCGTGGGTGACGAACACAATCCCCGCGCCGTCTTGGGCGATGTCGGTGATGAGCTTTTCGGCGCGCGCCGCGTTGTCGCTATCGAGGCCCGATGTGGGTTCGTCCAACAGCAAAATTTTAGGCGCATGGGCCAAGGCCCGCGCCAGCGCCAAGCGTTGACGTTCGCCGGTTGACAGGTTGGCGATCTGCCAGCCCAACGCGGTGCTTTCCAGGTTGAGGCGATGCAGGGTGTCTTTTACACGCGCGCGTTCTAGGCCCGCAAAGTGCGGCTCCACCGTGTCCGCCCACCAGCCGGTGTGCGCGGGCACGTACATGACCTGCTTGCGCCAATCGGGGGCGTCCATGGCGTCGCGGTCGTTGCCCAACAGGCTCAGGTCGCCTTCATTGGGGTCCAGATCGGCGATCGCGCGCAGCAGCAAAGACTTGCCCGCGCCGCTCGGCCCGGTCAACGCAATGATCTCGCCGCCAGCGACATCCAAGTCGATGGGCCCGATGGATAGACGTTTGAGATTGCGAACGCTGAGCATACGACAGCTTTAACATGGACTGGTGTTCGGTCAAACCGTGCTTGCGGCCTTTATCTTGGCAGTGGCCATTTCACGCATGCGGAATTTTTGCAGCTTGCCGGTCACCGTCATCGGGAATGTGTCGACGAATTCGACATAGCGCGGCACTTTGAAATGCGCCAGGCCGTCGCGGCAGTAGGTCTTGATGTCGTCTTCGCTCAGCGTCTGTCCGGCGTGTAGCTTAATCCACGCCATGATGTCTTCGCCCAAGCGTTCGTCGGGCACTCCAAAAACAGCGGCTTGGGCGATGGCGGGGTGCTCGAACAGCCACGCTTCGATTTCGGCGGGATAAATGTTTTCGCCGCCGCGAATGATCATGTCCTTAATGCGCCCGGTGATGCGCACGTAACCCGCATCGTCCATGGTGCCCAAATCGCCAGAATGCAGCCACCGGGCCGCATCAATGGCGTTGGTGGTGGCGTCGGCATCGCCATAGTAGCCTTGCATGATGTGATAGCCGCGAAAGCATACCTCGCCGACCTCACCGACGGGCACGGTCTCGCGGTTGTCGGGATTGATGATCTTGACCTCTTGATGGGGCAGATTGCGACCCACCGTTTGGGTGCGTAGCGCGATGACATCGTTGGTGTCGGTCAGATGGGTCAGCGGCGAGGCTTCGGTCTGGCCGTAGCCGATGAGGATCTCGCCCAAGTGCATGTCGTGCATCACCCGCTTCATCAACGCTTCGGGACACGGCGCGCCCGCCATGATACCGGTGCGCAGGGTGCTGAGATCGAACGTGGCGAAATCTGGGTGTTCCAGCTCGGCGATGAACATGGTCGGCACGCCGTGCAAAGCGGTGCAGCGTTCTACCTGGATGGTTTGCAGCACCGCCAGCGCGTCGAAGTGCTCGGCAGGAACGACGATGGCGGCGCCGACGCTCAAGCACAACAGGTTCGCCAGCACCATACCGAAACAATGGTAAAACGGCACCGGCACGCACAGGCGGTCATGCTCGCAAAAGTGCATGGCGTGGGCGGAAAAGAGCGCGTTGTTCAAAATGTTGAAATGCGTCAACACCACCGCCTTGGGAAATCCGGTGGTGCCGGATGTATATTGAATGTTGATGGCGTCGTCGGGATCGAGAGATGCTGTGACGGCATCGAGTTCCGCATCCGTGACGCTGTGACCGGCATCAAGCACGGCGCGCCAGTCATCGGTCTCGGCCAACGGATCAAACACGAAAATGCGCCGCAAATCCGGGCAACGCGGTCCCGGAAGCTCAAGTTCTTTGAGCATGGCGAGGTAGTCGCTGCTTTTGAAACGCGGCATCACGAACAGGCCTTGGACTTGAGATTTTTGCAGCGCGTATTCCAGTTCGCGCGGACGGTACGCGGGGTTGATGTTGACCAGCACCACGCCGATGCGTGCGGTGGCCAGCTGCAGCAAAAGCCATTCGATGTTGTCGGTGGCCCACACGCCGATGCGTTCGCTTTTTTTATAATCCAGCGCCAATAAGCCTTTGGCTAACGCGTCGCTTTGGCGTATCAATTCGGTGTAATTCAGGCGGCTATTTTGGTGGCGCGAAACGATGGCATCGCGTTTCGGAAAGAGATCAGCGATGGCGCGCACATGGTCGGGTATGGTCGCCCACAGCAACGGCTCATCGCCGCCGCGATGATGGTAGCTCAGACGTTGGGCTCTATCCTTCGCCATCCTCGACCTCGGCCCAATAGGCATCCACACGTGCTTGAATATCGGCGATGGTGAAATCGTCGCGCACGGGTTCAAACAGATGTTTGAAGCGCCCTTGCCGCTTTAAGTATTCTTCCACCGGCACACGTGGGTGCGGAATGCGGGTGTGGGTGACGCGACCGTTGATGTATTCTTTCAGCGGCCAGATGCCGGTTTTCACCGCCAGCTTGCCGATCTCCACCGTGTCTTTCGGATCGTAATCCCAGCCGGTGGGGCACGGCGACAGGGCGAGGATCAAACGCGGGCCTTGCAGGCTGGCTGCGGTTTCGACTTTACGCGCCAGGTCCAGCGGCTCGGACCCGATCACGGTGGCGACATATGCCGGGTCGTGCGCTGCCCAAATGGCGAACAGGTCCTTTTTGTTGCCCATGAAACCCAGCGTGTCGGTTGAGGTGCGCGCACCCAGCGGCGTTGCGCCGGAGGTCTGTTGACCGGTGTTGCCGTAGCCTTCGTTGTCGTAACACAGATACAAGAAATTCAAGTTCCGCTCGATCGCGCCCGAGGTCGCCGACAGTCCCATGCCGTAAGCCGATCCGTCGCCGGTCAGCACCACCACATCGAGGTCCTGGTCATCTGAAATGCGGCCCTTGGCTTTGAGGATATCCAACGCATCGCGTACCCCTTGCGCGCCCGCCGGGGCCGACGCCATGGCGGTGTACAGCCACGATCCTTGGAACGGCGTGAACGGGTAGACCGCCGACAGCGTCATGCAGCCAGCCGCGTTGACGAATACGGTCTTTTTGCCCAGCACGTCATAGACTTCCTTGACCGCTTCCAGCCCGCCGCAGCCCGCGCACATGGCGGTGCCTGCGCCGAGCAGATGAGCGGATGGCAAGTCTTTCATGCGTGCGAAGCGGCTGGATTTGCTCATGGCTCATCCTCCTCGTGTTGCAACTCTTCAACCGCGGCGATGGCTTGCAGCTTGCGGATTTCACGCAACTCGGTTGCGGTGTAGAGCAATCTAGGCGGAGGGGTTTCGCCGCTCTCGACGGCCTGCAAAGCCTCTTCGGCGAGCGCTGCGTACTCATTAAAGACGATGTCGCGTCCGCCCAGTCCGCCGATGGCGCTCATCAATATGGGCGGCATGTTGGCGTGGCCGTAAAGTACGCTGGCGACTTCGCTGTGCAGCACGCCACCCATGCCCATCGAGATATTTTGATCGATCACCACCACGGCTTTTATATTCTTTAACGCTTGGCGTAGCGCTTCCCCCGGCCACGGGCGGATCAGGAACGGACGCACCAATCCGGCTTTGACGCCCCGGTCGCGCAAACGGTCCACGGCGTCTTGGGCTTTGGTGGCGAACGAACCCATTTGCACGAACACCACATCGGCGTTGTCACTTTTGTGAGTTTGCAGCGCGCCGTATTCACGACCGAAAACCTCCGCGTAATCTTGCGTGGCTTCATCGAATACGGTCCCGCCGGCAAGCGATGCCAAATGGGTCTCATAGCGAAAATACGAATACGGCCCACCGCCCAAAACCGCGACCGCTTCGCTGACCGGTTTGTCGGCGCGAAAGGCGTACTCATTGGGGTCCATATCGGATAAGAAGCGACTGACCAACGTGGCGTCCGGCAGGGTCACCGGCTCGCGGGTGAACGACAGATAAAAGCCGTCCAGGTTGACGACCACCGGTAGGCGCACACGTGGGTCTTCAGCGATGCGCGTCGCCAGTAAAACCGCATCGACGGTTTCTTGGCACGTCGCCGCGTGTAAAATCAAACAGCCGCTATCGCGCGCGGCCAAGATGTCGTTGTGATCGGGCTCCAACGTGATCGGCGCGCTGAGGCCCCGCGACACGTTGACCATCACCAGCGGTACCCGCCAACCGGCGACGGTGTAGAGCATCTCCATTCCATACAAAAGGCCTTGGCTCGACGTCGCGGTGAAGGTGCGCACCCCCGCCGCCGCGCCCGCGCCCGCCGCAGTGATCATGGAATGCTCGCTATCGAGCGTCACCATGCGCCCGCCCATTTCGCCACGGTCGATCCAGCGGCCCAGCGTTTCGATAATCTCGGTCTGCGGGGTGATGGGGAATACCGGGAAATATTCAGCACCCGCAAGGCGCGCGCCCCACGCCGCCGCCGCATTGCCGGTGAGCAAAAGACGGGTCATGGCGTGCCTCCTGATTTTTCTTCCTTTTCGGGTTGAGCATGAATGGCGTGCGGTGGGCATTGTGCCACGCAGATCATGCAGCCCTTGCAGTGATCCAGATCGATCACCGGATAACCGTCCGCATCGGCGCTGATTGCACCGTCGGGGCAAAACGACCCGCACACCCAGTTGCAGCGGTTGCAGTGTTCCAAATCCACCACCGGGCGCAAGGTCCGCCACAGTCCAGTTTTGACCTGCACGGACGTCGCCGCGCCGTGAATGGTTGGGGCGGACGTATCGGCGTCTTCGTGCTTGAGCGTCACCCAGCCGGTCGCTTGTGGTGTGTTGTCTTCGATGCGTTGTGTGACGAGGCCTCTATGTACGCCCATGGCCTCATATGCAACGCGGGCGCGGTCTTGGTTGGCAGCGATCACATCGGCGCCATGATCGTCCAGTTCTTGGGCGATGGCCTGTGAAATACTATCGAGCTTCAGTCCCACCAGATGCGCCGCCGCCCCCGCCAGCAGTGCACCGACGTAGGGGCGCTGGACCGGGTCCTCGGCGGAAAATGATGGTAATTTGATGATTTGCGCATCGGTGCCCAGACGGGTTCGCCAGGTGTCGGCGTCTTCAGCGGTGCTCAGCGCCAACACCGCATGCGTATCCAAGCCCTGCATCACGCCCGCCGCGGCAACGCCGACCAAGGTGTCGTCGGCGACCAAAATCAGATCGGGGCGGGGGATCACGCCACGTTCAAAAATGGGTGAGGTGTCGGCACGCACATAGGCAAATATCGGCGCGCCGCGGCGTTCCGCACCGTAGCGCGGCGCATCCTGGACCTCGAAGCCTTCGATGAAAAAGGCGCTGCCCAGCATGCGGCTTGCGGTTTTCATGCCTTGGCCACCACGGCCATGAAAGCGAATGCGAAACATGTTGAACCTACCTTGTAGGTTGCATCTTAGCCTTACTATTCTACGCCTTATTGGAGGGCTAAAACACCCCGAAGCGACGCGTCGCCATGGCCGCGCGCACCCGCTCGGACGCTAAACGCACGGCGGCCTCGCGGGTGGTGCCGTGCTCACGCTTGGCGCGTTCCAGAACTTCGCGGACGTTGTGGGAGATTTTTTCCGAAATGGAGGCGAACGCACCGGTTTGGGTCTGACCGTGAAATTCCATCGCCGCGCAGATCACACCGCCCGCGTTGGCGATGAAATCGGGCACGATCACGACGCCGCTTTCTTCCAGTTTGCGTTCGGCTTCCAAGGTGATGGGGATGTTGGCGCCTTGCAAAATCAGCTTGGCCTTGAAGTCTTGGTAATTGCCCATGTTGATGACGTCAGGACGCGCGGCAGGAATCCAGATGTCGCAATCGACGCCGATGATGGCGTCGGGGGGCAGGACTTCACCTGTCCCAAAGACGGTCACCGATTGGCGCGATTTTTTATGCGCGATCAGTGCTTCGACATCGATACCATCGGCGTTGTAGAGCGTGCCTTGAGAATCCGCCGCCGCGACCAGCTGAACGCCTTTTTGCATCAAAAACCGCGCCGCGTGCATGCCGACCGAACCAAAGCCTTGCACCGCCAGCCGCGCACCGCCCAGATCAAAGTCGCAATAATCAATCGCCACGTCGGCGGATACGGCGAGGCCATATCCGGTCGCGCCCAACTCATCGAGCGGAATGCCACCGATGGCGCGGGGTAGGCCAACGGCGCGACCGATCTCGTCTTTAACCCACGCCATACATTGCTCGTCGGTGCCCATGTCGGGGCCAAATATATAGTGCTGTTCGCCCGCCAAGGCTTTGGCGAAGGCGCGGATCATCGGTTCTTTTTCGGCGTGGGACATGTGCGGGTCGCCAACGATCACCGACTTGCCGCCGCCATGTTGCAGACCGGCAGCGGCGTTTTTCATGGTCATCGAGCGCGCCAGACGAAAGCATTCGGCCAAGGTGACATCCGGGGCCATGCGCAGGCCGCCGATGGATGGTCCGGCCGCGACGTTGTCGACCACCAAGATGCCTTTGACACCATATTTGGGAACGTTGACGTGGATGATCTTGAGCGGGCCAAGGTCGTCACTGAAAGAGAACGCATCGGTCATTGCTGTGGCCTTTCCCTCCGTTCCTCACTTTATAATTAAAGCATGTCTTGGTGGTCTCGGCATCACTCTTCGTCGATTGGGATTAAGTCGTCAGAGAGTCCAGGTACGCCAAGGTGACGGTTTGCACCGACATGATGTGGCGATACAGCGCATCCGCCGCCGCTTGGGCGTCGCCTTGCTGAATGGCCTCGACGATGGCGCCGTGCTCGGCGTGCGAAGCCGCCAAGCGTTCGAGGTTGTTGAACTGAACGCGCCGATAGGGGGCGGCACGCAAGCGGATGCTGCGGCTGAGCCCGACCAACACGTCATTGCGCGCGCCTTGATAAATGAGATCGTGAAAGGTGCGGTTGAGCGCAATGTAGCGCTCCACATCGCCTGCGCTCATGATCTTGCTGAGGTGCGCGTGCAAGGCGGCAAACTCTTTGCGTTCGCCCGGCGTCATGCGCAGCGCCGCCAGCCGCCCGCAGGTGGCTTCCAATTCGGCCATGGTTTCAAACATCAAACGAAGTCGCTCCGCCGATATTTGCGCAACCACCACGCCGCGACGTGGACGCTTTTCGGCAAGCTCTGCCGTCACCAGTTTTTGCAGCGCTTCACGCACCGGGGTGCGCGACACCTGAAAACGTTCCGCCAGTGCCAGCTCTTCCAGATGCTCGCCCGGTAGCAGCTGTCCGGTGACGATGTCGTCTTCCAGCGCCCGGCACAAACGCTCGGCGGTGTTTTCCGTTGATGGTGTGCGCTTGGGTTTGAGCGCCTTGGTCTTGTGCACGACGAATCCTCTTTTACGTTCAGACCAGTTTACGCAGGCGACGCAGGAATACAAAGGGTTGCAATCTCTTTGTGTATACATGTAGTTCGGTAAAACAATATTATAAAATATAACTAAAACAACACGGTATTGATTTCAGGCATGGCGATTTTATATTTATGATTAATATTTAATCATAATATGTTCTATGCATACATAATGTGCAGGTAATGGGAGTGTTAAATTTTAATGCATTGATTTTAAACAATATATTTGTTGGCACGTCGTTTGCTAATGATTTGGTGTGCGGTAATCGCGCAAACATCAAACGTTTGGAAAACGAGGATCCCCCCCATGACCCCCATGAAACGTCGTGAATTTCTGAAAGCCTCTTTGATTGGCGCCGCAGCAGGCGGCACTTTGGCGGCACCGGCTATTGCCCAGGCAAAAGACACCTTCAATTGGAAAATGACCAACATGTACCCCGCCGGGGCCCCATTCTATACGGTTGGGCCGGGCAGTCCCTCCGATTTCTGCAAGCGTGTTAAAGAAATGTCGGGCGGTCGTTTGAACATCCATCACTTCGCCGCGGGCGAGCTGATTCCGCCGAAAGAAGGCTTCGATGCGGTGCGTTCGGGCACCATCGAAATGAACGCCGGCAACGCGTACTACTGGGCAGGCAAAATTTTTGCTGCACAATATTTCACCACAGTTCCGTTCGGTCTGAACTTCCAGGGCGTGAACGCGTGGATGTATCACGCTGGCGGGCTTGAGCTGTGGAACGAGGTGTATTCCGACTACGGCCTGGTGGCGATGCCGATGGGCAACACCGGCGTACAGATGACCGGCTGGTTCAAAAAGCCGATCAACTCCGTCGCTGATTTCGACGGTTTGAAAATGCGCATCCCCGGCTTGGCGGGCAAGGTTTACGAAAAGCTCGGTGTCAACGTGAAGCTGTTGCCCGGCGGCGAGATTTTCCCCGCCCTGGAACGTGGCGTGATCGACGCGGCTGAATTCGTCGGCCCCTATCAAGATCGCCGCATGGGTCTGCACAAAGCCGCAAAGTACTATTACACCACCGGCTGGCATGAGCCGTCCAACGTCACCGAATTGATGATCAACAAGAAAGCTTGGGAAAGCCTTCCCGCCGACTTGCAGGCTATCGTGCGTTCTTGCGCACAGGCCTGCAACCTCGACAGCCACGCATGGAGTGAAGCCAACAACGCCGATGCGCTGACTGACCTGGTTACCAACGAAGGCGTCATCGCGCAAACGCTGCCCGACGACGTGGTGATGCAGCTCAAGACGTTGACCGACGAAGTGTTGGCCGAAAAGTCCGCTGCCGATCCGCTGACCAAGAAGGTACACGATCACTTCATGGCGTTCCGCGATAAGCATCGCAGCTGGGCGTCAATTTCCGAAAAGCCGTATCACGGCTTGATCTCCTCCTAAACGAAGGAACCTTAAAGATGGTCACGCGTCACTTGCATGGTCTTGAACGCCTGGAATACGGTCTGAGCCTGCCGGTCGAATGGGCTGGTCGGTTCGCATCCTGGTGTGGGTTGGCGTTGGTGTTCGTGGTCGCGGGCAATGTTTTTGCGCGCTACCTGTTCAATGTTGGATCGGTCGGAATCCAGGAATTGGAGTGGCACTTGGTTTCGCCCATCGCCTTGATCGGTATGTCGTATGCCATGCGCAAGGGCGAGCATGTGCGCGTTGACTTTCTTTACGACCAGATGAGCGACAGCGTTAAACAGATCGTCGATCTGTTCACCGCTGTCCTCATGGCGGCGTTTTCAATCATCATCGTCGTACTGTCGATGACCTATATCGAGCAATCGTTTAGCCTTATGGAAGGCTCGCCCGATCCCGGCGGTTTGCCCTATCGGTGGGTGTTGAAAGCGTTCATCCCGTTGGGCTTTGGCTTGCTCGCCTTGCAATCGATTTCGCAAGCGTTGTCGGTGGTTTTGCACTTTGGTCACGCCGCCGTAAGCAAGCGCGAAGCGCGGCGCCAGCACATTGAACACAGCACCCACGTCCCTGGTTAGAAAACCGACAGGAATACTCAAATGACGGAAATGGAATTACTGGCCATTGGCATGGTCGGCGGCTTTTTCACGCTGTTGGTGATCGGGGTTCCGGTCGCCATCTCGCTGGCGGTGTCGGGGCTGACGTTCGGCTACCTCGGTTTTGGCACCAGCCTGTTCGGCCTGTTGCCGGGGCGTATTCACGGCGTGGTGACGAACTACACGCTGTTGGCGCTGCCCCTGTTTATCTTCATGGGCGTGATGCTGGAAAAATCGCGCATGGCCGAAGACTTGATCGATGTCATCGGTCACGCCATGGGCAGGATCCGCGGCGGCATGGGCTTGGCCATCGTCATCGTCGGTGTGCTGATGGGCGCATCGTCGGGCATCGTCGGCGCGACCGTGGTCACGGTGGGCCTGTTGGCCTTGGGGCCGCTGGTGCGGCGTGGTTACGACAAGGGTTTGGCGTGCGGCACCATTTGCGCATCGGGCACCTTGGGCCAGATCATCCCGCCCAGCTTGGTGCTGATTTTGCTGGCCGACATCTTAGGACTTTCGGTGGGCACGCTGTTCGCCGCGGCGATGGTGCCGGGCTTGATGCTGGCGGGCATTTTGGCGCTTTATTTGCTGGGCATTGGATACTTTTTTCCGCACATGGCGCCGGCGATTCCCCAAGAAGAACGCGACGCCCTATCTCGAAATGACTTGATCATCAAATTATTTAAGGTAGTGGTGCCACCGTTGATTTTGATCTTTGCGGTGCTGGGGTCCATCGTTGGCGGTGTCGCGGCGCCGACTGAAGCCGCATCGATGGGCGCATTTGGCTCCATCGTGCTGGCGCTGATCGGGCGGCGGTTGAGTTGGAGCGTGCTGATGGATGTCAGCAAGTCGACGTTGCTGACGTCGGCGATGGTGTTCTTCATTTTGATCTGCGCGCAACCGTTTGGTCTTGCTTTTCGCGGCCTGGGCGGTGAAGGTTTGGTCGCGCAGATGTTCGAGTTCATTCCCGGTGGGGAAATGGCGGACTTGCTGTTCATGATGGCGGTGATTTTCGTGTTGGGCTTTTTCCTCGAATGGATCGAAATTTCCTACATTGCCCTGCCGATGTTTTTGCCGGTGTTCGCCGGGACCGATGTCAATATGGTGTGGCTGGCAATTTTGGTGGCGATGAATTTGCAGACCTCGTTCCTCACCCCGCCGTTTGGTTGGGCGCTGTTTTTCCTCAAGGGCGTGGCACCGCCGGGAATCACCACGGGCGATATATATCGTGGCGTGATTCCGTTCATCGCGTTGCAGATGATGGGCTTGGCCGCACTGTTTATGTTCCCCGAACTGGCGACGTGGTTGCCAGATGTCATAGGTTGGTAAGTCGAAGTCATGATTGAAACCATTATTGCCGACCCGTTTTTTTACCTGAGCTTCGCACTTGCGTTGCTCGCCACCGGGGCGGTCGCCGGGGTGCTTGCCGGACTATTGGGTGTAGGCGGCGGGATCGTGATCGTGCCGGTGCTGTTTTTGCTGTTCCCGTTTTTGGGGGTGGACGCCAGCGTTCTGATGCATTTGGCGGTGGGCACGTCGCTGGCGACGATCATTCCCACCTCGATCATATCGGCGCGGTCTCATCACAAGCGCGGCGGCGTCGATTTTGCGCTGTTGAAATCGTGGGGGCCGGCGATCTTTGTCGGCGTCGTGGTCGGGGCCTATTTTGGTGCGGGGGCGAAAGGCGAGGTGTTGACCCTGATCTTTGCCGTCGTGGCGATCTTGGTCGCGCTCAATATGGCCTTTCGCAAAGAAGGCATGATTTTATCAGAAGCCCTGCCGACAGGAATTTTTCGTCATGCCATCGCGCTGGTGGTGGGAATGTTTTCGGTGGTCATGGGCATCGGTGGCGGAACCTTGAGCGTGCCGATTTTGACCGCGTTCAATTATCCGATCCGCCGCGCCGTCGGCACCGCGTCGGCGATTGGTTTGATCATCGCCTTGCCCGGATCGGTTTCCTTCATCCTCAGCGGATTGGGCAATCCAGATTTGCCGCCGGGCAGTTTGGGCTATGCCAATGTGGTCGGCTTTGCGTTGATCGTGCCTGCGACCATGCTGATGGCCCCGGTGGGCGTGAAGCTGGCACACACCATCAATTCGGCCAATTTGCGCAAGGCGTTTGCGTTCTTTTTGCTGCTGACCTCAATGCGAATGTTTTACAGCGTCTTTATCGGATAACGGACTTCCCCATGATTTACACCACACACGGCCAAAACGGCATGGTCTCCGCCCCGCATCATTTGGCCGCTGAGGCTGGCGCCAATGTCTTGCGCGCAGGCGGCAATGCGGTCGAGGCGATGGTCGCCGCCGCCGCCGCCATCGCGGTGGTTTACCCGCATATGAATTCCGTCGGTGGCGATGGTTTTTGGATCATTAGTGAGCCGGGCAAAGAGCCCATCGGTATCGACGCGTGCGGACCAGCCGCCGCGCTGGCGACCCGCGATGCTTATAAAGAATTCGACTGCGACGCCATCCCCGCACGCGGTCCGTTGGCCGCACTGACGGTGGCGGGCACCGTCAGTGGCTGGGCCTCGGCGCTTGAAGCTGCCTCGGGTTGGGGCAAGGCCATGCCGCTCAGCGACATCTTGGCCGACGCCGTCGCCCATGCGCGCGGCGGGGTTTCCGTCACCCATGGCCAAGAGCTTCTGACCCGCGAAAAGCTCGATGAGTTGAAAGCCGTGCCCGGTTTTGCCGAAACCTACTGCACGCCCAAAGGCGAGGTTCTGAGCGAAGGCGCTGCGCTTAAACAAGCGGCGTTGGCGGCGACGCTTGAGCGATTGGGCGAAGCGGGATTGGATGACTTTTACCGCGGCGACGTTGCCCGCAGTTTGGCCGCCGGGCTGCAAAATGCAGGAAGCTTCGTTGGCTTGAGCGATCTTGAAAGCTATCGCGCAAAGCGTACCGCGCCGCTTTCGGTGGGGCTTAAGTGTGGGCGCGTCTACAACATGCCGCCGCCGACCCAAGGCGTTTCGTCGTTGATGATCTTGGCGCTGTTCGAACGTTTGGGCGTCAAAAACGTCGATAGTTTTGAACACATCCACGGCTTGGTCGAAGCCACCAAGCAAGCGTTTATGCTGCGCAATGCCCACGTGACCGATCCCGCACACATGAGCGTTAATGCCGCATCGTGGCTGAAGCCGGATGTCTTGGACGCGCTCGCAAAAGATATCGATATGACTCAGGCGCTACCCTGGCCGCACGTGGCTAAGCCCGGTGACACCATCTGGATGGGGGCCGCCGATCAAAGCGGGCGGGTGGTCAGTTTCATTCAAAGCACCTATTGGGAATACGGTTCCGGCGTGGTTGTGCCGGACACCGGGGTGGTGTGGCAAAATCGAGGCATGAGCTTTTCACTCGAGCCCACCCATCCCAATACGCTGGAGCCGGGCAAGCACCCGTTTCATACACTCAACCCGGCATTGGCGCGATTGGCGGATGGTCGCACGTTGGCCTACGGCAACATGGGTGGCGAGGGCCAGCCGCAAACCCAAGCCGCAGTGTTTTCTCGTCACGTGATGTTCGGCATGCCGCTGCAACAAGCCATCACCGCACCGCGTTGGTTGCTGGGCCGCACCTGGGGTGACGACACCACCAGCCTGAAGTTGGAATCGCGCTTTGATAAAGACTTGATCGAGCAATTGGCCAACGCGGGTCACGACGTTGAAATTCTGGAACCGTTCACCAGCACCATGGGCCACGCGGGTGCGGTCAGCGTCAGTCCTTATCATGCATATGAGGGCGCCAGCGACCCGCGCAGCGATGGTGCGGCGGTCGGCTTATGAACGGGCATGCGAATCGGTGGGTGCTTACAAGCCAGGCGGTGCAAATAAAGTGCACTGATGCGGGTTGCGGGCGTGAAAATTAATCGTTTTGGATTAGGGGGTAACGACGCATAACGCATAAATCGACATGAAATGAGGGTGTTACCGGTAATTTTATGATATTTTTACATGCAAAATGGTTTGAGATGTTGCATAATCTAAGTAGTGAAGGGTAAAGCCTTTCGCAACCCGGACAGCGGTGCGCAACAGCGCCGTGAAGCCGCAAAAACAATAATAAGTCCAAACAAAAACAATAACAATCACTCAATCTCAAAACCATGGAGACGACCATGACTGACCTAATTTTTTCCGATCTCACGATTTCCGTAGAAGATCTGGCTCCGCGTGCCAAATCCCTGTCCGAAGAACAGCAAAGTGATGTTCTCGGCGGTTGGGGTTGGTTCAGATCACGCCGCTCGCGCGCAATGCGTTCGCGTCGTATGCGCCGTATCGCGATGCTGCGTCGCCGTCAAAAAATGATGCGCGCACGTTCGCAGGCGGTTGCACGTCGCCGTCAACGCGCCGCTGCTGCACGTCGTCGTGGACGCCGTTCGTTCTACCTGCGTAAGGCCGCTTATCACAGCCGTCTTGCTGCTTCTTACCGTCGTCGCGCTGGCTAACGGTAGAGAAAATAATATGAGCGAGGGAGGGCTTCGGCCCTCCCTTTCTTTTTGCTTAGCTTTTGAATCAACATCTATTTCGCCCGATAGTAGTCTGCCGAGACTGTCTGTGTGTGCCTACTTTGCTGTTTTTGCCCAATTTTATGCAAAAGTAATACATTTCATGCGTAAATTTATTTTTCGGATATGGTCTATTTATCCATCAAGGAAACGAACTTTCTTTGATTCGGATAGTAGGTGCAAATGACCTGTGATCGCCGCAAGAACAATAATTCAGCCCAAATAAAAACAATATTGATTGCCAATTCTAAAACCATGGAGACGACCATGAGCAAATTGAAGTTTTCTGATATTACGATCACCGTCGAAGATTTGGATTCGCGCGCTACGCGGATGAGCGAGGGCGAAGCCAATCAAGTTCTGGGTGGCCGGGGCTGGATAAGGCGGGGTTCAAATCGTAAAATACGTAAACTGATGCGCGCCAATGGCGCTGTCGGGGCAAACAGTCCGAAGCCGCGTCCGACGAAACGGCGTCCAAAACCCCGCCCTAAGCAAACGCCGTTCGGTTCACAGCCGGGCCGTCGCGGTCCCAAGCGTGTGGGCTAACGTGGCGAACGAAATGCGACAATTGCGGGTGGCCTAAGCGCAGGATTTTTTGCGTCTGCGACTAAGGACCGTCAACATTAATCAGTAGGGGAGGGCTTTGGCCCTCCCTTTTTTGTATGTCGGTTGGCAAGGGGCAAAGGAGGACCGCGCTTAACCGACCGATTTTTGGCTCGATGCCAGATGGTAATAGAAACCGTTCTGGGCGATCAGCTCGTCATGGCTGCCACTTTCCACCACAAGACCGTTGTTCAAAACCACGATCAAATCGGCATTGCGAATGGTCGATAGGCGATGCGCGATGATGAACACGGTTTTTTCGCTAAAGTGGGTTTTGATGTTTTCCATCACCACCCGTTCGGTTTCATTGTCCAGCGCAGAGGTCGCCTCGTCCAACACCAGCATCGACGCCGGTTGCAGGAATGCGCGCGCAATCGCCAGACGTTGACGTTGACCGCCACTTAAATTCGATCCTTGTTCATCAAGTTCTGTTTCGTAGCCTGCTGGCATCTTGGCGATAAACTCGTGGGCCCCGGCCAAGGTCGCGGCTTCGCGTACGTCTTCGATGTTTGCCTCGGGATAGGACATGGCGATGTTGTCGCGCACGGTGCCTTTGAAGATCATGTTTTTTTGCGGCACCATGGCGATTTTTTGGCGTAACGATGGCAGCCACAGGTCTTTGATGTCGAAACCATCGACCAAAATCTGACCGTCACTGGGCATGTAAAAGCCATACAGCAGTTTGATCAAGGTGGACTTGCCACAGCCGCTGGCCCCGACCAGTGCGACTTTTTGACCGACCTTGACGGTTAGATCGATGTTTTGAACGACATTGGATGGATCGTCGGGTTCATAGCGGAAACCAACGTTGCGAAATTCGATTTCACCGCGCAAACCGGGCAAGGACACTTTGTCCTTCTGCGCACGGCTGTCATTTTCGAATTCAGGTTCTTTTTCCAAAACGTCATTGAGGCGTTCAATCGCGACGTAGACTTCTTGCAGTTCATCCCACTTGCCGATCACCGCCATGATGGGACCCTGAACGCCATTGGCGAAGACTGTAAAGGCAATCAATTCACCAACGCTCATTTGGCCCCAAATCACATAAGCGCCGCCGAGGAACAAGATGGCGATGTCGCCAAGGGTGTCGAGCGTGCCGCCGATCAAGCCAGCCACTTGTGACAGCTTGGCGGTTTTGAATTCAAGGTTGGCGACCGAGGCAAAATTATTTTCGTACTTCCAACGCGCCATGTAATCAGCGCCGATGGTCTTCAGCGTTTCCGCGCCTTGAATGGATTCGATTAGGTGGCTTTCTTGTTCAGCTTCTTTAACAAACGCTTCTTTGTTCACCTGGCGAATGCGCGGTGAAATGTAACGAACGGAAAAGAAGTTAAAGGCCATAAAGCCGATGGCGGCAAGCGTCAGCCAGGCGTTGAAATAGATCATGAAGCATAGATAAACGATCGCCGTCATCAGGCTGAGGAACGTCTCAAGTCCGTCTTCGGTGATGAAGTCGGATATTTCTTCGTGCTGTTCAAGGCGGTTGGTGATATCGCCGGTGCGTCTGTTTTCAAAAAACTCCAGCGGCAAACGCAGCATGCGGTCGTACACCGCGGTCAACATGGTGATGTTGCAGCGGATCGACAGGCGCAAAATCATCGTGTCGCGAATGAATTCCATGGCCATGGACACAAATGCGATGCCGGCCATGAGCACCAGCGCAGAGACCAGCCACTGCGTATCGCCTTTCAAGATCACATCGTCGACCACGAATTTCGTGAACAACGGCACCGCCACGCCCAAGATCTGCAAAAAGATCGCGGCGACGAAGATCTCGCCGATGACCCGTTTGTACGGCTCGAAGAAATGCCAAAAGCTCATCAGGGTCGGCTTGCTTTCTTCGAGCTCTTCAAACTTTTGCGTCGGGGTCAGGTAAATGGTGTAGCGCGACCAGCCTTCTTCGAACTCTTCGATGGTCTTGGTTTCAAGGCCCTGCGCGGGGTCGGCGATGACGACGTGCGTGTCGGTCACCTCATGGACGACCACCCAGTGATAGCCTTTCCAGTTGGCGATGGCGGGCAGCTTGCGTTCGCGCATTTGATCGATAGAGCTGACGAACGGTTCCGCGACAAAGCCGAACTCCTGGGCCGCACGGACAATGTTGGTCATCGAAGCACCATCTTGACGAACACGGGCGACTTCGCGCACGACGTTGATGCTGAGCGTCTTGCCATAGGTTTCGCACACGGTACACAGACATGCTGCGGAACAATCCATCTGACTGTGTTGGCGCACGGCGGGGGGTTTGGGCTTAAACAATTTTTTGCGAGCGGTTTCCCAGAAGCTGTCGCTTTGCACCAGCTCGGCTTCCTCGGCGTCTTTGCGGGCCTGTGATTCGGCAATGCGTTTTTGCCGTTCGGCCTCTTTCTTTTTGTGTTCGGCTTCGCGGTGTTTGCGCTTGTCCTCGCGTTCATCGATCTTTTCGACACGCACACGCATCAGATTTTCAAGGTTGTGCTGCAACGCATCATGGGAATGGACCGCGTCGCGGATCACTTGGCCGGGGATTTCGTAAACTTTTCCCTTTTCGTCGGCGGTGACGTTTGCATTGCGCACCTCGCCTGACAGCACGGCGATTTCACCGATGACGTCGCCTCGGCTCAAAACCGAAATGCGCGAGCTTTGAGCCTCATCGCGGGTCACGGCAAAACGACCGTCCCTGACGATATAGATATGATCTTCGCGCTCGCCTTGCTTGATCAGTTGCTGGCCCACTTCAACGGTCTTGGTTTCGGCATGTAAGGCTAATGATTCCAACGCTTCATGCGGCAGACCGGCGAGCGACGGACAGGTTTCCAAGAACGAAACCAACGACGATATTTGTCGCGACTTGACCACTTTTTGGCCAATCTCTGGATTGTTTTTGAGAAACTCGACAAAGGGTGTGCGCTCGATCAACTTGCACACCACGGGTTCTGAGCTGGCTTGGGCGCGATACGGCAATGCGGCAATTTCGAAAAGAGATTGCGAGGCGAAAAATGCCCCATCGTGCAGTACATCGACGGTAACGGGTGTTGTCGATTTGGCGTCGCGAACCAGATTGACCGAACCCGACATGACAAGATAAAGGCCTTGGGGGACGTCGCCTTGTTCACACAGCATTTCGGACGGGTTCAGGCGCACCAAACGGCCCAGGTTCGCGATGGCCTGAGTTTCATCCGCGGACAAGTCCGAGAACGCTGATAATTCCGTTAGTTTGCCGGCCAATGACACTGCCATAAACGAACCCTTTTAACCCGCGATGGGGTCTGTTTAATTCATCTTACTGAGAAAGATTTCGATGAGACGCCGTTTCTCAGTCAAAAGATCGACTTCGACCGTCATGCCCGGCTTTAAGGGCATGTCCTTGCCGCGCACATTGATTGTGGATTTGTCCAACGTCAGACGCACGGTGAATTCAGCCTTGTTGGGAATGGGATAAAGGCTTTCAACCGTAGCGTTGATGGTGCCGAACTTGCGATAGGGAAAGGCATCGACCTTGACGCGCGCAGCCAAACCTTTGGTGATGAACGCGGTGTCTTTGTTCAACACATTGGCCATCACGATTTGCTTTTCCGCGTCGGGCACAATGGTCGCAACGGAATTACCGCGCCCCACCAGACGACCGGCAGTGTTGATGCTTAACGCCGTAATGACACCATCCACGGGGCTGACGATTTTTAGTTGGTCAATTTGAACTTTTTGCAAGTTCAACTTGCTGTGCAAAGACGAAAGGTTCGCCTCGGTCGAATTGATGGTGTTGGTGAACGTGGTGATCGCCGAGCCCATTTCAGCGGTGGCTTGATCGGCGGCGCCTCTGGCTTGCTCGACGGCCAAATTTAATTCTTTTTCGCGTTTGATCAGTGCCGCTTGCAGGTTGGCGATGCTCAGGCGGGTGCGTGTAATCGACAGTTTGCTCTGGTCGATCCCTTGCTGTTTCGTATTGACGTCGCTGATGGCTGAGTTCACGGCATCACGTGCGGTGTTGAGTTGAGAGCGGGGCACGATGCGTTTGGCTTCGAGAATTTCGATTTGCGTCAGTTCTTCTCGTTTGCGCTGCAACGTTTGACGGCTGGTCTTCAGCGCGCTTTGCCCAGTGCCGATTTTGTTTTGAAGTTGACCCAGTGTGTCTTTGCTCAACGAGATTTGAGAAAGCGACAGCGCGCGTTCTTCGTCCTTGAAACGTTTCAAATTGAACGAGGCTGTTTCAAGATCCTTTAGCGCTTTGCGCAAGGCGTTGACGTAGACCAGCGCGGCGCCGGATTCGACAAACGTGGATATGTCTTGGCGCACGACAATTTCTGGGTCCGCAATAATTTTGAGTGACACCTCGCGCGCTTTGGTCAGTTGATCCAATTTCGTTTGTTCGAGTTTGAGGTTCTCGTTCAGGCCGGCCAAATCGATTTGCGATTGTGAACGCTGCAAGGTTACGATCGCCTCGCCCTTATTGATGTGGTCGCCCTCGGCGACATGAACGGTCAACACCACCCCGGCCTCACGGGATTCGACGGACACGTATTGGCCTTCGGGAACGATCAAGCCTTTGCCGGGCACCTTGACGTGAATTTTAGTGAAGATCGAAATGCCAAGCGCCATCACCGTGACAGCGATAAAACTGTACAATGCACCGCGCATCAAGACGGACGGAACGGCTTCGATGACTTCCGAAGTCTGGTCATCGGTGCGGTTACGTTCGGCGTGACGGTCCAACGCCTCCATCTGGGTGGTGCCCATATCGTCTTGACCGTTATTATCGTTTTCCGTCATAACTCGTTCGCTTTCACTCTAATCACCCTTTTCATGTGTTGAGGGCGCTTGCCCCTTGCATCCTTACGCATCGGCGGTCGCAACGCTGCGAGTTGCAAGATAGTGGTACAGTCCTTTTTTCTTCATCAGGTCGTCGTGTGAGCCTTGCTCAGCGATGCGTCCCTCATCCAAAACGACGATCAGATCGGCGTTGCGGATGGTCGACAAACGGTGCGCAATCACCAAACTTGTCCGATCCTTCATGATCTTGTCCAAGTTCCGTTGGATGATGCGTTCGCTTTCGGTGTCGAGTGCCGAAGTCGCTTCATCGAGAATCAAGATGTTCGGGTCCGCCGCCAGTGCGCGGGCAATGATCAAGCGCTGCGACTGTCCGCCTGACAGGCTGCGTCCGCCTTCGCCGATGCGGGTGTCGTAGCGCATCGGGAATTGATCGACGAAGTCATGCACCCCGGCCAGCGTCGCCGCAGACACAACCGCATCCAAAGGCAAAGACGGTTGCGCGATGGCGATGTTGTCGCGGATGGTGCCGCTGAAGATGAACGGCGATTGCTCGACCACACCGATTTTTTGGCGCAGCGAGGTGATGTCCACGCGGCTGATGTCGATGTCATCGATATAAATTTTGCCCTCGCTCGGTGTCAGAAGGCGGTTAACGGTGCGCGCCAGTGTCGATTTACCCGATCCACTGCGGCCCACAAACGCGACCTTTTGCCCGGCTTGAATGTCGAGGTTGATGTCTTTGAGAATCCACGGCCCGTCTTCTGTGTACTTGAAGCTGAAGTTTTCAAAGCGCAGGTGGCCTTTGAGCGGCGGACAGATAACATCGCTGTTGAGCGGTTCACGCGGAGAGCTGAGGATGTCGTTGATGCGCTCCAAGGCGATTTTGAGTTCCAGGTATTCGTCGTAAAAATCGGCCAGCTCTTCTACCGGGTCGGTGACCTGATTAGCGATGGAGGTGAACGCGATCAGCAAACCGGCGGACAGTGAACCGTCGAGAACAAAGTACGCGCCAAGTCCCAGAACCAAGATGTCGGAGGCCTGATCGAAAAACTCGATGGCCAATTCCATCTTGTTGTCGAACATCTCGCTGCGGTACTCGATTTCCTGTTCGGCGCGAAACTTATCCAGTCCTTTACGCGAGAAGTCTTTTTCTTGGGCCAGCGCCTTTACGGTGCCGATGCCCTTGACCACTTCAATGACGTGGGATTCGCGCTGGGCGCCGATTTCAAACGATTCCCGTTCGAATTTGCGCATCTTCGGCGCGCACGTCACCGTAATGATCGCCATGCACAGCGAGAAGAACAACACCAATGCGGCCAGCCGGGGTTCCATAATAAAGAGGATCGGCGTGTAGATGATGATGTTGAGGCTGTTCATCAAAACGGTCAGCCCGCCGTTGGACGCCGTCTCGAGAATTTTTTCGTTTTCTTCAAAGCGCGCCGTGATCGCGCCGGTGTCCCATTTCTGCAGCGCACTGACGGGCAGCGACATAACGTGGCCGAAAAAACGCACAAACAGAGACGTAGATAGCCGTCGCATCAGATGCAGCGTCAAAAATTCGCGCACCGCCCCGGTGACCATCGCCAACAGCGCCGCCACCAAGATGGCGATCAGCATCACATACAAAAGATCCCAATCGCCGACGACGAGCACATCGTCGATGAGGATTTTGGTGAAAAACGGCGGCATCAATCCCATCAGATTGAGCAGCAAGATCACCGCAATCAATCGACCGACCAGCGGCCAATAGGGACGCAGAATGGGCAAGAACTGTTTGTAGAGCTTGGTAACGTCTTGGCCGACTGCGCCGAAATCCGGGGCAAATGAGATGGACAGAATTTGGCCGTCCCATTCTTTCAGAAATTGCTGCAGTTCGATCTCTTGATAGCCTTCAACGGGGTTGCCGACGCACACTGCCGTTTTGGTGATCTTGAACACCATCGCCAAGGTGCCGTCCACCAGCTGCACGACGGCGGGCAATTGGATTGCCGGAAGAATGTCTTTTTCAATCTTCATCAAACGCGTGACATAACCCGCGCCCTCGGCTTTGCGGCTCAGCGAATGCAGATCGTCCCCATGGCCGAATTCGAGCTGGCGTTCTTCAAGCTTCGTCAATTCTACGGGTTTTTTGTAAAATTCTCCGACCATCGCCAAGCACGCCAGCCCCGAAAGTTCGGGAACATCTGTGGTCGCCAACGGCACGGTCATCGGCAGCAACCAATGGCCGATTTTGACTTTCGACAATTCGATGCGGGAACGTTTCTTCGTCTCACGTGAAGCACGGCTTCTGGATTTGGCAGCGGGCGGTGCGGTGATCAGCGTTTGCTGTTGCTTCAAATGGCGGCTGGCTTGATCGGCAAGCATGTCTTGGATGTTGGTGTTGCTGCCGACCGCGTGTTCAAAGTCTTCGCGGCTGAGAGACATAACCACTGTCTCGCCATCAGCGACCGCACCGGCGGATCGGGGTTCATTGAACACCAACGCCATTTCACCCAGCGCCGCGCCTTCTTTCTTAAAGCCGAGGACTTTGCCGCCGGCGCTTTCCTTGATGATTTTAAGTGATCCGGATTTGACCAGATAAAGGCAATCGCCGGGATCACCTTCGTGGAACAAAGCCTCACCTTCGTTGAGGGTTCGCTTTTGCACCACCTTGACCAGTGCTTGCACCTCTTTGGGCTTAAGAGATGCGAGCAGGTTTTGCGTTTTAAGGAAATTGAATTCGTCTTGTTTGTCGGCGGCGGCTTGAAGCTGCGCGCGCAATTCGGGTCGTTGTTCGAGAATGGACTTAAAGGCATCCGCGCCAATACGCGTGACGACGACATTGCTGGCGGCGCGCACCGTGGCCGATACTTTGGCATCATGCAGCAGGGAGCGCTCGCCAAAGCTGGCGCCTTCCTTGAGCAAAGCCAAGGTGATCGGTTTGCCTTCACCGCGATCATCAACGATGCGGACTTTTCCTTGTTCGATGACGTAGAAGCCATCGCCAGCATCGCCCAGGCGCAAAATCGTCTCGCCCAGTTTATAGCTGTAAACGGCCGCCGTTCCCGATATCAGACTGAGAACGTCATCGGACAACCCTGCAAAAAGAGGGTGGCCGGCAATCGTGTCGGATAAGTTTTCTACGCTCATGACAGCCCCGCAGTTCCCCGCCATGTATCATGGCGGGGATGCAAGTACTTTCAGCTGGCTTTATTCGTCACCCTCGTCTTCTTCTTCTTCGGAAATATCGTCGGCGGGCGTGTCCTTGATGCCAAGAATCACTTCATCGACGGTTGCTTCCGCAGAGATGATTTCGAGTTTTTCTTCGAACATTTCATCACGGATGGCTTCCTTGACGTCGTCGAGTACGGGCGTGATGACATCACCAACCATATATAAGGTGAAGCCGTCATCGTCCTTGATCGGTCCGATGAGGGCGCCTGCCGCCGCCGAGAACACGGCAGCTTCGACTTCGCCGCGAACCGTTTCACGGGTCACTTCGCCAACGTATCCACCTTTGCGGAACGTGTCGCCGTCGATGGAATGCTCAAGGGCGAGGTTGACGAAGCTGTCTTCGCCATCTTCGATTTGAGCCATAATTTCATTGGCCAAGTCTTCGCTTTCAACCGTCAAGCTATAGAGATTGGCGATGTCATAGCTGTCTTTGTTGAGGGTGAAGTAGGCCTCCACATCTGTGTCGCTGACAGAGGCGCGGATTTTGTTGCGCAGAACGCCGATTTCGCACACATCCTGAACCGTTTTGAGGTCCAGGTTGTTTGTTTTCAACCAGACGTTGAAGTCATCGGCTTTTTCCAGTTCTAGGTCATAGCGGATGTTGCCGAAAAATTCCTGGATTTCTTCCGCGCTGGCGGACAAGTCGTTGGCACGCGCATATTGAACCACGGCGGCATTTTTAACGGTGGTGTCGGTGAAATCCGTATTGCCCATCACCAATTGCCATTGAAGAGCCGTTTTCACATCGACAGGTGTGTCGTTTACACTGATAAAGTTGGTCATGATTACCCCTCCAGAGATACCATCGCCTGGCAGGTGAAATCGTCGCTCTTTGGTAATTATGACTTAAATTACAAAAACGCGTAGGCGAGCATTCCCCGACAGGTCAATTTTTTGAAGATACAGATTACTCAAGACGATTCTTCCCATTTTTCAGTGAGAAGCATCGTGCTCGTGTGTAGCATCCTTACGTGTTCTTTTTGTGAATTGATCTCCAATAAAGTTTACGTCTATTGGAGTGTTTCGGCAACTGTAAGCTTCGAGAAAACATAACAAATTTGCCAGCGTCATCTATAATAGGATGAATGGTGCCGGGTCTATAATCCAATGATGGCAGGCGCATAATCCAAAGCATCTATGCATGCGAAAGCACCGTAGCGTTTACGGCGATGGTTTTGTCTAAATATGCAGATCGGCGTGCTGAGTGTTTAGGGAACCGATACCACCGCGACTTTCGTCAGGTCGGAAATCAGCTCACCGAAAACGATGTCCCGAAGCTCGTCGAGCACTTGATCTAGGGGCAAGAGCCTCCATCCTTTGACCAGGATCAAAATGGACCCGTCTTGATCAGCGATGGGACCGATGATGTCGCCTGGATCGACACTGAAAATGGCGACCGCCAGTTCTTCGGGCACTTCGTCTTTACGCATGCGTCCGAGGTAGCCGCCATGTAGGGCCGTTTCAGGGTCTTCGGATTGGTTGATCGCTTCAAGGTGAAAATTTGCCTTTCCAGCACGCAACTGTTCGGCCAATTGGTGCAGCTTTTTGGCACTTTTTTGCCGGATCACATACAAATCGACTTCGGTGAACTGGTCGTCATTTTCGGCGTAATATCGCTCTAGCGATTGTTGTGAAATGCCGGCCCGCACTTTGTTTCTCAGCACCGCGTGCGCGCAGGCCGCGGCAAAATTTTCCGTCGTCAAGTGTTGGCGTTTGAGCCAGTGTTTGGTGTCCTCAGGTTCGGACAGGCCAAGGGCAAAACGGGTGCGGTCCGATTCGCCCTGAACCTCTTCGGGGCTGACCGAGTGGTCTTGTTTTTGCGCATATTGATGCAAGACCGCGCGTTCGACGGTCGCTTCCAAAATGGGGTGAGAATCGCTGAGGGCTGACCAGTGAAGTGCATCGTGTACATCTATCTTTTCACTGTTCACGATCAGGAATGCCATGATTTCTACCACTCACACTAACAATTGGACCGGCAATTAAACCGGGGGAACATGAAGGAGGCTCCCTCACTGCGATTGCTGTGGACACGACCACATTCATTTAGATATACGTTAAAGCAGAGAATTAATATCTTTCTGCACGGATATGGTGATTTGCGCTTGATCACGAACAATCACAACGCTTAGCTTAGCGCATGACAAGCCAAGCATTCAATTCTCATCACGCACCCAAGGGACGTCTTCGACAAACGCTGCGCACATCGGTGATGTGCGCCTGGACAATTTTGGGGGCGCTGGGGCTATCCGTCTCGGCCGTGCATGCGGACAGTTTGCAAGACGCCCTGGGCACGACGTACCAAAGCAATCCGACGCTGTTAGCAGCCCGTGAAGCTTTGCGTGCGACCATGGAACAATATCCGCAAGCGCAAGCGAACTGGATGCCCAGGTTGAGCACCGCCGCCACGGCGGGGGACACGCTGAGCCGTTCCAAAACCGATACGCGCTCGCAAAGCCGCACCAGCGAATTGAAGAACACCCTATCGCTCAGCCAGCCCATTTATCGTGGCGGACGCAATTTCGCTGAGCTGCGCAAAGCCGAAGCCGCCGTCAATGCCCAACGCGCCACATATACGACGTCGGAGCAGACGGTCATCCTGTCTGCCATTACGGCGTATATGAACGTTATTCGCGACCGCCGCATTCGTGATTTGCGCAAAGCCAACGTCGATTTGCTGCAACAGCGCTTGGACAGCACGCAAACTCAATACGACCTGCGTCGTCGCACGCTGACCGACCTGTCTCAAGCGCAAGCCCGTTTAAGCAAAGCCAAAGCAACCTTCGTGCAATCGCAAAGCACGCTGGCCAGCTCGACGGAACAATACACTCAGGTCGTTGGCCGTCCGCCCGCGGGGCTGTCGATGCCTGAGGCCCCAACAGACCCGACCGACAGCCTTGACGCGTTCTTGGCGCAAATCGACGAGCTGAACCCTGCGATCTTGGCTGCGGCCTATGCCGTCAATCAGTCGCGTGAAGATGTCAAAATTCAAACCGGCAATCGCTTGCCGACGCTTCAATTCGACGCCAGTATGTCCCACACGCGTTCCAAGGAATTGGGCGGGGCCATCGCCACACGCTCGCGGGAGCTGAGTGGTACCGTGACCTTGTCCGTGCCCTTGTATCAATCGGGTTCTGAGCTTTCCCAAGTGCGCGCCGCGCGCTACCAGACCAATCAGCGATTGCTGGAATTGGACGCCGCCAAACGCACCGCGCGCCAGACCGCGATTTCAGATTGGAGCACCCTGCAAGGCACCAAAGCCAGCGTCGAATCGTTGGAGCAAAGCGCCAAAGCCGCCCGCGTCGCGCGCGACAGTATCGCCCAGGAGTTGGAGGTCGGCCGTCGCTCGTTGATCGATCTACTGAACGCCGATCTGGAACTGCTCAACGCACAAACCAGTCTCATCACGGCGCGTCGCGATCTGGTGGTGCAGACTTATACGGTGCTGCGCACGACGGGCCAGCTCACCGCCAGCGGACTGAGCTTACCCGTTGATGTGTATAGTCCGCAAAGCGACTTCGAGCGCGCGAAGTGGAATCTCTTCACCACCTCAATCAAGTGATCACAACTCGGCCATTGATATCAGGCTGCAAGTTGACGCCACTCAGACAGGGCGACGGATCACTTATCCTTGAACACATCTCGGGGGTTTAAATGGCGGTCTTGGTTGAAGTGGTTATGTACTGAAGAGTGGATCGAAGCGAACTTTTGCAGCGACGTTGCGCTTCTGAATTTGCCCATTGCGCACTCTCTTCGCCGGAAGGGTTGGTGTGAGTTTTCGGCTCGATTGTTGAGCCAACGACCGGTCTTTTGGCGGACCTCGTTGCCGATCACTTTCATTGCTGTTCGATATGATCGAAGTTTATCTGTCACGATGATTTCGG
>Ga0316204_10001483_pt1 | contig 62712 bp, 52 predicted proteins | sample 6monrhotite_MG_2_FD_205661 | JGI IMG/M metagenome (GOLD analysis project Ga0316204, IMG submission 205661) | Microbial mat bacterial communities from mineral coupon in-situ incubated in ocean water Damariscotta River, Maine, United States -... | ecosystem: Environmental > Aquatic > Marine >...
CATAGCCTGAATTTATCGAATTCCGAAAAATAAACGGTAGGCTAAATATTTTTCATGCTTGGATGTAAGGAAAAAGAAGTGAAGCTATTATTCTTAAAGCCACACCTTTCTTGCTTTTTGAGCTCATAATAAGGGTAATTGGTATTTATTAGTGGGCTTTTTAGTCATTTGAAGAATTTAATTTCAGGTGCATTCAGTCTGACTAAATTGGTGTGTTCTTGCTATCTTGTATTTTTCAAACACCTTAAACCATGAATCGCAAAACACTAATTTTATCGATTTTGGGCTTGGTATGTCTTGTCGGAACCCTTGACGCTAAGCCATTTGAGTACCAACAAACCGACCCTGTGTCCTATGCGGAGGTCGATCTATCAAAAAAGAACGCTGCCATTACCAACCCTACTGGCACCAGTAGTGTAAAATCTGTGAAGCTGACATCAACCAGCGGAGCTACTTACAATGGCGTATATGGCGCTTGCTGGCTTTCTGCCAAAGACGGGCAAGGCATTACTTTTACTTTGAATGTGACCACCCCTGGCATGGTACAAATGCATATGGAGATTGCTTCGGTCATTCAAGGGTCAAATAATAGTGCTACCTACAATATAAAAGTAAATGGGACTGTGTTACCTGCCACACCGGCAACAGATACGGGATCTAGTTATCATACAGTATTGTACAGAATACCCTCAGAGTTAATCAACGTTGGGAATAATACTATCCAACTTTACCTGGATGCCAATTCTATTACTGAACTTTTTGTAAGGAATGTAAAGTTCTTGCCTCAGAAAATCACCTCTTCAAAGGGCAAACTCACCACTACTCTTTATACCCAATTTGGTGAGACCGACCAGATAGCTGGTGCTTCTTTCAGTAAAAAAGTTGGCAAAAAGAAGGTTAAAGTACCAGTTAAAAACATTTGGACACGCGCCTACGGCCTTAGCGAAAAGGCAGAAATGATTCCTGGACCAACGCTCTATTATAAGCCTGGAGATTTAGTGAGTGTACAGATCAAAAATTTACTGAACCCTGTTGATAATGAGGTTTTAAAAAAGTTTGATAGCCTTGCCATGTCAGCGCTCAATACTGATGAGATTTTAGCTTCAGACACACTTCGGGGTGAAATTAACATCCCTCATAACTTGAACAATACCAACCTGCACGTGCATGGTTTGCATGTAGATCCTTCTAAGGATGATGTGACCATTGTGATTGTGCCTGAAGGTGAGGATACCTCTGCTTATGATGCACCGCATTCACACTCTCCTGTTTCTTCACTTGATAGCCTTAACGAATATTCGGTGACCGATCAGTCTGTAAAAGCAGGTAATTGGAATTATCAATACAAAATTCCTTCAATGCACTTGCCTGGAACACACTGGTTTCACCCGCATAAGCACGGGTCTACATCGGCTCAGGTAGAGAATGGTTTGGCAGGGACCATGGTCATAGAAGAGGACGCTAGCAATGCATTGGTACCTTACCCGAATACACCATCTAGTGTAGAAACCACAAGCGGTACTCAGTCTGGATATAACGTGACTGAGTGGAACAACCGCCATGATAGAGTATTGGCCATTCAGGAGATCACCAACTTTGGTGCACAACTGGGCCAGGGTAATGGAAAAGGAAGTGTTTCTGGTACTCATGTCATCACAGTAAATGGCGATGATTCGCTTGTGGTAAACCTTAGGCCTGGCCAACTGGAACGTTGGAGATTGGTGAATGCGGGTACGAATCACAAGTCTTTCAGCCATGTTTGGTTAGGGAAATTCCAGAATGATTCGATCAAGGTAGGAACTAAGTATGCCAGAGTTTTCGAATCTGCCCCAATGTATTTAGTGGCTGCCGATGGTGTTACTTTTGCTAAGAAAGATCCGGTTACTGCAGATAATCCAGCTTTGCTTGCGCCTGGCAACCGCTCAGACTTCCTGGTTCAACTGAACGAGCCCGGTGAATATGTACTGTTTAAAAACTACAATGTACCTACCACTGATCCCATTGCAATTCGCGATCCGGCAACTGGTAATATTGTCTTCAATTCACTGAAGAAAAATCAACAGTTTTGGCCAGCAGCAGCTCCTGGAAAAAGTAACCCTTACTTGTTTGAACGCACCAGCACTTCAGATTACAACTATGAAGGTTTTACCCAAAATTGGGAAGGAAGTTCATCATCTATTGTGCCGCTTATTAAGACACAACTTATAGATAATGACAAATTTATAGATGTGAAATTTGCCGTTGCCAATGACTTCCAGAGTGGTGCTACAGGCCTCTGGCAACCTTCATTTCAGGCCACCGGTGGCTTGAGTGATGCTGAACTCATGTACATTCATGTACAAGGTGATCCAGTACCGGCAGATTCTACTCCTGCCATGCCCAAAGATTCTTATTTGGCCACTGTTTCGCCAGTAGGTACCATGGATGCACCTGCTTACGTATCCGAAATCGATCCTAAAACAGATATCTTACAATCCAGACCTGTGGTTTTCGATATTGCTGGCTTGTCAGTGAATGTGCATAACAAAGTGCAGGGTTTTACTAATCCCGTCAATCAGTTCACACTGAATGGTAGATTCTTCATCCTTAATGATCCTATTGGCAATACAAAGTCGGATACGATCATACAGGTGCCCAGAAACACGCCTACTGATATTGAGTATGATCAGGACCAGCAGACCATTGAACTTACAGATAGCTTGTGGTTTGTCAAATACAACAAGAGTGGTTGGAAATCAAATGCCGTTATTCCTGATGCTTCCAAACCCAAAGATTCCCTGTTGTATTATATGAATCCAGGCTACTATCAGAGTGTTGTAGAAAACAGCCAGGGGAGTTTTAGCTTCGATCAGAAAGGCATGCCTAGTTGGGCCGCTCTTACTGGTTTGGCAAATAACGGTAGCAACCAGCGCACCGCGGCTATCAATACAGAAAGCACGCATTACTCTGCCAATAAATCTATACTGCCCAACTTGCCATTGGCAAAAACGGCAGAGGAGTGGTACCTCATCAATAATTCTGATGTGAGTCACCCTTTCCATATTCACATTAATCCATTCTTTGTGGTAGAGGTAGGGCAGCTAACTTATCAGCAATATGATGATGCGAAAGGCGTAGAAAGGTCGGATTGGTTCATGAAGGCAGTAACTGCTGAAAATGATACGCAAAGACCTGCCATGCCCGCCAAAGGTGCAGTGCCTGGAAGCGTTTATCAAGGGCAAATTGGAGTAGACGGCATTGTGGGCAACTGGTGGGATACCATCACTGTACCTGCTCATGGTTATGTAAAGGTGAGGTATTGGTTCAACGTGCCTAATCAGACTGAAAGTAAGAGCGGTAAGATATCAGTCGCAGATAACTATAATAAGACTGGAATCTGGGTTTATCACTGTCACATTCTTCGTCATGAAGACAGGGGCATGATGATGCCAGTAATCACCAGAAAAACAATGGAAGACGACTAGAATTAATTCCTAACAACAGCGAATAGAATAAGCCCGGGCATTGTCTGGGCTTATTTGTTTTTAAGGATACTGTAGATCTGATTTACCACCTCGTCAACATTCGCCTTGTTGAAACAGAGCGGGGGTTTGGTCTTGATCACGCTGTCAAAAGGACCATCAGTGCTTACCAGAATGTGCTGCTTTCTCAATTCATTTTTCAGGTAGCTGGCAAGCTCGGTATTGGGTGTCAGTTTATCATCTTTGATCAATTCCATGCCTATGAAAAGGCCAGAACCTCTCACATCGCCAATCTCTGGGAAATCTTTTTTCAAGGCCTCAAGCTGTTGCTGGTAGTACTGGCCTACTTCCTGTGCGTTGGCTTGCAGGTTTTCTTCTTCCAATACGTCCAACACGGCTTCACCTATTGCGCATGAAACTGGGTTGCCTCCAAAAGAACTGAAGAATTCCATGCCATTGTCAAATGCTTCGGCTATGGCATCATTAGTCACTACCGCGCCCATTGGGTGGCCGTTGCCCATAGGCTTGCCCAGTACTACAATGTCCGGAGTAATTCCATGCATTTCAAAGCCCCAAAAATGAGTGCCCATGCGCCCAAAGCCGGTCTGTACTTCGTCAGAGATACAAAGGCCGCCTTTGGAGCGAATGGCAGGGTAAAGGGCTTGCAGGTAGCCTGGTGCTAAAGGTACTTGTCCGCCACAGCCTACAATAGGTTCGGCAATAAAGGCCGCCAATGCTTTTTCTTCAACCAGTGCCATGGCTTCAGTAGCATACTTTGATCCGGCATTAGGCCCTTTGTAAGAACTCCGATAGACATCGGGTAGAGGGGCTTCAACAATGTGCTCTGCCTTGCCTTTACCGCCCCTGCTGGTGTATTTGTAGTGGCTGATGTCAATGCCCATGCGGGTGTTGCCATGGTAGCCATGCTCTATCACCATCATGCGGTGTTGGCCAGTATAATTCTGGGCCAGCCTCACGGCCAGGTCGCTGGCAGCACTGCCCGAGTTTACAAAGTACACTTTGCTCAATGGGGCCGGAAACTTCGCCAATAATTTCGATGCATAAGCTTCCAATTGGTCGAACAGGTAGCGTGTGTTGGTATTGAGTTGGGCCATCTGCCGTCTGCCCGCTTCTACCACTCGTGGGTGCTGATGTCCTACATGAGGGATGTTGTTGTAGGCATCCAGAAAGGTGTTGCCCTGGGCATCGTACATGTACTGAAAAGCCGCTCCATCCATGTGAATGGGTGTTTGGTAGCTAAGACTCAACTGTGGACTCATGACCTTATGGCGGCCTGCCTTTACCTGTTCAATGGCAGGAGTTTTTGCTGGTTGAAACCCCGCTGCTTTGTAAAACACTGCCTTCGCTTTGATCGGGTTGATACGGGCCCATTTTCTAAGTAGATCGAGGGCCGGCCTTTGACTGATAACGATGTATTCATTGTCTGGCTGTTGCTTTATGTCATATGAAGAAAAGCAAAGGGAAGTAACGAGCCTACCCGCCACCAGGTAATAAAGCAGGTCCAGTTCTTGTTTAAGTAATGGCTGCTCTTGATGGTAACCTTTGACAATGTACTCGGCCCATTTCAATGGCTCATCTTTATCAAACAAGGCATAGGCCAGGCAAATGGCTAGCTCGTTGATGAGTGAAGTATAAGTAGCATCGCCAAAATCGATGATGCCGTTTACACGGTCATCCTTTGTAAGCACATTCCAATCATTGGCGTCATTGTGAATAATGCATTTGCGCAGCTTTTCTAGCTGAGGTTGTACATGCACCTGCCATTGCAGATAAAAATGCCTCACCAGTTTTTGATCCTCAACTGAGGCTATGTGCTGAATCAAGCCTTCAATTCTTGGTAGATTATTCAAATCCCAGTCAAGGCTTCTGGACTCAATGGCTATGTCTCTGAAACCTTCTAACTTTTGGTCTACTTTACCCATAAATCTCCCTAATGATTCATAAAGGGCGGGACTGGGACTGGCCTCACTCAAAAATTGACCCTCCACAAAAGACATGAGCCGGTAAATTTTGTCTTCTGTTATGGTTAAGTCGTGGCCTTGCTGGTTGGGTATTGGTGTCGATACTGATTGCCTGTCAAGGTGGTCCAGGCATTTGATCATGGCTATTTCCGCTTCCAACTGAACCAGTTCGGATTCAGAATACGGGTAAACCTTGAGTAGGTAGGTGCCTTGGCTACAGTCCACTCGGTAATTGGTGCTTATGTAGCCCACGAGTTTTTTGAAAGTGCAGCCGCTCAGGCCGTAATGTTCGTTGAGAAATGCTTCCATCAGCTAAAAAATGATGGTGAATTTAATAAAGCTCGTGGTTCTTCCTACCTGATAACGCGAGTAATGATGGTATTCAGGTCTTTTTTAAAGTCCAGGTTTTTCTGTTTGATATAGGATTTAATCTCGGGGTCAAACTGTTCGAAGAACTCGAATTGATCTCGCTTGCTGTAGAGGTAGTTGCGGTTAGCCGTAGTTCGATCCTTACTTGTTTCTTTATAGAAGAAATACTGCTCTCCGTTGGGCGTCAAGCCAATAAAGTAACCGTAGAATCCCAGTATTTTTTCGTTTCTATTATTGGCTGTATAACGTGGAATAAAGAGCCCCTTTGAGGTACAAGCGTTGGTGGCATTGTTGTTGTAAGACTGGTATTCTTGGGTGGTACCACAAATGTGAAAGAGAAAGGCCACCTCATCGCTTTCGCCCAACCATAGGTAGAACTTTTGGCCATCTCCAATATTCAGGCTTACATGTCGCTCTTTATGGGTGTTTTTAATCACCGTAAACTCACTGATCTGAAAGGGACTGAAAGCCTGTTCAATTTTACTTCCTTCTGCTAAATACCTTACGTTTTGTGTAGAGAAGTTGACATTGACATAGCCAGTTACCTCCTTCTGGTCTTTCATGACCACTATTCCATAGTACCATTGGTCTAGTCCCTTATCCTGAGCATGGCTGTTAATTGCTAAAAGGGAAAAAGCAGTTAATAAAATAGTTTTGATGATAGTTCGCATGGACTCACAGCCTGTTTTGCGTGGCAAGTTAATCTTTAATAGAAGTCTAAAAAAGTCACTCTTCTAACGTTGCAATCACTTTTTGGAACACCTGCATGATGTGATGTCGGTTATCCAGGTCTATTCGTTTGTCTGCCAGGTAACTTTTGGCATTGGGAAAAAGGTCTTTGAGATTTTTAGCAAGACTTTTTTTAGTCATCAGGGCGCCTTGTTGCATCTGCCCTTTGTTATTGGCCGGTAGTATGAAAAACGATCCCAATTCCCGTATGTCACCCGTAGCGGTGATGAGTAAAAAGCGTTCTCTCCACGAGCGAAACCAGATGGTTTTTTCGCGGGCTTTATTACTAGTAGGGGCTGGGCTGCTTTGTGCTATGCCTTTGGGGCGGGTGGTGGAAGCCAAGGGCCCGTCTGTTTTAATGTCCACTTCATAGTAGGAAAGAAAGGCCATTTGGCTGTTTTCATACAGCACACGATACATACGTTCGGGTCCGTTAATGTTCAGGTTTCTGAAGGTAGTTTTATCTGGCGTGTCGAACCAGTCGAAGTGAAGAGTGCTGGCTATTCTTTCGCTAAACAGGCGGATGGAGTCTGCTTGTTTTACTTGCACAAAATGGTTGGCGTAATCGTAGTTGATTTCACCTTGTACAGTGCCACCATCCTTCAATACCAATGTGCCTGGCGCCCAGTGATCTAGCCTTAAGGCCGATATAAAATCGTCCTGCGCGTCCAAGCCATTGGTATGTAGAAAAATGGTAATGAATAAAATGGCTTTTGCCAATTGCTTCATTACATCCCTATAATTGATAATCCGGTTGTATTATCAATTATGAATATAGGGCTTCTCGCTGGGCTATGAAAGATTCGTTGGCAATATAATCATCGTAAGTGCTGAGCTTGTCCATGTGTCCGTTAGGGCCAATTTCTACAATTCGGTTGGCTACCGTTTGCGTAAACTGGTGATCATGACAAGTGAAAATCACCGTACCTGGAAAATCTTTCAAGGCATTGTTAAAAGCTTGAATTGACTCAAGGTCCAGGTGGTTAGTAGGCTCGTCTAAAAAGAGCAGATTGCCTTGCGCCAGCATCATTCTGGAGATCATACAGCGCACTTTTTCACCCCCACTCAGCACATTGGCTTGCTTGAAAACCTCTTCACCGCTGAAGAGCATTTTGCCCAGGAAGCCACGAATGTACACTTCATCTTTTTCTCCTTCTGAGTATTGTCTCAGCCAGTCGATGAGGTTTTCTTTTGTGTCAAAGAATTCACTGTTTTCATTCGGCAGATAAGCAGTGGTGATGGTCTGACCAAATTTGAACTCACCAGAATCAGCTTGTTGCTCACCATTCAAGATTTGCATCAATGAGGTGATGATGGTGCTGTCTTTACTTAGTAGGGCAATCTTGTCGCCCTTATTAACAAAGAGGTCTAAATTTTTAAAGAGCGTCTTGTCAGAGGTCGATTTGCTCAATTCTTTGATCTCCAAAATCTGATCACCTGCCGTGCGATTTTGGGTGAAGATGATAGCCGGATACCTACGAGTAGAAGGTTGAATATCATCGAGATTAATCTTATCGAGTAGCTTTCTACGACTGGTGGCTTGCTTCGATTTAGAAGCATTGGCAGAGAATCGGGCAATGAATTCCTGAAGCTCTTTCTTCTTCTCTTCCGCTTTTTTGTTGGCGGCATTACGCTGCGAAAGGGCCAGCTGGCTCGACTGATACCAGAAGCTATAGTTGCCGGTGAAAAGCTTCACCTGACTAAAGTCGATGTCTACTACATTGGTGCAGACAGTATCGAGGAAGTGGCGATCGTGAGATACCACAATCACAGTGTTTTTAAATTCGAGCAGGAAGTCTTCTAACCAGGCAATGGTGTGAATGTCCAGGTCGTTGGTAGGTTCATCCAATATGAGCAGGTCGGGGTTGCCAAACAGGGCCTGTGCCAAAAGCACACGTACTTTTTGACTACCATTAAGGTCTTTCACCAAGCCGTGGTGCAGGTTTTCTGTAATGCCCAGGCCACTAAGCAAAGCAGCTGCATCAGGTTCGGCATTCCAGCCATCCATTTCTGCAAATTTCTCTTCCAGCTCTGACGCCTTGATTCCATCTTCCTCAGAAAAATCAGGCTTCATATAGATGGCCTCTTTTTCCTGCATGATGCTCCAAAGCTCATTATGCCCCATCAGCACAGTGCTGAGTACGGGTGTTTCGTCAAATTCGTGATGATTCTGCTTCAGCACTGCCATGCGCTTGCCTGGCTCCATGGTCACCTGACCTGAATTGGCGTCTATTTCGCCCGACAAAATTTTGAGGAAGGTAGATTTACCGGCACCATTGGCACCAATAACACCATAACAGTTATTGCCTGTAAACTTGATATTCACTTCATCGAAGAGCACCCTTTTGCCAAAGGCCAGGGAAATATTCTGTGCTGCGATCATAATTCTCTGATTTCGGCCGCAAAGGTAGACTTATTCCGGGTTAAACCCGAATAATGTATTAGACTTTCTATTGGATAATCAGGGTTAAGAAAAATGCCTTACAGATGGTTCACTTTGAATTGTTGAATGATCAGGTCAAAATGGTGGTGTCAAGCCTTCAACTGTTCCGCTTTGCATCAAGAGAGTGTTTCGAAGTGGAACAAATATTGATTCTCTATGGTGTATTAAGTGTTTGTAAATCAATGGCTTGCGTTTTTGGCACCCTTTTGGGCCTTGAAGGGTTAAACTTGAAACATCATGAAATCATTTTTAGCAGCAGTATTATTAAGCATAGGTTTGTTTCTTCAGCCCAATGAGGTGTCCAACGACCACTTAGCCGTATTTGAAGGTAAATGGACGGGGTCTCTGACTTACCTCAATTATGAAGATGATGCTACGCGGGTGACCCTACCACTAGAAGCGGAAGCCACTTTTGGCGATAAGGGAGTAAGCTTTGTCTACCTGTTTACCGAGCCAAGTGGAGGCATTGAAAAACGGACGGACCGACTTTATTTCAAAGGTGAGAAGCTGCACTTCAGCGGCAGGTGGGAGATTGTTTCTTCCAGCGCAAAAGACCTTGAGAACTGGTCTATGGAGCTTAAAAAGACCGGAAAGGATAATAACAAAGACTCGGACTTCAAGGAAACCATTGAGGTAACTCCTTCTAAAATCACAGTCACTAAGATGGTGAAGTACAAGGAAGGTGGGGACTACTTTATGCGCAATCAATACATATTTAAGCGCTAAAGAGCATAAGCCAACAGATGATTTCATCCTTCGTCTGCTGGCTTCTGTGTTCTACCTTCGGTCTCCTGTCTTCCGACTTCTGTCTTCGGTCTCCCAACTACTTCCAAACCCCAACAATGGCACCCATCAGGATGAAGCTTACGACATGGTAGCCGGCATTGATCAGAAATAGCTTGAACGATTTGCGCTCGAACAGGTAGGTAACGCCCATAGCAGCGGCCACCCAGCCTATGCCTGCCAGTGCACCAGCGGTAATGCCCCAAGCCAGGTCATTAGAGTCGGAAAGAAAGGCGGCCAGGTTGAAGGCCATGACGAAGCTCAAAATAAAGGCTCCGCCAAATATACGGGCCATGTTACCTCCTTTGAGATCTTCTTCGGTAAAACCATTTTCCTGCATCCAGGCTTTGCTAAATAGTAGTGGAGAGTACCATAGTCCTCCAATGAGAAAGGTGGAAAGTGCGGCCACAAAAATGGCCAGGTAATTCAATTGTGAAATGTCCATGAGTGTAAATTTTGGGCAATATGGTACCTGCCTGGCTCTTGCGAGAGCAGGTGAATATTGCAGTTGAAAAATCAGATTTAGGTCAGTGGGCTCAGTTTACCCTGTTATTGGCTTCGTTGAGAAAGGGAAGCAAATCGTCAGTAATGGCGGCTTCATCTTTCACCTCAATCATGTGCGAGATACGCGGCATTGCCCCCAGGCTCTTGGCCTTTTCTACCTGCTCATCAAAGGGCCTATCTCCCAAATCCATGCCTATGCGCACATTGCTTTTGTTAATTCTGGCCACTGCAAACTCCTTTTCATTTCTGAATGAGATATAACCTTTGGTGCCTACCACTTGCACGCTAGTAAAATTGGCCAATACCAGGGCTTCCAGCTTGTCATAAATGCCACGTTGGTGTGGATGCTTTTCAAAATGAGCCTCTTTGAGTGCGGCCGTATCGTAAACTGGCTTGCCATTGTTTAGATAAATGCCCGCCAGAAAATTGGATTGCATGTGATTCAAACCATGCTCTGCTTTGATATGGGTGAGCAGTTCTTTTTGCCTGGTTAGGCCGCTTCTTTTCAGGTGCTCCATCCAATCGTCTATGCTATAGCCGGTAAGCTCTTCACAGCCCTGAATAAATTCTCTTTCGAAGTCTTCAGAAGTTTTCATATCAAAGTTTTTATGCGTTGGTCGGTTCGGTTTTCACTTTCCTTTTCCATAGTACAATGCCTATGGCCATGATTTCGTATTTAAACAATACAATCAGGGTGTCCAATATAGTGAGTTCAAATGAACGAAGCGTAAAAGCATTTTGAGTAGCCAACTCCATGAAGAGCAATCCGAACCAGAATAAGGCTGCCCATTTGAGCCCGTCAATGGCTTTGGTAATGTTCAGCGCTCTGAACAGATAGGCCAGAATGTAACCCAATGCTACAGCTGCGAAGATGGCCCACAAAAAGTTGATTGGGTTGAAGCTTTCGAAATCTGCTTCAGAAAGGTTGTTCAATTCGGCCCAGCGTATGCCAAACAGCATGTTGTCGTACCAAAGCATGGGCAAAGGCTGTACTACCAGGGCCAATACCCAAATGGCCATATGATTGATTTTCGGCTTATTCATATTAAAAAGTATTAAGGTTGATCTTTTTTGATTTTTTCTTCTGCTGTGAATACTCCTGTTGAGGTGTACCAAGGCCTGATTTCAGTGAGTAAACGGCCTGCCTGTACAGCGGGGTCGCGGGCTACCAGCTTTTGGGCCGCTTCCATGCTCTCTACTTTCAGTATAAAAATGCCGCCACCTTTTTCAAATGGGCCGGCCAGCATTAGCGTCTTTTCCTCTACCATTAAACCCATATTGGCCATGTGGGCCCGCTGAATAGAATCTACCTCAGTTTGTGGCAGGTCAGGCCGGTCAGGGTTGGTGATGAGTTCCACGAAATAGTATTTTACGATTTCTGCTGGTGGGTTGCCCTCTTTGTCCTGCGCCATGGCCCAGTTGAAGCTAAAGAGGAGTCCTAAAAGTAAAAAGTAGCATCGTTTCATAATCCACAATTTAAAAATTTATCCATTGGCATTGCCAAACGGTTGCAAGGCGCCATGCAAGTTGCCTTCAGGGTCTTTGAAATAGAGCATTTGGCCCAAGCCGGGTACTGTCACTTCTGACCCTTGTACCCAACCGCCCTGGTTGAGTATGGCACTTCTGGTCTGTTCCAGGTCCTGTACATAAAGCGTATTGCATACCGGTTCATTCCCGTTTTTTGCCAGCTTTATGCTCCCATTAATGCCCGGCCGTTCATCAGTACCTGTTCTGCAAAGCCATTGGTCACAGTCTTCCAACTTGCTGAATTCCCAACCAAATACCTTCGCGTAAAAATCCATACAACGCTGGGGCTCCTGGGTTGGTATTTCAAAATAAATGACTCTGGCTGTTTGCATTAATTCCGTGTTTCGATGATCGAATATAGGCAGACTTCTGACACGAAAAAGATGTCATTGCGCGAACCGGAAAGATGCACGCGCGAACCGGAAAGAAGCCTGACAGAAAGGGTTTGGAAGGGTGCCGGACAGAGTCCGGAAGCTCATATAGTGTCACAGGTTCATAGAACCTGCGACAGGTCCGGAAGTGCTACTCTTCTGTCGCGAGTTCTCTGAATCATCCACCGGAAAGGTGTGACTCGTGATTTCAATGAATAATAGGACTCTGTCCGTATATTAAGTCTTGTGAGCACTGCTTACCACTTTACGGATTGTGAAAACCCGTGTTTCATCACCTTGACATTGTGGGATGGATTGACCGATTTAACAGGCGCAAGGCCAAAGATAATATTGTTATGAAGTTGCGACAGTGCCACTCTACTTCTGTCGCGGGTTCTCTGAACCCGTGACTTTCAATGAATATTAGGACTCTGTCCGTATATTAATTCTTATGAGTAATGCTTACCGCTTTTCGGATAGTGAAATCCCCCATTTCATCACCATGACTTTGGTGGAATGGATTGATCTGTTCAACAGAGAGAAGTACAAGGAGATCATCATAGACAACCTTAAGTTTTGTGCGGAAAACAAAGGGTTGATTATCCATGCTTATGTCATTATGTCCAATCATATTCATATGATTGTCAGAACAGAGAGTGATCATAAACTGTCTCAGGTTATCCGTGACTTCAAACGTTATACGGCAAAAGTCATTTATGAAACTCTGAAAAAAGACAAGCACGAAAGTCGTAAGAATTGGATGTTGTGGATTTTGGAGAGTCAAGGTGAAAAGAGTTCGTCCAACGAGCATATGAAGGTATGGAGACATGAAAACCATCCGGTGCCATTGGACAGTGGGAATATGCTTGAGCAACGAATCGATTATATTCATTTGAACCCAGTAAGGGCAGGTATCTGTGGCGCACCTGAATATTATATCTACTCTAGTGCTTCAGCTTATAGGGGCGAAAGAGGACCGCTAGAGGTGGTTATCATATAACTAACCGGACAGAGTCCGGGAGCTCCTAACGGGTCACAGGTTCAGAGAACCTGCGACAGTGTTATTCTTTTTCTGTCTCGGGTTCTCCAATTCATTCACAGGAAAGGTGGGCCCCGTGACTACCAATGAATATTAGGACTCTGTCCGTGAATGATTCTCTGATGCTGTGAAAAGAATATATCCCTATTTTTATGGGCAGCAACCGCTTAGCCTAGCTTTTGCGCCAAGCGGAAATTTTCATGCCTGAAGCAGACGATAATAACATAGAGAACAGTCAGACAGACAAGACCAAGGTCAACGACAAGCTCATCCGGATTATTGGGGTGCAGTTTTTCGGCATTGTCATTCCCAATGCCACAGGCCTCATCACCAGCAATGTGCGGTCTGCGAGCTTTCTGATCATCACCTATGGCTATTTCATTTTGATGGCCTTTCTCATTTGGCAGGGCAACCGCTTCTTCCTTTTCAGGCTGCAAAAGAAATTCGACTGGTTCATTCACCCCTTGCAAAAGACGGTAGTGCTGCTGGCCATGAACGTGTTTTATACGGCTCCCTTAGTCATCGCCATGCTGTTGCTTTGGTATGAAGGCTCGGGTAATCCGGTGGACTGGCAGGTGATTCAAACGACAGTCATTGTCTGTGTCATCTCCGTGATTTTCATTACCCATGTCTACGAAACAGTCTTTTTAATCAAGCAACGGCAAAGCGATATGGTGCGGGGCGAGCAGCTCGAAAGGGCCAAGGCAGAAGCAGAATTACAGGCTCTGAAAAACCAGATCGACCCTCATTTTATGTTCAACTCACTGAACAGCCTCTCTTATCTCATTGATGAGAATCAAGGTAAGGCCAAGGAATTTACGGAAAGCCTGGCAGAGGTTTATCGCTACATCCTAAGCAACAAAGACCGGGAGCTGGTGCTGCTGGAAGATGAACTGGATTTTCTGGACAAGTACATCGGCCTGCTCAAGCTCAGGTTTGGAGAGGCTTTGCAGGTGAATTTTAACCTGGAGGCTGAGGGCAAGGGCCAATTTCTGATCCCCCCTATATCCGTATTCATTGCCCTGGAAAATGTGGTAAAACACAACGAACTATCAATGGCCGCTCCCTTGGGTGTAGACATTAAGCAAGACCAGGCTGAGCTGATGGTAAGTAACCGGATTGTAAAGAAAAATTCACTTTACCACTCAACCAAAATTGGCTTGAATAACCTGAACGAACGTTTTAAGATCACGGTAGGCAATGGCGTGCACATTGACCAGGAGGGAGACTATTTTAGGCTGACCCTGCCACTGCTAAAACTGAGCAATTCATGAAAGTGCTGATCATTGAAGATGAGGCCACGGCTGTTGAAAAGCTGAGAGGCATGCTCTCCAAACTGGATGCTGCAATTGACATTGTGGGCACAGCAGAGTCGGTCAAAGAAGCTCTGAGTTGGCTGAAATCCAATCCCAGCCCTGATTTGGCTTTTGTAGATGTTCAGCTTTCAGATGACAATAGCTTTGCCATTTTTGATCAGTTCGAGATTAAGTTTCCGGTGATTTTCACCACTGCCTATGACGATTACATCATGCAGTCTTTCGAGTACAATTCTATCGATTACCTGCTAAAACCTTTGAAGCAAGATCGGCTGCAAAAAGCGCTTAACAAGGTGAAGAAACTGGAGACACATTTCATACAGTACAAATTCAACGAGCTGTTCGATAAGGCTGCTGGAAAACCAGCCAGGAAACAGCGATTTGTAGTGAAAAAAGGAGTCGACTTTGTGTCCGTAAACATCAAGGAAGTAGCCTACTTTTTTACAGAATACCGCATCGTGTTTTTGCGTGATAGAGATGGTGCCAAGTACATTATTGACAAAACACTAACCGACCTGCAGGATGAGTTGGGTGCCGACTTTTTTCGCGCCAACCGCAAGTACCTGATCAGCATTGATGCAGTGGCTAAGTTCCGGTCCGACCAAGGTAAAATTCTACTCAACCTCGATCCGTCTGTAACCGAAGAAGTAGCAGTGAGTAAAGAAAACGCCCCGAATTTTAGGGCCTGGATAGGAGGCTAATGAGAGAAATTAAAACGGCCATAGTTATAGGTGCCGGAGCCTGGGGAGGCTGGACGGCCTATTGCCTTCAGAAATCAGGAGTGCAGGTAACGCTCATCGATCAGCTAGGGCCAGGGAATGAACGTGCGGGCTCAGGTGGGCAGACGCGAGTCATCCGCATGGCCTATGGTGGCAATGAAGACTATACCAACCTCACGGGTAGGGCCTATGAGTTATGGGCGCAATATGAAGCTGAGTGGCAGGAAAAATTCTATCATAAAACCGGCTCTTTGTGGCTGTTTCGAGGTATTGACCCAGCCTATGCAAGGCTTTCGCAACCACTGCTGGCCAAGCGAGAGCTTTCGTTAGACGAATTGGATTTGGCCGATGCTCAGGCTCGCTTTCCACAAGTCAATTTCAATGACATCAGCTCTGTGTTTTATGAACCTGAGTCAGGGTATTTAGAAGCTTCACGTGCCTGTCGGGTGGTGAAGACACAATTCGAAAAACTAGGGGGCAAATACCTTTCTTCGAAAGTAACCTCTTTAAACGGAGAGGCGTCCATAAGCTCTATCAGCAGCTCAGATGGAGAAACCCTGACAGCCGATGCTTATGTGCTGGCTTGCGGACCCTGGATCAGTCAGTTGGTGCCCTCCATGAAGCCCTTGATCAAGGTGTCCAGGCAAGAGGTTTACTTCTTCGAAAATGCAGCCAATCACGGTCCTGATGACTTACCCATTTGGATTGAATTTAGAGAAGGAGAACACATGTACTATGGCATTCCAAGCCATGATGGATTCAAAATGGCATACGATGAACGAACCTGGCTGCTTGACCCTGACCGTGATGATAGGGGAGTGACACCTGAAATACTACAGACGATGAATCCAATCCTCACAAATCGCTTCCCTGCCATGAAAGGAGCTGGTTTACGTAAGCATCATACCTGTGTTTATGAGAGCTCACCCGATGGCGATTTCATCATGGACCAAATCCCGGGATTTGACAACGGGTGGTTGCTGTGCGGTAGCTCTGGTCACGGATTTAAAATGGGGCCTGCCATTGGCGAAATGGTCGCTGAAAAAGTGAAGAAGGGCCTTCCCTTACCCTCGGTTTTTGGCCTCAGCCGTTTTGAAAATAGCAATGAGCACAAAACCCAATACATGGTAGGAAACGACTAGTTTTCGAGAAACCTTAGCTTGTACTTCATGGCCAGCTCAGAAAGCACCACTGGGTCTGGTGGCCCACCATTGGGCAGTTGGTCAACATCATCGAAGAATTGCTCAAAACCTCCCGGAGTAATCGTGTTCATCATCCTTCCAGCTGATTCCCCCACATTTTTAAAAGCGTGTGGTATGCCTTTTGGCAAAACTACCACTGCACCTTTTTCGGCCAGAAACTGCTCATCACCACAAGTGAACTCAAAGCGCCCCTCTAATACATAAAACAGCTCGTCTTCGATCTCATGCACATGGGGAGGTGCACCGCCACTGGGTGGAGTGGTACTCACTATGACAGAATAAGCCCCATTGGTATCTTCACTAAAGATTTTGCCAATGATCTGCAGCCCAAAGATGTTCCAGGTTTTGGCGCCTTCAGGGTCCACGAATATCGGTGATTCAATGGCTTTAGGTTCTTTGGTAGTCTGTTCACTACAGGCACCAAGGGCAAGGAGTGTGAATAAGGCAAGGGTGAGTCGAGGCTTCATAAGTTAAAGTTATGCATTCGAAGCACGGTATGGGTCGTCTTTTGTGATCAGTCTACTGATTGTCCCTTCGATCTGGACTGGTCAGTCTTGCAGGTCTACTTGAACCTCTGCATTTTTCAAGACGTTTTTGAGTCGGCTGCTTCTTTCCCTGAACCCATACACCCAACGGTTCATTGGCTGGAAAAACTTTGGTAAATCGGTTCTGAAAATATCGCAAAACAGCACTACTCTGGTTTCCTCCGTTTTGTTCCATACCGCATGCTTAAAGGTGTCGTCAAAGAGCACATCTTCGCCTTCCACCCAGTCGTATCGCTCGCCACCATTGATGATGTAACACTCGCCCTCATTAGGTATGATCAGCCCCAGGTGATAGCGGTAAACGCCCTTATAGAAACCGTTGTGAGGAGGTATGTGCTTGTGTGGCCCCAGAATGGAAAACATTGCAGTGGTAATGCCTGGCACTTGTTTCAGCAGCGCAGTGGTTTTTGGTGCCTTCTCGCAGTTGGCATCCTGCCAGTTGCCATAGGCCATGAACATAAAAATACGCCAGGCCACTTTGTCCTTGTTAATGAACCTTTGAATCTTGTCTACCTCCTGAAACTCAGGAATGCTTTCTTCTTCGTTCAACACCTCCATCAGCTCTTCTTTGATCACTTGCCAGTTGTCTTTCAGAATTTGATGGGCAGGAAAATGTTTATCCAGGTCAACCATGGGCGGGTTGCGGAAGAAGATCCGGAGTACCAGGGAAAAGCTAATCGCTATGAGGCTGGGCTCAACAAAATACAGAACGATGTTGAGTAGAATGAAAAACCCGATGATGCCTCCAAGTATCTGAAGTATGATCATGACCTGCCAAAGATTTTTTAGCGTTAACGCTACGCATTCGAATTTTCAACGATAGAATTTCCGTGGTAGTTCCTCAATCACGTACATCTGCGCAAATTCATGAGAATGTTGATTGTGGTATGATATATAGCTCTTTTGGGCATGATGACTGCATTTACTACATTTCCGCTATGGCAGTCACAGGTATCATTTTGGCAGGAGGAAAAAGCAGCCGAATGGGTACCGATAAAGGGCAGCTGGCCTTAAGAAGCAAACCTTTGATTGCTTTCGCCATAGAAGCCCTGTCCAAGGTTGCCGAAGAAACCCTTATCATTGCCAATGACCCTGCTTATGATGCTTTTGGGCTACCAGTTTATCCTGATCTATATCCAGAAACAGGGCCACTAGGAGGTATTTGTACTGGGCTGACTCATTCCAAAACTGAGCACAACCTGGTTGTGAGCTGCGATACTCCCTTGGTCAATTCAGCATTGTTACAGCATTTGCTCGACAATGCGGAGGGCTCATCCTTGACCGTTTGTTCAATGAAAGGGGCGCTTCAGCCATTGGTAGGCATGTATGCTAAATCTATTGAGCCGGGACTTAAAGAGCACCTCTTGAATGGGCAGTTGGCCATGCGAAAAGTTGTCTCACAGATGGACCATTTGGAAGTAGAAATCACGGAAGACTTGCCCTTTTATCACCCAGACCTGTTCTTCAATATCAATCGGCCGGAGGATCTGGAAAATGCAAAAAACCTCAGCCCGCCAGGCGCCTAACTTTCCATTCGGCCCAGGCCAGATTGGGTACCCAGCACAACCAGGCAACGATCATATAAGCTGTAATGAAATCCATTCCTATGCCGTACTGCATAAGAGGCAACCATATGCGCAGAGTAACGGCTGCAAAAGTAAGGGCATAACTGCGGATCATCCAGTTTCTATGACTGTTGACGTCTTGCTTCTTAATAGTGATATAAGCTTTGGAAGAAGTATAAAGCCAGGCCAAAGCGAGACCACCAAAACCCAGTTTTGCCACAATGCCTCCTTCGGCATAAAAGGACAAGTACAAACCTGCTATGCCACTGAGTATGACAGCCACCAGGTAAATGACTCCCAACCATCGGTGGAGGCTGAGGTTTTTGGCCCTGAAACGCGCCATGAATTGAGACCAGCCAAGAAGCAATGCCAGGCCACCAAAAATGATGTGCAGATTGAACATCAATCGCCAAAGATCCATCTCTAAAACTGCAGCTGTTTTTTGGCTCAAAAGTCCGTTTTCAGCAAGCACATCGGAGAGGAAATAGAAGGCAGGATAGACCCCAATTGCAATGGCGAATAGAATGAACAAGGTCCAGCTGGTAATTCTAAGGGCTTTCATTTTATGAGCTTAAAAAGTGATTCTGAAATCGAATATTAAGGTATAAATCACAAAAATCCGATCGGAACAGATGTAAGGCCGGAAAAGGTTCTTATTAGCCCGAATTTTTAACGGTTGAAATCACTTGTCAGACCTTCGTAAAAAATGTTTGAATTCATTCGGTTGAATGTTGTAAGTTAAGCCAATGAAATCGATTGCATAAACCCTGAAACCGCATGAGCTTTAAATCAGACCTTGAGATTGCCCAGGAAGCAGAAATGCTTCATATCAACGAAATAGCCGACAAATTAAAAATATCCGTAGATGACCTTGAACACTATGGTAAGCACAAAGCAAAACTACCTCTAAACCTCATCGATGAGGATGCTGTAGCGAAGAATAACCTGATATTGGTAACGGCCATCACCCCGACACCATCTGGTGAAGGTAAGACCACCACTTCCATTGGCCTTACCGAAGGGCTGAATAAGATAGGCAAGCAGGCTACGGTTGTGCTTCGCGAGCCCTCATTAGGACCCGTCTTTGGCATGAAGGGTGGAGCTGCTGGCGGAGGGTTTTCCCAGGTGTTACCCATGGAAGACATCAACCTGCATTTCACCGGAGACTTTGGGGCCATCGAAAAAGCCAACAACCTGCTGGCCGCTTTGATCGACAACAACATTCAAAACAAAAAGGCAAATCTGGGCATCGACCCAAGAACTGTGGGCTGGAAACGCGTGATGGACATGAACGACCGTGCACTGCGAAACATAGTCACAGGAATGGGCGGTTCTGCCGGTGGTATTATGCGTGAGGCAGGCTTTAACATCACAGCTGCTTCAGAGATCATGGCCATTTTGTGCATGGCCAAAGACCTGGCCGACCTTAAAGAAAAAATGGGCAATATCTACATTGGCGACACCTATGGCAAGCAAGCCATGTATGCCAGAGATGTAAAAGCCAATGGAGCCATGGCTAGTCTTATGAAAGATGCCATCAAACCTAATCTGGTGCAGACTTTGGAAGGCAACCCAGCCATTATTCATGGAGGGCCCTTTGCGAACATTGCTCAGGGAACCAACTCCATCATTGCCACAAAAATGGGACTCTCACATAGCGATTATGTAGTAACAGAGGCCGGTTTTGGCGCTGACCTGGGAGCTGAAAAATTTCTAAATATCAAATGTCGTTATGCAGGGCTTTCGCCAAAAGCAGTAGTAATTGTGGCGACCATACGTGCTTTAAAATATCACGGAGGACAAAGCCTTAAAGAACTCACTACACCCAATGTGGATGCACTTGAAAATGGCATCGCCAATCTGGAAAAGCATATTGAAAACGTACAATCTTTCGGGCTGCCAGCGGTGGTTTCCATCAATAAATTTATGACTGATACGGATGAAGAAATTGAGGCCCTCAGAAGTCGATGCGAAGCCAAAGAAAATGTACGTGTAGCCCTTTGTGAGGGCTGGGAACACGGAGGAGACGGTACGACCGACCTCGCCAAAGAAGTAGTCGCTGCAGTAGAAAGTTGCACCGCGCCCTTCAAACCTACTTATGAGCTCGACATGCCGGTAAAAGAGAAGATTGAAAAGATTGCCAAAAATATTTATGGTGCAACATCGGTCAGTTTCCAGCCTAAAGCATTGATGAATATCAGGCGTATTGCAAGGTTGGGCCTCGAAGACCTGCCTATTTGTATGGCCAAGACACAGTCCTCCTTTTCTGACGATCCAAAACAGATCGGAAGACCAGAGAATTTTGAATTGACCGTACGTGAGATTGAGATTGCAGCAGGCGCAGGCTTCCTCATTCCGATTACGGGCAATATGCTACGGATGCCAGGACTGCCTGCATTCCCGGCAGCCGAAGGCATCGATATAGATGGAGATGGTAACATCACCGGACTGTCATAAATAGAACGTTAACGTATAAACAATCAGGTACTTAAGATGTCTACCCCTGTCAAACCCATATCCATTACCCGTGTCGAAGGAGAGCGATTCCTCGATAAACCGGATTTGGTGGTTACAGAGGAGCCCTTGGAAATAAGGGTGGGTTACGGGCCTGAAGGTGATAGAAAGCAATTCAGTCTGTCGGTGACCATGCGCACCCCTGGCAGTGATGAAGCCCTGTGTATGGGTTTTCTCATGACCGAGGGTTTGATAGAAAATGCCACTCAGGTTCAAAGCCTTAAGTACTGTGAAGACCTGGGCAGAAATGAGGCCAGAGACAATATCATGAGGGCAGAACTGAGTCCTGATACAGAGGTGGATACAGAAAAGTTCAAACGAAACTTCTATACCACTTCCAGCTGTGGCGTTTGTGGCAAAGCCTCAATAGAAGCCATCAGGGTAGATTGCGAGCTGAGGCAGCGCAAGCCTATGCACCTGGATCAAGACGTTATTTTCAATTTGCCCGCCAGGCTGGAAGAGGCCCAGCATGTGTTCAAGCATACGGGCGGACTTCATGCCGCAGCACTGTTCGATCTTAAAGGGGAGCTATTGGCCTACCAGGAAGATGTGGGTAGACACAATGCGCTGGACAAGCTCATTGGTTTGATGATGATGAAGGGTGAGAACGACCATTCAGAAAGTATTTTACTACTCAGCGGTCGCATCAGTTTTGAGCTGGTACAGAAGGCCGTTCGGGCAGGAGTTAATGTAATTGCAGCGGTAGGAGCACCTTCTAGCCTGGCGATAGAGCTGGCTGAGGAATTTGGTTTGACCCTCATTGGCTTTTTGAAAGCCGACCGCTTCAATGTATATTCAGGGAAGGAGGATTTAGTGCTGGAACATAGCCCTCAAACCTGATTGAGGAGTTTCAGGAAAGTAAATTATAAAGGATGAAATTACGCATATACGGCAATAACATCCGGCTTAGACTGTCTCAGTCAGAGGTGGAACGGTTCAGCAAGGGAGGTACTTGTACCAATCAACTGATCTTCCCCAATGGCAATGCACTCACCTACAGGTTGACTGAAGGCACCAGCAACCTGGTGAATTATGAGCATGATGTAATGACCATCGTACTCTGCGAGGAAGAGGTGGAGGTCTGGGCCAAATCAGATCAGGTGGGCATCAAAGTAGAAGTGCCAACCGACAACGGGACGAGCATTGGCATCCTGGTAGAAAAGGACTTTCAATGCATCACCAACAAGTCAGAAGATCAGAGCGATCTTTACCCAAACCCAAAAGACTGTTAAAATAAAAAGAGAAGCATGTCAGATAATCTGAGCGCACTATCGGGAAGAAAAGGACTGGAAGATAACCTCTTCGAGCAACTGGTAGAGAAGTCGAAAGTCAACGGTGCACCCGAGAATGAAGCCTTAAAAGCACTCGCGGAAAAGTACCTGATGGGCAATGCCATTACTTATGGTACTGCCAGCTTTTACGATTTCCTGAAGAAGGAACATGAAGGGGTCAAAGTGCATGTTTGCAATGGCAGTGCTTGCCTGGTGGCCGGTACGCAAGACAAGGTAAAAGGCAAACTGGGTCGTCACTTCAAAGATGCGGAAGTAGGCCATATGTGTTGCCTTGGCAGGTGCCATGAGAATGCAGCTTTCAATTATGAAGGCAAAAACTATTCTGGCAGCGACATTGATCACTTAGAAGAGATTGTCGGCCCAAAAGAAAATGATAGAGTAGATAAATATGCTGTAGACGCCAGCTGTGAAAGAGTACTCACTGGCGAGGCAATGACTGCTGATTCCTATAAAAGCCTCTTTCAAAAGGTGCTGGATGCCGGTCCCGACTGGGCATTGGATCAGGTAAAAGCCTCCAACATCAGAGGTAGAGGAGGTGCGGGTTTCCCAATGGGCTTTAAGTTTGAAGCTTGTCGCAACGAACCGGGAGATCAGAAATTCATCGTTTGCAATGCCGATGAAGGTGATCCTGGAGCCTATTCAGACCGCTACTTATTGGAAGTGCAGCCCATGCTTGTGCTCTTTGGTATGATGACGGCCGGTTACATTACCGGTGCCGATAGAGGCGCGGTGTACATTCGGGGCGAATACCCTGAATCGGTAGCAGCCATGTCAGCCGCAGTGGCCCAATTGGAAGCTGTGGGCATGCATGGAGAAGGCATTGGAGGCACAGACTTCAATTTCACTTTCAAGGTCATAGAAGGAGCAGGTGCCTACATCTGCGGAGAAGAAACCGCCTTGCTATCATCCCTCGAAGGGCAGCGCCCAGAGGTGAGGGTGAGGCCACCTTTTCCCACACAAAAAGGCCTCTTTAATAAACCCACCATTGTCAACAATGTAGAGACCCTGGCAGCAGTGCCATGGATCATCAACCACAGTGGTGAAACTTACGCAAAACTCGGTACCGAACGTTCAACAGGTACAAAACTGGTTTGCCTCGACTCCTTTTTCAATAAGCCCGGCATGTATGAAGTGGAGATGGGCTCATCCTTCAAAGAGCTGGTTTATGACATTGGCGGAGGCTTCAAATCCCCTGTGAAAGCGGTGCATGTAGGCGGCCCTTTGGGAGGCATTGTGCCTACCCACAAAATTGACGAACTTAATATTGATTTTGAAAGCTTTGCCAATGGCGGCTTTTTATTGGGACATGCTGGCATTGTTTCGGTGCCTGAAGATTTTCCCATGATAGAATACCTGGAGCACCTCTTTGAGTTTACTGCCGATGAATCCTGCGGTAAATGCTTCCCTTGCAGCATAGGCTCAGTACGGGGAAAAGAGATGATTGAGAAGTCGAGAAATGGCGGCCCTAAAATGGACCGACAGTTGTTGGATGATTTACTGGAAACGCTGGAAATTGGCTCTTTATGTGCCCTTGGAGGCGGACTTCCACTAGGGATTAAAAATGCCCTGCAGTACTTTGACGATGAATTGAAGGCCTATTTTACCTAAGATAGAATGACCATGAGCGAATCAAAAAACAGTGTATACATAAATGACGAGCAGGTAAACTTCGAACCCGGAGAAACCATACTCACCTTGCTCAGGCGTATCCTCGGTCCCGAGCCGGTACCTACTTTGTGCGATGCCCCCAACCTCGACCCCTTTGGGTCTTGTCGAGTTTGTAGCGTAGAGGTAGCACTGAAGCAAGACGGCCCCACCAGGGTGCAGGCCTCATGCCATACGCCAGTTACGGCCAATTCGTACATCTATACACATACCGAAAAGATGGAGCGCCTTCGCAAAAACATTGTGGAGCTGGTGCTGACGGATTATCCAAAAGACAAGTTCGAAACGGATAATCCCAATCAGAATGAGCTCAAGAAGGTAGCCCTCGATGTGGGCATCACCCCACAGGCAGTGCGCTATGCACCCGGTAGAAATCACCTGGATAGAGAAGAGGAAGCGAGTCACCCCTATATGAGAGCTAACCTCGACTCATGCATTAATTGCTTCCGCTGTGTAAGGGCCTGCGATGAAGTGCAAGGCGAAATGGTACTCACCATGGAAGGCCGTGGTTTCGATAGCAAAATTGTAATGGGCATGGACGAGGGCTTTATGGAGTCCGATTGCGTTTCTTGCGGTGCCTGTAGTCAGGCTTGCCCTACCGGAGCCATCACCGATGTTTTTGATTCCAAAACCAACGATGCTACTGAAAGCACACGTACAGTATGCACCTATTGCGGAGTAGGCTGTAACCTGGATGTAGCTACAAAAGAAGAAGAAATTGTGAGCATCACAGCGCCTTATGATGCTGAAGTGAATCAGGGGCATACCTGCCTCAAAGGGCGCTATGCCTTTAAATTTTACGATCACCCTGAGCGTTTACGCTCTCCCATGATCCGTAAAAACGGCCAACTTGAAGAAGTGAGTTGGGATGAAGTATACGATTACATGTCTGACCGTATCACTACTATCAGAGATGAACACGGGCCCGACTCGATTGCTGGTATCTCTTCTGCCCGTTGTACCAATGAGGAGAATTATCTGATGCAGAAATTCATTCGTGCAGTAGTGGGTACTAATAACATTGACTGCTGTGCCAGGGTATGTCATTCACCCACGGCCTTGGGAATGCAACGCTCTTTTGGTACAGGTGCAGCTACCAACTCGGTGATTGATATCAAGTATACAGACTGCATGATGATCATAGGCGCCAATCCAACGGCTGCGCACCCTGTAACAGGTGCAAAAATGAAGCAAGCTGCCATGAAAGGCACGAAGCTCATTGTGATCGACCCAAGAGAAATTGAATTGGCGAAGTACGCTGATCACTTCCTGCAATTGAGACCGGGTACTAATGTGGCCTTGCTCAATATGATGCTCTATTACATTGTGTCAGAAGGTATTGAAGATAAAGCCTTTATTGAAGATCGTACCGAGGGCTATAACGACTTTGTAGCCAACATCATGCAGCTTGACCTGAATGCGATGGAGGCGATAACTGGTGTGGACAGAGAAGAGGTGAGGGCTGCAGCCATTACCTATGCTTCTGTACCTAATGCCATGTCCTTCCACGGACTGGGTGTAACCGAGCACTCGCAAGGCACCTTTACGGTGCAGCAGATTGCCGACCTGGCCATGATCACCGGAAACATTGGTAGAAGAGGCGTAGGGGTGAATCCTCTCAGAGGGCAAAACAACGTTCAGGGAGCAGCCGATATGGGTGCTCAGCCTCACCAGGGAGCTGGCTATCTCGATGTGACCGATCCTGTGATGAACAGAAGATATATGGATTTCTATAAGGGAACAGACCTCCCACTAGAGATCGGATTAAAGATTCCAGAGATGTTTGATGCCGCCATAGCCGGTGACCTCAAGGTAATGTGGATTATAGGAGAGGATGTGGTACAAACGGACCCCAATACCAGCAAGGTGAAGAAAGCCCTTACCAGTCTGGACTTGTTCATTGTACAGGAGCTTTTTATGACAGAAACAGCACTTTTGGCTGATGTTGTATTACCCGGGGCCTCCTTCCTCGAAAAGTCAGGAACTTTCACCAACGGAGAACGCAGAGTACAGCGTGTGAACAAAGTAGTAGAGCCAATTCCAGGTTCTAAAGCTGATGGGCAAATCATCGTGGATATGATGCAGCGTATGGGTTATGATCAAGCTGATTATGCGCCTGACACCATGTTGGAAGAAATCTCTCAGATTGTACCTTTCTTTAAAGGTATCAAATGGGAAGAACTTGCTGAAAACGGCAAGCAATGGCCCGTGCCTGAAGATGGTTCCAGTACTGAGATCATCCACCTGGAAGAATTCAAAAGAGGAAAGGGACTGTTTACCTATTTCGATTGGAAGGAATCGGCTGAGCTGGAAGAGCATGGCGAGGAATATCCTTATATCATCACGACCAACCGCGAGCTGGAGCACTATAACTGTGGCGCTATGACTCGCAGAACCGGCAATGGTGAAATATTGAAAGAGGACGTTTTACTCATCAACGCCAAGGATGCCAGTGACAATGGTATTCAGGAGGGCGATATGGTCTGTGTGACCTCAGCCCGTGGCAAGGTAGACATCAAAGCGCGCATCACTGATGAGGTGAAGCCTGGGGTGATGAGTACCACCTTCCACTTTCCCGAAATCATGGTAAACCTGATTACCTCAGATGTACACGATTCTGAAGCCAAGTGCCCGGAATACAAAGTGGTGGCCGTCAAAATACGTAAGTCAAAAGGCGTGAAGCGTATGCTCAAAGAAGCCGAAGGCGGTGCTGCTGCCTTGACTGCAGTGCATGATAAGGTGAAGGAATAAACCACCGGTCGGACCGCTCCAAGTGGGCCGACCTATGATTAACGAGTCATGCTGAGCACTAGTGAAGCCTGTCTACCGACAGGCAGGCAATCTCCTTGCAGTACTTCTGAACCCCATTATTACGTCATCCTGAACACCAGTGAAGGATTTTATTCCTGTTTTGTAAGATAAGATCCCTGTCTGCCGAGAGGTGGGCTTCGTTCCTCAGGATGACTTTTTAAATAGGATTGTCCAGGTTTCATTGTTCACTGAACCACAGGCTGAACCCCTGTATAAAAACTGCGAGATATCTCGCAGGGGGCTTTGTCCACATTGCAAGCCAACCTGCTGCAGGCAGCGCGAAGCCATGAAACAACTCCTAACAAACACCCTGCTCAGGCACCTCTCTCTTTAATCGCCTGCCGAATGACAGCTAGGTTTCCTTTCATTACTTCAATAGTAGGATGTCCATTCGGTAGGCTGGCTTTAACAATCTGTTCGGCCTTCTCTGCCAATATTACAGCTTCATCCAATTCATCCAGGTCTTGAAGAACCATCGCTAAATTAGTATAAAGTATGGCAGTGTTTGGATGGTCCGATCCAAAGTTTTTTTCATCGGAAATTTTGGCTACTTCAAGTAATTTTTTGGCTCCTTGATAATCCCCGAGATTTTTAAGCACCAAAGCCAAATTGGAATAGCGAATTGCAGTGTTTGGGTGGTCTTTTCCAAAGTTTTTTTCATCGGAAGTCATGGCTGCTTCGAGTAATTTTTTGGCTTCTTGATAATCTCCCAAATCTTCAAGAACCAAAGCCAAATTGGAATATGTCACCGCAGTGTTTGGGTGGTCTTTCCCGAAGTTTTTTTCATCGGAAGTCATGGCTGCTTCGAGTAATTTTTTGGCGCCATGATTATCACCTAGTTCTTTAAGCACTATGGCCAAATTGGAATATGTCACCGCAGTGTTTGGGTGGTCTTTCCCAAAGTTTTTTTCATCGGAAATTATGGTTGCCTCCAGTAATTTTTTGGCGCCTTGATAATCTCCCAGATTTTTTAGTACCATCGCCAAATTGGAATAGCTTGAGGTGGTTTTTGGATGGTCTTTTCCAAAGTTATTTTCATCGGAAATCATGGCAGCTTCGAGTAATTTTTTGGCTTCCTGATAATCCCCCAGACCTCGAAGTACCGTAGCCAAATTGGAATAACGAATCGCAGTGTTTGGGTGGTCTTTCCCGAAGTTTTTTTCATCGGAAGTCATGGCTGCTTCGAGTAATTTTTTGGCACCTTGATAATCGCCCAGATCTTTAAGCACTAAGGCCAAATTGGAATAACGAACCGCAGTGGTTGGGTGATCTTTCCCGAAGTTTTTTTTATCGGAAATCAAGGCAGCTTCGAGTAATTTTTTGGCTTCTTGATAGTCGCCCAGATCTTGAAGTATTAAGCCGGTATGACTTTGGAGTCGTGATTTATGCTCATTGTTTAACGGTTCTAGCAACTTTAAGCAAGCCAGCCCAAAAGGCACCCAAATAAACTTATCAACCGGGTTATCTTTTGCTTGATCTAGGCTGAGTAAATCGGCAATGGCCCCGGTTAATATTCCCAGGTCATCTCCGCTAATACTCAATTTTATTTTACTTGCTTCCAAAATGATCCGGTGCATTCTATAGCTCTCTTCAGCACCAGCCTTTAAAAGCCAGCCCTTGCTTACCAGGTTTTCCAGAGTTTCAGCAAATACTTCATCACGCCCTGAACTTTCAGGAGAGATCAATTCTCTTAAGAGTGTGTATTGAAGAAAATCAGGTGGTAATGCACAAAATTGCTTCAGAAGCCATTGCTCATCTTCGGAAAGCAGGGAAAAGTCAAACAATGTGCTTATGTAAGAAGTGATTCTTTCGATTTTGTTTTCACCACTGTATTGGGTTGTGACATTGGCTCTAAGGTCATGTTCTAGTGCCTTCTTTAAATTCTCAGGACTGGCTTTTTGTTTTTCCGCAGCCCTAGCAAGAATCTCAATGGTCAGTGTATGGAGTTCCACAGTATGTACTAGTTCTTGGATCACCTCGATGTCCTTAATTCTCGTGCAGTATTTTTGGAATAGTGCTACTGCGTCCTCTTCACTCAAGAAACCCAGTTCCAAAACCTCCAAGCCTTCAATTTTTCGTCTTGAGGTAACCAATAAATGCCAATTGGGTTGTTTAGGCAACAGAGACAGCTGTTTTGCCAGATTTGCAAAGGCATTATCAATGATGAGCAATTTGGGTGATTCTTGTAGGTTATTGAGCGTATTGATGATTTCGCTAAATAACTCAGGGGGTTGTTTGCCTTCTGAATCAATCTTCAAATTTTTGGTGAGGGTGGGGTCTTGACTAAAATCCAGAGCAATGTCATCTTGGCTTTGGGTGATCCAAACCATACGCTCATAGTCATGGTAGTACTTGAAAGCATAAGCCTCAGCCAATGATGTTTTACCAATTCCTCCCATACCATTAACTACAACTACCTGCTGCTGCTCAGTCAGTCTTTGTCGTAAGTTATCCAGAGCGTTTTTTCTGCCTATCAAACTATCTGGGTGTTTACGATAAATTGTGGTGAGTTCTTTGTCGGGGTCTTTTTGAGGTACATAATAGTTGTGTTGGTCACCTTCAAATTTATCACCACCAACTTTATCGCCTTCAAACTTATCTCTGCCTATATTATCACCACCATATTGATCTCTTGCTACCTTATCTCCTTGAATTTTGTCGCCCTGCACATCATCACCTATTCGAACATTTGTTGATTCTTTTTTCTGCTCTTTAGGCCTCCTGGTAATCCACATAGCGGCCGCAACCAGCAGGGCAAAAGAGATAAATGAGTATTCAGTGTAGTTTTTAGGTACTTCAATACCAAACTTATCCATGAGTGCATTGGTGAGGGTAGGGACTATGCCTGTCAATGCGAAATAGGCAATTAAGAGATAGTAAAATATTCTTCTTGTGGCAAAGCCTTCGGATGATCGGATTTTCTCTCGATGTTTTATCCATCGCAAAACGATTAATACCAGGGCTGAAATACAGAAGATAATTAGTAGGTAGTCTATGGTTTTCAGGTCTAAGCTCATTCAACTATTAAAATAGAGAGATTGACTTAGATTAAAAACTGTACTGGGTTTGTCGGTTTATTTAAAAAATGGGTGGGTTTGATAAGAAGTGCATTTGATCGGATTGTAATTTGACAGGAGAGAATTCTCTCCTATGCGAGATATCTCGCAGGGTTGGTTGTTTTGGCAGGCCTCTCCTTTAGCACGTCATCCTGAACACCAGTGAAGATTCTAATCCGAGTTGACTGTTTTGAGTTCGGTGAAAAGATCTTTCGCTGCTCTCAAGATGACTTGTTGAAAAAGTTTGAGATGCCCTCTGTGGTTCTTTGCGTCCTCTGCGGTTTAAACCCTACTTCATCTTCATGTCTTCAGCAATGGCTTTCCTCGTCAGAAGTGTTGTAAGGCGTGCCGCTGATGCGCAGGTAAGGCGTTTCTATAGTATTTATCTTGTTTTCGTGTCCGTCAATTGAGGCCTTCTGTGTGTTCTACCTGTTTTGTCTGAGAGCCTCATACACCACTATACTTACCGCATTGGCCAGGTTGAGACTTCTTACATAAGTACTATGAATGGGGATTTTATAGACCTGGTCCGGGTATTGCTGAACCAATGCTGGAGGGAGGCCTACTGACTCCTTCCCAAAAATCAGAAACATGTCTTTGTCATAGTCGGCAGACCAGTGCTCCTCTTCTCCATGACTAGAGAAAAATGCCATAGGCTTGTCAGCATGTTGCGAGAAAAACTCGTCAATGTTTTCGTAAGTATGCAGAGAGATGTGCTGCCAGTAGTCTAGTCCCGCACGTTTTACACGTTTGTCGCTTAACTCGAAACCGAAGGGTTTTACCAAATGTAGATGTGAGCCTGAAGCCAGACTAAGCCTGCCAATATTCCCCGTATTGGTAGGGATTTCCGGCTCAATCAATACAATATTAAGTGGCATTTTAACTAAAGGATTAGCTTATTTGTTCTCTACAGGTACACTAATCAGATTTCTCCTGTCAAGCTCATAGAACTCACGAAAAGAGATCATTCTCTGCTGAGTCTCATCCCACAGTTTATGAGACATAAGTTTCAGACTGTCTTTAAAACTGATCACAGTAGGCACCTGTTTCAGCCATGGATTTTCCTGAATACACTTTTTAAGGTTGTAATTAGGAATGGCTGGATTGAGGTGATGGATGTGGTGCAGTCCTATATGGCCAGTGAGCCAGTTGAACAGCTTAGGAATTTTGTAATAGGTGCTTCCTTTCAGAGCAGCAGTTATATAGTCCCAGTCCTTTTTCCATTGCTTGTAGCCATGCTCATGCTGATGCTGAACATAGAAAAACCACATGGCGACTATGGAGAAAAGAACAAGAATAGTGAGATGTACCAGTAAAAAAGATACCCAGCCCAGTGTGAAACCAAGAATGATGAAAACCGCCAGAATAAGAAGGTTGTTGAGTAACAGGCCTCTCTTCTCCTTTTTAAAGGCTGGTAGTTTAACCTTTACAGACCTTATCTGGACAAAAAGGTAATAAACAGGGGCAAACAGAAACATGACTACAGGAGCTCTGTAGATTCTATACATGAGTCTTTTTGCTTTGCTAAAATTCTTGAACTCCACGGTAGTGAAAGTGGGAACGTCACCTATGTCTCTTAACTCAAGTTGTCCGTTGGTTTTGTGGTGCACATTGTGTGATTTAGCCCAATACTTAAAAGGAATTGTAGAAAAGTAGCTGCAGGCATGTCCTATGATTTTCTGTGCTGTGCGGTTTTTTACAAAAGACTGATGTCCACAATCATGCTGAATGATAAAAATCCTCACCAGAAAAAAAGTATTGACAACACCCAGTGCTAAAGTTAGCCAGTAACTGATATCCAGTGACAGATACATCAAAATCCAAATCCCGATAAAGGGTACAAACGAATTAATGATCTGAATGGTAGCCTTGGATTTGTGTTCCTGAGCATACTTGGCCAGTGCCTGAATCTTTTCTTTCTCAAGGGTGATTTTTTCCGAGATATTTTGTCGCATCGTATATTGGTTGAGTTCCCACGATTTCTCCCGCAATTTAATCAAACCTATGGCAGTTGCCCGACTCTGATGAGTTAAAGGAGCATAAGCAGTATATTATTATTTAAGAGGTATTGCAAAGGGCTGAGTTGATGGCCTGAGGCTGTGTTTTCCAGGTCTTTTCATTTCCTGTTTTATGCTGAGACCTTCAGTCCTCAGTGACTTTTATTTCTGAATACCTATTTCCTCTTTATTTGTCCTTTGTACATCAGAGGTATTGTTGGGAGTGCCGCTAATGCGCTGACCCGGAGCAAAGGCATACTTCTTAAAGCCATTGGGGGTTTTGACAATGAAATCGATCCAGCCGGAGTCATACACCACCATAATGCGGTTGTGCTCAAACCGCCAGGTGCCATGCTCTCCAAAGACACCACTCTGGCCATCGGCATAGGTGGAGTGGGCAGTGTGATCTAGTTTGGTATTAAGGTAGAAAGGTTTTTGGTTTTCATCGAGTAGCTTCCAATAGCCGATAAATTCTTCCTCAGAAACGTTGCCCCAGATCTGCTTGCGGCCCGTTTTAAATACTGCACTACTTTTGCCACCCTTCTTGTTGATGGCACTGCCTGGGGCATAGGCTGTTTTGGTATAGCTGCCTTTGTCCAGGCGCACTATGTCCATCCAGCCATTATTGTATAGAATGTGAAGCTCGTTGCCACTGGCACGCCAAAAACCCTCTTCCGGTACAATGGCATTTTCACCCTTGGCATAAGTAGAAATCACCGAGTGGTCGGCAGCTACTTGTACCAGGAAAGTATCACCATCTTCATCGGTGAATTCCCAGATTCCTGTAAAATCAGTTTGAAAGGCGAACCCCTTTGCCGGAACCAAAAAGCAAAGGATCAAAAGCCAGAATGTGAGGCGACTTTTCATACAATACTTGGGTAGGTGTAACCTAATTTACTGAAAATCAGTGGTTAAGTCAATGGTTGAGCTACATTGTACACTGATTGTCTACTGCAAATTTTGAACACAACCTGCCTTTTTGGTCAGTATGACTTTACAGCCAGTAAATGGTGGTTTGGCTGGTATTTGAATTGACTTTATATACCTTTGCGCACCCTGAAGAGCAGGGTAATTGATTAAAAGACAAAAAGATATGTCAGCAGCTAAGCAAGGAGACAAAGTAAAAGTACACTATACAGGTAGGTTGAAAGACGGAACCCAGTTTGATTCATCAGCAGGAAGAGAGCCATTGGGCTTTGAAGTAGGCGCTGGACAGATGATCAAGGGCTTTGATGCAGCCGTAAATGGCATGAAAGTAGGCGAGAAAGTGACGGTGGAGATTCCATCTGCAGAGGCTTATGGCCCTACTAATCCTGAAATGATTATCAATGTGCCACTTACTGACTTGCCACCAGACCTCAACCCACAAGTAGGTCAGCAATTGGGCATGACTACTCCACAGGGTCAGCAGATCCCTGTTAAGGTCAAAGAAGTACATGAAGACAAGGTAGTGATCGATGCGAACCACGATTTGGCTGGACAAGACCTGGTTTTCGATATCGAGTTGGTCGAAATCGGCTAAGCGAAAAGAAAATTTCAATAGAAGGGGCTGGTGCCCCTTTTTTTATACCCTGAAGGGAGATTCTGGTCAGTCCAGTGCTTTTACAAAAGGCTCATCTTTGTGTTTTTCGAGAAATAAACCTGCTTTTTTGTTGAGCTCATTCATCCGGAAAATGGCCCTATTCAGATGCCTTACTATATATTTTGCCTGTTTATATTCAGGCATATCAGGGTCTGACTTGAATCTAAACTCAGCATCTAATTGAAAGATATTATTAAGCCGATCATATTCAGAATAGATTTCTGCAAGCTCCAACAATAACGATCGGTCGATTTCGGAGGCAATGCCAGTGGATTGGGCCGTAGACCAGGCCAATGATTTAATCTCTGGGCGACCCAGACCAAATTGAAAATTAGAGGATTTTCCTTCTTCGTGCCTTTGAATGTTGCTATTTAAACTGTCTAACATCTCTTGGTTGTAAACAGCAACCCTATCTAAAACGGTAAAAGTTGAAACCTCAGAGATTATGTCTTCCAACGCACGATCAATCTGTTTTTGTTTTTTAACCCCTTCTTGCCAGGAATCGAGCCCAAGGGCCAGTAATACCGCAAAAACAATGGAGAAAACTTCAAGGCCTATCAGGCCAAAGCGCGCAGACTTTTTCTTCGGGTTCATAATTTAATTGAGGATTGAATTAAAAATGAGTTCACTAAAAAAGTAGTTGAAGGCTGTTTTCTCGTTGCGAGAATGTGTAACTTTTACTTAGCTAGTTCAAATTATTTACGAACAGTTGTAACGTCAGGCTTGCTTTTTTTATCACTAAAGTGAGCGACCTTCTCCTAACCGGAGGAACCAACAACTACAAACTACGATTTTGCGCCACGCGAATGAAGATAAACTGGTAAGAGACTGCCTGAATGGCAGCCGGAAGGCCCACTCCCGTTTATACCGGCTCTACAAAGACCGGATGTTCGGAGTATGCCTGCGCTATGCCAGTTGCGAATCGGAGGCCAATGACATGCTTCAGGAAGGGTTCATTCGCGTTTATCAGGGTCTACACCAGTTCAGAAACGACAGTCCGCTCTACTATTGGGTAAAACGGGTGGTCATCAACGCTGCATTAGGTTACCTCAGAAAGCAAAAGGCCAGAACTGCCCATGAAGAGCCCTTGACTGAACTCACTACGGAGATTAAAATGGAGCCGGCAGAAAACGAAAATGTTGACGAACTGCTTTGGGTGATACAGAAATTGCCCGTTGAATTGCGTTCGGTTTTCAACCTCTATACTATCGAAGGATATGCTCACAAAGAAATTGCCGAAATGCTGGGCATCACAGAAGCCAATTCAAAGGTAAGGCTGATGCGGGCCCGCCAGGCATTGCAGCAAAAGTTGAAGAAAAGTATGACAGCCTGATGCAAGGGGAAGAGCACTATATCGACCAAATGTTCAAAGACCATTTCGAAGACTTTGAGAAAAGCCCTTCAGATGTGGTATGGAAAGGAGTGGTGAAGGAAGGAACCATGGCCAATGGCAAGCGCTTTGGCTTAGCGGGGGGCTGGAAGTCAGGCGCTACTCTGGTATTCTCAATTATGATGTGCCTGATGCTGCTCTCAGGTTCTAACGCTACATCGGTAATGGCTGATGAGGAGTATTCCGAGCCATTGAGTGACAAGCAATCAGTCACCTTCTCATTAAAAAGTGGCAATGAAGTTGCTCACCTCCAGCCGGCCACTACCAAAATAAGGCCCCAGGAAGTAGCTCAGGTAGAGTTGATCACTGCCGCGGAACAGGTTAATGATTATTCTAATCCTTCAGTCAAACCACAGACCACAGAAAGCGTTTCTGCATCTGAAATATCGAATGAGTCAATTACTATTGAGGAAATGATTTCACCTGTCAGCCAGGTAGAAGATATTCTTGATGTATCGTTGATGCCTAATAGGGAGTTGGCCTTACAAGGCTCCGATTGGTTATTGACAGCTGAAGCCAAACGTCAACTCAAGCACGACCTTTTTGCCACTACTTATTACAAGAAACCAAAAGGAGGACACTGGTTTGTGACCGGAGGCTTGGTACTAGATGGCAGTTTTGGAAACGGAAGTGGTTATGCGGACGGACTCGTCTTTGGTGCAGGTAAATACATCAACAAGAACGCATTCATACAGATTTCTCTGCGAGGCGTCTGGGACTATGGTTTCAACATGAGGGCCACTTACACTCGACTGTTACTACCCGGTAAAATCAGGCCTTTTGTTCAGGCAGGCCTTGCCTGGGACGACCGGTTGGATTTGCATGTGGGTGCCGGCATCATGTACGAACCTTCTCCCTTGAAAACATGGCGCATCTTTGCTTCAGTAAACTATGAAAATGGCCGTGAGTTTTTCGACAGAAACCCACAAGTTAGTGCCGTACTCGAATTGGGCGTTCAAATGCGACTAAGTGGTACCGAGCCGCTGATAAGTGATAATAACTGGATGAACTCTGTGCCTCATTATAAGGTGCCCAGAGGCTGGTACCTTGAAGGCTCTTCGAACTTTGCCTTCTTCGATAAAACCAAGGTAACGCGCATTTCATTCTATGCCGGAAAAAATCTCAACAAGAGGTTGTTCGTAAGGGGAGGGTTAAGGTTAGGCAGAGACAGGGTTACCCTTCCCGTACAACTTCAATATAATGCCGTGGTCAGGCAAAAACTCAGGTTTGGCGTCTATGGAGGACCATCTTTAGATGTGGGTCAATTCAGACTAGGGACAGAGCTAGGGCTGATTGCCTACTATGAAGTAAAGCCAGGTTGGAGCCTCTTTGTCGCTCCGGTTATCCTGGATAATTCTCAATATAGAGATCGAATCTTCGAAACCGGAGTACGCTATTACCTGAGCAAAAAGAAATAAACTGAGTTAAAAGAACCATCCCTTTCCTCGTCAGCCTTCGGTGCACGAAGCTGACTCATTATTCTCTTACCCGGGTGTTGATGTAGCATCCGGGTACTTTTTTAAATCCTTGTTGTGCGTGTCCTACTCGTTTTTTGGAAGGGTGAGATGCTTTGGTCTTAAGCATTTTAGGTGAAACAGCTAGAGGTCCAGTTCAGCTTTGATAGCTGCTCTCAGGTCTTCAATCACCTCCAGGTTTTGTTTATAGGCCTGGATTGAAAATAGCCTCCATTCAAAAATCTCGCTGAAAATCAGCATCATTTCCGAATCAGGGGCCCTTTGGTAAGGTTTTATGATTTTCACATCATTGTTTTCTACCTTGATGTACTCTTTAAAGTGGCTGGCTATTTTGGCAAAGTAGTTTTGATGAAACTGGGAAGGGTAGTACTCCTCTTCCAGCTTTTGAGTGATTTCATAATTGAAGTCATACAGCTCTACAATTCTTTCACGCAACTGATCATTAGAAACTATTTGAAGGCCTCGCGACTTGAGTGTTTCGTAAGTGGAAGTATTCGCCACCGATATATAATCCCGATAGAGCTTACGGAAATAGAGACTAAGCGAATCAAAATCAACCGGCTGCTGCTCGCAGTAGCGTTGGTACAGTCTTATGGCAACCAGGCCTTGCTCATGTCCCATGATGTTTAGCTCAATGTCACTAACATCCGACTCCAGCTCCTCGTAAATCCCGTTCAGGATTTTCCTTTCGAATACACGTTCTTTTCGTTGCTCATTCCAGTGGTTGGCCAAAAAGGCAATGGTTACCCCAAGGAAGATGGAGAAGATTTCAAGAATGAATCGCGAGGCTGGAGCTTTGGATTTAGACATATCAGGCTTTATATATTAAAACTAGCAATTTTCATCAAAGTGCGATGGTCTCAAATCTGTTCAGATACTCCAGCGGGTGCTTTATGAAATACCTTCAACTTACATGAGCAAAAATACCAGTAGCTTTACACAGCTTTTTCAATTTCTACAGTATAGAGGCAGGTAAGCCAGCGGACTTTTTTTGGCACAGGTTTTGACAAAGGCTTTGCATATTTTTAAAACTCATGAAAACAACATTAATCATTATCGGTCTTTTATTATCGTCTATGGCTTTTGCCTTTCAAGATGATGCTTTAATCAGATTTCAAGTTGAATACAGTGACGACTATCGTTTGTCTGTAAGAGACATTAACACCAGCCTGGAAGACATGGCTGCTGAAGGAGAGGGCCGTGATCGGGTGGTCGAGACCTTCATTGCAGAAATGCACCGCATTATGGACACCGAATATGCGTCAAAATTGGGTCTGGATAGCAAAATGCTTGCAGGCTATCCTGAACAGTTAATTTTTGATCCATATGGCTTTCCACAAGCCAGGGCCAAACGTGCCGCCAAATTTATGGATGCTAACCGCTATTATGCCTTCGAAATTCGAATGGAAGCTGCCAATGGTCTGGTCACCAGCGATAGTAATGGCAGTGGCCTCAGCATCAAAGAATTGGCCATAAAAGGCGACCGAAAGAAGTTCAAACCCCGCATTGAGATTCGTTTTATCACTTACGACAAGGCAGGAAAGCGCATCAAAGGTTATAATGCTTCGGCCAAGGCCAAAAAGAAAATTGTAATCAAGGAGAGTGCAGTTTTTAGAATCATTCCTGTGGGTAATAGCAAAAAGCTGGAAGACAGCCAGGAAGTGATTCTCAGTGCATTCAGAAAGGCCATGGACAAGCTGGTGTCAAAAGTCTCTTAATCTTGGCCTAGATTATCGCAACATTCTTCAGAAACAGCCTGTTTCCTTCGTATTATTGCACCCAAATTGAGCGTGATGGCGGTAGTACCCTACAAAGAGAAGCAGACGAGCAAGAAAGAACAGGTAGCTGAGATGTTCAACAACATCTCGCATCGCTACGATTTTCTCAATCATTTTCTCAGCCTGGGCATTGATATTTTATGGCGTAAAAAGGCCATTAAAATGCTCAAGGCCGACCAACCCAAGCAAATCCTGGACATTGCCACAGGTACTGGTGACTTTGCCATTGAGGCCCTGGCACTTAACCCGGACAGGGTAGTGGGTGTAGACATATCTGCCGGTATGCTGGAGCATGGCAAGCAGAAAATGAAAAAGAAGGGGCTCGATCACATTATCGATATGCAGATGGGTGATTCTGAGAAGCTGCTCTTTGATGATAATACTTTTGATGCTGTCATCGTTTCATTTGGAGTAAGGAACTTCGAAAACCTGGAGAAAGGCTTAAGAGACATGCACAGAGTGCTGAAGCCGGGAGGAAAGACTGTGGTGGTAGAGTTTTCAAGCCCCCGCAAGTTCCCCATGAAGCAACTGTACGGTTTCTATTTTAAGTTCATTCTGCCAATTATTGGTAAATTGATCTCCAAGGACCAGTCGGCTTATACCTACCTGCCGGAATCGGTAGAGGCATTTCCTGATGGAGAAAAATTCCTGGCAGTCCTGCACAAAGTGGGCTTTAAAAATACGATATGCAGACCCCTGACTTTTGGCATAAGCTCCATATACATCGGGCAAAAATAATTGCGCTGTTCTTGCTGTGCTTTGCCCAGGTAGCGATGTCACAAAAGGCTCCGGTTACCAAGTACCGGGTAGATCAGGACAACAAGCCGCTCAAATACGGTTTCTTCCTGGGTTTTCATCAAAACTCTTATGGAGTAAAACACTCTGAGGTTTTCGAAACCGTAGCCCTGGACGACCTGTTGGCCATTAATCCACAACAGAATGCCGGCTTCAACCTGGGTTTTATGCTCGACTTCCGCATCAACGATCAGTTTTCCTGGCGGGTGATTCCGGTAAAAATCGCGCTCTATCAAAATGCGGTGGACTACCATTTTGCCAATGGTACTGTAGACACCCAACTGATAGAAACCACCCGTATAGAACCAGGGATCTTCATGAAGTACCGGTCAATCAGGCGTGCCAATTCGCGCATGTACATTATTGGAGGCATCAGTGCCTCAATGCGTTCGGGCAAGCCCAAAGAAACTGACACTGGTGGACTGCTTATCAAAAAACTAGACGTTCGGGCCGAAATAGGGATTGGCCTGGAGAAGTACTTTAAGTTTTTCAAATGGTCTCCTGAAATTCGTTACGCCCGAGGCATTATCAATGTGGCAGAGCAACAAACCCCAGAGTCCGTTTATACACTGGGTATCGATCGTCTCATCACCCATACCTTCACCCTCTATCTGCATTTTTCTGATTAAAGCCTATTGGCACAATTGCCCCTGTTTGGCATCGGAAATTCTTCTAAATTGTCGGTCCTAACGGAGTACTATGAGCAAAATAGCATTGATCACCGGGGCTACTTCCGGTATTGGCTGGGCCACAGCCGAATTTCTTGCCAATGAAGGTTACGACCTTGTCATTTGTGGTAGAAGGGAAGAAAGACTTCAGGAATTGAGCGATAAGCTCTCGGTGAAAACGCATTGCCTGGTATTTGATGTCAGAGAAAAAGATGCCGTGCTGGCAGCCATTGATGGACTTCCGGCAGCATGGAAGGCCATAGATGTGCTGGTAAACAATGCAGGCAATGCCCATGGTATGTCGAAAATACAGGATGGCGATATTGCCGACTGGGATGCCATGATCGACATTAATGTAAAAGGACTGCTATACGTTACTAAAGCCATTATACCGGGCATGGTAGAACGGGGCAGCGGTCATGTGGTGAATATCGGTTCTGTTGCTGGCAAAGAGGTGTACCCCAATGGCAATGTTTATTGTGCCTCTAAGCATGCGGTGGATGCCGTGAATAACGGCATGCGACTGGACCTGAATGGAACGGGAGTGAAGGTGTCTCAAGTGTGTCCGGGTCTGGTGGAAACGGAATTCTCAATGGTGAGATTCAAGGGCGATGAAGATCGTTCAAAAAGCGTTTATGAAGGCTTTGATGCCTTAAAGGCTGAAGACATAGCAGATGTAGTTCGCTTTATCGTGACCCGGCCTGCCCATGTCAATATCAGTGATACTATTATCCTGGCTGCTGCGCAAGCGGGCTCCACACTTGTAGACCGAACAGGTAAATACCTAGAAAAAAACTAAAATGGAAGAAAGACAAGAAGGTGAAGAAAGAGATGAGCAAGAAGGCTTGCCCATTCCTCTGGTATTTATGAATTCGGATACCAAAGGGCCCATGACCCACTGCATTCAATGCGATTATGATGTGATGAGGAGCGACCGCTTTTATATGATTGAAAAAGTCTTCAAACGCTATCCTGCTATGGACAGGGTGGAGGTGCTTTTTGAATATGCCATTTGTAGCCACTGCTATGAAAAAATGAAAGATGGCCTATCGGCTGAAAGCATGACCAACCTTTCAAAGTACATGTTTGAAAATACCGATTTTCAGGCCATGTCGACTCGCATTGAAGAACACCCGGACGATCCGGAAAAGTGGCTGTCACATTGCATGATCAAGGGCACGCCCAAAGAAGAAATGAGCGAATTCCAGATGGGTGCCTGCTTCAAAGGCGACCGTTTGGTGACGAATTTTATGCCTCCCTTCATGATTGGCAACCTGGCCATGGAAGAAATGAACGGCCTGCTTTCCAAAGAGACCAAAGATGAGATGGATGGCTTCATGGATGACAACTTTGGTGTACCACCTGAATTGAGAAAAGACCTTGTTTTAATATGATGAGACACTTTATTGCTTGCTTGCTGCTGATTTCGGTCCTCCTGGGATGTGAATCACCAGAAGAAAAATCAACCATTGAAAACGGGGTGTCCTGGGAATTGGCCCAATACCGAAAGAAGGTCATCTCCAGTATCAACTATCAGCTGGAATTTCGAATTCCTGAAGCTTCAGACCAGCAGATTCAGGCACTGCAAACGCTGACCTTTACGCTGACGGACAAATCAGAAGACATTCTGCTCGATTTCAGAGAATCGGCCGATAAATTGCAGTTCCTGACGATCAACGGGCAATCCCAGGAGATTCGGTTTGAGAATGAACACCTATTCCTACCAGCCAATACACTGCGTAGGGGGGTGAACACCGTGGAGATTACATTTTTCGCAGGCGAAACATCCCTCAATCGAAAGGAAGAATTTCTCTACACGCTCTTTGTGCCCGACCGTGCCAGAACGGCCTTTCCCTGCTTCGATCAGCCTAACCTGAAGGCTACCTATGAATTGACCCTTGACCTGCCTGATAGCTGGACCGCTACGGCCAATGCTCCGGTGGCTCAGGCTGTTAACCGCGATGGTAGAAAGAACATTCGTTTCCAAAAGTCAGACCTCATCAGCACCTACCTTTTCTCTTTTGTAGCCGGTAAATTCCAGGTTGTCAATGAGACCGTAGGAGGCAGGCAAATGACCATGCTGCACCGCGAAACTGATGAGGAAAAAGTAAAGCGTAACAAAGACCTGATCTTTTATCTACATGCTGCTTCGCTGCAATGGCTCGAAGATTATACAGGCATTAAGTACCCTTTTAAGAAATTTGATTTTGCGCTCATCCCCAGCTTTCAGTATGGGGGCATGGAACATGTAGGCGCTATTCAGTACAGGGCCAACAGCCTTTTTCTGGACGAAAACCCATCGCAAACCCGACTGCTGGGAAGGGCCAGTTTAATTGCCCACGAGACCGCACACATGTGGTTTGGCGATCTGGTAACGATGGACTGGTTCAACGATGTGTGGACCAAAGAGGTATTTGCCAATTTTATGGCTGCCAAAATGGTGAATCCCAGCTTTCCCGATATTAACCATGACCTGAACTTTCTGGTGCGGCATTACCCTTCTGCTTTTTCAGTAGATCGTACAGAAGGTGCCAACCCCATCAGGCAGGAGCTTTCTAACCTGAATGAGGCTGGACAGATGTATGGGGCCATTATTTACAACAAAGCGCCCATAATGATGCGCCAATTGGAAATGCTACTGGGCGAAGAGGCCTTTCAGGATGGTATGCGCGAGTACCTGAAGACTTTTGCCAACAGAAATGCCACCTGGCCTGACCTGATCGCTATTCTGGATCAACGCACCGAACAGGACCTGAAGGTCTGGAGTGAGGTATGGGTGAATACCCCGGGCAGACCTGTGTTTGACCTGGCCTACAGCCGCGATGAAGCCAACAAGCATGCAGTGAAATTATTTCAAAGTGACCCAACCGGGCAGAACAGGGTTTGGCCTCAAAGCTTTGCCGTGGCCCGCTTTGACCAAAAGGGAGGTGAGCGCTTAAAAATGCTGGGTCAGGAGGCGAATGTAACAGCCTACTTTTCGAGAGAGAATGGTAGCAACGATTATCAGAGCCTGCTCAATGCCGATGGCCGGGGATATGGCCTCTTTCAGATAGCGCAGGTAGAGACTTTGAACCAATGGGCCACCATGGGCGAGCTACAGAAAGGAGTGGCATTGATCGATTTTTATGAGCAGCTGCTTGAAGGCCGAATTGATGCTGGTGAATATGTGCAATTGATTAAATGGCTGGTGGTGCGTGAAGATAATCAGCTATTGCTCAACCTCATTCTGGGGCAACTCAACCGCGTGTATTGGTCATTTCTTACGGCCGACCAACGCAATGCCATGGCCCCTGACCTGGAGCGCACGCTGTATCATTGCATGAACGACATTGCTGAAACTGCCAGTCAGAAAAAGATCTTTTTCAATGCCTTCAGAGGTATTACCATTACTGGTGTGAATCTGGACAGGCTTTATAATATCTGGACTGATGTGGCGCATGCAAGGGTAAAAGGGCTAGTGCTGTCTGAAAATGACCGGACCAGTTTAGCTGCCCAGTTGGCCATTAAACTTCCGGAAAGGTCAGAAGAAGTATTGGACAAACAGCTACAAGCGATAGAAAATCCTGATCGGAAGAAGCGATTTGAGTTCTTAATGCCAGCATTGTCTAATGATGCACAAGTGAGAGATAGCTTCTTTGAATCGTTAAAAGACGAGCAAAACCGGGAGACTGAATCCTGGGTATTGGCAGGTCTGGGCTATTTACATCACCCATTAAGAACGCAACAGTCTGAAAAGTATATTCTGCCCAGTTTGGAGTTGCTACAGGAAATTCAGCAAACCGGAGACATTTTCTTCCCAAAGCGCTGGATAGACCAGACCCTTTCTAATCATACCACTGGCTCAGCGGCCAAGGCAGTGCGAGATTTCCTGGAAGCCAACCCTGATTATAACAAGCAGCTGAAGATGAAGATACTGCAGTCGGCCGATATGCTTTTCAGGGCAGAGAGAAGCTTGAATCCTAGTTTATAAGGAAGGTGTCCTTCCGAAGGACACCTTCCTTGCCAAAAAACGAGTTATAGCTGTCCCTTCAAAGGACACCTTCCTTTTAATTCATTTATAAGAATCCATAGGGCAAAAAAATAACCCTCTCGGGCTTTTTTCTTGTCCTGTTTTTCTAGCGACTTAGGATTGTCTTCTGTCTTCTATTGACCCTTTTTATCGACTCGGGGATGTCACTTGCATATATAAACGCAAGCAGGAGGTTTTAGTTCCAATATACCAGGGAAGGTGTCCTTTTGAAGGACACCTTCCCTGGAAACAAAGAAGGCATCCCATGTGGGATGCCTTCTTTTGTAATTGATTTTCTTATGGCTTAACCTACTCTTTCAATCAGGTCAGCAGCACGGTTTGAGTAACCGGCTTCGTTGTCGTACCAGCCCACTACTTTTACCAGGGTACCCTGAGCAGAAGTCAGCAGAGAATCGAAGATGTTTGAGTGAGGGTTACCCACAATGTCAATCGAAACGATTGGATCTTCAGTGTATTCCAGCACGCCTTTCATTGGGCCGTCAGCCGCTGCTTTCATAGCAGCATTCACTTCTTCCTTAGTCACCTCTTTTTTCAATACTACTGTAAGGTCAGTCAATGAACCATCAGGAATAGGAACCCTCATGGCGATACCGTCCAATTTACCAGCAAGGTGAGGCAGTACCAAACCAACTGCTTTGGCAGCGCCAGTAGAAGTAGGTATGATAGAGTAAGCACCAGCTCTTGCTCTTCTCAAATCTTTGTGAGGTGCATCTTGCAATCTCTGGTCAGAAGTATAAGCGTGAACAGTGGTGATATATCCTTTTTCGATACCAAAAGCATCATCCAATACTTTCGCCATAGGAGCGAGGCAGTTGGTAGTACAAGAGGCGTTAGACATGATGGTCTCTTCGCCTGTCATGGTGTCGTCATTCACACCTAAAACTACTGTAGGGATGCCACCTTTAGCGGGTGCAGAGATTACTACTTTCTTCGCGCCAGCTTCAAGGTGCTGTCCGGCACCGGCCTGATCTAGGAAGAAACCTGTAGATTCCAATACCACATCAACATTCAGATCGCCCCAAGGAAGGTTTTTAGGCTCTCTTTCGGCATATATCTTAATCTCGGTGCCATTTACAATGATACCATCAGCAGTAGCTGAAACAGTACCATCAAATTTACCATGTACAGAATCGTACTTCAACAGGTGAGCAAGGGTAGTAGTATCAGTGAGATCATTGATAGCTACAACTTCAATGTTTTCTTTTTGCAACAAGGCTTTGAAAGTCAATCTTCCGATCCTTCCGAAACCATTAATTGCGACTCTAGTATTCGCCATAACTGTGCGGTTTTGTTAGTTCAAATTAGCGGGCGTAAAGCTAAGAAAGCCCGGCACTATATCCAATACAATGGTATGAACTATGTATTAGTTCATGTGCAAACGTTTGAAGTTGATTTTGGTGGTGAATTATTCTTGGTTGACTACTTGTTTTTGTGAATGCTAGGTCCACGAAATCCCCCGAAGCGTCCGTCACCTTTGTGCCAGGAGGCATAATGTCCATTGGGTAATGTATAGCTGATGTAACCTGTTTTATAATGACCAGAAGGAGGACCTTCACTTCGCTTACCTTCTCTAAGCATCTTTTTAATCTTAGCTGCCGCCAGACGATTTTTTGATCCTTCTGATGTATATACTTTCCTAAGGTCGTCCATTTTTTTAAACCCAAAATAATCGGCATGTTTCGACATTTTTTGAGAAGCCATTGTCACTTCTTTATTTTTTTTTCCGTTTCGTACGTGTCTTGAATTAGCAGCTTTGAAAAGTTGCTTTTTCTCTTTGGTTAGGTCCTTCTTTTTGGATTGTTTTTTGATCTTCCGTTGAGGTTTCTTTTTTGCTTTGATATTCTTCCTGTAAGCTTTTCTGTTCGACTTTTTCTTGGAAGTAGCGGTTTTCTTTCTTTTTGATTTAGCCTTTTTAGACGCTTTTTGACCCCTGGTTTTTGTCTTGATACGTGTCTTGCTCTGAGGTTTTTTCTGGCTCTTTTTTCTGGTTCTTTTTTTAATTGTTGTTTTCTTCGGAGGTTTTTTTCCTTTGCCTGCTGGTTCTATATCTAGTGTGGGGTAGGCTGAATACGATTTTTCTCCTGAGATAGGACGGTCCATTAAAGATATGGACAATAAACTGGCAATTATTATGGTGAAAAGTACCTTCTGGCAAAGCATACGGAGCAACTTCATTATTCTGAAATTCTTGAGTAGGCGACCATACCAGCATATACTTTTTCAAGAGCTCTGGGATTGTTTTCATACATGATAGCCAATCTCCTGGCATCTTGTATGCCGTATTCAATGATGGCTACCTCATCTTTACTGGGCCCTTTGGAGGAGCTAAAAATTCTAATGCTTTGTAAAATTTGCTTAATCTGATTGGTCAGCACATTGTCGGCCTGGAGCCCCTCCTTAGCTGAAATATTAGCATCCAGCTTTAAGAAGATTTCCGGATCGTCAATGATGAAGAGAATGTCGTTAGACCATAATGTGTTGTGAATGGCACCGACATAGAGACTTTTTAAAACGGGGCTGTAGCTCAGTCTCTGCAATTGCTGATTGTATAGGGCCTCAATCATCTGAGGTCTGTTGAATTTTTGTGGGTCGAATATGCTTTTTGCAGTTAGTTTTATGATGCTAAAAAGTACGGGGTCCGCAAAGCCTTTTTGCTGACCTTCTTTAAATAAATTCAAAGCAATTTCGGCATTACCTTGATCTAATTGGTTATAACCCAGGTATACCATAGCGGCAACGGAACCGTTTTGGGCGGCACTACGCAACCATACACTGGCGGAATCATGGTCAGATAGGTAAGCGGTTCGGCCTACCTCGAACATATACCTGGCTGTTCCGGAGTTTAATTTGGCATATCTGAGACCTTCAGTGAGAATTCGGTGAATATGACGACCACTGGTCTCTTCCAATTCCTCATCATCAACTCCTAGGTATGCATCTGGCAAATCTTCATCGAATGGATGGCCTGCATAGAGGTCAAGGAAAGTGGAAATGTCGAGCTCTTCATCAGGTACGAAATCGGCTTCTACATCGGTATTTAAACCTACATTAGCTTGCTCTCCGCTATCGTAATTCTGACAGTTCAGGAGCAGCAGAATTACACTTATTATATTAAAAAACATTAGTCTGGGCCTCATACTTTTGAAATCAGGTGCAGACTGAATTTACTTAACAGCATCACTGATTTATAAGTCTGTGACCTTTAGTTCGCGAAAGGATAATGAGAGCGCATGAATGTATGGTTAACGAACGTGAAAACTTTTTAAAGTGTATACGTTATTCCACCTTGGTAGAGAAGTTTTGAACTAGAGTATAATTGGGGTAGGGTACTGTGATAGCTTGTTTGCACACCTCTTAATTCCTTCCAGAACATTCGGGTCAATAGTGTTGGCTTCGGATAAAATCGAATGATAAATATCTTCAACACTTTTTTCGTCTTTCAGGTTAGTGAACAATGCAGCAAGTTTATGGAGGTCAGGCCCTTGTTTGAGGCTTTCAACAGAAAGGTCAGCCTGACCTCTGATCGGAATGATTTGATTGTGTGGCTGGAAGACTTTCATCGCAAAACCAATACCGGCAACGCTATTCTTGTGCTCCTCTGTCAGACCACTGTAATGAAATGTAAATTGCTGAGCATTCTTGGCAGCTCTACCTTTAATTCTAGCCAAATATCCCCACTCAGAATTTTTCTCCAGAAGGATAAAGTCAGAATCTGTTTTGCCTATTATCTCCCATTCTGACTCTATTAATCCACCTTCCTGAACGGAAAGATAGTAGTGCTTAATACCAGATTCATTGATCTGCCAGCCACTAATGCCATATTCCCTGGGGTTATCTGGTGACTGCTCGTCTGTGAAAATTACATTATAATTTCCTGCGAAAGTTTTTGCGAATAAAGTAGTAACAACACGCCTTGCTTCCAAGTTCATCCAGATGGATTCATGAAGATCTTTTGTGGCTTGTTTGTTAAATGCAATCGGTTTAGGTAGTAGGTCATCAATTTTCAAGGTATCTGAGCCTGATACTGTGATGATTTGACTATTAAGTTGATCATCGTTTACTTTACGATTTTTCTTTACCCATTGCCAAAGCCCTTCCAGGTTATCATACACCAGTTTTTCTTGATTGCTGTTTATGAAAAGGGGTAGTTGATCTTCAATTTGTAAGCTGTCTTCCGTATCTACTCTTAAATAGTTGGCCAATATGCGTGGGAAAACCAAGTTGCTGGAAATGTAATTGGACTTGTGTATGGTAATGCCAGAAAACCCCATCATATTCTGAGAGTTTTCTGGGACCACAATAGAAATATCTTTGAAGGTTGCATCTGAAAAATCACAGCCTTCTACCTCAAAAGTGTCAAGTGTTACATGGTGAAATTTACAACCACTAAAGTTTACCATTCTGCCATTGAAGCCTTTGAAGTAGACGTGCGAGAAGTCAATGCCAGACAGGTCCAAATTAATTAAATCATGTCCGTATTGTGCTTCTTTCCGCAAGTCAAGTCCTACAAAAAGATCCTGCCCCCAGAGCTCCAGCAAATCCTCTTCACCGTAGCGCGCCATTTTGATAAGGCTCAAAACTACGGTTGGTCTCAACCTGGCAGTAAAGAAGTCTTTTTTGCCCTCATTATTGAACAATAAATTGCCAGCAAGAAGCAGTACCCATAAATTATTCTGCTCCATAGAATTCTGAAGACCGTCCCGAAAGTGTTTAAATGAGGTAATGGTCTGGTCTATATCTCCAGATAGGCTATAAGCGGCCAAACGCTCCTGGTTGAATCTTTTCTCACACAGAAATATGATATCGTTAAGGTCTTTTTGATCGATAGGCCATTTTTTCAAGATATCATCGGCTGGTTCTTTCCTGATTAATTTAAAGTGCTTTAAGTTTTCCTTGTCAGTCCAGTTTTTTGCCAGATGAGCACTGTAACAGCTATCCTTGTCATCTACTGTCATACTCGTAAGCAAAGGAGAAAGGAGAATCCTTGCGTTTCTCACTTCAGGATCATTAAAATCCCCCACTGATTTTCTTAAAACTTGAAGTATATCTCTCAAGAAACTTATGGCAACAGCTGTGGGCTTTCCGATTACTAAATATTTATCAAGTTTGTGTACCGGCTTGTCTTCAATAGCAAACAACAGTAGCACTTTGATATAATATTCAGCGATCAGTATTTCGGCAAAGGATTGGTGTTTGAAATAGAAGTTATTCTGTTCAGCTTCCTCTGCGTCATCACCAAAGTAGGCATGAGACATGTACTCAACCAAGCGTGTTTTTGGGCTTACTAATTCATGATTGTCTGCGCTTTGATAAAGCCAACTAAATAAGTTCTCCTTGTTCAATTCAATAGGCTCACTCGGCTTTTTCTTGCTTTTGACACCAGACCTGTTCATGATCCACAAAACTGCCATGCCATGGAGTATGGCCCTGAAAATTGATTGTTGATAAAAATGGTGTGTGATGATTTTATCAGAACCGTTCTTTTTGACTCTAGCAGAATCATCACCGATATATTTGGCCTCAATAGTCAGGTAGTTTAGAAAAGAAAGGTAAATTCCCAACCTGGAGAGTTGATTGATGTCAGATTGTTTGTCTAATACCTTCAGTAATATATAGCTCAGAAGTGGTCTACGAAGTTCTGAAAGTTTCATAACTCCTTTATCGAGTAGTTTTTTGAAGATGTTGGCAGCACCTTTAACTCTCGATTGTTGGAAATAATGATTGACCTGTTGTTCAGTAAACCCAAAAGCGTGAATAAAAACCGGAGTGTCACCATAGTGTTCTTCATTGTTTTGATAATGGTTGAGTTCAACATCTTCAAGCGCAATGTCGAGAGATTTGATGGGGCGAGTTGCTACGACAAAACGAAACCTGGTATCATTATGAGCCTTTTTTTCCCGAACGGGTAAAATCTCGTCAACCAACTCCCTTGTGGTGAGTTGTGTGCCAACTTCATCAAAAGCATCGAGGAAGAAAATTATGGTTTTAAAATGTTGAAGTTTACTTACACTCAATTGATACTTACTCATTAGGTAAGCTTCTATAACGCCTGATCCTCGTGAAAAATGACTGCTGGCATCCCTAAGATTGATGTAAATGGGGAAGGCCAGGTTTGTGTCTTTGCCTGATGTTAGTAAGGCTTTAGCATAGCGAGCGGCCAATTGCCTCATCATAGTGGTCTTACCTTTCCCAAAATCAGCCACTACAAAAGTGAAAGAGTCACGGTTACCTCGTTCATCACTTTGTTGAAAGTGAGTTTGGATAAGTTCGGAAATTGGAAGCAGGTCCTCTTCTGTATGGATGAGTTCTAATATCTCTGGCGTGTATTCCCGTAACTCTATACGGTCTTCTTCACAAATTCGATAGTCAGCGTATTCCATGATTCGAAACCACTTTCCGTAGGCCTCTTCGTAATTGAAGGTTTCCGCTTCAGTAAAACCAATACGGGATTGTAAAATCAGCTTATCCAAATATGGACGAAACCTGGCATCTGGTAATGATTTCAAGCTTAATTCGATGCCCAGTTTATGGGCATAATGTGCTTTAAAATCGTTCCAGCTTTCGAAACCCGCGTATTTGGCCAATATATCGAGTTTATAGTGTCTGATTTTAAATTCAAGCAGGCCATTATAGGTTTCTTTATAACTACTGCGCAAGCTAGTTTCACCCATATTCTGTGATAGGTTAAACGTCTCATTGATGTCATCAGCCAGTTTAATGGCATTGGGTAGGTTAAACTCACTAAAAGACCGATCTAAACCCAACTCATCCTTTTTCTTCTTTATAATCAGGTCCATGAGATTCCTGAAAAAAATCAAGTCATTCTGATCACTCATTATTCATTAAGGTTTGAATGTGCTCAGGAGTAACACGTTCGCATGTGTAGGTGTGCTCTTTAAGATAGTTTTCTGATTCTTTTAAAAATGACTCAGACAGCAAACCTTGATAATTGACAAGCTCTGAATGAGAAATTACTTCGAACAAAAGGCCAATTACTTCATTTGAGAGCTGAATCCTATGTTCAGAATTAAAGAGACCAGAAGACGAAATAAGCGCAGCAATATCTTCATCCTGAATCAAATGATATAGAAATAGTGGAGCCAACAAAAAGGCTTGTAACTCCTCCTCCAGCTCGGCTGGATTATGTAAGTATGTTATCACAGGGTCTAACATTAAGAATTCTTTCAGAATATAACACAAGTGATCCCAGTTGGTGTATTTCTTTGAAGTTGATATAAGACGACTGGTATAAAAAATGGCGCGAACAATCAGAAAACTCTGAGATAAGAAGTGCTTGTGATGAGTATATAGAGCAGTCTGCTGGGTATAATTTTCAATCAGGCAAGTGATAGTTTGATCAATTTCGCTAAGGTTATGCTCGAAATAATAGAGACCTTCTGTTTCCAGTATATTCAGAACATTTACAAATGAGTCTGGCCCATCGATCAGTGAACGTACGATTACCCAAGTTTGGTGATCATGAAAGGAATGGCCTCTTCCTATTATCTGCGGAATCACAAATTTGCGGACTATATCGAGTGAATTAATTTCAGATTCAAAAAATTTACTAGCCAATAAGCGTTTTTCAAAGTTGAATTTTGGAAACGCTACATATTCCAATAACCACTTGGTTTCCGGGTAGGCAGAGAAATCATCATAATCTTCATTAAGAAACTTAACTAATAGCCGTGCGTACAATTCCTTATTTTTCATGATAAGGTCAACTGTAAGGTCAAAAAGTGTATTGATGTAAATGGGGTAGGCACGGTATCCAACATCTTCCACTTTTAATAGGTTTACAAGGGTTTTGAGAGGCTTAAGGTTATTGCTACTTGTCTTATAATCCTTGATACATGTATCTATAGCACTGCATACTGTTGGTAGACTCACGCTTGCACCCGCTATTATAAAATTATCTCCTAAGAGCAATAACAATTTTAACTTAAGCTGCTTAGAGCTAAAGCGAATGTCCTTAAGAATCTTTTCTGCTACTTGTTCATCGAAGTCACTATCATTCTGAACAGTATGATCATAGAGTATATCTATCGTGTCATTAACCGTTTGCTTGATCTCTTCTACTTCTTTTTCATTAGCTGGTGAAGAGTGTTGAATGACTTCAATCAGATATGTACCCATTGAAGCCAAAAGTGCATCTTCATTTGCCTGATGAGTTGAAGTTGAATTAGCTTTAATCCAAATACTCTTACTTTTAATCAACTCTTCATAAGCAAATGAATTGACCCTGTCAATGGATTGGTTTAGTTTGTCTCTCTCATCTTCCAAACCTTTGGGCAAGTCCAAAAGTAAGAAGGCAAGTTCATTTTTTATTAAAAGAATAGTGGCTGTATCCTGAGTGGATAACTGATTGAGTGCAAACTTTAATACTGGTAGAATGTAGTTGCGTCTAGTGGCCTGTTGAGGGCTTGGTCTTTCAATTCTGGTAATTTCATTATGTTCTTCTTTGAGCTGATTTAAGGCTTGTAAGTAGCGCTTCAAATATTTGAGCCTGTGGTTGAAATTGAATATTCTACTAACCTTGAGAACGTTTAGCCAGGTTGACAGACTTGCCTCCATTTTAAGACGGTCAAGCAACTTAGTCATCAAGTGAGTTTCAATAGCCACAGGGACTTTCTCTCTAAGCTTCCGACATACTTCCTCCAATATTGAGTTCCAGAGTGGGCTTTTTAGATTATTGAATACAACATCTACTAATCTTGATGCACGTTCTGAGGTCATTAAAGATTTAACAAAGGCCTCTGTCGATTCTGCCAGAATCACCCAATAAAAAATTTGGTCAGAAATATGCCCTTTATCGGTAAATTTTTTTTGCAACTCTTCCAATACTGCAAGAATGACGTGCTCACGTTTTCTTAAAACGAGGCCCCCAGCGATCGCTTTGACCAGATTCCAATAAAATGAATCTTCCAGAAGGGTCATGATAACCTTGACACTACACCTGGGGACGATGTATTGACTGGCAAGAAACTCCTGTTCTGATGCAGAGTTGAAAATAAATTTCCAGTCAGCACCATTATTAGTTGTATGATTCCTGCCCAGTCCTGCCCTATTCAAATCTATTGACGGGAGATAATATGGGTCTTGACTTCCTGTTCCATCATAAATGTACATCTGAGAAATCTCCATGTGAAAAGCCAATTTTGAGCTAGATTTGAGCATTTTGTCAAAATCAATAGACAACTCAGGGTGTTTTTGTTCATACCGGCCTTTTAAGAAGAACATAAACTCTTCATTGAGTTGAAAGACCGATCTCACTTTCCTTAAAATGGACATACCGTCTTGTCTTCCGCATAACAACACGATGTATGAAAGCATGAGAGGGTTGTATGATACATCAATAAGAAAAGCGTTGTCACTAAAAATTTCTTTCACCGCTTTTGGGCTTATTCTATTGGAATAGAGTGCTGTCAAAGCCCTTTCCAGGAACAGTTGTCTACTATAAGTGTCAAAACCAGGTATTTCAAGAACCGCATCCGCAAATACATCCTGATTAATAAGACCATAAGGTCTGGAGAGTAGAATAAACCTATGGTTTGGTGTGATATTGGTAAGCAGGTCCGTCAACTGAGATTTTCTTGCATTCTCCAATTCGTCATAGCCGTCCAATACATAGATGACTTGTTCTGAATGTATAAGCAGAAAGTTTGAAAGCCAACTCTCTGTCTTTTGTAGAAAGTACCTCTGATTGATATAATGTATCAGTGCCCTTCGGTCAGTCTTATAATCTAACGCCCTCAAGGGGATATGTAGATACAACTTTTCCTGTCGATTCTGAGTTTGAGACCATTGCCAACATAGGAAACGGGCAAATACAGATTTGCCTGTTCCGGGATTGCCAATAATAATTACTCTTTCATTTTCGGCCAAAGCCGGTTCAGTGAGTTCACTACTCACCTCAAAAACACTCTCTCTAAACAACTGTCGGAACTGTTCTTTCTCTTTTACTTTAAGGTCAATCGTCTGATTGAGTATTTTTGCATCCAGGTAACGCAACCCAATGTAAAATGAGTCAAAGCGGAAAGGAGACTTTAACTGTTTAAGATCACCAAGATGAATAGTTGTAAATTCTTTCTGTTGGTAAACCGCAGAAACTGCTGTTTGTGCCTCTTTAAATTGCCTGAACGAACGTTCCTCTTTTATTGTTTTATGACCTCTGAGTTTGCGCTGTTTGGCGCTAAACACTTCCCAATACCCTTCATTTACTAGAGCACAGAGGTTGCTCAGTTTTTCCGTCTCAGGGTGGTAACCTGGTTGTTTGAGTCCCCTGGCAGCATAGGCATATTGCTTGAGCACCGCATCAGTTAGGGGTTTGTCTATGGTTTTCAGTGCTTTCAGGACAGTTCTTCTGTCAGCAGCAGAAAAAATTGATGATTTTTTTTTGATCCCGCATTGCTCCACAACCAGAGTCAATAAGGTTATAAGTGACTCTAAATCAAATGCTTCCTTCTTGTTTGTCATGATTGATTACTGCTGTCATTACCGCTGTCAGCGCCACAGACTGTCAGCTGTCAGAGGCTGACACTGGCCATCCACCAAATTCACAATGAATTCGGGAAAATAGTTGGCCAACTCTACCTGATGTTCACTAAAAATGAGCGAAATGATTGGAAAGTCTAAAATAAAATTAACAAAAGGCAAGTCAGACATTGTGGTGTTAATATCCACATATGTTGGTGAAAATCCAATCCCTTTTCCTCATGCCGGTAAACCCTGGCTACCAAATGCAAAGTCATGGAGTGTTCAAAGCCGTCAGTACTGTGGAAAGCATAAACAAGAGATAATTAATGAAGCTAATTCTGATGCTTCTTCCACCTCGTCTGACCCGGTTCAACTCTTAGCTAAGCACAGCAGTTTTCAGGGGTGCAATACGAATTCATCGCGATTTGTGGCAGATCGATTCCATCATCTTCACGGTACAGAAGGTGACCGGTCTGTTGGTACCAATACTAATAGCCTGCGCAGGCTCTCTTATTCACTTAAAACAAAATTGAAAGTTGAAGAAAGCGAGAGCCATATTACTCTTTACAATTTTCTTTTTTGGGTTATCCAGCTGCCAATATGGCGGTTCGGAAGAAGTGTTCGAAACAGTAGAGCAAACCGGTCTGGAAACCGAGGAACAGGACGATCCTACAAAGGAAACTTCTACCGAGGAACAGGACGACCCTACTAAGGAAACTTCTACCGAGGAACAGGACGACCCAACTAAAGAAGGTTGATCCAGAGCCTGTCTTTTTAAGACAGGCTCTCTTGTTTGTGTGAAATGGTTTATGAATATATTATCTTGATTTAATTTTAGAAAAAAAAACCGAACCAAACACACGCATCATGGCGAATTGTCGCTATAACTACCTACTCATTATTATCAGTATAATAGCCTTTAAACATAGCCTGAGTGCTCAGGTGACAGGTGATAGCCTGATGAATGTGGCTGACATACATTATCGCAACAGGGATTATAGGGAGGCGATAGTTTGGGAAAAGGCAGCCCTTAGAATTTACCAAAATGAGCAAAACCAACTGAAACAATCCAGTACATCGAATAATCTGGGACTTTACTTTTATCGCTTGGGTGAATATGACAGCTCGCTGTTTTACTATCAGGCTTCTTTGGATATAGACATCGAAATTAACAATGTGAGACGGCAGATCAGTCGGTATAAAAATATTGGTATTACCTACAAAAATATGGGAGCTTATCAGAGTGCAGCATCCAATTATACCAAAGCCCTTGAATTGTCAGAGTTGTCTGATAATCAAAAAGAAAGAGCCTCTATTTTCAATTCATTAGGCAATTTGTATCTGAGCCAACAGAAGCCTCAAGAGGCCATTCGCTACTATCAACTAGTCTTGGCACTTAAAGGGTATGGTACATCCGATCATCTTTTTGATTTGGCAACGAATAACTTGGGGAGTGCTTTTTTTCAACTTCAAAACTATGATAGTGCGGTTTACTTCTATAGAATGTCATTGGTGTTGAAGTCAAAACTTGAGCAGTCTATTGTCGGGCCCACTCTGAATAACCTTGCAGAAGTTTACCTGGCCCAAGGCGAAATTGATAGTGCAGCACATCTATTAAAGCGAGCTTATGACCTCAAAAAAACTACTGGCAACGCAAAGAGCATAGGGCTAACTTTGAACAATCTGGGCAAGCTTGAATTAAAAAGAAACCAATATCGACAGGCACTGGCTTATTTGAAAGAGGCATCAGAACTCTTTGAACAGACAAAGGCCAGAAACCTTGAAGCAGAGAACTTGCTATTGCAGTCAAGAAGTTTCAAGAACCTGGGAAGAGCCGATAGTGCATTTTACTATTACAGCACAGGCAAACAGCTTCAAGATTCAATTTTTCAATTGGAGAAACTTCAAGTATTGGATCAGTTGAACAATTATGAAAAGAGAGTCATTGAAACTGAAAAAGCGAGCATAGAAAATGAGGTGAACACACAAAAGAAACTGAACAGACAGCAGGGTTATCTCATCGTAACCATTATTATACTGCTCTTGGTGAGTGTCGTGTTTTTGTTGAACACTTTTAATAGAAGAAAGAGTCTCAGGAGAATAAATCGGGTTTTAGATGAGCAAAACAAACAGGTGACTCAACTTAATGCAGCACTAGAGATGCTTAACCAGGAGGTGAAACATCGCAAGCAGAACGACTACAATCGCCTGCTTTCTACTATAGACTTAATGCAATATGAAGAGGAGGGGGCAAATGAATTGCTAAGCCCCTTACAAAGCGTGATTCATGCGGCATATGATATAGACGATTTTTTGGACCATAATACCAATGCAGACAGTCTGTATCTCGACCTTTATTTGAATGAATTGATAGAACGCTTACGCACCGCACATGAGCTTGCCGGAAATGACATAAGGATTTCCACTGATTTGGGACATTTTTTACTTGATGCAAAGGCCGCTTCAACATTGGCTTATATCATAAGCGAACTGGTAAATAATACTGCTAAACATGTTAAGGCTGATTCTATGGCAGTGTTGATAGAAATAAACATTATCCAAAGTATAGATAACCAGGGGGTGAGTTTTGAATATTATGACAATGGAAAAGATGAAAAGGCGCTAGAGAAACTTGGTCAATCCAAAGGTTTGGGCTGGTCAATTCTTGAGAAATTCACAGCTTCATTGAATGCAAAAATGGAAGTAAGTCGTAAAGAGGGTAGAACTCGATTTGGCTTTGTATTCAATCTCTAAAAGCACATAGATCAATGGTGATTTAATTTAAAGAATACATAAGGAAGCATGAAGGTACTAATTGTAGAGGATGATCAGTTGCAGGCAGATAGAATGGGCAAACTGACGAAGTTAATCTTAGGCGCAAATTGTGAGATTATTGGGCCCGTTGAAGACTTCAAGTCCGCTCTGGATGCAATTGAACTTTTTAAACCAGACATTGCCCTGCTTGATCTGGCGTTGCATCAAGATTTATATGGGGGCTTGCATGTGGCCGAGTTTATGGAAAAGTATCACCCTGTTCCTATTATCTTTTTGTCTGCTCTCACAGATCCTGATGTCCTGGTTAAAACCGCATATGTCGATAGCTGTGATTTCTTGAAAAAGCCCTTCGATCATAAGAGTCTCAGCCGGGCACTCGATAAAGCTCTTAAATCACGGGAAAACGAAATCATTTCTGTACACAGGCTCTCACATGCACCTAATGATAACGACCGGTTTTGGGCTAAGGTAGAGCGCAATGAGTATGTGGGCGTTCGCTTGAATGAGATTATTTATTTTCAGGCTTTTGATCACTTCAATAAGCTGTACGTTAAGAATGCTGAACACCCCCTGATCGTCAAAGGCGGTTTAAAGAAAGACGTCTTCGATGCTCATCTTTTTTATTATGATAACTTTTATCAGCTGAGCAGAAGTTATGTGATCAATCGCGATTACATCAACTCTGTAAAAGGAAACGAACTGGTCATTGCTTCCGGAGGGTTTACACAAAAGATAAAAATCCCTCGTGATAAGAAAGAAGGGCTCTTTGATTGGCTCAATATTAAACCACACACCTCTTAACAGAATTAGCCATAGCTTCAATTAGCTGAGGTTAAAACACCAGTCAGTCTTGCTTTTACCAAAGGGCTCTGTCTAGTCTACTCACCAATCAGTTTAATGTTCGTTGAGGCACTTTCTACGAACTCAAAGCGCTTAATCACGAACTATATTTTAAAAAATCAATCATATTTGGAATTTTCAGAATTCATTTGGTAAATATTTAAGGATAATTTGATCCAAAGAATTGTATGAAAATTAAAATATTAACTGATGATGTTAATGTTTCTGAAAAACTCAGTTCGTCATTGACGCCAGATGAACATAATAAGTCTGATGAAATAAGCATCATTAAGGTTGATAGGCAGTTTTCTGCCCTGAAATACGATTACCAGGCAGAAATTCTGATTCTACTTTTTTTAAGTGAGAAAAATTATTCGCAGGCCTTCCAAATCGGCAAGGAAATCTCATTAATTAACAAGGCACCATTCATTTTCATCTCTCGTCAATTGTCAGATGATGATTTCAACAAACTCTTATTATCCCGCCCCAATTACCAAATCAATTACCCTTTTGAGCCTGTAACCTTGGAAAGGCTCATTGCAATGATTAAAGCGAAAAGAAATAGACAACTCACCTTATCAAAACACATTCAGTCAGATAGCAACTCCAAGATTTGGCTTACCCTGAAAAAGGGGGAATATGAAGGGGTGAAAATTATGGACATTGTGATGGTGCGTGCATCCGACCATTACTTGGTTATGAAAGTGCGCAATAGGCCCAAGGCCATCGTTTTCAAAGGGACACTGACCCGCTTTTTTCAAGAAGAGCTCAACGATTACTCATTCTTTTTTATGCTCAGCCGCTCCTATATCATCAACCTCAAATTGGTGTTCAGGATTAGCGATAACCAGGTTTTTGTAGGTGAGGAAAGACTGACAATTCCCAAGCAAAGGAAGGAAGAGTTGATTCGGGTACTGTTTAAGCACTAAAGGACCAAGTCATGTGGAGTAATAAAAATATTAGGAAAACCCTTCTTGTGTCAGTGACACTTATTTTGGCATTGGAAGGTATATTCTTCACCATTTACTACGAAGATGGGTTCAGTATTTTACTCACAACAAGAGTGTTTGGTTCCAAAACAAGAGCCGAAAAACGATTTTGTGATAATGTGAAAGAAGCAAATGAAGAAGGTGGGAAATATAAAAACTTCAATGTTATCTATATTGATGTAAGTCAAGGGTTTCTTAATGAAACCCGACCTTCCGAAGAGTTAATAAAAGCTGGTGAAATGGCTTTTCAGGAATTGAGCCAGACTGGCTTGATGAATAAGGACCAGAAGCAAGCCCTGAAGAATCAATTGGGCATGAAGAAGACGATGTCCTCGATTATTCAGCTCATTCTTTTGAAACAGATATATGACCTGAAAGTAAATGGTAGTGGCGGGTTATTAGAAATATGGATATTTGCTGAAACTGTGGATATCATGTCTTCACGGCAGGATATTGGGACTGTTAATTTTGATAGGTTGATCAATGTCTTATCCACCCAACAAATTAATGCGTCCAATAGCATACACACGGATTTTATCAACTTGTTTAACCACCCCTTTAAGTATGGTGAATGGCCCAAAAAAGGTAAAGTTAATATGACTGTGATAAGTGATTTCATACAATCGACACAGGCAGATGGCAATGAAGTTGAACGAAGAGACTTGGTTAAGCATATCAAGGAACTCAAAAACTTGAGTAGGTTGAGCCTTAATTTTGTTCATTTAGGAGATAAGGACCCTAAGAAACCTGAAAATGGTGACTGGTCAATTTTTAGTGCTCTCGATAAAAATCTAGTTCGGAAGAGTTTTTATACTGAACCCGATATATCGAGCAATCATTTGAGTCTAAAAGGGCTCACATATCCCGAGGTTAAATTTGACGATCCAATAATTGTACAATATGATATTCTTAATCAGGACAGCCTTGTTTTTATAATGGATTTTGATCTAGCAGATGGTGGAGATGATTATTACATTAGGTTAGGCAGGAATGAGTATGATAAGGGTGACTTGCCTCTTCTTGATGTACGTTACTATCGGGTTGATTCCAATTATAAATCTTTAAAGGGCAACCCAATCATACTTAGCCGTGGAATTCCAATCGAAGTCTTTCTTGATGTAGATCAGAAATTATTATTGGCGTACTCAGGTTCAGGTCGAAAAATGGAAAAGTTGATGATAAGTTCATCAAAGCAACAGTTAAATTATGCTGTTGATGTTTTTTTTAAAGAGAAACCAAGGCCTGGGCTTAAGGCCATTATTATCTTCAACATTGGCGTATTGATTATTCTGGTACTTTATTCTATAGTTACTTTTTTGTGGAGCAATTTTGGAAAACCCTATTTTCAAGTCCCTAAAGAAATTGGTTAAACCTCGATTTATCTCTCGTTTTTCATTTCACGTACGCAAACCATCATTTCACGTACTTTATTTTATTAGCTGACCGTAATTGAAAAAATTACAAGCAGTGAGTTCAAATAGATGAACCTATAACTGCTTATGCTTAATAAAATTATTAAAATAGTTTTACTTTCCTTTTTGCTGATTAGTCTGAATGCCTGCGGAGGAAGTAGTTATTCTCTGAGCATTGATGAAGAGGCTACCGACACCCTTTCCCGAATGCCTGCTTCAGCAGACAGTCTAAGAATGGTGTGGCTGGTAAACGAGTCCACGCAGATGGCAGGTTATACCAGCGACTTTGGTTCAGAATACCTACGCACCAGAGCTTCTCTTTTCCAATTTGTAATGCAGGAGTTTGGAAAAGAACAATCAGAGATTCAATTGGTCCGAAGGAGGAAACAAACTGAATCAATAAGTCACGATGCTTTTGAGAGTTTGATTCGTTACCCTGCGCAAATCCAGCATTATGAGGTTACGTCTGAAAATCAATTGGTAGAACTTGCCCTTGAATTAGTCAAGGATGAGAACACCCTTGTCTTCCTGCTCTCCAATGGAATCATGTCTTACAATGCAGATTCTGTCTTAAACAACCTCCTGGCTACTAATGATGAAGATATTCTGCTTAATAATATCATTAACATTCATAACCTGCCTTCTTCAGCTTTCAGAAAGAGGGTGCTGGAAGATAAGAACCTTGGGATATCGCTCTTTGCATTTGAGTCACAGTTTGATGGCATGTATTTCAATGCCAAATTTATCAAACGGGGCAACTCTCTACAGAAGGCGCTTTATAATATAAATGACCCAAAAAGGCCTTTTTACCTTTGGGTATTTGGAGATGCTACCCGACTCGGGGAGCTGCAAGCGAAGATTGAAAATCAGGTAAAGCCAATTCACACCTTCAATTGGGGCCTGAGTTTTGACTCCCAATCTACTCCTCAATTTCTCAATACCGCGAAAAGTCAGAGTCAAAGCTATTTGTCCGGAAATACTGTACAGAACCTGGATCTCACCTCTAAGGCGAGTATTACCATGGCAATAGACCTCAGTCAATTGCCATCGTCACTGGTCGACTCCAGCTTCCTCAACAGCGAGTCAGTGCGCACTGTACATGGCATATTGCCTGCAACGCATGGAAGGTTTGAACCATTCGTAGTAGCAGCCTTAGATGATGTGGATGCAGATCTGGTTATGGGGAAAAATTTCACACACCGTGTCAGCTTGGATATTGGGCCGCTTCAAACACCTGATATCCATGAAGCCAGATTTGAGTTGGTATTTACCTCCATTCAAGATGGAAGCTGGCTTGACACAATCTCTATTGCTGATGACCGCGATAAAAATGAAACACTGGGTAAAACCTTTGGGATTCATATCCTGGCCGATGAACTCGATGAGCTCTTCAATGACAGGAGTGAGATGTTTAAAATAAAATTCAAAGTGCAATCTGATCAAAACAATCAACCATGAGTAAACTCTATCAGGGCCTGCTGGACTTGCTGGCCGGTATGCCACTCCTTAATGGCTATGAACAAAAAACACAAGGCGTCTTTAACCTGGCCATTGTAGTATGTCTTGGGTTGACAGCGGTGGCTTTACTTCTATTCTATCGTAGCCCCAATGTGAATTATACCATTAAAACCTGGAGGTTTTTCTGGCTAATTACGGCCATTCTTTCTGCCGTGAGTTGCTTTTTGCTCATGTTGCTAATCTTAAAGGTAAGCAGCCCAGACCTCGAACAAATCATGTATATGATTTGGTTTGGCATAATCAATTTTCTGTTGACCATTATTCTATTCTGGCTGCTATCCTTTTTGGCACGCCTTATCAGTGTCAATTATCATCACATCCCTTCTTCACCTTTCAAAAAACGAGGCTCATGAAACTTTATCTCATAGGCATTGGCGGCACCGGTGCGCGTGTCATCAAGTCACTTATCATGCTTTTGGCCACTGGTATGGACATTAAAGCAAAAACCATTGTCCCGATTATCATAGATCCTCATAAAAGCAATGAAGATCGAATGCGAACAGATCGGTTGCTAGAGACCTATAAAGAACTTAGGAATCATTTAAATCAACCGGCTTCTGGTTTTCTTAAAACGGAAGTTGTGGGGCTGTCAGACCTAGACGGTATGGACCCTAATATGGACCCAGGTTTCTATTACGATTTTTTTGACGGTGACAATAAGGACCAGGACTTCCGAAACTTCATCGACTTTGAAGGGCTCAATTCAGTAAGCCCAGAGTTGAGAGATTTGATGTTGGGCCTGTTTGATATGGAGAGTATGAGCAATCCATTAACCGTTGGTTTTAAAGGCAACCCTAACCTTGGTTCGGTGGTGTTGAATCAACTGGCAAACTTTCCACTTCTGAAATCTATTGGAAAGTCCTTTTCCAAGGGCGACAGGATCTTTATTATCAGTTCTATTTTTGGAGGTACCGGTGCTGCTGGGTTTCCTGTGCTTTTGCGCAACCTGAGACGTCCGAATGCCGGTTTTGATGAGAAACAACTCATGTACACATCGCCAATAGGAGCCTTGACGGTGATGCCCTATTTTGGACTTACTGATAACGAATCTTCAGACATAGACTCTAATTCGTTTGTTACCAAAACTATCACAG
>Ga0316204_10001485_pt1 | contig 62585 bp, 48 predicted proteins | sample 6monrhotite_MG_2_FD_205661 | JGI IMG/M metagenome (GOLD analysis project Ga0316204, IMG submission 205661) | Microbial mat bacterial communities from mineral coupon in-situ incubated in ocean water Damariscotta River, Maine, United States -... | ecosystem: Environmental > Aquatic > Marine >...
ACCGTATTATTAACAATGAGTTAGGTCGCCCGAGACAATTCATCATTGACCCGGCATTTACCCTTCGAATGCAAGCCCTTTTTAATAACCAACTGACTGTAGCCGGCGTTGCTGTAAATGAATTTACCGGAGCAGTACCTTTAGGTGCTCCCGCAACCACTGCTGCTTCATTATATACTCAAGGCGCTACAGCATTGGGTGGGGGGGCTTCAATAGCGCCAGCTCTTAACCGTACAATCCCACCATTTCGAGTTCTTATGGTTTCAGACCTTCGCAAAGAAGGCGGAGCACCAATCCCTAACATCGCTGCTGCGCCTGGAGGCGGACTTGCCCCCCTCGCCAACGGTTTAACCCAGGCTCAATTCGACGCAGTTTGGAACCAGACGGCTACCAATATTATGCCGGAAATGAATCCTGTTGGATCTCTGCCAATCGATGGGCAAAGAACTGGCATCGTTATTCAGAGAATCAGTTTAGGGCATCTTCTGCATCGTGTTATTTTAACCAGCTGGGAATTAAATAACCGCCCAAGCTTTCAGATTGAAACAAATATTGCTCCATTTCCTCAGGTCACCCCTCTATACGGCACTGCTGCACAAATCCCTCCTGCACGAATCCATGAGATTTTTGTATTTCACCGCACACGTCTAGCCTTGTATCAAGTTAACCCTAATGGCGCGAACAACCCTCCAGTATTGCAATTTGTTCAGATTATTAAAGGAGATGAGTCTTTCACATACACCATCACTACACCCGCCGACCCGGCAAACGCTATCCCTGCCGACCTTTATGACTGGGTGAGAGGTTAAGTAAGGCCATGTTCAATCGCCTGCGCGGGAGTAAAAGGGAACGTAAGGATCGCTGGAAACCACTGAAACGCCCCACTCTGGGCATCAGTTGGGTTCAGGGTCAGTTCCATGCCGTTTTCTTTGAAAACGGCATCTGTATTTCGCGCTGGCGCAGTGAAAACCTCATACATACCCCTCAAGATTTCAAAGCAACTGTATTAGAAGCCTGCAAACAGCTAAAAGTGGCACAGAACAGTGATGTCGCCATGGTTTACGAATCAGATAAACTTGCACATCCATTCATCCAGATTCCACCCATGTCAGGCAAGGATCTGACCTCCTTTCTGACACGCCGTGCGCCTCAGGAAAAAGCCTTTTCCGAAGATGCAGCCTGGAGCTGGACGCATACATTTGCGGCTAAGGAAGGCCAGGGTATTCTGCTTCACCTGCTTCCGAAAGAGTTCCGCAACAATATCATCCAGACATTTGAAGAGCTGAAGTTATATCCTAAAACATTGCTGCCGCTTAGCCAGGTTATGGCACAACATACCCTGCGACTTCCGGTTGAAGAAAATGATGTTGTCGCCATGCTTGCTACTTTTGCAGGTGAGACAGATATACTGATTACCCGCGGTGATGGTGAAATCCTGTTTATTCGTGACCTCGGTTATAACTGGCAGAATAACATTGATGTGCTGGTCAGGGATGTGGACCGCTCCATCCTGTATGCGAAACAGCAGTTTGGCGTTGCTGTTAACAAACTGACCGCTGCTGGCGAAGGATCAGCAGACCTGCACGCCGAGTTACAAAGCCGCGTAAATCTGCCTATGGTTTCAGCGCCTGAGGATGATCACCATGCCTACTGCTGGGCGATGGATATCTGCAATCTCTCTCCGCGTCGAACGAGCAACCTGATTCCAGTTAACATCCAGCGTAGAAGAGCAGAGAAGCTTGTGCTTCGCCTTGGCATTATGACTACCTCGGTTCTTATGATTTCTGCAGCCCTGATCGTAATACAAGTCGAAATCTTGGTCGCCAACTCTGCTGTTGTTCACAATGCAAAGGAAAAGCTGGCCTCATTAACTCAGGATCGGGATCAGTGGTCTGACAAGCTCAAAGCACTGGAAACATCTAAAAACAGACTAGCCCTGCTCAGTAAGCCTAATGACGCTATCTACCCGGCTCATTTCTTTACTCATCTGGGTAATGCCATTCCGGATGGACTTATACTCAGTAAAGCTACTGTGACTCAAAAAACTGATACTTGGAATTTTACTATTAATGGTACAATCAGCAACGGTTCAGACTCACGACTTCTGATCACAAAAATGAATCAGATTGATGCCAAACTCTCTTCTCCTCCACTCAACGCCAGTATTGACGACAGCTGGAGAAAATCCCCTGATCAGATCCTCGGCCGTGGCAGTTCCGATGTCAGCAAGCAGTTGAACTTCACGCTCAACGGAAGCATGCGATGAGTGATAAAACAGGTTTCATTGCCAGGCTTGATGGGCCATTAGAATTCATCACCTCTCAACTCAAACAGGGCTGGCTGGCTCGCATCGTGCTGATCATCCTGATTCTCGCCAGCATCGGTGCTATCTGGTGGAGCATTAATGAGCGGCTCTCCCTGATTTATGGTGCTACATCCATTACTCGCCAACAGGCAAGCATTGAGCGTGAAAGCGATAAGCTTCAGATGCAATGGTCTTCCCAGAACCATGAAAAAATTGGCAGTGAGTTAGAAAAAGCAGAAAGTAAACTCATGCCAGACCAGAAATCCATGGCTGACTGGCTCGGCAATTATATTACCAAGGCACAAAATCAGCAGATTCAGCTGGTTTATAATGTTGGCAGAGCTCAGCTTCCACTTAAGCAGCTTGGAAACATTCATCTGGTACCCATCCAGATTATTCTACGTCCGTCAGATAACCTGAGACAACAGGATGCCTATACAAAAATATTGGATTTTGCTAAAGATATCACCGACAACGAGTGGCGCATGGATGTATCATCGGCATCTGTGACTGGTAATGGACGACGCTTTGAGCAACTGGAGATGCAGATCAAGATCTGGATGTCCGGTAAAGTTAACGCTAATGGTGAGCCAGTACCCAACAGTGGATTCAGTCTATGAGAGATATGCTCCAGAAACCATGGTTTGTTGGCCTGCTTTCAGTAGCAGCGCTCTTTTTTGTTTATACCAATGTGATTAGCCCGCTTATAGATGAAAGTAGCAACTCAGCACAGTCTACTATCGTAAACAGTCTATCCAGCAATCTACCCTTTGCCAGCAACAAACAAGAACAAACTACTGAAAAAGAGGTTGCTATGGCAGATTGGCATACCTTGTCCCGGCAAAAAGCAGCCAGAAACCCTTTTGCACCTGCGCAAAAGGTTGTCAGTAAAAAGAAAAGAAGTGGACCCCGATGGATCAACTGGCCAACAGTCACCGCTATCGTTATTGGTTCCACCGAAAAATTTGCTATTCTGAATGGAAATACCGTTCAGGAAGGCCAAAAATCAGGAAAATTTAAAGTTGTCAGAATTTCTACGAATAGCGTTCGCGTACGTTCTGGAAAGCGTGAAAAGGTTTTGACACTCAATGCCAGGGGAGGCAAATAAATCATGTTCTCTAATTATCCATTACCTATGCGAACAGGTAATAAACAACAGATCAAATCCGGCATGTTAACTGCTCTGGCAGCTTTACTTTTGTCCTCATGTGCCGCACCTGCATATACCCCATCGGCCCCCGGTATCCTTGAAAAATCAAAGAGTACCATTGAGAAAAAGGCCCCTGCCATAAGAACCAGCAGACTTGATTTGACAGATCGGCTGGCTTTCCCTGGCAAACAGAGTGCAACACCTATAGCCGCAGCTGAACCTGTTTATAGTTTTAAGGCCAGAAATATGGAGATCAACAGTGCATTACGCCTGTTTGGCACGGCCTACAAACTTAACATTGTGGCCGATAAAGAAGTAAACGGAACTGTTAGTGTAGCTTTTCACAGCCTGCCCTTTGACCAGTCGATGCAGGCCATCCTTGGTAGCCTTGGTTATTTCTGGGAAGAAGATAATGGTTTGATCAGAGTGCGTCAGATTGATCAACGCATCTTCACCATTAACTACCTTCGCATGTCCCGCACAGAAGAAGGAAGTCATCAGGCAACAGTCTCATCAACCTCCTCTGGAGGTTCCTCTGGAGGTTCATCCAGTGGTGGAGCACAAGGTAGTAAATTCTCCATTGCTCATTCAGATGAAATTGCCTTCTGGAAAGAACTTGAAGAGCAGTTGAAAACGATGGTTTCAAAAGCTGACTATGCCAGAGTCATCGTAAATAAAATGTCCGGTACCATTCAGGTTGTGGATGATCATTCACATGTTGAAGCTATATCGATGTTTCTGAATAAATTAAATCAGGCCATTCATCGCCAGATTGCGATTGAAGTGCAGATTGTTGAAGTGACTCTTAATGAAGACTTTAACTTTGGTATCGACTGGACGGCTCTGGATAACTCACTTACCGGTTTTGTCTTCGATGTGACTACAGGTAATATCATTACAACAGCCCTTGCCGGTACCGCAGCCACGGTCAATCCACTCAATGCTACTGTTGGTTATAACTCCAACAACGGTAATAAATTCTCCAGTATCGTAAATGCTCTGGAAGAACAGGGTGATGTTAACATCGTCTCCAAGCCGCATATTCGTACCCTGAACAACCAACCAGCCTTAATCAAAGTCGGAACTGACCGTACCTTCTTCAGCCGGAAAACAGTGGTAACAGCAACCGCTGCCGGCACAACCAATAATGTTAATGATACGGCTCAGGTGATTACAGAGGGCATCGTACTCTCCATTACGCCCCAGATATCAGAAGATAACTGGGTGATGATGGATGTTTCACCAGTACTGACTCGCGTCATCAGTGAATCAGTTACAGCAGACGGCCTCTCGACTGCCCCGAATGTCGATGTTCGCCAATCCACATCCATCGTGCGCGTCAAAAATGGAGAAACCATCATACTCGGTGGCCTGATTCAGGAACTGGACTCACAAACTGAACGAAAGGTTCCGGGACTCGGTGATATTCCGGCTGTCGGAAAAGCATTTTCAGGCACACGTCAGGTCAAACAGAAGAAAGAACTAATCATCTTTCTAACACCCAGAATTGTCGGTGCTGTGAAAGCGATTGAGGAGGCAAAACTGTGAAAAAACAATATATCTCAATCTGCGCCCTGCTCTGCTCTGCAACATTCTCCGGAGCCGCTTCCGCTTCCGCATTAAATACCGAGTTAACCTTTTCTACTGAACTGATGGATAGCTACAATCTGAGTGATCAACTCAGTGGTAGCGAACTGGTATCCAAATGGGAGATGGCAGCACTGAACCCTGTGATGCTGACATTGGCTGAAACTGCTCCCGCAGCTAGAGGTGGAATGGCTGATGCTCCACTGACAAGTAAACCTGTGAATCCGTTCAAAAAAACTGCATCTGAGATTAAATCTGAGGCTGCTGTTCCAACGCCTGAAGCTGAAGTGGCTGCTGAATCCATGCCTGAAGCTGCACTTCCTAAAACTGCGGCTGATACTGAGATCCCGACTGAAGCAATAGCCACAGATCTCCCTGCTCCAATGTATAGACCTGCAGCGACTGCCCCGACAGAGGGTATGACTAAACCTGAGCAAGCAGCAATGAAATCTCTCCCCCCTGCCCCGGTGATCAGCACTCAGGATCTGTTTGGCTCTGCTAAAAAATCACTGAATCAGGGTGATCGTAAACGGGCGCTGCAGTATCTTTCTCAATTACTGACTAAAGCGCCCCATCACCGTTCTGCCCGTTTGATGTATGGCACAGAGCTGGTTAAGGATGCCCAGTATGCTGAAGCATCTCTGATTCTGCCTGAACTACTCAATGACTCTTCAGATTGGCGCGCATGGTACTGGATGGGCACCGCTTCCCTGATGTTGGGTAATCTGAAAGATGCAGAAAATTATCTGAGTGAAGCTCTTGCCCGCGACGGCGATATTGCAGCCCTGTGGGTACAGCGCGCCATTATCGAACAGGAAAGCAACAACCATCAGACTGCATTGCAATTGCTCTACATTGCTCAAGAGATCGAACCTGACATGCCTGCAATCAGCCTTAATATTGCCCATTCAGCTGATGCTCTTGGTAACAGAGATCTGGCTAATCGTGCTTACGGTAAGTTCCTCACACAGACAGGTAAAAGCCCCAAACATATTCGAGTACGCCAAAAGGTACTCTCACTGTTCTAAGGCTTGATCAGTAAAATAGCTCTACTAACAAACACCGTCAGCAACACTGGCGGTGTTTTTTTATGTAAGGCATAAACTTCTCCATCCCATCATTCACAAATGAAAAAGGGATCAAGCAGCGGTACTCTCTCCACGCGATAGGTTGCCTTTCAAACCCGTTTCAAGATGCGCCTGCGTATTGATTGTTAAATGGGGAAAAGTGTGAAAAGTTCACGCCCCATTTTACGACCAATACGCAGGAAAAAGCAGATTGTCGGGCAATTTGATTCGGATCATCCTGATCCTCAGGGCTTTGCCCCACCTGTTCAGGTGTCCAAATCATCTATCCTGATGATTTGTCTTTGGTTCGTTTCTTTTTTGGAAAAGAAATGAACAAAAATCACCCAGATTTTGGAGAGTGCCTCAATAGCCCGTAACGGGGAGCAAGCAACGGTGCTCCCGTTGCGCGATAGAGGGTTAATAGGGAAACAGTTCTCCCGCTTCGCGATAGAGGACTATAAAGCAGCGGGCATTCACTAATGTGCGAAAAATCTAAATATAGCTTGGTAAGCGCAATAGCTGAGAACAAGACCGCACACGCCATTGATTTGTGTCCGCTTCCTAAAGAGAATAAAGCTATGAGTGATGATGTGGTTGTGAGTGCAAAAGATCTGCGAAAATCATTCGCGGGACGCGAAGTCATCTGCGGTGTCAATTTCGATATAAAGCCCGGTATCTGTTTTGGTATCCTGGGGCCCAACGGGGCCGGTAAAACAACCCTGATGCGCATGCTAATGGGTCTCACCCCTGTTACTGAAGGCGAATACACCCTCTTTGATCATCCGGTTTCTGATGCCTCTATTCACCACCGTGTCGGTGTCGTACCGCAACAGGATAATCTTGATCCGGATTTTTCCATATCACTGAACCTGAAGGTATATGCAGCTTATTTCGGCATCTCAGCCAAAGAGGCTGAACCTCGTATTAAGGACCTGCTCGAATTTGCCTCCCTTTCATCACGTGGCAATGAGCAGGTATCCGCTCTATCCGGTGGCATGCGCAGGCGATTGATGGTGGCACGAGCCCTGATCAACAATCCCGATCTTATTGTACTGGATGAGCCTTCAACAGGTTTAGATCCGCAAGCACGCCACCTGATCTGGCAGCGGCTCCGCTCACTGAAAAAACATGGTAAAACACTGATTCTCACCACCCACTATATGGAAGAAGCAGCAGAGTTGTGCGATGAGCTGATTATTCTTGATAAAGGCAAGATACTTGCGCGCGGGGTACCTCGCCTGTTGATTGAAGAACATGTTGAAGCGGAAGTTGTGGCCATTCGGGGCCTGGCCAATGAACAGGATGCAAATCAAATCTGCGATGGGCTGAACATCCGCATTGATCATGTCGGTGATACATGGTTCTGCTACAGTGATGATGCTAGAGCATTGGTAACACGCTGCTCTGAGCGACATGAACTGACCTTTATTCATCGTCCGGCATCACTGGAAGATCTGTTTCTGAAACTTACCGGTCGGGATATGAGGGAGGAGGCATGAATGTCTTCAATCTGATTCCATCCCATATTTTTGCTGTCTGGCAGCGCAATTTTCTCGTCTGGAAGCAACTGGCTGCTGCCTCCATGCTGGGCAATTTTGGTGACCCGTTCCTCTATCTTCTGGGGCTGGGTTACGGCCTCGGTCACTATATCGGTGAGATGAACAATATTCCTTACATGGCCTTTCTCGCCAGTGGTATCCTCTGCTCAAGTGCTATGAACACAGCCACATTCGAGAGTCTCTATTCCGCCTTCACCCGTATGAATCAGCAGGGAACCTGGGACAGTATGCTCGCCACCCCCGTACGTATTCAGGAGATTATTGCCGGGGAACAGGTATGGGCAGCCACCAAGAGTCTGATCAGTGGCACTGCTATCTTTATCGTCGCAGCGCTGCTCGGTGGTATTCAGCAGTGGGAAACCGCACTGTTTGCACTGCCCATAATTTTTCTGATCGGCCTTGCCTTTGCCGGTCCCGCACTGGCTATCTGTACAATCGCTCCAAGTTATGATTTCTTTCTCTACTATTTCACGCTTGCGGTAACACCGATGTTTCTCTTCTGCGGTGTCTTCTATCCTATCGATACCCTGCCCGACTTTGTCCAGATACTGGCCCAGATACTGCCTCTAACCCATGCAGTCGCCCTTGTACGCCCTCTTCTTACCGAGATGCCCCTAACCATGCCCTGGCTGCATGTGGGCGTACTGGCCCTCTATGCCGTGGCTGGATTCACACTGGCCTCACATCTGGCAGCGCGTCGTTTGTTACGCTGAGCACTTCGCAGGACCCCTTAAGCACTTTTCAGGAAACCAGTCTCACAACCCGGACACATACCATGAGATACTTTGGCTTCAGTATGGTTCATGATGTATTTCTCCACGCTGATCCATTCATCATTGGCATTCTTAATTTTATGTCCGCACCAGGCACAAATCGGGATGATATCGCCAATAGTTTTGATCGCGCCAAGAGCAGTCTGTAATTCGCCGTTTGTTTGTTTCAGCTCCACATTTGCCTGTTGAAGCGACTGCTCCAGCGCCTTACGCTCACTAATATCAAACATAAACCCTACCAAGGAATCAACCTCGCCATCCTTACGCACCACATGCACCACATCACGAATCCACACATATCCACCATCTTTTGTGAGGGCACGATAATCCGCCTCATGATCAATGCCAGCCTGTGATTGAGCCACGCAAAAACTAACCACAGACTCCCTGTCATCGGGATGCATTCTTTCAACCCAATCATCAACACTCAGCCAGCTTGAGGGTGACCAGCCCAATAGGCCTTCAATCTGCGGCCCGATATAGGAGAAACTCATGTTATTCCAATCGATTTTCCATGGAATAGCCTTGGTGGACTCCAACAGTGTCTTGTAAACAGCACTATCAGCTTCCATCTCAGTTGCAACATCAGTCATCTTGATCTCCCATCATAACTATTCAACGATCCTTGCAGGAATAGTGCACATACCGGGAATACTCCCTTTTGCAGGACTAAGACTATGCCAATACAACTATATCGGCATGGCAGAAGCATACTTGATGCTACATATCTCACTCCAAATGTAGCATGCCCATATAGGCATATGGTTTCAAGGCAGCAGTATAAAAAGTCACTATGGGTTATCTACGCGTTTTAATCGCTCCTGATTCATTGCCAGATACGATTTAGATGAGGCGAAAAGAAAAGCCCCCTGCTTTCACAGAGCGCTTTATCATATATCTTCGAACGTTCAGTAAAATACACACAGAGTGCACGATTTAACTAAACCGATAACCTGCTTCGAGCTTCTGACTTACACTTTTTGTACGGCGCTACAGCATCAATGATGCGATTTCGCCATTAACTTGAGCATTTTTATATTGATCACTATAAAGCGAACAAACTGCCATATCACTGATGTCCGCATATAACAGGTAAAGCCGGTCGGTGCCGGAGGATAATATGCCTGCTGGTAAGGCTCTTTATTGGTAATTTTTTCTGCCATATTTTGCTCCCCTAATTACTCTACTATCTGTCATAAACCCGGCCTTCTCATTAATCCGGAAGCACCGACCAGCCTGGTTTCATTTTCGCCTGATAGATGAACGTATGATGTAAAATATATTTCATCCAGTGGCCTGCCAATCCGATTTCACCTGTAGTCAGATCAAGATCACGGCCTGTTTCAGGATACTTCTCAAAATCCGGCACTACCGGAAAGACCGTCATCGTTGCAGCCGTGCCTTTGAACACGTGTGAGCCGGTTGATGCGACACAGGCCGCACCCATTTCTGCCATGGATGCCGAATGCGTTGGCTCAGCTGAACCATTGACCATATCACGGATACTCATCGCCACAGCCTTTGCCATGGTTGCCGATGGCATACCTGTTCTTGGAGGTGTCGGATTGATCGGCGTGCCGTTGGCACTTTGCATCGGTTTACTGATCAGATGCGGAGGTGCAAAGGCAATGCCTACTGCGAACATATTATTATATGTCGGGTTCTGATACGTCCTCGGCCAATCTTTGGCACTCCACTCCAGATATGGGCGTGGTGTATAATCGGCATCGACTTTCATGAAGCCGTTGGGAGCAAAAATAGTACTACTGATATCTTCACCGGCTTTATCAAAAGCCTTCAGGCCAACACCGGCAAAGGGTGGAATAAGCATGGAAAAATCAAAATCCACTTCGTGCTGATTACCGTCCATCGCCTCATAATGAATTTTTCCGGCTTCGACCTTGTTCACATGTGCACGTGTAATCCATTCGATATTACGTTCAACCATCAACGATTCAGAAAAGGTTTTACCGTTGGTCACATAACCACCGCGTTTGATATGCACGCCACCCATACCAAAGTCACCTAATTCGTATTCGTTACTGAGCCAGATGATTCTGGCCTTATCACGAACACCGGCCTGACGAATCATATGATCCACATTATAGATGTATTCAAATGCAGCACCCTGACAGGTACACATGCCATGGCCTGTTCCAATCACGATATTGCACTGTTCTCCAGCTCGCATTTTTTCAATGGTCGCCTGCAGCTTCTCATTGGCTTCCAGTGCATGGCCTGCAGTACAAACCGAGACAGTATGTCCATGATCCGGGCCTAAGCCTTCGGTCGCAGCAAAATTAAGTCTCGGGCCTGTCGCATTGATCAGGTAATCATAAGCAATATCTTCCTGCTCACCCTCTTTACCAGCCAGCGTGTATTCAACTGATACAAATGGTGTGTCACCATCTGCACTACCTTGCGGGTGAATCGAGAGTGCTTTAGCCTGACAAAACCTAACATCGGTCTTTTTGTAAACTTCAGCCAGATCAAATGTCACTTCTGCTTCACTCATTTCACCAACGCCAACCCAGATATTGGATGGTATCCAGTTCCACTTGGCATTAGGCGACACAACGATGACCTCATGATTTTTGCCAAGCCATTTATCCAGGTATCTGGCGGCAGTATGACCGGCGATACCAGCACCCAAGATTACTATTCTAGACATGTATCCTCCCTCTCAGCCATCACAAATGATGTGGTAAACTGCTCAATCTCACTGGTTACCATATTATAATTTAATTATACGTCAAGATGAAAATTCACATGGCCGTGTCATCACAACACATTCAGTATAAAAATAAGGGGTATTATTCACATGATAAAAACAATACTAGCGGGCTGAATTGCCGTAACGTTAAAGGGTAAAAGAAATAGATTTACACACCGCAGTCAGCTTAAAGGTAAAGCTACAAATAGTAGCTCAGCAGGCTGAATACAGGAGTATCACCCGATTGTCCTGGCAAACTGGATACCCAGCCAGGTCAGGGTGAGGCATACCAACACCTGACCGATCACATTACCGAAAGCCAGCGCTAAAGCCCCCTCCTGCAACAACCGGATCGACTCAAGTGAATAGGTGGAGAAAGTGGTAAAGGCACCAAGAAAGCCAACAGTAACAGCAAGACGTACAAGCTCGGAGGCAGTGGAGCGTTCAATCAACCAGACAAAAAGGAAACCTAGCAAAAAGCTGCCGATAGCATTCACGGCAAATGTACCCCATGGAAAAGCACCACCGGCCATTTTCTGAATACCTGAAGCCATCAGCCAACGCAGCATTGCACCTGAGGCACCACCAATAGCTACCGCAATCAATTGAGCTGTCACGACTTGCCCCCTCTTCTCTTTCGATCATTCAACCAAACCAGCCGTTCATTCAGCGTACGTTCAAAACCGCGATCCACAGGTTGATAGAATGTTGCCTCCACACCATCCGGCAAATGCTGCTGATTAACAACACCGTCCTCTTCGTTGTGTGCGTACTGATAACCGGCCCCGTGCCCCAGCTGTTTCATCAGCCTGGTCGGCGCATTTTTCAGGTGTATAGGCACATCCAGATCCTGTGTCTCTTTAGCCAAACGTCTCGCACTTTTCTCGGCCATGTAGGCAGCATTACTTTTCGGAGCCAGTGCAAGGTAGATTGCAGCCTCAAAAAGCCCCTGCTCCCCTTCAGGAGACCCCAGAATCTCAAACATCCGGTGGGCATCCAGTGTGATATTAAGCGCTTTCGGATCAGCCAAACCGATATCTTCAGTAGCGATACGAATTAATCTACGGGCAATGTATAACGGCTGCTCTCCTGCTTCCAGCATACGGGCCAGCCAGTACACAGAAGCATCTGCATCGGAATCACGTATACATTTGTGCAGTGCTGAAATCAGATCGTAATGAGCATCGCCATTTCGGTCATATCGGGCAGCACGGCGCAGGCTCTGTTTTTCAACGGCTGCAAGTGACCAGTTTTTGCCAGCATCAGCCTCAAACAGTGCTTCCAAGGCATTCAATGCATAACGTGCATCACCATCACAATTAGCTGCAAGCCAGCTTATCGCATCAGCTTCAACGCCAAAGCTGGAAGAGTCTTGTTGCAGATGTTCACATGCCCGCTTGAGAATCGATTCAATCTCATTGCTCTCCAGTGATTCAAGTACGATCACTCTGCAACGGGAAAGCAGTGCATTATTCAGCGAAAAAGAAGGGTTCTCGGTGGTCGCGCCAACCAGCACCAGCGTTCCATCCTCAACATAGGGCAGTAGTACATCCTGCTGTGCTTTATTAAAGCGATGTATCTCATCAAGGAACAACAACCAGGTCTGGCCCTGTTGTTTGGCCTGCTTCACAACAGCCTGCACTTCCGCTTTACCTGCTGAAACAGCAGAGAGATGGGTAAAAGGCAGACCTGCAGCATCGGCCATCATCGTTGCCAGAGTGGTTTTTCCAACACCGGGGGGCCCCCAGAAGATACAGGATATAGCCCTGCCTTCTGCCAGCATGGCTGCAAACCATGAGTTTTTGTCAGTTAAATCAGATTGACCGGCCACTTCATGCAGCGATTTTGGCCGCATGCGATGTGCAAGCGGCGCTGAAATTTCTGTCACCGGCTCATCAAGAAATGAGACCTGTCTAGTCACCCTGCCTTACTACTCAAAGTGTTTGATAGCAGATAAGGCAATGGTCTGTCTGCGATCACGATATGTACCTGCAAATGCACCTGTAGTTGTGGCTTTTTGATAATATGTATAGCTATAGGCAAGATCGAAATGCATATGCATAAATGAGCCTCCGGCTCCCAGACTGAGTTTGTGACCATCCTGATCAGCAATAACCGGATGATACCCTGCACTGCGATTCGCCCCCTGATCGTAAGCATAGCCGATTCGGAACTGGCTATCAGGACGCCATGTCCATGTGAGTCCTGTCATGATTGTAAATGTATCTTTCAGATCCAGTCTATTGGCCTGAGTTACAACACCGCCGGTGACCACATTGAGATTATCCAGGCTCGACCAGCGCGTCCATTTACCATTCACTTCAAGCCGCCATACATCGGCAAAATCGTGTGCGATACCGGCAGTGAACTCATCCGGCAACGTGAAAGAGAGCTCATCAGCAGTTTGACCGGAGATAGTGATTTTGCTTCCTGAACGAGCCATTAATCCCAGACTCCAGCTCGGCATAAACTTCCATTTCAGAGAAGCATGTCCACCAAAGCTGGCAAAATCGTTGCCGTCAAAACTCTGCGCACCCTGAGTCAGATTTGCACGAGTCACGTACCAGTCGGCACCAAGGCCTAAAGCAAGCGAGCTGTTAATTGCATATGCTGCATCAATCGTTGCATGATCAACTGTAATCTTGGTAATACCTGCAGCTGCACCAAAGGCATCACTCCACTCATTATTGGCAAGATACAACGGTGCAAATCCAAAACCTGCAGACCAGTAGCTGTCTATAGGTGCCCACGTTGCAAAGATCGAACCCACAGTCGGCTCAGTTCCGTTGTTTGGACCGACACCTGCCGGTACACGCACTGATGAGTCACGGTAAGGCAGAACAACTCCGGCCATCACCGAAATGCCTGAGTGCCAGGCCATACCTGCCGGATTATAGATAACAGCCGATGGATCATCAGCCGTTGCAACAAATGCATTCGCCACACCAATTGCCGATGCAGACTGATCCGGCTGCGAAAATCCGCCTGCATACGCGGTTGTAGATGCCAGCATTATGCTGATTGTCACACTAATAAAACGTTTCATGTTTTGTCCTTATTGTTCAGTTGCCGAGCGCATATCGAGCAGATCCACGCCTTCAGGTGGCGTGAAGCTAAATAGATTTTCTGCAGGTGCAATGTAGGAACAGCCGGAAAGCGACATTCGGTTGCGGTTTCCTAACAGATCCTCTCGCTCAATAAGAACCAGATCACCGTATTTGGAAAAACCCAGCCATACCGAATCAGAGCCCTGAATCGAGACCTGGTAACGACGAATCTCCAATTCAGCATCATACTGTTGCCCCAGCACTTTAAGATCTGCCGGTGTCACACTACCGTCCAACAGCTTCATTACCGCAGGATCTACCGACTCTAGGCTATCCAGACGCTCTGCCTGCATCAAATCAGGTTCATAGTGCCAGATCGAGCTGCCATCACCGATATAGAACTGTTCATAGGGTTGATCATACTGCCAGCGGAAACGTTTTGGCTTAAGCACCGACACTTCACCGGAATAGCGCTGCCCGCCTCCATCAGTAAATATCATCATCTGATCAAAACGGCACTGGAAACCCGGCAGTGCAGCCAGTCTGTTGATACTCTTGTTAAAGAAATCACCCTGCTTACTCTCATGCCCGTCCAACTGCCATATTTGCTCGACTTTAGCCGCTTCGGCGAAGGAGGCTGTCATAAGCATGGAAGACAATAATACTATCAATCGCAGTCTCATTCGATGACACCTCCACCATCTTCGGCAGAACGTACATTGACCTTGCGGGTACCACCGGGACCCGGTGCTGTTACCAGCCCTTCCCGCTCCATCTGCTCTACCAGCCTGCTTGCACGGTTGTAACCGATACGCAGATAGCGCTGAACCATGGAAACCGAGCACTGTCCTTTCTCGATCACCAGCTGGGTCGCTTCATCGTACTTTTCATCCTGTTCCTCACCGGCTGCTGCCCCACCACCGGCCGCAGCATCAGGACTCGGTGCCTCAAACACCTCTTCACGATAATCAGGCTCACCCTGCTCCTTCAGATACTCAACCAGCTCAAGCACTTCACCATCGGAGACAAATGCACCATGCACACGTTTCAGGTCACGGCCACCACTGAGAAACAGACTGTCACCCATACCAAGCAACTGCTCAGCACCCATCTGATCCAGAATCGTGCGCGAGTCGATCTTTGATGACACCTGGAATGACAAACGACTTGGCAGGTTGGCTTTAATCAGGCCGGTAATCACATCCACACTCGGTCGCTGCGTTGCCAGAATAAGATGCAGACCCGCAGCCCTCGCCTTCTGGGCAATACGACAGATCGCCTGCTCCACTTCCTTGCCAGCTACCATCATCAGATCTGCCAACTCATCGATCACAATGACAATAAACGGCAGACGGTCCATCTCTTCCTGCTTGTCTGCCGCCTTGTTATAGCCATCAATATTACGTACTTTGGCATCACTCATCAGCTGATAGCGACGCTCCATCTCATACACAGCCCAAGCCAGTGCCTTGGCCGCTTTATGCGGATTGGTTACTACAGGTACCAGAAGGTGCGGAATATCATCATAGACCGACAATTCCAGCATCTTCGGATCCACCATGATCATGCGCAGCTCTTTCGGTGATTTGGTCATCAGCATGGAACAGATCATGGAATTAATTGCCACTGATTTACCTGAACCGGTTGTACCGGCCACCAGAAGATGCGGCATTTTTGCCAGATCGGTCACCACCGGCTGACCACCGATATCTACACCGAGTGCCATCGGCAACAGGTGACGTTTGTCGGCAAAGGCCTTGCTCGCAAACACCTGATGAATGAGCACGCCCTCGCGCTCGTCATTGGGAATTTCAATACCAATGACACTCTTGCCAGGAATGTTTCCGGCAACACGCACACTGATTGCAGCCATGGAACGTGCCAGATCATCCTGCAGTGCAACAATACGATTCACCTTGGTTCCAGGCGACGGCTCCAGTTCAAACTGTGTCACCACAGGTCCCGGATGTACTGCTACAACCTTACCTTCTACCCGGTAATCCAGCAGTTTTTTCTCCAGCATACGAGCAATTGCCTGTAGAGCTTCAGGGTGATGCTCTTTCTGAGGCCCTTCACCACGATCAAACAGATTCAACGAAGGTAGCTTGAATCCGGAGCCCGTAGGGTCTTCAAACCCCAGCTCGGTCTGTTGCTCTTCCTGTGCTCGTCGGGAAACTTTCACGGCTTTCGGTTTCTCCACTTCCGGTTCTGATTTGGCAATATGTTCAGGGCGTTTTTTACGAATCTTCTTGCGCACCTCTTTTGCTTCCATCCGATCTTTACGATCCGAGGCCTTGTTCAGCATGTTTTTGAGCACATCCGTCAAACAGGAAACAGCAAGTTTCACCCATGCATAGATCCTGTTCAGCAGAGCAATCAGTGACCAGTGCGTGGCGATAACAAGTCCACTTAACAACAGTGTCACCAACAGGACATCGCGACCCAATGCTTGCAGCGGTTCACTCAGGGTGAGCTCCAGCATGCTGCCAAGCGCGCCCCCCGTTCCTGCAGGTAGTGAAAGCGGGTCAACCGCAGATCCACTTTCCAGGTGCGCGTGCATCAGTGCAGCTGTTGCCAGTACTACCGGCAACCAGAACAACGAACTCCAGCCACCCGGATAGGGTTGTTTGCCCCAGGCAATCCGCACCGTCAGCACTGTAATCAGAGCTATCCACAACCAGCTTGCATAACCGAACAGCTGATACAAAAAGTCCGAAACATATGCTCCGGCCAGGCCGATCAGGTTTTCAACCACAGCATTGGTTTCATTGTTCAGGGACGGGTCTGCAGGTGAGAAGCTGTACATAGCCAATACCAGTACAATCACAATACCGGCAAAAAGCAGTGCTAATGACTCACGGGCAAGCATGCGAACATCCATCAGATTTATACCGCCAGAACCACAGGCAACACCATAGGTCTACGTCCAATTTTCTTTTTGCACCAGCGCCTCAGAAACAGACGTACCTCTTCCTTGGCAGCATCAAGATCCGACAACATCTCCTTATCCATCTTCTCCAGAAAACGTTGCAGTGCCTCTGCAGCCTCTTCAAGCACCTCTTCACTGACAGCATCATGTAAGACACCGCGTGCAATCAGTTCCGGTTGTGAAAGCAGACGCCCTTCATGACGGGCAAGCAATACGGTGGCAGAGATCATGCCATCTTCAGCCAGTACTCTCCTGTCACGCAGCACGACGCCATCAATTTCATCGCGAACTTCGCCATCAACGAATACAGCACCGGTATGGAATTCAGGCCCACGTCGAATACCTGTCTCATCCACTTCAACACTTTGACCATTCTCGGCAATCACGATCTTCTCAAACGGTATACCTGCCGCAACTCCCAGGTCACGATGTTCAATCAGGTTTCTGTATTCGCCATGCACAGGATAAAAGAATGTTGGCCGGGTCAACTGCATCATCATTTTCAATTCGTGCGCCTGCGCATGACCTGAAACATGTAACGGTGCCTTACCTGCATGCGTAATACGCGCACCACGACGGTAAATATGGTTATACAGTCCGGCAATAATACGTTCATTACCCGGAATATTACTCGATGAGAAGATCACCAGATCACCCTCACCAAGCTTAATACCTGTAAACCGATCATACGCCATACGTGCCAGTGCAGCCCTGGACTCACCCTGTGATCCTGTAGCAATAATCAATAACTTGTCCGCTGCAATACCGGCTGTCTGCTTAATATCCACCATAGTACCGGCAGGCACATTCAAGCGCCCCAATGTCTGGGTGATACCCATATTTCGTTCCAGGCTACGTCCTGCTACAGCCACTCTGCGACCGCTGGCTACAGCTGCATCAATGATCTGCTGAATGCGGAACATATTCGAGGCGAATGTTGTAACAATAACTTTGCCCTTACACTGTGAGACGGCCTGTTTCAAAGCAGGCCCAACAACACGCTCGGATGCACCGGAGCCTGAACGCGTGGCATTGGTCGAATCGGATGCAAGTAGCACCACGCCCTGATCTCCCAGCTGAGAAAAACGGTGTATAGCGGTAGCTCGTCCGTCAATCGGTGCAGGGTCAAGTTTGAAATCTCCGGTATGTACAATGACACCGAGACTGGTGTGGATAGCAACAGAAACCGCATCCATAATCGAGTGGGTTACCGGCAGTCCTTCAACCTGAAACGGCCCTACGTCAATCTTGTCGCCATTCTCCGGCAAATCTCTCAAGTCACCCTTGTATCTGGATTCAGTCAACTTGGATTTCACCAGAGCCAGCGTTACTTCGGTGCCGTAAACAGGCAGGCCAAGCTTGGGAAGCAGGTGTGGCAAGCCACCAATATGATCTTCATGCCCATGCGTCAGCAGCAGAGCATGAATATTCAACCCCAACTCGTGCAGGGATGAAATATCAGGTACTACAACATCCACGCCATGCTGGCCGGGTTCCGGAAAACCCATACCACAATCGACAATGACAGCGTCATCATCAACCGCATACACCATCATATTTTTACCGAATTCGCCAACGCCTCCAAAAGGGAAACAGCGAAGTACAGGCTTGCTCATTTAGACTCCTTGTACAGCAGAGGTACAGGTTTTTTGAAGTTAAGTGTAGCGGCCAGCAATGTATTCACCGTGGCCTCTGTCACATCAGTGAATTCAGACAGAACCGCGACTTCCGGGTTTAATAGCAGGCAACAGCCCTTCTTTGCACATCGGGCAATCAGTGGGATCGTATGTTTCAACACTTAAGCTGATCGCAGTAGCAAAAGGAATGTCAAAACGCCCTTCAGCATCCGGGGCCCGATCCACTACAGCCAGAATCTCAACCGGATTACCACCGTGCTCACGCACTACTTCAATGCATTCACGCACCGAACCACCTGTAGTAATCACATCTTCAACTACCAGCAGACGTGTGGCATCAGAGATAGTGAAACCGCGGCGCATCTGCATTTCACCCTCTTTACGCTCGGTAAAGATAAACGGCTTATTCAAAAGGCGCGCTACCTCCTGACCAATCACCAGGCCACCGATAGCAGGTGCAACCACCATATCAATCGCCTGAGGGTCAACCTTTGCAATCAAAGTCTTGGCCAGTTCCGTTGCGTGATTGATGTTCATCAATACCAGTGCTGACTGCAGGTAACGGGCAGAGTGGCGACCACTTGAAAGCACAAAGTGACCGTTAAGCAGTGCACCTGCATCTTCATACATCGCCAGAATTTCATTTTCGTTCATGTGATATCCTTATCTCCGGGCTGGTGCTGATAAGCTAGCAGCCTATAAAAGTTGCGGGAGTGTAACAGTTTCCCCGCTGACACAGAACCTTACACCTGTATTTAATTACACTCTTGAGTCACAGCTGTAGAACGACACGCGGTATAAAGAGCAATTAACAGCGCAAATGCTATCTTCCCCGAAGGTCTATCGGTCTCACAAGCAAGCAATCAACCGGAATTGAACATACCATGCAGAACAGCGCTTAACTTATGAATACTATAGGGCTTACGCAGCACCAGATCCCCTAAAGATTGCAACTCATCCTGCATATTCCCCGCCTCTTCATAACCGGTCACAAAGATGATCTTCGTATCAGTGGAAATATTGCGCATTGCACGTGCTGCATCGATACCACTTAAGCCTGGCATTACCATATCCAGCATCACCAGATCGATCTTCTGCCACTCCTGCTCAAACAGTTCCAGGCCTTTTATGCCATCGGAGGCTGTAAGAACATGATAACCGAGTTTTGTCAGCACCTTCTCAGCCGTTTCTACAATCAACCTGTCATCATCAACGACCAGTATGATTTCACCACGGCCTGTGAATGTTTTTCGAGCTTCCTGTTCTTTAACTTCCGGATGCTCACGCAAAGGAAAATAGATACGAAACTCGGAACCGTTATCCGGTGCACTCGTCACTTCAATCACGCCACCATGGCTCTTGATAGCCCCGAACACCATCGACAAACCCAAACCTGTACCATCACCAACCTCTTTGGTTGTAAAAAACGGATCAAAAATCACGTCCAGCTCTTCTTCACTCATTCCACAACCGTTATCAATCACAGATAAACACAATAATTGTTCACTTTTCATATCGCTGTGCCGGCCCAAAAAGGCCTGATCGGCGACGTACAGACTGCTTGAAACAGTAATTTCCGGGTTTGCACGCCCATCCAGAGCATCCATGGCATTTTCAATAAGATTAAACAGCACCTGATTCAACTGTGTTTTATCAGCCTCAATCACCAATTTCTCTGAAGTGGGTCGAAAACAGATACTGATATTTTCAGGCACGATCAGCCGAAACTGTTTCATAGCTTTTCTGACGAGTTGATTCACTTCGATCAATTCAGTTTGAATCACACCTTTTCTTGCATAGGAGAGTAACTGCCTGATCATCTCTGCAGCATGAAATGAAAGCTGCTCGACTGTCTTCAGTTTTTTTATCGCTTTCGCAGGCCCCTTAATCTCTCCCATAGCCAGATAGAGGTTGCCGGTAATACCGGCTAACAGATTATTGAACTCATGGGCTATACCACCAACCAGAGTCCCCAAGGACTCCATTTTTTGCGCCTCATGATACTGCCGCTCCATAGCTTCCTGTTCGGTAATATCTGAGAAGACACCGACATAGTTTTTCACTTCGCCAGCTTCATCCAGGACAGCAGTGATAGAGAGGTACTCAGGGTAGGTCTCACCACTTTTTTTGCGATTCACTATCCTGCCTCTCCACTGCTGCTGCTCTGCGATAGAGGACCACATCTCCCGGTAAAATTGATCATCCTGATCACCTGAGCTCAGCATGCGAGGGTCCCTTCCTATAACCTCATCCCGACTAAAACCAGTAACACGCTCAAATGCCGCGTTTACATCGACAATAGAACCATCACAATCGGTAATCAGTACACCATCCATAGTCTGGGATAGCGCTTCACTTGCCAACGTCAATTTGGCTTCTGCAGCGACTCTGGCTTTTTCCATACGGGTAATAACAAGGTATAGCAGCAGCACTATGCCTGCTATAATCAGAGAGAACAGCAACAGTGTCCTGTTCAAGCTGCTGTTCATGCCTCTATTCTCTTTGGAAATATCAACCAGCAGCATCAACTGACCAATCTCCTGGCCTGAAGCATCAACAAACGACTGGCCCTTCAAACCATGGCAACGCTCATCTATATCAAGCATTTCAAACCGGGTGGGGGATCTACTCAGGAATCCATCAATAGCAGCGACCAAATGGCTGGGTTCTGCCGGTGGAAAAACAAGCACATGTTGATCAAAAAGATTCCAACGGGCATCTTTTTTCAGCATCTCCTGCCCCGCCTGCCAACCGTCTCTGTTCAACAGCTTCTTGTGCAGTGTCAGAAAAACATTAAAAGGACTGTCACGCTCAATGCCTGATAGAATCTCATCAAACTCTATGCCTATCTCAAGGTAACCAATCCTGTTTCCATCCCGGATCCAGGGTTTTACTACACGCAGCGTCAGCGTCCCCAAAGGGCCCAACTCCACCCCGGACTCTATTGCTCCGCTCTGCCCTGCTTTGACAGCGGTATATCGTTCGATGATATCACCAAACCGGTCAGGCTGATGCATACGCAGTATGACCCGGCGCTGTTGATCCATAAAGTACATATGGGTGATACGGCTATTGCGTCTGAGGTCCTGGTAGAATTCATCTGCAAGCAGATACAGCTGCTCACGCTTCCCCTGCATCATCGATTCAGCAAGGGCATCATCATTTTTTGAATGCTGTAACAGTAATAACGATGTCTTCATCCAGGAGGTTCGAATCTGAATGTTCGACTCGATCTCGCTGGTAAGCATGGTGAGGTTGTCATCCATATGCACTTCAAGTGAAGCGGTCTGTTGCTGGCGCAGGGAGCCATAAGAGACAAAAGCAAGAATTAGAAAGCCTACAACTGATACTATCAGTACCTTAATCAAAACAGACTTACTTTGAGAAACACTCATGTAGCTACACCTACCAGTATCATCATTCTGGACTACATCATGTTTTGTCCCAATCCCTGTTACCCCTGTTACGTTTATTGTAGCATATAGTGGGCCATTTGCAGAAGCTGCGTACAGGCCATGTAATCACTCAAGCTGACCTTATATGTCACCTGCTGATACAAAAGTGTCACTGCATCTGCTTTCACAAATCATAAGAAATGGAAATAATGAGCTGAGGCTTCCCCTCTCACCTGCAGCCGCCTAGTGTTTGCCTTATGCCGGTTATTTTCAGATGGATTTTTGCAGGCTGCATCAGCCGCTCTGTGGTCACTATGACCGCCCTGTTGGCAATTTATGTCATTATTGAGTCATTTGATAAAGCCCGCTATCTCGGCCAGGGGCTGACTACTCAGTTACTCATCGAATACCTGCTGCTCAAAGCCCCCTTCCTGATTTCCGAATTTATGCCCATCATTGTTCTCATTGGTGCCAGCATGTATCTCATAGAACTTTCGCGCCATCATGAAGTTGTTGCAATCAGAGCCGCTGGTCTGGGTATGAACAAACTGCTTACTCCGCTGCTTGCAGTCGCAGCTCTGGCATCACTATTCAGCTTCACCATTGGGGAGTGGATCACACCGATCACTAACCAGCGCCTCGATTTTATTGAGCAGGTCCATATTCAGAAAAAACAGGATACCCGGCATGGGACCCAGTGGCTGAAAGACGAACAGAAGTTTTTCCGACTGACACCATTGTCAGAAGGAACGTTTGCACTGACCATGCTTGAAACTGATCTGCAAGGTGCATGGAAAAAACGCATCGATGCAGTAAGTGCCACTTATACGCAAGGCAAATGGCAAATGAAGGGGGTGCATATCAGCACACCATCTGATGATAAAGGTATGTCACTTGAAGCACTTCCAGAGCTGTTAATCGCATCATCCATAGGGCCCGAAACAGCCGAGCCACCAAAACCACGACATATGCATGTTACTGAATTATATCGTTATATTTCCGACCTGAAACATGCGGGACTAAGCAGCGGCTCTTACACCTATGCCCTGCACCGGAAGTTTTCTGCCCCACTGGCCTGCCTTCTCATGGTGATTCTTGCTGCAGCACTCTGCCTGCATACCGGCAGTCGCAGTGGTAAAGCCTCATGGGGCATCGTGGCTGCAATATCACTGGGATTACTGTTTTATGTGGTCGGTAATGCAGGGCACCTGCTTGCTGGCAGTGATCGGATTCCTGCAGCATATGCTGCCTGGCTACCAAGCCTGGCATTCGGCGGGTTGGCTGTTTATCTGTTACTCAAACGTGAAGGTCACTGATGGAAGAGACATTGTCTCACCACGAAGAGTACAGAGAGCACGAAAAATAACAGAAAATAGATATAAGCCTGATAGAAAGATTCAGCCATATTTTGCCAGCAAACAAAAAAATTCTCAGGTCATTGCCTTTGACTCTGGAACCTAGTCCACCACAGAGGACACAGAGAAAAGGCTATTCACCACGAAGAAAGCATATTAGATAAATCTGACGTTGGATTACTTCAGCAATGAGCCCTTTATCATACAAGGTGTGAACTATGACAACTGTAGAGTTTAACCTTTAATGATTATTACTGGTGACCCTCTCTGTGCTCTTCGTGTTCTCGGTGGTAAAAGCTTCTCACCACGAAGAGCACGAAGAAAAATGAGAAGGGATGAAAGGTGCATCTCACGTATGACGCTTCACGCCTAACTCATCCCACCTAACTCTTAACCCCTTATTTACTCCGCCTTACCCTTGACTCTTCCCGCCTCACACTTTTAACAGCTTACTTACCTTGTTATGCATATGTGGATTGGCTGCCAATACATCGCCTTTTTCAAGATCCACAGTGGAACCGTCAATGTCTGTAGCAATACCGCCAGCTTCCTGAACCAACAACAGGCCTGCTGCAATATCCCAGGATTTCAGGCCCGCTTCCCAATATACATCCAGACGCCCTGCTGCCACATAAGCCAGATCCAGAGCGGCTGAGCCACCCCTTCTATAACCATCCATACTGCGCATACACACATCCATGCGACGCTGAAAAAGATCCATATGCTCCCGCTGATACGAAGGGATACCTGATGCAAACAGAGCATGTCCCAAACGCTTTTCATCACTAACGCGCAGGCGACGGCGATTCAGGAAGGCACCACCACCATTTTTTGCTTCAAAGGTTTCATCACGCATCGGGTCATGAATCACAGCCAGAAAAGGTTTGCCATCTTTCCAGGCAGAGATGGATACCGCAAAATGCGGATAACCGTGGATAAAGTTGGTCGTGCCGTCCAGCGGGTCAATATACCACTGCATGGATGCACCCGGATTCACCCGCTCTCCCTGCTCTTCGGCAACAATGCCGTGGTCAGGGTAATGACGAGAGATCTCCCTGATAATGGCGGATTCAGCTCGCTGATCAATTTCAGTGACATAATCCCGATCACTCTTCTGATGAATTTTCAGATCATCTCGCTCATCAAAAGCACGGGCAATCATATCTCCGGCCTTTCTGGCGGCCCGAACAGCTACATATAACATTTTCACTCCTGAAAAAAGGCCCGATTGACCAGCCAAGCATTGCATCTAACAGATGCCCAAGGCTAGCAGATCATCACACGAAAACTATCACACAGTATGGCAGACTCGAAAGTGCCTTGAAGCAATGCGCAAAATACCTACACTATGATTGTAACTACGGGAGACAGTTTACTGTTTAAGGTCTGAAACAATAAACTGGTGGAGGTAGTATTGAAACAGTATCTCATTGAGCGCTGGTTACTTAAGCATGCTCACCTGGGCAGCAAGTCTATCACTCAGGCTCAACTCGTGCAGGCTCGGGCTCGCCTCTTTTTTGCCTGTGCCGGCCTGTTATATCTTTTTTTGCATGCAGAGAACTTTGACCACTATCTCATTCCATACCTAAGCCTCTCCGCCTGCTATTTCCTCATCACAATCAGCTCCCTGTTTATCATTCGTCATAACCCCCATTCGCTCACACGCTGGTTACTATTCCCTGTACTGGATATGATTGTCGTCAGCTTCGGCATGCTGGTTGATGGCGGCCACACAAGTGGTCTCTACTTCATGTATCTGATCATCATTTTCGGCAATGGCTTTCGTTTCGGCAATAATATGCTTTTATATTCGCAAGCCTTGAGTCTACTTGGCCTTTTAGCCACATCTTCCTACACCTATTCTGTCACCAAGCTTGGACTAGACCCTGCACTGCTATTTTGGCAGACAGGCGCACTGATCATCATTCCACTCTATGTTTACCTCATTGGTCAAAGGGTTGAAAATGCAACCAGAGCACAGTCAGAAGCCGAAGAGACATCATTTCACTTGCTTGATAAAGGCCCCCTGCCCGTATTCACCTATGAAATTGACCAGCAGAACAGATCTCGCATTCTCTATACCAACGCCATGATCAATGAGATCTTTCATAGTGAGCATGAGATGTTAATCGGCGAGCCTGTTGATGCCCTCACCCTAATCGAAGACAGCAACGAGATGTTGGACTTCTGCCGTCAGGCCTACCATCAGCATGGCTCTGGCATCGAGAACAAACCCAGAAGCATATATATACGCGGTAAAGACAAATCCGGTGACATTATCAAACTGGCGGCTACAGCAATTCGTATGCGCTGGCAGGATCGATGGGTAGGTGTCTGTTTCATGCATGATATCACCCAGCGAGAAGACCTTCAGGAACAGTTGGAAGCAGTTCACAGACGCAGTTACATCTCCACCCTGGTCGCTGGCATTGTGCATGATTTCAGAAATGTACTCACCAACATGATCGGTTATGCCGAAGTACTTCACATGACCAGCAATAATGAAACGGATAAACAGCATATCAACGAAATTATCGAAGCCGGTGAACGCGGGTCAGAGTTGATCACACATCTTTTAAAGCTGAGCAAAAACAGAGAAAACAACAGCAGCAATGCTTACAGCAAGGGAGAGCTGCTACATCAACCGCTTAATAATATTATCGGTCTGGCACGCCTGCAGCTTCCTCAAAATATCCAGTTGATCTGCAAGATAAAGGAACCCCTGCACGATGTTGCAATCAGCACCACTGAAATAGAGCAGATTCTGCTAAACCTGATTAACAATTCGACCCAGGCTATCAACGGTGCAGGCATCATTGGCGTAGAAATCAATACCGACTCCGAACATCGACTGGCGAAACCCGGACACCCCGCCCTGTGTATCAAGGTGATTGATAACGGGGAAGGTATTGCCGAAGAGGATCTGGATCTGGTATTCAAGGCCTTCTGGACATCAAATGCCGAACAGGGTGGATCAGGCCTTGGACTTACGATGGTCCAGCGCATCGTCAAACTTCACCATGGCAGAATTACTGTTGAATCCACCCCCGATGAGCGCACCTGTTTCACTATTCATCTGCCCCCCCATATCGAAGAGAAGGGCAGTATCGGCCAACAAACAATATCCAGCACAGCTATCCAGACAGATAAGGGACGCACAACCAAGCCATCTTCAGGCTGTCATATTCTACTGGTCGATGATGGCCCGGATATTCTGAAAATTCATCAGTCCATGCTCACACATTTAGGACATACAAGTTGCACCGCCGAATCAGGCAAAGAGGCACTCGAACTGTTTGCTGACAAGGAAATCAGCTTTGATCTTATCGTCACAGACTTCCGCATGCCCGGTATGAACGGATTAGAGCTAGTACAAGAGATTCGCAAACAGGGATCAAATATACCCATCCTCATGGTGACAGCCTTCGGTGAAGATGAGCAACTTCAACAAGTTGGAAAACATCAGGTCACCCTGATCAATAAACCTGTAAGCATGGAGAAATTCAAACAAGGGCTTGTCGACTGCCAATGTCGTTGCCCTTAAGAGAAACGGACTGATTTAAACTCAAGCCAGCGATAGCTGCATTCATTCAGATACAGGGTTCACGACTCATTAAAACAACTCGCCTAATAGCTTCCTATCAAATCGGCAGCATTAAACTCATCGTAGCGTGCATCAACGAAATAGAGTCCATGTGCCGGTGCTGTGGCGGCACCACGACCTCTGTCCCTGCCAGCTAACAGATACCCAAATTCTGCTGCTGACATCTTACCCGCCCCTGCTTCAACGAGATTCCCTACCAGATTTCGTACCATGTGATAGAGAAAAGCATCAGCCTCAACATGGATATTGATGCAATACCCCATGCGTTCGACCTCTACCCGGCTGATCGTTCTAACAGCGTGAGCCGCCTGACAACCTGTCGCACGCAGAGCGCTAAAGTCCTGCTTACCCAGACACAGCTCTGCAGCCTGCTGCATCAGCTCAACATCCAGTGATCTGGGCATCCACCAGTGACGCCATTGCTGCAGCGCAGATGCACTGTTCCTGTTCCATATCTGATAACGATAAGCCCGCCCACGACAATCGAAACGGGCATGAAAATCCTGCTCTACCGCCCTGACTCCAACCACACGTATCGAATCAGGCAACTGATGATTACAGCCATGTAAATATGCCAGGTGAGAGCGATTCCAGCGTTTACTGCAAACATCAGCATGCACCAGTAAAGCTTCAGCATGTACACCGGCATCGGTACGCCCTGCGGCGTAGGTTATAACAGCTCTCCCCTCAATCTTTAACAGTGCATCCTGCAGCTTCTCCTGAACCGTGACAGCATTATCCTGCTTTTGCCATCCATGGAATGCCTTGCCATCAAATTCAACGATCATAGCTATACGTTGCATCTCACCACCCATTATATAAACATCAGACCACACGCTAAAAGAAGAACTGCCAGGCAGCCAAGATTGATTAGCAAGTTTTGCCGCGCTGATGCAGCGCCTTCTCCGCATAACAGTGTGGCATCCACTGATTCAGGCCAGCGTAACCATAAAACCTGCGCATAGGCAGTCGATCCTGAGAGAGAAAAGCGGAAGGCAGCCAGCAGTAGTAGTGGCACATCTTTCCAGCGACGGCGAAGCTGCCACTGCATTTTCAGTTGCTTCAGACCATCACCTATCTGTACTCGCATTGGAGTTATCATCAGCATGTACACGGACATCCTCTCACCATAACGGGGCAATGAGCGTACAAGCACATGCCACTCGCTAAGCTTCAAAGCACGAAACATCACCATAGCGACGAGAAAAACTGCACTTAAATGAACAGATAACCATATGCCCTGTTTGAGCCCATGCCAGGTAAACGGCAGTACTGTGGCTGGAAAGATAAGCTGACCATGTGAGAAAAAAAGATGTAAAACAAGAATCGGAGCGATAAACCAGCGTAGTAACTTCACCATATAAAAAAGATTCTTCCAACTACGATCCAGCATACGGGTAAGCAACGCAGAGACAAACATCAGTAATAAGCTCAACAGCATATAATGGGTTGTAACCGCAAGCAGCAGTAGTGCAGCAACTGCCAGAAACCTCAAATATCCCCTGCTGGAATAGTATATATTCGCAGCACTCAACATGTTAGCAGGATAGACAACGTAATTTACAAAAAAGAGCGCAGCCTGTATCAGCTTTTAGGTTTGTCATCATCCTCATCATCATCGGAAAATTCACTAAGTAACTGATCCAGCTCCTGAGTAGCCCCGTGCTCACTGGCCAAACCGGATTCTTCGGCATCTTCACTCAGCCAGTCAGGCTCAAATGCTTCTTCCTCAACCGATGAGAATTCATCCAACAGTGAACCCAACTCCTGAATTGCACCGTCAGCTGGCTCAGCTTCTCTGTCGTCTTGCGAAGCCTCTGTAAGCTCGTCATCAGCAGCAGCAAACTCAGTCAGCAGATGATCCAGCTCCTGGGTAGCTCCATGATCCATTTCAACTTCATCAGAAGACTTCACGGACTGATCAAGCGTCTCTGAGCTGGAGGTAATATCTGATTCATCAGCAGTCGCAAATTCAGTCAACAGATGATCCAGCTCCTGGGTAGCACCATGATCAAGCTCAAGAGCAACGCCACTTGAGTTGTCAGCGGTAAGTTGAGATGAAACGGACTCATCAAGGGTGAGCTCTTCAGGCGAGGCAGCTTCATCTTTTTCTGCAAACTCACTCATCAGTATATCAAGATGCTGTGTCGCTCCAGCTTCAGGTGCTGAGTCTACTTCACCCTGTTCAAGAGCAGCTTCAGCTTTATTGAACACAGTCTCATCCAGCTCTTCGGCTTCCGTGCCAAAATCAAACAACTTGTCATCATTGGCAAACTCGCCAAGCAGATGATCCAGATGTTGTGTTTCTGCCATCTCATCATCGAGAATAAGCGTCGCTTCTGATTCTGACGGTACTGAACCGGCACGACCTTGTTCACCAATTTCATCAGGCTCGGAAAATTCACTCAACAGATAATCCAGATCCTGGGTTGCACTGGAAGATGCGAGATCAATGGTCTGTTCCATATCTGTTGACTGTTCGAATCCTGCATCAACACTGGAGTTATCGGCTGCAGAAGCCTTAACCGGCTGATCATCTGCAAACTCATCCAACAGGTTACCGAACATCTGCGTGGCAGTTTCTTCACCGTCTGCTGCGATATACTCATCAGCCGAATCACTCTGTTTTTCAACTGCAGCGCTTGTGCCCTGCTCCTCACTCACATCCAGACCAGAGAATTCACTCAATAGATGATCGAGATCCTGGGTTGCACTGGATGAAGCAAGATCAAGCATCTCGCCCTCATCTATCGCTCCTGCTAATCCTGCATCGACAGCGGAAGAATCTTCTGAACCCTTAACTTGCTGATCATCTGCAAATTCATCCAACAAATTACCGAACATCTGTGTTGCAGTCTCGTCGCCATCACCTGCTACGATGCTTTCATCAGCTGCATTGCTCTGCTGCTGTTCATCAAATGAGTTATCATGCAACCAGTCCATACCAGCATCATCTGAGTGCGCAGAGAGCTCCTTCTTATCAGGAACCTCAATATCCGATAGATCAAAATTGATTCCATCGTCTTTAATCGGACTTTCCAACAAGTCAGCAGCTTCAACCTCTTCCTGCTCATGCGGGGTCGTAATGTCTTCTGAGAAAACATCCGCTTTATCCGAAAGCTCATCAGCGTCCACATCGTTGGAAAGAGCTTTCAACTTCTCAAGTTCATCAGTATCAAGTACGAGTGCAGCTTCGCTGATCGCTACTTCATATGCAGCCTGATCACCGGCACTCTGCAACAATGTTGTCTTTTTGATGTGAGCTGCCGCATGTGCAGGGTCAAGTCGCAGTGCCATATCCAGCTGGTGCAGTGCTTCATCATTCATACCATAACGGATATAAACATCAGCTTCTGACAAATAATCCACATTCGGATCCGGATCCTCTTCCAGAGCAGAGGCATCAAATGGTTCCATTTCCGCTGTATCAGTATCAGTCAGATCATCTGCAAAATTTGAAATCGAATCGAATACATCCGGTTCTTTATCGGTCTCCCCTGCTTGTGTTTCAGAAGCAGCTACAGCAGCTAATGTTGTAGCCGCGGCAGCTGGAGCAGCAGCGCCACTAACCACAGGTTCTTCTTCAACAACACGCTCTGAAGGATGTTTCGGCTCCCTGCGCATTAATACAGCGACAAAACCAAGCAGAATGACAATCAGTGTTAGCAACAACCAGACAATCAAGTCCGGGCCACTCTGCATGGACTGCGCTTTATTGTTCGACCTGTCTAACTCTGCCTGCAGACGCGTAAGCAGCACTTCCAGTTTCTCAATACGTGCTTTGGATGCTGCCGATGCAACCTCATCCATTTTACTATTCAGTGCGGCAATACTCTGCTGGTTTTCAAGCAGCTGCTGCTGCAACACCTCGTTCTCAGCCTTTAGCTGCACAAGCTGAGCAGAGCTATTATCCTGAACAGAAGAAGCCTGCTCATCAGTCTGTAATGACGCATCCAATGACTTCTCTGCCACTGCAGTTGCAGGAGCCATTGAAGCTGTGCCTTCAGGCTGAACTGGCTCGACTGATCTGACTGGTTCCGGCACAAGTGAAGCACTTACTGGGGCAGCTGTACTGCCTCCAGCCTGCTCTCCGATTGATACTCGTTTGCTGTAACGGGTTTTCTGAGCTTCCTCTACTGCCGCATAGCGAGGCTGGCTGGTTAATGACTTCCACTCTTTTTCATGTTCAGCAAACAGCTGATAGGCCTCTTTGGCTGTGCGCTGTTCCACCTCTGCTGCACTCGGCACTTTCAGAAAACTGCCTGCACGCAGCAGATTCATATTTTCATATTCAAATTTGCTTTTGTTCTTCTCAAACAGCGCAACCATGACCTGATAAGGCCTATAACGGTGATCCTTACGCAAACGCTGTACTACAGTGGAGAGCACATCGCCATGCACAATCGGACCATACTGATCGGTTCGGGCCCAGCCCTCAGCAGCTACATCTTCTTCAACAGCCGCTTTTGCCTCTGTGGCAACTTCTTCAACCATTGCAGTCTTTGTCGTAACATCAGATTCTTCTACTGTAGGCAGCGGTGTTTTTTGTGCAGCAAGCTGAGTCGTTTTTGGCGGCTCAAGGAAAATCGGGAATTTTTTGAAATGGGCAACCCGGCCATAGCGAATTTTCAGCACCAGATTGATAAATGGTGCGCTAATGGCTGTTCGGGATGAAAGCTCTACACGTGTCCCGCGCTGATCGCTGGCCACATCGGCACGTATCGTAGCAAGTACAGGTTCACGATATACCTCGAAGATTTTATAATCAGCAGGCGCAGCAATCTCAACAAAAATGCGACTAGCCGATTCATTGGCTTCAAGTTTGAGTGGAATCTCAGCATAAAATGGCTCTCCCAGACGGGAGGCCACTTCTATCTTTTCAAGCGATGCAGCGTGAGCTCCAGCAGGCACAAAAAGAGCCACAGTAATCCAAGCAAATGCAATCAGATGCCTTACCCGTTTCAACATGCTGCCTCCATCAATAGCCAGATCGGAGATGCACTCCTATGACTGGGAAATTAAAATTTCCGCAATTTGTACGGCATTTAGAGCCGCACCTTTACGTACATTATCGGCAACAACCCACAAATGCAAAGAATTCGCACAGGAATTATCATCACGAATACGACCTACCCATACAGGGTCGGTTCCTGCAGCTTCACTCGGCATCGGATAGTCTTCACCTGAAGGGTCATCCACCACACACACACCATCAGAAGAAGCCAGAATGTCACGAGCCTTTTCAGCATTCATCGGGCCGCCAAAAGTAATATTCACGGATTCTGAATGACCGTAGAACACAGGAACACGCACAGTCGTCGCTGTTACAGCAACATCGGATTCAAGAATCTTGCGCGTTTCATCCATCATCTTGCGCTCTTCCTTGGTATAGCCGTCTTCCATGAAAACATCGATATGCGGAATCACGTTAAAAGCAATCCGAGCCGGGAAAACATTCACTTCTGCACTCTGCGCATTAAGCAATTGTCCTGTCTGCTTGGCCAGCTCATCCATCGCCTTACCACCAGCACCGGATACCGCCTGATAGGTGGATATCACCACGCGTTCTATCGGCACAGCAGCATCGAGGGGCTTCAGAGCCACAACCAGCTGAATGGTGGAGCAGTTAGGATTGGCGATAATCTTATTCTCACGCGCCATCTCCAGCGCATGCGGATTCACTTCAGGCACGACCAGGCAGATATTTTCATCCATGCGCCAGGCGCTTGAATTATCCACCACGTAACAGCCTGCAGCCGCAAAACGCGGAGCATGCTCTTTGGAGGTATCACCACCGGCAGAGAAGAGAGCAATATCAACACCGGCAGGGTCAAATGTTTCCAGATCCTGAACGATGCAATCCTTACCCTTATATGTGATCGCAGAGCCAGCACTGCGGCTGGAAGCTACAGGAATCAATTCAGCAACAGGGAAATCCCGCTCAGCCAAAATCTCCAGCATGGTTGTGCCAACAGCACCGGTTGCACCAACTACGGCAACAACATAACCCTCTTTTTTCGGAAGAAACGCTTCTTTCATTTACGCCAAAGCCTCTAATTCTTTACATACTGCATCACCCATACCGGAACATGATACGCTTGCGCCACCGTCGGCCAGGTCTATCGTACGAACACCGGCATTCAGTGTGTTTTCAACTGCCTGTTCCACCTTTACAGCCAAATCTTCACGATCCAGCGAGAAACGCAGCATCATGGCAGCTGAAAGTATGGTCGCCAACGGGTTGGCCATATTCTGACCGGCAATATCCGGCGCTGAACCATGAATCGGCTCATACATAGCAAACGCTTCACCAATTGATGCTGATGGCAGCATACCGATAGAACCGGTCAGCATAGATGCTTCATCAGAGAGGATATCGCCAAACATATTGGTCGTTACAATCACATCAAACTGTTTCGGATTACGAATCAGCTGCATCGCCGCGTTATCCACATACATGTGTGAGAGTTCAACGTCGGAATATTCGGCCGCATGCAGGGCAGTGACAACTTCACGCCAGTACTCAGTAGCTTCCAGCACATTGGCTTTATCAATCGAGCAAACCCTGTTTGAACGCAGGCGTGCCGCTTCAAATGCCTTGCGGGCAATGCGTTCAATCTCTGATGTTTTGTAAGCCAGCGTGTTGTAACCGCGTTTTTCACCATTGGCCAGGGTCTCAATACCACGCGGCTGACCGAAATAGATACCGGAAACCAGCTCACGAACCACCAGTATATCCACACCGGTAATCACTTCAGGTTTCAAGGTTGAAGCATTCAGCAGCTGATCGTGTACTTTAGCCGGGCGGTAGTTGGCAAAAAGGCCCAGATCTTCACGAATGCGCAACAGGCCTGCTTCCGGACGCAATGGCTTGTCCAAAGGCTCCCATTTAGGGCCACCCACAGCACCAAGCAGTACGGCATCGGACTGTTTTACAAGCTTCTGTGTGGCTTCAGGATAAGGATCACCGGCTTCATCAAAACCCGCACCACCAATGGCTGCTTCTTCCCATTCGGCATTCAGATCAAAAGATTTATTCAGTACATCAAGTACCTTCAACGCTTCATCTACAATCTCTTTACCAATACCATCACCCGGCAATACTGCGATCTTTACCATATCTCTACTCCTTTTTTCCTACTGCGGTTTTTACTGCAGCAAGGAAATCATCCACATCCTTAAATTCTCTATACACGGAGGCAAAACGTACATAAGCCACGCCATCAAGATTGCGCAGCTGCTCCATCACAAAGGCACCGACATGCTCAGCTGCAATCTCGGACTCACCTGTTTCCTGCACAGCACGTAAAACCGCCTGCACACCTTTTTCCATTTTTTCTGCTGAAACCGGCCTCTTCTCCAAAGCCTTCTGCATGCCTGCATGGATTTTTCCAATATCAAAGGCCTGACGAGCACCGTCTTTCTTGACCACCAGCGGCAGGCGAAGCTCAGCCCGTTCATAAGTGGAGAAGCGTTTACCACAGGCTTCGCATTCACGACGCCTGCGTACAGCTCCACCATCTTCAACCACGCGGGAATCAACCACGCGCGTGTCATCGTTTGCACAAAATGGGCAATACATACTATATCAGCTCAGTTATCAGTTCAGCAGATTATAACTCTTCGTATATCGGGAAACGACCGGTCAATTTACGAACTTCCTCAAGTACTGCTGCATGCACAGCTGCATCTTCCGGTGCTTTCAACACCTGCAGGATCATCTCACCAATCAGACGAGACTCATCTTCTTTCATACCGCGCGCTGTAATCACAGATGCGCCGATACGAATACCAGAGGTCACAAATGGTGACTCAGGATCAAACGGAATGGTGTTTTTGTTCGTCGTAATGCCGGCAGCTTCCAGCGCCTCTTCAGCAACCTTGCCTGTAATACCCTGCGGACGAACGTCCACACGGAACATATGACAATCAGTACCACCGGAAACGATACGCAGACCACCCTCAGTCAGGGTTTTAGCCAGTGCACGTGCATTGGCAATTACCTGCTTCTGATCTTCTTTGAACTGCTCACCCAGTGTTTCACCAAAGGCAACCGCCTTGGCTGCAATCACATGCATCAACGGACCACCCTGAATGCCGGGGAAGATGCGTGAGTTAATCTTTTTGGCCAGATCATCATCGTCAGTCAGAATCATGCCACCGCGCGGGCCGCGCAGGGTTTTATGCGTGGTGGTTGTCATCACATGTGCGTGCCCAACAGGGCTCGGATAAACACCGGCAGCAATCAGACCTGCATAATGCGCCATATCCACCATCAGCAACGCACCGACTGAGTCGGCGATTTCACGCATGCGTTTGAAATCGATCCCACGTTCATAGGCCGATGCACCACCGATAATCATTTTCGGACGGTGAATCTCTGCCATCTTCTGCATCACATCATAATCAATCAGCTCATTGTCATCACGCACACCATAAGCAACCACATTGTACAAACGACCTGAGAAGTTCACTGGCGAACCATGCGTAAGATGGCCACCATGTGAAAGATCCATACCCATGATGGTATCACCCGGGTTCAGTACAGCCATGTAAACAGCCATATTGGCCTGTGAGCCGGAATGAGGCTGCACATTGGCATGTTTCACACCGAAGATTTCACGGGCACGTTCCTGTGCCAGCGCTTCAACCTTGTCCACATATTCGCAGCCACCATAATAGCGACGTCCCGGATAACCTTCGGCGTACTTATTGGTCATCACAGAACCCTGAGCTTCCATAACTGCACGCGAGACAATGTTCTCACTGGCAATAAGCTCCAGTGTATGCTGTTGACGGCCAAGCTCGGCTGCAATGGCATCCTTGACTACCGTATCGGTAAGTGGTGCGTTAAAAAACTGACTGCGATCAGACATGAAAACTCCTGAGTGTAAAACAAACACCGATTCCCGGTGCTGTTATGCTAATTCTTGTGATAAGCAAAATATTTCTGGCGCGCATTATGTCGAAATCAAACTGCTACGTCATCTTCGATTTCCATATCGCACCTTTAGAGCGGCATCCTTGCTTCGGCCTGTGCTTACTTGCGTAGTCGGTGCACACCATTTTCTTCTTTGAATCGACCCACATCAGCAGGATTCATCAATACCACCACATCGATATATTCATCGCCGGTATGGGTTGAAATAACTGTGCCGTGCTGATGACAGAATGCCAGCGTTCGCCCGTCCGAATGCTCCAGCTTCAGATGCATCTCATGCATCTCATTAGCAAGCCATTTATTCAGCAGGGCCACCAGTTCATCTACGCCCTCTCCGCTTACAGCAGAAAGTGCCATACGGCTGTCGGAAATCGTCTCTCCATGGAACGACTCTACCCCCGGTGCCAGATCCTTTTTATTCATCACCTCAATCATAGGTGGTGCAAAGTCACCAACCAGGCCAAGTTGCTCCAGCGTTTCATGCACGACCCTGCCCTGCTCGGCCATCATGGGGTCTGCGGCATCACGCACATGCAGAATCAGATCAGCTTCGATCACCTCTTCAAGCGTTGCCCGGAAAGCATCCACCAGCTCATGCGGCAACTCCTGCACAAAACCCACGGTATCAGAGAGCATCAGTTGCAAACCGCCTGGCAGCTCCAGCTTGCGCAGCGTTGGATCAAGCGTGGCAAACAGCTGATCGGCAACATACACGCCGGAATCCGTCAGACGATTAAACAGTGTCGATTTACCAGCATTCGTATATCCCACCAGTGCTACCGTGGGAATAGCTTTACGTTTGCGGCCTGAACGCTGGGTGGCGCGCATCTGACGCACCTTATCCAGATCCTTCTCCATAGAAAGAATCTTGTCCCTGAGCATACGCCGATCCAGCTCAATCTGGCGTTCACCCGGCCCTCCCATAAAACCGAAACCGCCGCGCTGACGCTCCAGATGTGTCCAGCTTCTAACCAGACGCCCCATCTGATAATTCAGACTAGCCAGCTCCACCTGCAATATACCCTCCCGGGTTCTCGCACGTGCACCAAAAATATTCAGAATAAGACCGGTACGATCCACCACTTTCGCACCCAGCACTTCCTCAAGGTTGCGTTGCTGAATAGGTGTTAATGGATGATCAATAAATACGACAGCAGCTTCCAGCTCTTCAGCCTGTAGACGAATCTCCTCCACCTGCCCGCTGCCCAGCAGCGTGTTGGCCATAATCTTGCGCACATTTATCCGAATAGACTCTACCAGATTGCAATTACTGGTCTCGACTAGCCTGTCGAACTCCTCAGCACGTGATTTCCATGCAAAATCACCAAGGCGCTTGGTTGGAAACTCCGGATGCACACTGATAGCAATGTCCGGCCCATCATCAGTTTGATATAATTCAATACTCAAGGAAACAACCCCATTATCTTCTCTTGCAAGCTTTCAGCACTGCCATGCACTGCATCCGGCGTCTGATTATTAAACCAGGTCACCTGACGTTTGGCATAACGGCGTGTCGCTGTAACAGCATCGATCTTTGCCTGCTCCAGAGTTATCAATCCCGACAAGCAATCCATCAACTGCCTGTATCCAACTGCGCGCATGGCAGGATGGGTATCATTCAATTTCAGCCCCATCAACCACTGCACTTCATCAAGCCAACCCTGCTGCATCATATGATGAAAGCGAGCGGCAAGTCGCTCTCTTAATAACTCCCGCTCCACATCCAACACAAATAGAGGACAATCCACGATCGCATGTTCAGCCGCAGCTTTCGCCTGCCAAGCGGCCAATGATACACCGGAGCTCTCCAATACGCACAGAGCACGCATAATACGCTGCGTATCATTCGCCTTTAATCGTCCGGCCATCACCGGGTCACGCTGAGCCAACTCCTCATACAAAGCCAGAGTACCAGACTCACGGTGGATGGAATCGTACCGCTCCCGTACACCAGGCTTGTCTTCAGGGACCTCAGCAAATCCTTCCAGCAGTGCTTTCAGATAAAAGCCCGTACCACCAACAATCAGCGGCCTTCTACCCTGTTCATTTTCTGCCTTAATCACCACGCGGGCTTCTTTCGCCCAGCGCGCTGCCGAATAAAGATCAGGCAGCGTGCAACAATCAACCAGGAAATGAAGCACTTCTTCTCGTTCAGCCTGAGTAGGCTTGGCTGTGCCTATATCCAGACCCCGATACAGCTGCATGGAATCACAGCAGATAATTGAACTATCCGTTCCTCTGGCTACAGCCATCGCCAATGCCGACTTGCCCGTACCTGTCGCCCCCATCAGCGCGATGGCATGCAATGGTTTTTCGCTTTCCATGTTAGACCCCCACCCCATGCCGTCGGGCAAAACGCTTGAATAACGAATGCCACATCGGGCTAAGTATCAGTGTCAGCGCAATCACCAGCACTGTCATGGTGTGCAGCGATGTATCAATAAGCGCCACATGCAACCCTACTGCTGCCAGCAGAAAGGAAAATTCCCCAATCTGACTGAGTAGTCCGGCTGTAATCAAAGATGATTCCCAATCCTCACCCAAGGCTCTCATGACAAACACATTGGTCCCTGCATTAAACAAAAACACCAACAGTGTTGCACCGATGACAATGCCCGCATGCTCCAGCAGGTAATCAATTTCAACCAGCATTCCTACCGACATGAAAAACAGCGCCATAAAGATGACATGCACTGGCCCCAGATGCTCATGCACCCACTCAGCCTTATCCGATGATGCAAGCAGTACTCCGGCAAGAAAAGCCCCCAGTCCGGGAGAGAGGCCCAACCAACCGGTCAATGAGGCCGAACCAAGGCATAATAGAAGCCCCAACATCATACGTTGATCCGTGTCTCCAATCAGAGAAGACGGGATATGAAAACGCTTACTACGCATCAGCCAGAAAACAAATGTCAGAATAGCAATGCCTCCGACCACCTGAATAACAATATCCGAGCTTGTCGCCTCTACACCACCAAGCGTACTCAGAATAATCATCATCGGAATAATCGCCATATCCTGCACCAGCAACACACCCAGGGCATTTTGACCCGTAGGCAGATCCAGCTCACCGGAATCCTTGAGCATTTTCAACACAACTGCCGTACTTGAAAGACTGATAATAAACCCGAAGAGCACACCCTGTTGCCAGCTCATATCAAACAGCAAGGCCAGTCCAACACAAACAATAACACTGATAATAATTTGAATATTGGTGCCTGCAAAAACAACCTGCCAGCGCTGCATCAGGCGTGGAATGGAAACCTCCATGCCGACAAAGAAGAGCAGCATAATCACACCAATTTCACCGATACGGGTCACCACATCACGATCTTCGATCACTGCCAACCCTGATGGGCCGAGTAGAATGCCGGTAAGAATATAGGCCACCACAATCGGTTGCTTCAACCGAACCGAGATATAAGCAATCAACAGGGCACAAAAGAGTACCATGGTGATCACCAGCATTACCGGGTCTAAGTGCATTACTCCTTGCGCCCGAATAGACGATCAAGGTCATTCAGAGAAAGACTCACATACGTCGGCCTGCCATGATTACACTGAGCAATATTGGGGGTCTGTTCCATCTCACGCAGCAGTGCTTCCTGCTCCTCATGCGACAGCAGGCGACCTGATTTGATCGATCCTTTACAGGCACGATTACCCAGCCAACGTTCAAGAATACGCCCCAGTCCACGACCATCCGCTTCAGATTTTGCACCCATCAACATGCAGCTATCGACCAGCTCTGCCACCAATTCAGATGCAGGTTCTTTCACCAACATTGCAGGTATAGCACAGATTCGGAAGCTTTCGTCACCGGTCACTTCCAACTCCACGCCAAAGGGTTGCAGATCTTTACTGTGATCATGTAACCAGGACGCTATTTCACCAGCGACCTGCAGGGTTTCGGGGGTCAGCAGCTTCTGACTGGAAACCTGCTGGTTGGCCAACTGTTTTTTCAACTTTTCGTAGGTCATACGTTCATGTGCTGCATGTTGATCCACGAGTATCACACCTGACTCGGTCTGTGCCAGAATATAACAGCGGTGAATCTGGGCCAGAGGAAAACCAAGGTTGAGCGACTGCCCTGCCCCGTAAGCTGTTTCCGGTTCAGCAACAGCGGGGCGTGAAAAGAGCATATGTTGCACTTCCCTCGGCACAGAGCTGGATCCCGATGACATCGAAGGTTGCCTGAAATCACCCGAATCAAAGCGCGGCATAGCCCCGGATGCTGCGGAACCACCACCATACTGCATCGAACGCATGGCCTGATCTGTCGTGGTTGAAGAGACAGTTTGCCCCATCTGCTCCATGGCAGCCCGAATACAGGCAATCACACCGGATCGTACAGCCTGTGGTGATTTGAATCGCACTTCACGCTTGGCCGGATGTACATTCACATCCACATCTGCCGGGTCAATCTCAATTTTAATCAGTGCAACAGGATAACGATCGTGAAACATCACATCCCGATACCCTGCCCGCACTGCGGCAATCAGCTGCTTATCACGAATCACGCGCCCGTTGACCAGAAACATCAGACGTGTGGAGTCCCTGTGATGAAATGTCGGTAGTCCCAGAAAACCTGAAATCTGCATACCTTCATGCTGGATGGAGCGCTGCACACTATTGTCAGCAAAATCACTACCCAGAATCGCCAACACACGATCAGCCTCTGACTGGGCTACAAAATCAAAACGTTTTCTACCGTCGAGTTCAAGCCTCATGGCCACCTGTGGATGGGCTAGTGCCAGTGAACGGAACACCTCAACTGTCGCTGCTTCTTCGGTTTTGTCAGTTCGCATAAAATTCAGGCGCGCAGGTGTATTCAAAAACAGATCGAGCACTTCAAGCCGGGTACCGCGACGAGGAGGAGCCGGACGCGTCTGAGTCGCCTCACCGCCATCCACACGCACTTCAACACCTTCACTGCTACCGGCAAGGGCCGTCTGCATGCGAAAACGGGAAACTGATGCAATCGAAGGCAGTGCTTCACCGCGGAAACCATGACTGGCAATGCAGTGTAAATCCTCTGAACATGCAATTTTGCTGGTGGCATGTCGTTGCAGAGCAAGCTCGGCATCTTCAGCGGACATGCCGCAACCGTCATCTTCTATAACAATAGACTTCTTTCCCGCTCCAGTAATGGATACGATTAGCCTTTTAGCACCTGCATCGAGTGAGTTCTCCATCAGTTCTTTGACTGCAGAGGCAGGTCGTTCTACCACTTCACCAGCTGCAATCTGGTTGGCTACCTGAGGTGAGAGTACATGGATCAGCTGTTCAGTCGTCATAGTTAAGCCATAGTCCGATACAAAAAACAGAAATAGTGAAGCTCCTTACAGTAGATATGGCGCAAATCTGCAAGCTTTAAGCTCAACAATCCACCTTCACAATCCATGGATGCATGTTTTTCAGAACCTCCCTAGACTACAACTATCCAAAATCAGAGAGGGTCAACATGAGCGATACGGAAAAAAGTATAAAAAACATGAAAGGTAATCCCCTGTTTGATTCCCTGCCCGAAGCAGCCTTTTCCGAACTGGCTGATCGCTGCAGCATCGAAACCTTTAAGTCCGGACAGCGGTTGATCAAAGAGAACGGAAAAAACGAATCGCTCTTTCTCTTAACTCAGGGACAGGTTAAAATTGTCATCAACAACACTGAAGTGGAGACACAGCAGGCAGGTGAAACGGTCGGTGAAATATCCATGTCCAAAGTCAGTCCGCCTGTCGCAGACGTCGTTGCAACTGGAGACGTTGAAGCCATAGCGATTCCTACCGAAGTCATTGACGGATTTTGCATCAGTTATCCCGATTTTGCAGAATCATTACGGGCAACCGCTATGAAAAAGGTTTATGGCAGATAAGTCCCCTGTCAGGGCCTGAAATAGACTACAATCAGATGGTAACCAAACTGAGTTTTGATCGGCCCGTGCACCTTTAACAGCTCTTTTTTGAAAATCACATTCTCAATCGACTTCACCAACTGGCCGGGAAAGATTTCACCAAGATCACCATCCCTTTTCTTTGAGGGGCAGAGTGAATACTTCCGCGCCAGTTTGGCAAAGTTTTCTCCACCTGCGAGCCGCTGCTTCAGCTTCTCAGCCTCATGCTTGGTTTTCACCAGTATATGTTTTGCCATCGCACTACGCATAAAAGCTCCCGCCCCTCTTTCATCATACACGACTAATGTCCGCCAGTGATTCAGGACAAGTGTAAAAAAATCAACCCGTGAACTGTAGCGTGAACATGATACAGCTGCATTGAACTTTAATGGGCGAAAAAACATCAAGATTCAGGTGAACCACTGGCCGCTACAGATGAATATTGCTTTAGCCACTGGAGCTGCGCTATAATCATAGGTATTGCAAGGCATATCGTATCGGCCAAGCAAGAAGGAGGGCCGCCTGTGGCGCGAGAACTTCCTGATACAATCGATGGCAACCAGGCGGCTGCTCACGTTGCGTATATGACCAATGAGGTCATCGCAATCTACCCCATCACCCCTGCCTCCCCTATGGGGGAGTGGGCAGATCAATGGGCGTCTGAAAACCGTAATAACCTGTGGGGAAGCGTCCCCCGTATCGTTGAGATGCAGAGTGAAGCTGGTGCGGCAGGCACCATTCACGGTGCATTGCAGAGTGGTGCACTTACCACCACATTCACCGCCTCACAGGGCTTGCTACTGATGATCCCGAATATGTACAAAATTGCCGGTGAGCTGAATCCGGCTGTCTTTCATGTAGCTTCACGCTCACTGGCAACCCAGGCACTCTCTATCTTCGGTGATCACAGCGATGTCATGGCGGCTCGAACCACGGGCTTTGCCTTTCTGACAGCCAATTCGGTTCAGGAGGTCATGGACTTTGCCCTGATCGCTCAAGCAGCGACCCTGGAGGCACGGCTTCCCATCGTGCACTTTTTTGACGGTTTTCGCACTTCGCATGAAATCAGCAAGATAGAAACCGTTGAGCCAACTACGATACGGGCCCTGATTCACGATGATCTGGTTCAGGCCCACCGTAGCCGCGCACTTTCGCCGGAGCACCCGGTACTGCGTGGCAGTTCCCAGAATCCGGATGTGTACTTTCAGGCCCGTGAAACCGTCAACCCCTATTATTCCGCCATGCCGGGCATCGTGCAGGACACGATGAACCGGTTCGCCGAACTGACAGGACGTCACTACCACTTGTTCGACTACGCAGGGGCCGACGATGCAGAACGGGTCATCGTGTTAATGGGCTCAGGAGCAGAGACTGCAGCAGAGACTGTAGAGTACCTGCATAGCTGCGGTGAAAAAGTGGGGCTGCTTAAAGTGCGCCTGTTTCGTCCCTTCTCACCTGAACCCCTGCTTGCGGCTCTACCTGTAACAGTACGCAGTATTGCAGTGCTGGATCGGACCAAAGAACCTGGTGCCGACGGTGAACCCTTGTATAAGGATGTCCTGGCTGCAGTGGCACAGGATTACATGGCCAGTCCCCGTCGATTCACAGAGATGCCGCGCGTCACTGGCGGCCGTTTCGGACTTTCCAGCAAGGAGTTCACGCCCGGCATGGTCAAGGCGATATTCGATGAGCTTGGCACAGCGCAGCCAAAAAACCACTTCACTATAGGCATCATCGATGATGTGACTCACTCCAGTCTCGTTTGGGACACCACATTTAGAACAGATGAGTCCAGGGCATGCATGTGTGCATTGTTCTATGGCCTTGGCAGTGATGGCACCGTGAGCGCCAATAAGAACAGTATAAAAATTATCGGCAAAAAAACGGATCGGTACGTGCAGGGCTACTTTGTCTATGACTCCAGAAAAGCCGGGGCCGTCACTATTTCACATCTTCGTTTCGGGCCTCGCCCTATCCGCTCCAGTTATCTGATAGGTGATGGCGATGCCGATTTTGTCGCCTGCCACCAGTCGATATTTCTGAATCGTTATGAGATGTTGGAAAAAGCAAAACCCGGCGGAATATTTCTGCTCAATTCACATGCAGAACTAGCCGAGGTATGGGACAGCTTACCGCGAAACGTGCAGCAGCAGATCATTGATAAAGAGCTGACGTTCTACACCATCGATGCCTATAGTATTGCAGAACGGTTAGGCCTCGGCAGTCATATCAACACCATCATGCAGGCTTGCTTCTTCGCTATCTCCGGCATACTGCCGAGGGACGAAGCCATTGCTGCGATCAAGGATGCTGCACAGGACACCTATGCCCGTGCTGGCCTTCGTATTGCTGAAGCGAACATCAAGGCAATTGATGCCGCTGTGACTGGCCTTGAGGCCGTTCATATTCCCGGACAGGTTAGCAGTGGCTTCGACATGCCCCCGCCTGTGTCAGCTTCTGCTCCGGATTTTGTTCAACGTGTCACAGCTAACATCATTGCAGGACATGGCGATGACATCCCGGTAAGTCAGTTTCCGGCTGATGGCACCTGCCCAACGGGAACTGCTGCGTGGGAAAAGCGCAATATGGCACTGAAAATTCCCGTGTGGGAGTCAGACCTGTGCACACAATGCGGAAAATGTGTATTTGTCTGCCCCCATAGCGTTATTCGCAGCAAGGTGGTCCCGGCCACGCAACTTGAGCATGCACCTGATAGCTTCAAACATGCACCGGCCATAAGCAAAGCATTTGAACCGGATATGCATTTTAGTTACCAGGTTGCGCCTGAGGATTGCACAGGCTGTGGTCTCTGTGTGGACGTCTGTCCCATCCGGGACCGGGACAAGCCTGAGCGTAAGGCACTAAACATGGCAGACCAGCCTCCGTTACTGGAACAGGAGCGAAAAAATTGGGCATTCTTTCTTGATCTTCCCGACTATGATCGCAGCAAGGTACGTGAATCAATCCTGCCCGGTGCAATGCTGTTACAACCGCTGTTCGAGTTCTCGGGGGCTTGCGAAGGCTGCGGTGAAACCCCTTATCTCCGGCTTTTAAGTCAGCTGTTCGGTGATCACATGATGGTCGCCAATGCGACCGGCTGTTCCTCTATTTACGGAGGTAATCTCCCTACCACACCCTGGACTAAAAATAGTGATGGCCACGGACCTGCATGGTCCAATTCACTGTTCGAGGACAATGCAGAATTTGGCTTTGGTATGCGTATAGCTGTAGACAAACTGGCGCAGTATGCGCGCGAAACAGTTCAAGGGTTGAAAACTGCTGTGGGTGAAGAACTGACCAGCGATATCCTCTCTGCAGATCAGAGTGATGCAGCTGGCATCGAAGAACAGCGCCGCCGTATAAACGAGCTGCGAAGATGCCTGAGCGGGATAAGCGATCCTGCCGCCAGTGCTTTGGACGCTGTGGCCGAGTACCTCATCAAACGCAGTGTATGGATCGTTGGTGGAGACGGTTGGGGTTATGATATCGGTTACGGTGGGCTTGATCATGTGCTGGCATCGGGAAGCAATGTTAATATTCTGATACTGGATACAGAAGTTTACTCCAACACTGGCGGTCAGACATCGAAGGCTACGCCCCGTGGAGCGGTGGCCAAATTCTCGGCATCCGGTAAAGCAACACGCAAAAAAGATTTGGCTCGCATGGCCATGGATTACGAACATGCCTACGTGGCCCAAGTCGCCTTTGGTGCCAAGGATACCCAGACCCTGCGGGCATTTTTGGAGGCAGAGTCCTATGCGGGGCCCTCTCTCATCATTGCCTACAGCCCGTGCATCGCCCACGGCGTGGATCTGTCCAACAATCTTCGCCAGCAAAGCCTCGCCATGCGCAGCGGTCACTGGCCGTTGCTACGTTATGATCCACGGCGTACAGAAACGGGAAAAAATCCATTGCATCTGGACTCCGCCAAACCATCTATCCCCTTCCAGGATTACGCTGCTACAGAAACGCGCTTCAGCGTACTGTGGCGAACACACCCTGAAGCCGCTGAGAAACTCATGCGTCAGGCACAAGCAGATGTGGAGGCCCGCTATAACCATTATCAGAAGCGTGCCACAGACCCGGCTGATGCAACAAAAGCCAATGGGGAGGAGAAAAAATCATGAGTGCCGTCGACCTGAGTACTGAATATCTGGGCTTAAAACTGGCCAACCCTCTTGTGCCGTCAGCCTCTCCACTTTCACGCAGTCTGGATACGGCCCGTCAGTTGGAAGATGCAGGTGCAGCAGCAATTGTGATGCATTCTCTGTTCGAGGAAGAGCTGTCTCATGAGGAAAACAGTACGAACCGTTTCCTCATCCACCAGGAAATCGGGCATGCTGAAGCAAGCAGTTTCTTACCTTTTCACCATCAATACAGGCGGGGTCTGGAACAGTATCTTGAACACCTTGCCGTACTGAAGTCTGCTCTGGATATTCCGGTCATTGCCAGTCTGAACGGCGTGGCACTGGATGGCTGGATAAAGCATGCTCATGAACTCCAGCAGGCCGGTGCCGATGCTCTGGAACTCAACGCCTATGATGTTGCGGCCGATATTCAACAATCCGGTACTACACTTGAAGCACGTTACCTGGAACTGGTTAGCGAGTTGCGCAGCCAGATAACTGTTCCTCTTACAGTCAAACTGTCATCCCAGTTCACAGCCATTCCACATTTCGTCAAACAGCTCGAATCGGCTGGTGCTAACGGTGTCGCACTGTTCAATCGCTTCTACCAACCTGACATTGATCTGGACAGTTTACAGGTCACAGGTCAACTTCCCGATTCTTCATCCGAAGATGCCTTGCTTGCCATGCGTTGGATTGCCATTATCTACGGGCGCGTAGGGATTTCTCTGGCAGCAACCGGTGGTATCCACTCAGCCGAGGATGCTCTCAAGATGCTCTTGGCAGGTGCGGATGTTACCCACCTCTGCAGCACACTCATCACTCACGGACCTCAGCGGCTTACCCGAATCAAATCCGGGATAGAGAGCTGGATGGAAGAAAAGGGATTTGCATCTCTCGCAGAAATCAAAGGCAGGGTCAGTCAACAACATGCAGTTGACCCGGCGGCTTTCGAGCGCAGCAACTACCTGTGGGTACTCGATAACTACAGTTCGGCACCCGGCGTGAGGCGGTAAAAAAACTTGAGAAAGACACATTGAACTGTGCGGAGCTCCCAGAATGCTTGCAAGTTCAATGAACACAGCTGATGCCAAACAGCATGCAATTATCGTATGAGTGTGGTGAAATATCAGCGACCTTTTCCTCGTAAATTTTCTTAATATATTATTACGCGGGGCAGCTAAAGTTATACTCCTCAGTCAGCAACCACGTGAGCTTTGGATCTTGCATATAACCAGGCTCCTGCTGTTAATAAGGCATACAATCCGCCGATAAAATATAGCTGTTCGGGTTGATTCTCGAACTCGAAATACAGAATCAGGACGGTCCCGAACAGGAGCCCCAGAAAAGAAGTCACTGTTATCATCAGCGATGAGTTGGTTACATCCCGGATCGTATAGTTCGCATAGGCCATTAACAGTGAAACCAATAAAAAGGTAACACTGCCAAATTCCAGAATCACTTCCAGGCTGCCAACGAGCACAAGGGAGAACGCCAGCACTGACATACTGACAATTGAATACACCGGTATCTGATTGACCCGTTGGGCAAGCATAGCGGGAAAGTAACCATCCCGAGCAACCACGGCCATTTGTCTTGAAGCACCAAACACTGTGCCACTGATAGCACTACTGGTTGCCAGCAGTGCTCCGGCAATGACCAAATCTGTGCCCCAATGGCCAAGAATACTGCCGGTTCCGGAGGCCAAGGCATATTCCTTGTTTTGAATGATCTCTTCAAAAGGTATCGCTAAAATCGCTCCGAGTGCAATAACCACATAAATGAGGACTGCAAGAAACAGGGCCGAATAGATAGCTTTTGGAATATTTTTTTCCGGACAATCCATTTCATTCACAGCATTGATCACAAGTTGAAAGCCTTCATAGGCTACAAAGGTCAGTGATGCGACGATTAAGATAGAAAGCATGCTTGTATCGCTGTTGCTCTGCAGTAAAACAGGAATACTAGTTTGGCTGTTGTTCATTAGTACAAATGAAATCACAACCAAAATAATCAGCTTGGTATAAACCATGATATCTTCTATTTTGCCCATGCCCTTAACACTCCAAATGTTAACCAGGGTAAAAACAAGAATCACTCCACCGGCAACGATTTTCCTCGCCCACTCGGAACCAGCAAAACTAAATCCACTGATGGCATACGATGCAAAGGTATAGCCATAAAGGGCTATCGTACTGATATAACCGAATATTACCCACCAGCCGATAAGAGAGGCCGCAAAGGGAGACTCTGGAAATGTTAGCTTATAAAAAGAGTAGGTCGCACCTTCATCTTTATAATAAACACCCATTTTGATATATGAATAAGCTGCCAGTGCAGCAATCGCACCTCCAATAACAATTGCCAGAGGTGTAAACACACCAATCATTGAGACCGAAATACCCAGTATGGTGAAAATACCACCGCCAACCATTCCACCCAGTGCGATAGCAATTAACTCAGACACACCAAGGTTCTTCCCTCGTTTTCTGTGGCAAGAATCATTTTGGTTCTCTAATATCATTTATCACTCCAGCTCTTGACACAGCTTCAGCATATTCAGAAACCATTTCTTATTTAAGCCGTCTTTTGTAAACAAGGCAACACGCATTGCCACGATCATTCAGTTGAATCTGTATAGCCTCTATCAACGATCTGTTTCACTGCTTCAATCTTGAATTTATCTGTATATCGCTTGCCACTCATTGTGACCTTCATAGAGCTAACTTGTCACGTTCTTCGGTGGCTAGCAATATGATAGTGATTCAAAGAAGAGATTACCAAGCAGGAACCCGATGCCATTGGTTGCCAGTTCAATTATAAATGGTTGCTGGTCAATAGACTTCATGAGCGACGCCCTGTGGTGCGGTAGAAGGTTTCGCACATTCAATGTGATAGATGACTTCAATCGAGTGATTTTGGGCAGAGGAACATAGTATTGCATGGAATTCATCAAGCCAGGTCGTCCCATACAGAATGGATTCTTCGAACGCTCAATCGCCAAGGCAGGCGTACTCGACATGTATCTATTTCAAAGATTAAGTGAGGTTAGGGAAACCACTGACAAATGGGTTCAGGGTTATAATGAAAAATGGCCATATGATGCACTCGGCACGTTAACGCCGAAGGAGTTTCGATTCATTCGTCCGAAGTTCTAGCTTTGGATGGACCTGACTAAGGAAGGTTTACATTTTCTTCATAAGATGACCAGTCTGTCTACTGTGGGAAACAATACTTTACCCGGCACAATCCTGACTGTGAAGGGCATACATTGAGCAGCGTGCGGCAGCTGGAGTTTTTCAGCAGCCATCACTTGGATATCACAATAACCACCGCAACCAGAATACCGGCAGCTAAGGCAAACAGACTATACTTCCGGTGCTCCTTCTCTGCCTGAGGCAACAGATGGGTAGCCCCCACATAAACAAGTGCCCCTGCCGACAGTGATAGCAACACTCCCAACAATGAACTATCGATCCGGCTGATTAAGGGGTAGGAAACCAACATACCTAGCGGAGTTGAGAATGAAGCGGCCAGAAGAGCCAGGATCAGAGATAATTTTGCGCTGAAGCCTCCACGCAACAGCAACAAATAGGTAATGATCCCCTCAGGAAACTCATGGAGCACCATGCCTGTAGCAGTCAAGGCCCCAGTAAAGGTACTAACGGAAAATGTGATGGAGTAAATGAAGCCATCTATGAACGAATGAAAGCCGATGCCGAACATGGATATCAGTCCGATTCCATACAGGGAATCAGCCCCACGTTCGCAGACGAAGGCGGTGACAAACCGGTTGAACAGATGCAACAGAACAAAACCGATGAGCAGGTATGCCGGAGCATTTGTATTCATTTCGAAGGATTTTGGGATGATGTGCAAAAAGGAAACGGAAATGAGTACGCCAGCGGCAAAGCAAACAAAGTAAGTGCTGTATTTCCGGCCCCATGCCTCAAAATGGCGAATGGTATAGATGCCAGTTGCTGTCACCGATGCTGCCAATAAGCTCGCAGCCAGTGCCGTCCAGAATGTGTTCTCCATATCATTTACCCCGCTAGGCTAACCTCCTGGAAAAGACGGTGTTCTGTCTCGTTTGGCGACCATGAATGTGCTACTTTGAATCTTTAGCCTTGCGTTTCTCTTCCTGTTTTTGCTGGAACAGCTGATGGTGATGAGAGCCTTCTCTAAGCAGCTTGCTCCCGCATTTCTGACAATGTTCTTCCTGGCATGGAATACCCCTGTGATGTACTGTTTTTTCACCGCACTTGGGACATATACAGCACCCTTCAGCACCCATTTCATGTCTGTGATCACTCGCCATGATTGTTTCTCCTGCTATTCCGTAGTTTTGATCTGCTACTACTCAACCTGCCTGCCCTGGTTACTTACCCCAAGCGGCCATGTTGATGCTACTCCTTGTTATAGCATCTTACTGACTACTTTAATACTCGGATCATCCGTGTTGGTGCGAATACTGAATCCAAGGCTTCCGGTTAACTTCAGCATATTATGGTTGTTGGCCAGGATCTCACCATTCATCAGCTTGATGCCATGCTGGCGGGCGGCTTCCATCAATTCGCTCATCAGCCGTGAGCCGATACCCCTGTGTTGCCATTTATCGGCTACCACCAGTGCGAATTCACAACTCTCCCCATCGGGGTTCATCACATAGCGGGAAACACCCAGCTCTGTCTCCTCGCCCTGCTCCTCCAGCACGGCGATAAGTGCGAGTTCGCGGTTGTAATCCAGCTGTGTGAAACGCACCAGCATCTTTTGGGTTAATTCATTCAGTCCTTGCATGAAACGGAAATATCTGGACTGAGGCGAGAGCTGCCGCACAAAACTCTCCTCGATTGACGCATCTTCAGGACGGATCGGGCGAATTTTGATATTGGTGCCGTCGGCCAGTTGCCACAGGGAAACCAGATGAGTGGGATAAGGATGTATTGCCATGTGAGCGTAGCGGCTCAACGATGGCATCCTGTGTTCAACCTCAATGCGAGCATCCAGTGCCATAACACCGTTTTCATCGGCAATCAGCGGGTTAATATCCAGTGCTCTGATTTCCGGTAGTTCACAAACCATCTCGGAGACGCGGCGTAAGACCTGCACCAGAGCAGCCATATTTACAGCTGGCATATTCCTGAAATTACCAAGCAGCCCGGCCGTACGAGTCTGACTGATCATCCGTTCTGCAAGAAAAGTGTTCAGTGGTGGTAGTGCAACAGCCCGGTCACGTAACACTTCTACCTGAACACCCCCGGCACCAAAGGTAATTGCAGGACCGAATACCGGGTCACGGATCACGCCGATCATAAGTTCGCGCCCATTGGCTGGCATGTACATGGGCTCAACGGTTACACCATCGATCCTGGCACCGGGGAATTTACTCTGAACCTTAGCCAGCAATTCATGATATGAGCTTCGTATGGCATGAGCATTGCCAATGTTCAGTCTGACACCTCCGACATCAGATTTATGACTGATATCAGACGAATGAATTTTCATCGCCACTGGAAAGCCCATCGACTCTGCTGCAACCAGTACATCACTTGCAGAATAACATTCGATACTCTGTGTGACCGGTATGGCGAAAGCATGCAACAGGGCCTTGGATTCTGTAATACTCAGCACGGTTCTCTCTTCCGCCAGCACACTCTCAATAATCAGGCGGGCACCCTCGCTATCAGGTTCGCTGCGTGTAACCAGCGGGCCAGGCACTTGCATCAGTTGTTGCTGGTTTTGGTAGTGATTGGCCAAATAGGCAAAGGCCTCGACAGATGATTCAGGATTGGGAAAGCAGGGCAAGTGGTGTTGAGAAAAAATCCTGTTCCCAGCCTCGACTTGTTGTTCTCCCATCCAGCAGGCCAACACCGGTTTTTTGCTTCCCTTTTGGGCATCAACAACCGCTTGAGCGCAGGCCTTTGCATCCGTCATGGCCTGCGGGGAAAGCATGACCAGCACGCCATCTACACCTGCATCATCCAGACAGACATGAACTGCATCCCTGTACCGCTCATGCGCCGCATCCCCCAGCAGATCGATGGGGTTTGCGTGCGACCAGTCTGGCGGAAGAGCGTCATTGAGTCGTGCCAATGTCTCTTCTGACAGGACGGCTAAACTGACACCAAGGTCAATAGCCCGGTCAGTGGCCATCACACCCAGCCCACCACCGTTAGTTATTATCGCAAGACGGTTGCCACCTACCCTGTGCGGAGTTTCCAGCAACTGGGCTGCAGCGAAGAGTTGCTCGATAGTCATTGCGCGAACCACACCGGCACGTTGAAGTGCTGCAGCGAAGACATCATCGGCACCGATCAGCGCGCCGGTATGCGTTACAGCAGCACGTGATCCTTCTGTATGACGCCCCGCTTTGATGACAACAACAGGTTTCATACGGGCCGCAATACGCAGGCCACTCATAAAGCTGCGCGCATCACGTATGCCTTCCACATACAGAAGGATGCTGCTCGTTGCCGGATCCTGTGCCAGATAATCCAGAACCTCACCAAAGTCGATGTCTGCAGCATCGCCCAGTGAAACGATGGCAGAAAAACCCACATCGTGGGTAACCGCCCAGTCCAGAATCGTTGTGCAGAGGGCACCCGATTGGGAAACCAGCGCCAGTTGTCCGGGTCCTGCACTGTTCTTGCTGAAGGTTGCATTGATGCCTGCCTGGGGTCGAATCAGTCCGAGGCAGTTGGGACCCAGAATGCGCATCTGATACTGGCGGGCAGCCTCCAACATCTTCTTTTTCAGGAACGCGCTGTGGCTGTCCTTCTCGCTAAAGCCCGTGGAGATAATAATGGCCGCATGAACCCCATGTTCACCGCATGCATGTATGATTTCAGAAACCGTTGAGGCAGGCGTTGCGATCACTGCAAGATCGACAGGCTTGCCAACCGCGGTGATAGACGGGTAACAGGGCTGATCATGCACACGTTTGTATTTCGGGTTGATTGCATAAACCGGACCGGCGAATCCAGCCTGGCGCAGGTTATCGAAAACGCGGGCTCCGACTGCATCTGGACGCTCGCTGGCACCAAACACGGCAATGGCCTGTGGTGCAAAAAGATGGTCTAGATAATGTGTCCCCATAACTGTCACCCTGTTACTATTGTTATCCTGTTGCTATGATTTAGCTATAAGTCCCGTTCTGGCAAGGGCCATAGATGATTATATGACAGTTTCCATTATTTCGCACCCCGATTGTGCCTTGCATGAAATGGGCCCCCGTCACCCCGAGAGCCCGGCCCGCCTGCATGCTATTGAGGATCAGTTACTCACTGAAGGTCTGGACTGGGTATTGCAGCACCATGTAGCACCACTGGTGAGTCGTGAACAACTCTGCCGGGTGCATGACCCTGAGTATGTTGAGCATATCTTTCTCACCGCACCTGAAGAGGGTCAGCACTGGCTGGATCCGGATACCTGTATGAATCCGCACTCCTTATCCGCTGCCCTGCGCGCAGCCGGTGCCCTGGTGTTTGCAGTCGATCTGGTTGTCACCGGCGAGAGCAATGCCGCCTTTTGCAATGTGCGTCCTCCCGGCCATCATGCCGAAAGAGGCCGAGCGATGGGCTTTTGCATCTTCAACAATGTTGCCGTGGGCGCGGCACATGCACTAAAGGTACATAAGCTAAAGAGAGTGGCTATTGTCGATTTTGATGTCCATCACGGTAACGGGACTGAAGATATCTTTCGAGAAAACCCGGAAGTCCTGCTCTGTTCCACCTTCCAGCATCCCTTTTACCCAAATTCCGGTAGCAACACCGTATCGGAACATATTATTAATGTGCCGTTAGCGGCCGGTGCTGATGGCCAGATGTTTCGCAGTGCGGTGGAATCCCAATGGCTACCGAGGCTTGAGGCATTTCAACCCGAGCTAATTCTCGTCTCCGCAGGATTTGATGCACATATTGAAGATGATATGGCCGGTCTCTGCCTTGTAGAGCAGGACTTTGCCTGGGTAACCCGCGAAATAAAAAAAATTGCGGACAGATATGCGCAGGGAAGAGTTATATCGACACTGGAAGGCGGTTACGCACTGCCTGCGCTGGGCCGTAGCGTTACAGCACACCTGGATGCCCTGCTAGGGTAGGTGCGGAGCAACTACGGTTAATCCCACTGCACATGGAGCACTCCCCGGACTGCAATGGTATCCAGATTATTTCTCTTCAGCCCCTGCCCTGTCAAAACGAACGACGATTATTTCGGCGATATTCTCTCTGGACTCAGCCCACAGCTTCGCAGCAACAGGTGAGCCATTCGGGTTGATAATAATCATCTTCTGACGCAGACAACGATGATCAGTCTCTCTTGGAAAAACCTTGTATAGCATCGTGTCATCAGCAGCAGCGAAATCCACGCTGTCCTTCATACGATAGCCAATCCACAAATACCCTTGATCAAGCAGTCCATTAAACAGCGACTGGGAAGACTCAGGCAAAGGACTGTCTACCGATAGTGCATCCAGCTTAAAGAAACTTTCACTCTGGGTCGGATCATCACTCATCATATCATTGATCACATAGCGCAGGGCACGGTGCATCTCATAGACTTCCGCACTCTGTGAGACAAACATATGGTAGCTGGTGTGTGCCACATAGATACCGTAAAACTCATTGGGAACAACCAGATGAACCTCTCTATCCACTCCGAATTTATCCATCTGCCTCTGCAGCATCATTGCCTGCTCGCGCGTATCAACAACCGGGAATATCAACGGATGCTCATCAATTTCATTGAGCACGGTCATCAAATCAGAGAGCACACTGGCGACAATAGCATGAGGTTTGTCTTTCACATGCATGGGGCGTGAAACGATAATTCTGTCCACGCCGCGAATATGTTCACACACCGAATCCATCTCGGTAAACTCCCAGTTAACCAGATTAAACTCGATACGCTCAATGGCACCCGGAAGCTCATTGATACGGCGTTTCAGATACGACTCCTGATCCGCGCTCTCCTTCTCAGTCATCTCATCTATCACGGTCAGTATGATATTATCATAACTCTGCAATAAGCGTTTAAGAATCAGAGGCATCGCGCCAATCCAGCCAAACACTACAATGCGAATATCACGTATCACCTCAAGAGGCTTCAACTCACTCATCAGCGGCTTCACTTCTACACTGCCAAGCTCTACGATGTTTTGTATCACATATTCCAGCTCACCAAGCAGGGTGCTCGAATCCAGTGAGATACCGACCAGGGTAGAGACAGGCATGGATTCTGTCGCTGCCATAACAGGCTGAACCTGCATGGTCGGGCTGGCAGCAGCCATCAGAATTACACCCCGTTCAAACAACCCCTTGATCACATGGTCCAGCTTCACCCGAGTAGATCCATCTTCATGTTGAATATAGCCAACTCCATCCTCAACAATCAACGCTCCCTGCCAATCTATCGCAGTTAATGCGGATTCCTCTGTCCTTGGAGGCACCATCAGCCGTGACATGATCTGATCGAAATCATGATAATGTAACAGCTGCCTGAACAGATTGGCTCGCACATCAGCCTGGGAATGAATCACGGTAGGCTTGTTATAATAACCCTGATCATCCCAACCCACCTGAAGTGGATGTTTGTGTGACTTCAAGCGCGGCTGAATAAAGTTTGGCATGGCATAACTGATAGATACCTCAGGGTTCTCTTCCCGAATCGCCAACAGTGAAAAAAAGCTATGGGCATGGCTTTCCGAATCAGATCTGACTGGCACATTAACTGTCACTTGCCGGGCAGCCCCAAGATTTATGCGCTGAAGATCTTCTGCCGACTCCATATCACCCCAGCGATAGGTAACCCAGTCCTCCGTCTTAAAATCTGCCGGAGGCTCTTTTTCATGATTCAGCAAGACCAGCTTCAAACGGGTAAAGCTTCGCTGTGATATCGTACGCAATTCCCGCAAGATAAACGGAGAGGCATCATTCCAACCCAACATAACCATGTGATTGGCAACATTCATCTTCTCATTGCGCAGTTTTTCCATCAGTCCGGAAACGATGCTGGCTCCGATACCAATGAAAAATGCGAAAAGAAACACGCCGATAATCACTGTAAGAATTGAGAACATGGCCATTTCACTGGTATCAGGATAAAAGACAACGTTGCCAGGGTCTGTAAATGCACGGAAGGCAAACCAGACATGAGCGAGCATCTCATGATCTTTCGCATCAATCAGGCCATCGCGGGTAAAATCATAATCGCCTATGATATAATGAACGGTCACCCCACCGGCAATGGATAGTACGGCCAGCAAAAGCAGGATCAGATTGATTTCCTGAAAGTACTGCCCCTCCTTTACCACTTTTCCAAGGTTACGCAGTATGACCAGCCAGGGTCTGAAAAGCCGAACCAGTCGCAGTGCACGCAAAACAGTACCAAATTGATTGGTAGCAAGCCCCGGCATCATGGCAAACGTTGCCACCAGATCCACCCACCAGAAAAACCATTCAATCACCTTGTTCCTGCGCGAGGAAAATATCATATTCCTCATAATCAACCAGCGCACAACCAGCTCAACAAGGAAGAACATCAATACAGCCCAGAGCAGACCACCTGTTGCAAAGAAAGAGAGCAGCACCAGCAGTGATACCACCATCCCATAGGTGGGCGAATAGATAGCGCTCTGCAAATCGATATAACGGAATATACGCAGGGCCCTTAGCAGATAGACCGCCCGCAACATCCTTGCCAGCGTTGCATCTTCAACGGGTAAAGCGAATTGGAAGATCGTGACCAGCAGCGAAAGTGCACCGATAATATCAAAGGCGAGGAAAAGGATATCCAGTTTACGATTGGTACTGCCCTTATAGGGCTGGGTCTGTCGCTTGTGCCTGATCAGCATAGACCTGAGCACGATTTCAGCGAGGAAGATGATCAGAAGAATAGCCGCCAACCATGCAACATTCAGAAAAGAGAGTGCGATCAGCCCGACCATGAGGAATCCGAAGCGGGGGTGATTCAACACCCACTCGGTATTATGGTAAAACATTCTGGTATTGCTATCAGCCGCCACTAACAGCCCCCTTTATCGAAACATTCAGACAGCGCTTCGGTTACAAATTTATGTGATGCACTAAGAGCGATTATGCAACTCCTATGCCAGAAAAGAGATCGCTCAGGAGCACCTTTAATTCAGCCAGCAGCTGAACGAAGTGCATACCCCCACTATGTGATAAAAGCTTATATTATTTCACCCTATAGTAGAGCAGGGAAAAAACGTAAAGGTTTTGTGCCTACATTGAGTTCGCTAATATCTGCTGCAGTGTCAAATCCGCATCATTGTAATCGATACAAATCTGACGAATGCATCCCTCTTCCTCTAGAAGCAAACTTGGAAATCCGCTGGCACCGATTTCATGCCCCTTTAAAATATCGGAGTTCAACACAGCCTCTGTTCCCGGATTATTCAAATCATGTCGAAATCTTACAGCATCCAATCCCAGATCTATAGCCAGCGCGATCAGGACATCATCATCAGATGGATTACGCGCCTGCAGATAGTATGCATGTTGAATAGATCGGATCATCGCATCTTCCAGCGCCATATGCTGATTTCTTGCAGCAATCACAGCCCGGCAAGCCGGATATGTGGAACGTCTGGGCGAACACACTGACCAGAAATCATAGTTAAAACGGGTCCCCGGAACCTTTTTTTCAATCACCTGCCAATGATGACGGATCATCTGCTGCATTTCAGCAGGCATAGGCAGATCCGAGTCGGGTGCCAGCCCCCCCAATAGATATTTAACCTTCAGAGATAAAGGCAATTGCGACTGTAATCTTTCCCACACCGGCCTGAATGCCCAACACCAGCTGCACATCGGGTCATGCACATAATACAACACACTCATAGAGATTGGATGTTCGTGATGATGTGACTAACTGATCTGTTTCGGTACAGGTAGCGATATACCCGTAGAGTTGCGCATCAGCAGCTTTTTAAGCGCGCCAGAGTTCCCCATCAAACGCATACCAAGGCCGCGCGCCTCTTTCAAACCCGGAATAGTAGTCCTGAAGATCTGATGCAAGCCTTCCATCGAGCCCATAATGGAGAGCACATCGGGCAGCCGTTGTTTCATATAACGATCAAGTACAGGCAGCCCACCCCAATCTTCATCAAAACGTCTCGCATCGACAATTTCCTGAGCCAGTACCATCGCATCGCGCAAACCGAGATTCACGCCAAGACCTGCCAACGGATGGATAGAGTGAGCTGCATCGCCAATCAGTGCAACACGCTCGCGCACGAAATGCCTGGCCAACTGTCCCTTCAGCGGAAAGGCCGCTCTATCCCCTGCTTGCTCAATACGACCAAGCACAGGGCCGAACGTAAGGTTCAGTGCTTCAAGAAATGCCTCATCACTCATCGCCATCAAACGATCAGCCTCATCATTATCCGCACTCCAGACGATAGAGCAGTGATTCTCTGTCATCGGCAGCACTGCCAAAGGGCCTGTGGGCAGAAAACGCTGAAATGCACGACCACGATGTGGCTGCTCAGGGCGAATGGTTGCGACAATACCCTTCTGTTTGTAATCGCGTTGCCAGACACCGATATCAGCCTGCTCACGCACCCATGAGCGGCCACCATCTGCACCGACAATCAATGGAGTAGAGAGCTTGCGACCATCGGTCAGCTGCACTTCGACACTATCATCCAGCCATGTGAGGTCACTAATTTCGGCAGGTGAACAGAACTCAACCTGCTCACTCTCCAGTAGTGCCTTGTGCATCGCCCGCTGAGTCACTGAATTCTCAATCAGATAGCCAAGGGCTGATTCATCAATCTCGGCAGCATCAAAACGGATACCGCCCTGCTCCTGATTATCCCAAATATGCATAGCAGTCATCGGGCCGGCATCCTTTTCAAGATACTTCCACACGCCCAGACCTTGCAGGATTTTCACATTACCCATCACGATCGCTGATACCCGACAGTCACGGCCCAGCGATCTGAACACAGGTGATTCACCGCGTTCAATCACAACAATAGAGAGGCCTGTATCTTTCAACGCACAAGCAAGGGCCAGCCCAACCATGCCACCACCGACAATCATCACATCTGCGTAGTCTGCTTGCCGCATCTTATGCCTCCAGCCGTTTCTGCGGCAACTGAGCTACACCTGATGCCTGCTTGAGCAGCAAGCCTGAAAGCGAGGCTGCTGCAGGCAGCTTATCCAAGCCAAAGCCGCGCAACCATTTCATGCCGGGAATCTCACTGCCAAAGAGATGTGACATCGATTCGGTAAAACCTGCAACAGCTATCACATCGGCTCTGCGTTTCTCAGCATATCCCTGTAAAACAATAGATTGCCCCGGATCCTTACGGCCCAACTCCCCATCCAGCATGTCAACCAGTGAGTCCACATCACGGAATCCGAGATTCATACCCTGCCCCGCCACTGGATGAATGGTATGCGCCGCATTACCCAACAGAGCAATACGCGGTGCGGTGAATCTTTTGGCGATAGAGAGCTCCAGCGGATAACTTGCCCGCTTCGAGATCCCGGTAACCTTCCCAATCTGACTGATCGTTGCACTGCCTGCAGCACGCTGCAGGGCCGAGATGAATGCTTCATCGGACATGGCCAACAACTGTGCTGCTTCTGCAGGTGCAGCTGCCCAGACAATCGAATAGCGACCATCAGCCAGGGGCAGAAACGCCAGGGGACCTGAACGGCGAAAGCATTCATGGGCGGTATCGTTGTGCCCGTTGTCACTGGTGACCGATGCAACCAGAGCGAAACGATTATAATCCCAGCCGAAGCATTCAATGCCTGCCATGCGGCGAATCTGACTATGCGTGCCATCGGCCCCAACCAGCAAGGCTGCTTGCAGGTATATCGTTTGATCCGATGATTGCAGTTCGACTTCAACCTTGTCACTGGAAACTTCAAGTGCCTTCACTGTGGCTCCGGAAAACAGCTCTACCGATGAGCCTTCCAACAAAGCATAGATCGGTTGAAGCAGTTTCCCCAACTCCACGACATAACCGAGCTCCTGCATATCAGGGGCAAAACCGATGCCATCAGCCGCATCAAGATCAACACGTCCTCTGTTACCCATCTCACTGACCACAACATGACGAATATCTCCGGTGCCCTGCTCGCTTATGCCCGGCCAGATACCGAGTTTTTCCAAATGACAACGAGAGCCGTAGTTCAGAGCCACCACACGCTCAGGATTTGAAGAGGAAAATGAGGGCTGAAAACGCTCGATCACTGCCACACGGTAATTCAGTCTATCAAGTTGCAGCGCCAGGGTAGCACCCACGGCACCACCACCCACAATGATTACATCGAATTCAGTTCTGTTGGCAAACGTCACGCAGCTTTCCCCTCTCCGTAAGACATCGCACTATCCTTGCCTGATCATCATGGAATGCAAGACAGGGGTAAAGTATATCGAAACCGTAAATCGAACTACAACGACCATTGCTCTTCAATCTCTTTCACATATCAATGACAAAGCACACAACTTCTTGACAGTTCACGGCCTGATGACAATGCTTCGCGCCGTCTCCTAGACCTCATTAAATTAATCCTTAATGACTTATATGCCTGAGTGGTGGAATTGGTAGACACCCGGGATTCAAAATCCCGTGCCTTTGCGGGCGTGCCGGTTCGACTCCGGCCTCAGGTACCATTTATAAATCAATAGCTTAGGTCACACTGATCTAGGCTATTTTTCTTTCTACAAGGCTGTTCTTTAAGAAATGGCGTAAATAAGGGTGTGGAATCACTTTAATGGTACAAACCAGGCATCCACTGATCCAACACATCCAGTGGAAAGCCAAGCCGCACAGCTCCCTTGGGGGTGTCTGAAACCAGCAAACCTTTCTCAATCAATCTTGCCAACACTTTCCTTGCCTGAACTGAGCCCTTACCTGTCAACCCAGCTGCACTACCCCGGCTAAATTCACCGGATAACAGTGCTTCACGAAGAAGGTTCCACGATCCGGGAAGCAGGTGTTTCGCATCCACCTCATGAGCGCAATAGCGTTCAATACGCAACTGTAAACTCTTTAACTCCAACCTGCTGCTCATAAAGTCTACCTGATCAATACACGTATCCAGAAAGAATTCACAAAAATCAGTAAGTGCTCTCTCCGACAGCGCTCCGCGCCCATCAAGATCGCCATTGCGCTGTTCATCTGCAGCCTGCAATAGTCTTTTGTAATCAGAAGCTCTTTTTGCAAGGCCGCGTGACACAGACCAAAGGCTGCTGCCGATACCCAGCTCTTTTAAAGATGCATGAGACATAAGCCGTGCTACACGACCATTGCCATCAATAAAGGATGTATCCAGGCAAACCTATGGTGAGCGGCTGCAACAGAAATAACCTGGCATACCCTTGAATGCAAAGCCGGGGCGTATGCCTCTTCAAAGCGAACTAGAAATTTATCAAGATCTTCATGCCTCGGAGCAATGTGCCTTCCAACCTGAACTCCTGTCTCACGAAGCACTCCCGGAACAACTGGAAGCTCCTCACCCGTATCCGGATTCTTAGCCCACAGCATGCTTTCAGGTAAACGCTTGCAGAATTCCTTGTGAGTCCACAATGCAAACCCCTTTGAAAAAGCCTGCTGAGGTGCAACACCTCTGTCTATCAAGCATTGAACCTCTATATGAGCCTTGGCTTCCTTTTGGAGATCTCGCTTGTCCTCTGAACTATCGAAATCTTCATGCAGTGCCCTTTCAATGTCTCTTGGGTGCGTATCGTGACCTTCAATAAAGTTACTGTAATAACAATTCATTGAGCGAACCAACTCACCTACGGAGATCGCCACATCGGCATTTAGCATGCCGGCAAAAGAGCTTGATTTTTCAATCAACTCTACAGCCTTGTCAGATAGCTCACGACAATCTTTAGGCATCATTGGTTCCATTCCTGAAGTGCTCATAGTGTCGATTATAGTGTCGATTATAGTGTCGATTATAGTGTCGATTATTATTTTTGTAAAACAAGTAGTAAGATCATATTATCCATAACATAGTGTCGATTATAATGTCGATCTTTCCAACAGTAGAAAGCAACCCGCTCTTTAATACTTGGGTATTCTTCTTTATTCAGCTTTGTAATTTCATCACAGCCTTTGAACGCTTCATTCGGCCAAGCTAGGACGGTCAGTGGTTGTAAAATAATTATATCTCACGACCCCTGACCTGTATCAAGTCAAACGACAAACCCGCGTATGTTGCCCGTAAAGGGTAGTGTCCCGAATAGCAATAACACACAGGAGTCAAGCCTTGTATCTGACCCCGTCTATGCATGCGTCGTGCGTGCAACTTAAGCTTGAAAGAAGTAGCAGGTCTTGCAGACATTTCACCTTCAAGGGTGTCTCAGATCCAGAAGCAGATGGGTGCTGAGGGACTCATTTCTTCTTTGAAAAACTATAAAGTAAAGGCCTTGTATCTTTGACCAAGTTGGTTTTTAGTACAGAAATCAACATAGGCAGGGTGATGCTGCTATAAGGCCTTAGGCCTCGAACCTGTGGGT
>Ga0316204_10001486_pt1 | contig 62578 bp, 61 predicted proteins | sample 6monrhotite_MG_2_FD_205661 | JGI IMG/M metagenome (GOLD analysis project Ga0316204, IMG submission 205661) | Microbial mat bacterial communities from mineral coupon in-situ incubated in ocean water Damariscotta River, Maine, United States -... | ecosystem: Environmental > Aquatic > Marine >...
TGTTGGTATCGCTTGAACGATGTCATCGCTAGCTCAAATAGTAGAATCTTCGTCTTCCGCAACAACATGATCACTCAAATCCCCATAGGCAGTTGCCCACGCTAACGCGCACCAGCATCATCACCGCAGTTTCCTCCATGGAGGCTTGTCAGACGCCTGCCCATTGAGGCTTGCAGCATCTTGTTCGGTCTGCGACTGAGGGCTGGCATCTGACAACCCTAAACCAAAGCGGACTTGGGAATTAGAAGAAAAGGGGCTATTCAGGCGTCCTTAGTATATTGCTCGCTGAGCCGATTAGTTTCCCCATACTGATCGGCTTATTCATGCTGGTAACGCTTGCAGTAGCAGGAAATTACTTGATCAACCGCAGGCGTAGAATACGCAACAAGGATATTGTGCGTGAAACGCGAATGTGGGGGCTGGGATTTCTCATTTATGCTCTGCTTGATTATTTCATAGTTGCTCTCTGACGCAGGCCACCCCACTGCTGCAGCAGTTAACTTGGCACTTGTACGCATTACGAATGCCCCCCACAATCCGGAACTGCTGCAGCAAGATTTCTGATCCAAAAAAGAAATCGCCCCGCTAAGCGGGGCGATTCATTCTGCCGCTAAGTTCGGTTTAAAGAGTGCCTTACTTGATTTCGGACAACAGCTCCTTGTTCTCTACCAAATTACGCACACCGTGAGCGTGATCTTCCTTGAACTGGTTACCCTTACACCACTTGCCAACGGTTTTGATGTTTACCTTGGCAACTTTCGGGTACACGCTCCATGAAGCTTGGAACGGAGACCCCTTCTCGTCGAAGCCCGGGCCGGTGGTAGACCCGATATAGTTCACTGGAACGCCAAGATTGGTCGGCATATTCGCCTGATACTTACCATGCACCTTACTCACGGCCGCAAGCTTTCCAAAGTCCAGTGCGTTCTTGTCGTTGACGAGCACATACACTTGGGTCATCACACGCAGTTGGGGGTTGTTGTCGATGTCAGTCGCCAGACAAGAACCTAGAGTTGGCCCCGGAGTAATATCAGCGGTGGAATGTACGTAGTGCACTTCTATGGTATCGCCTACTGCTAGTGAACCGTGCTCGCTGTTGCAGACCTCTTCGGTCGCAGTCATTTCGGCAGCGGACAGATGTCCGCTGTATTTGTAGCCGCTCATTGAACCATGACCGTCGCCGTTGCCAGCATAGGTGGTAAACTCCCCCCCCTTGTGCTCGGCGCTTTCGTGGAAGTGAATGTTGCACAGATTCATCGCGGTATAGTCCGGAGCCCGTGAAAAGACAATATCGTTGTTGCCGCTCTTGGAATCAATATCGCGCGGAGCCTGAGGACCGAACCCTTTGCCCTTGGTATTCTGAGCGAGCATCGCACGCTCCTTGACAACCACCTCATCAGCAACGACTGCGTGGCTGCCATGCTCGTGTCCGCTAGCGAATGCGAGGCCGGACACCAACCCTAATACGACGAACAGACCTAAAGTACCTTTATTGTTTATTTTCATTTTACCTAATCCTTTTGCTTGTTATACAAAGTACGGCTATCCATGAACAATTCCAAACGGCAAAAACCACCTTTCACCGCCAACGGAATTGAGCCTGATTCTACAGGCATGAACTTCCTGGTCAATATGCCCAACGGCCTATCCCAGTTCCTTGAGTGCTGCATTACCGCACATAGTGGCAATGACTGGCAGCTTATGGCACACAGCAGAAGCAAGTGAGAGTTCCAGCGACTGGCTGCACAGGCCGATTATCCGTCGCTCAATGCCTTATGATTATTTACTCCGACAGACTATATTACTCGGCATCACCTTCCGCTATTAATGGGAGACAATAAAGTCTGTCGAAGGATATAAACAAATTGGGCGCAGCAGACCGGCATGGCAATCAGCGCAATGAGTTTTTCACTGGCGACATCGGACACTGATTGATGCCGCGAAGCTAAAAGAGGTGAAGCTGGCCGATAAGCCGGGTTCTGTCGTGGACAGTCATTCCTCTAGGCGTTTCGTTACCTTACGCTCAAGCAACCCACCCGCAAGCGACGCGAGCAACGTCATAGCCTGCTTATTTGGTTTTGCTCCAGATGGGGTTTACCCTGCCACTGATGTTGCCACCAGCGCGGTGAGCTCTTACCTCGCCATTTCAACCTTACCGTTTCCCGAAAGAACTTAGGCGGTATATTTTCTGTGGCACTTTCCATCACCTCACGGTGTCCGGCCATTAACCGGCATCTTGCTCTATGGAGCCCGGACTTTCCTCCCCGTGCGCAAGGCACGCGGCGACTGTCTAGCCAGCTTCGGCGCGGAGTTTACTCTATATTGTGAAATGTGATGGGGAAACGTGAAATGTGAAGCGGAGCGCATCTCTACACTTCACGTTTCACGTTTCTACATTTCACATTTAGCGTCTCACCCCTCAACCACTTGCAAAGTCACGCCCAGATCGCGCCATTGTTTCGCTTCATCTTGCAGCACGGTTTCTGTAAGTGGGTTTTGCGCTAGCCATCCGGGGCTTAGTGAGATATGAAACTTGTTAGCACTGTAACGGGCTTTCATCACAGGGAGCTGTGCGTCGCCTCGATTACGATAGAAAACAATCGCTAGCCGCAATGCCATCACCAATGCAATGTCTTCATTACTTAAAGCGGCGAATAGTTGTCCGCGAATTTTATCCAACTTACCGCGCTGGGTAAGCGTTAAAAAGCTCAGTCGCTCTTGTTCCTTTTTTGAGAAACCAGGCATGTCGGCATTCTTCAAAATATAGGACGTATGCTTATGGAAGCCGCTATGAGCCACGCTAATACCTATCTCGTGCAGACAAGCAGCCCAATCTAGCAAACGCAAGGGCACTTCATTCGTTTTGCCTTCAAAAAATTGCTGTGCCAATGCGGCAGACAGTTGTACCACGCGCTGAGCCTGATCAGTATCCACATGATAGCGGCGCATGAATTGCTTCACGGTCAAATCGCGCATATCGTGGTTATGGAATCGTCCGAACAGATCGTACAGCACACCTTCACGCAAAGCACCTTGCGCAGGGAACATTTGCTCAATGCCAAGCTCGCTCAAAGCGGCGTACATGATACTAAGGCCACCCGGCAATACAGGTATACGATCGGACTTCAAGCCTTCCAAATCAAGACGGCGCACATCACCTACTCGGATCAACTCTGCGCGTAATTTTTCCAGTCCTTCAAGGGTAATACCGGCATTGCTAAAACCATTTAGCTCAAGAATGTCGCACAACACACGCGCGCTACCAGAAGAGCCAAGGGCAACACTCCAACCCGTGCGTTTATATTCACTTGCGATGTTTTGCAACTCAGTACGAGCCGCCAGTTCTGCCTGCTTAAGCGCCCCTTTACTAACTTTGCCGTCAGCAAAAAATCGTAAGCTATAGCTCACACAGCCCATATATAAGCTTTCCAACCTAACGGGGTCGAGACCGTTGCCGATGATAAATTCGGTCGAACCACCACCGATATCCATCACTAAACGATTTCCTTCCGACTGCGGTAAGCCATGCGCCACACCAAGATAAATAAGCCGCGCTTCTTCACGTCCTGCGATAATCTCAATAGGAAACCCTAATGCTTCCTCAGCCTGAGGCAAAAATTCGGCTGCATTTTTAGCTACACGCAGTGAGTTAGTGCCCACGGCACGCACTGCGCTGCTTGGCAAGCCGCGCAAGCGCTCACCAAAACGCTCCAAACACGCCAAGGCGCGTTGCTGAGAATCTTTATCTAGGAGTTTGTTTTCGGTAAGACCAGCGGCAAGCCGTACTGACTCACGCAGGCCATCTAAAAGATAAATTTGCTCATTCTCTACACGAGCGACTTGCAAACGAAAGCTGTTTGAGCCGAGATCAACTGCAGCAAGAATAGATTGCGGCGGTGGTGGTATATATTCTTGCTTCCCATGCAAGCGGGAAAGGCCGGATCGAACTGCTGCGAGTATAGATTGTTGCTCCGGCACATATCCCCCTTTAGTCGCGTACTTCGCGTTCAAATTCTTCTACGGTCACGTGACGTACATCACGCCCCTTGACCATGTATACAACATATTCGCACATGTTTTTAGCATGGTCGCCAATACGCTCAATTGCCTTGGCTACGAACAATATCTCCAGCGAAGTAGAAATAGTACGAGGATCTTCCATCATGAAAGTGATGAGGTAACGCATGATAGAGCGAAACTCCTCATCTACCTGCTCGTCCTGACGCACTACCTGTGCCGCCGCACTTAAATCTAATCGTGCAAACGCATCTAGCGATTTGCGCAACATATCCAGCGCAATATCAGAGGCATGCTTGATCTGGTGATAACGAGGGTGGCGCAAGCGCTCTTTTTGCGACAATAGCTTAGCCATACGTGCAATTTTCTCAGCCTCATCACCAATACGCTCAAGGTCGGTAATCGTTTTGATGACCGTCATAATCATGCGCAAATCGCCCGCAGCAGGTTGGCGGCGCACAAGTATATGGTTGCAGCTCTCGTCGATCTCCACTTCCATGGAATTAACTCTGTGGTCATCTTCAATAACCCGGTTCATCAACTCCACATCACCGGAAATAAGTGATTCAATGGCAAGGCGAATCTGGCTTTCCACCAAGCCGCCCATTTGCAACACGCGAGCCCGCACCGCTTCAAGCTCGGCGTCAAACTGTTTGGAAGTGTGTTCACTACTGACCATGGCGATTCCCTATGAATGTATTAGCAATCGGGCTATGCTACCGACAAGCCATGAATTTTTTATTACAGTGATGAAATATCACAAAGTTATCGTCTGAACACCGTCCGCTGTACCCAGCAACAATACATCTGCACCCCGACAGGCGAACAAACCATTGGTTACCACTCCCGGAAGCTGATTCAGCGCGGTTTCAAGTTCAACCGGGTTCATGATTGACAAGCCATGCACATCCAAAATCAGATTGCCGTTATCCGTGGCAAAACCTTCTCGCAACTGCGGCTGACCGCCTAGCTTAACCAGTTCACGTGCAATATAGCTGCGTGCCATCGGGATTACTTCGATAGGCAAAGGAAACTTGCCCAGCACATCCACCAATTTACTCGCATCGCACAGGCAAACGAATTTCTTGCTGGCTGCCGCAACGATCTTCTCGCGCGTCAAAGCCCCGCCCCCGCCTTTAACCATATGCAAATGTCGCGTAATTTCATCCGCGCCATCCACATACACTGACAAAGTTCCCGCCTCGTTCAGCGAAACCACGTCAATACCGTGTCCCTGCAAACGCTTGGCAGAAGCCTCGGAGCTAGCCACCGCACCGCGCAATTTATGCTTGATCTTAGCCAGTTCATCAATAAAGAAATTAGCCGTTGAGCCTGTCCCTACGCCCACTATGCAATCTGTCGGCACATGCGCAATCGCTGCCTGAGCCACTGCACGTTTCAAATCATCCTGAGTCATCGCCATCTTTAAATTCCCAATTCAGTAATATCGTAAATTATCGCTCCGATTATTGCAGGAATTTATGAATTAATAAACCTCGCTTTCAATATCGAAGCTTGAAGTAATGCAAAGCATAGGAGTAGCATGATTACAAAATCAACCTAAAAACCTCACCACAGAGACACAGAGGCACAGAGAAAATCTAAACATCAACAACTTACAGCCATAGTGGCAAGCACCCATCGGGTGAGCCAGAAAAAAATGGAGTGCTATTATTTTTACTCTATGTTCTCGGCATCTCTGGTGCAACTATGATTTCAAGGATCAATCAAAGTGCAGAGAAAATGGCGATGAAACGATGGGGTTTATTATTGATTTTGCTTGCACTCAGCGCCTGCCAAAAGCAAGAGGAGAACTACCATCCTATATTTAGCGAACAAGCTACAGACGCGCGCAAAGAATATGTCGTCGGCATCCATCCTCTGCACAACCCCACACAACTATTTGATATTTATGAACCTGTCGTAAACTACATTGAAGCCCGCATTCCGGGAACGCATTTCAAGTTGGAAGCTTCTCGCAACTACGCAGAGTTCGACAAAAAGCTAGATAGTGGTCATTTCGATTTTGCCATGCCCAATCCCTATCAAACTGTGCGCTCACTCAAGCACGGCTACCACGTGTTCGGCAAAATGGGCGACGATGACGATTTTCGCGGCATTATTTTAGTGCGCAAAGATAGCGGCATCCATGAAATAAGCGACCTAAAGGGCAAAAAAGTCGCTTATCCTGCCCCCACCGCACTAGCGGCGACCATGATGCCGCAATATTTCTTGCAAACACACGGCCTAGATGTGAACCGCGACATCGAAAACATCTACGTTGGCTCACAAGAGTCAGCCATCAGCAATGTGTTACGGGGTCACGTCGCGGCTGGGGCAACATGGCCGATACCGTGGAAAACATTCAATCAAGATCATCCCGAGCAAGCACAGCAACTTGAAGTAAAATGGCAAACCCAGACTCTGCCCAATAATGGCTGGGTCGTACGTAACGACGTGTCACCAGTACTAACCGCCAAATTCGCCAAGCTGTTATTCGGCATGAACGCAAGCACGGAAGGGAAAAAATGCTGGCACAATTACCCATCTCAAAATTTGAGGCCGCTAACGACGCAACATACCAAGTTGCGCGCGAATACCTTAAGACCTTCTCCGCAACCGTTCGACCTATCGAGTACTAAGCGGATGAAAAAAACGCCAACTCTTGTTACGCTAATACGCAAGACTCACGCCCCTCTTCTGTGCGTTTATGCATCGCTATGGTGAAGGTTTCAGTATGAAATTCAGCACTGTAATATTTAGCTATTGGCGACACTCCATCCAGCGCCAGCTAATTGCTGGGTTTGCTCTTGCGGCATTAGCACTGTTGCTTAGCATTGGCTATTTAATGCTGCAACAACAGCGCGACTTTCTACTTCACTCCACAGATGACCACACCATATCGCTAGCACACGCGCTAGCGATAAGCGGAACACCCTGGGCAATGTCCCACGACTTGGTTGGCTTACAAAAAATCCTACAGGGGTTTATTAAGACACCCGACTTGCAACGCGCATATTTTTTAAATAGCCACGGCGAGGTATTAGCCTCTACCAATCAAAATGAAATTGGTCTTTTCGTAAGCGATCAAGTAAGCCTTGGCATGTTGAAATTAACAACTAAAGATGCAACCATTTTGGTGAGCCAGTCAAATCTGATTGATGTCGCGAATCCAGTTATATACAAAGGGCGAATTCTAGGTTGGGCGCGTGTCGAAATGAGCCGTGACACAGCCAATGCCAACCTAGCTGAACTCAGCAAAGCGTGGCTGGCATTTGTACTAATTGCGCTGCTGTCTGTATCCCTAGTCGCCCTGTTGTTGGCACGCAGACTGACACACGGGCTGAATTACCTGATGCGCGTCGCCGCCGAAGTCGAACACGGGCGAGATGAATTGCGACTAGATGACGGACGTGAGGACGAGATCGGCACCCTAGCCCGACATCTAGATCGCATGCTAAATTCACTTGAGCGGCAAAAAGCATTGCTGCGCAGCATTCTCGATTCAGCCCCCGATCTAATCTTCATCAAAGATACCAAAGGTGTTTATTTAGGCTGCAACAAGGAAATGTCGCGCCTCCTAGGACGCTCTGAACGTGAACTCATTGGAAAAACTGACTACGACCTTTTCGACGCAGCAAGCGCCTATAAACATTTCACCCACGACCGAGAAGTGCTCAAATCTGGGAAGACTATGCATTATGAGGAACAGCTCAGCTACCCCGATGGCAGAAAAACGCTGGTGGACACATTAAAAACGCCGTTCCAAACTCAGCATGGAACAGTGCTAGGAATTATTGGAATATGCCGTGACATCAGCGAACGCAAAAAAGCCGAAGAAAAAATTCACAATCTGGCTTTTTATGACACCTTAACCAAGCTACCCAACCGACGTCTATTACTCGACCGACTTAAACAAGTCCGCATGTCCAGCCAACGTAGCGGACGCTTTGCGGCGCTCATGTTTATTGACCTAGATAATTTCAAACCGCTCAACGACACACATGGACACGATGTTGGTGACCTACTGCTAATTGAAGTAGCGCAACGCATCTCCAGCTGTGTACGCCAATCAGACACAGTGTCGCGTTTCGGTGGAGACGAATTCATCGTCATGCTCAACGAACTCACTGTTGATAAAGAATCATCCCTGCTTCAGGCAGGTGTCGTTGCCGAAAAAATTCGCTCAACACTGGCAAGCCCTTATCACCTAAGCGTCGCAGCAAAAGACCGCACAGCACCAGAAAGCGTCGAGCACCATTGCACTTCCAGCATCGGCGTAGTGTTATTTATCGACCACGAAGCCGCCCATGACGACCTCATCAAATGGGCTGACATGGCTATGTATCAAGCTAAAGAAGCCGGACGCAACCGCGTTCATTTTTTTGAAGAGCCAAACTAGCAACACAATTTTACAGCATAAATTTTTGGGTTTGCGCCCTATTCCTGCTAACCTTGAGCGCAATTATTCATTAGCCCCCGAACCATGCAAAATTATCTAAAACGCATCCTCACCGCCCGCGTCTACGACGTAGCCATCGAAACCCCCTTAGAACCCGCAGCGAACTTATCTGCTCGCATCGGAAATAACGTGTTGTTCAAGCGCGAAGATTTGCAGCCCGTGTTCTCGTTCAAGCTACGCGGCGCGTATAACAAAATGGCGCAACTCACCCCAGAGCAACTCAAGCAAGGCGTCCTTGCCGCCTCGGCGGGTAATCATGCACAGGGCGTAGCGCTCAGCGCGCATCGCCTAGGCTGCAAAGCAACCATCGTCATGCCCACCACCACCCCGCAGGTGAAGATTGACGCAGTGCGTCATTTCGGCAAACGTGCAGTTGAAATCGTACTGCACGGTAGCAGCTACAGCGATGCCTACGCTCGTGCGATGGAATTACAAGAAGAACACCAACTCACCCTAGTGCACCCCTTCGACGACCCTGATGTCATCGCCGGACAAGGCACTATCGCGATGGAAATTCTGCGCCAGCATCAAGGTCCTATTCATGCCATCTTCTGCGCCATTGGCGGCGGCGGCTTGATTGCCGGTGTAGCGGCATACGTTAAACAAGTACGCCCCGACATCAAAATCATCGGCGTACAGACAACCGACTCCAACGCAATGTACCTCTCGCTCAAAGCGAAAAAGCGTGTCACGCTTAACGACGTAGGTCTGTTTTCTGACGGCACAGCGGTCAAACTAGTCGGCAAAGAAACCTTCCGCGTCTGCCAAAAATATGTTGATGAAGTCATACTGGTCGATACCGATGCCATCTGCGCCGCCATCAAAGACGTGTTTCAAGACACCCGCTCCATCCTTGAACCCGCAGGCGCACTCGCCGTAGCCGGTGCTAAGTTGTACGCCAAACGCGAAAAGCTCAAAAATCAAACACTGATCCCCGTCGCCTGCGGCGCGAATATGAACTTCGACCGCCTGCGCTTTGTCGCCGAACGTGCCGAAATCGGCGAAAAACGTGAAGCCATCCTAGCCGTGACCATCCCAGAAACACCCGGCAGCTTCCGTAAATTTTGCAGCCTGCTCGGTAGCCGTGGCATCACCGAATTTAACTACCGCTACGACAATCCGAGTAAAGCGCAGGTATTTGTCGGCGTGCAAGTACGCGATCCGTCAGAAACAGCAAAACTACTCGCCACCCTAGAAAAAAATCAACTCAGCGCCCTTGACCTCACCGATAACGAAATGGCCAAGCTACACCTACGCCACCTAGTCGGCGGACACGCACCAGAAGCCAAAGACGAAATCCTGTTCCGCTTTGAGTTTCCCGAACGCCCCCGCGCGCTGATGAACTTCCTCAATAGCATGAGCGACGACTGGAACATCAGCCTATTCCACTACCGCAACCACGGCGCAGACTTTGGACGTGTACTAGTCGGCATGCAAGTCCCGCATCAAGACAAAAAAGCACTCAAAAACTTCCTCGACACCCTAGGCTACCGCTACTGGGACGAGAGCGACAATCCAGCGTATAAACTGTTTCTTGGATAAGACCTGATAGCCAAATGACAAACCAAGACACCATTGTGCAAACCCTGCAAAATCGCCTACCCAATCTGCTGGCGATTTACGCTTTCGGCAGCCGCGTGCAAGGCACTGCCGGGGCGGAAAGCGACCTTGATCTGGCGGTACTAGTTGAGGGATACGCCGACCCGCTTGTATTGTGGCAATTGGCTGGCAAATTAGCGGATCAAGCAAACTGCCCGGTGGATTTACTCGATCTGCGCGCCGCCTCCACCGTGATGCAGCATCAAATTTTCACTGGCGGCATACGCTGGTGGGCGAAGGACATACAAGCGGCATTATTCGAAGCCGCCATGCTGAGCGAAATGACCGCCCTGAACACAGCGCGTACCGGAGTGCTAGGCGACATTCAAAAACGAGGGAACATTTATGGCTGATGATGTATTGCTGAACAAAGCCGCCACCATCGAACGTTGTGTGGCGCGGGCACGCGAGGAATATGCCCACGACCCCGCCACTTTTGCGAGCAACTACACCCGCCAAGATGCCGCCATCCTGAACATCCAGCGTGCCTGCGAAGCCGCACTGGACATGGGGCAACACCTCATTCGCCGCGAAAAACTGGGCATCCCGCAAAGTGCGCGCGATGTATTTACGCTACTGGCACAAGGCAGCTGGATCAGCGCAGCACTGGCCGAAGGCCTCAAGCACATGGTGGGCTTCCGCAATATTGCAGTGCATGACTACCAAGCAATGCAACTGCCAATCACCGTCCGCATCATTGAATCGCATCTAGATGAATTTTTACAATATAGTCAGGCGGTGTTGTTACGCGATGTGGGGCAACCATAGTAATCTAAATTACTTTACTAGCTTCGCCAAAGTGCCCACCACTGCATTTGATAAAATTAAACCAAGGTATTGAATGAACTCTGAAACCCACAGCCAACTCGCTAATTTTATTTGGGGTATTTGCAATCTCCTGCGCGGCCCCTACAACCGCAACGAATACCGCAAGGTCATTCTGCCGCTCACCATACTACGCCGCTTCGACTGCCTGCTCGCTCCAGCCAAAACTCAAGCGCAGGAGCAAAACATCATGCAACTGCTGGCCGAGGTCACCGCATGAGTCAGGAGCTATCTGCGAAGGATGCTTTGCCAGTCGAGTTACTGGGAGACATCCGTGTACTGATCGACCAAGCGCGTCACCAAGCTGCCGTCGTCGTCAACACCGAGTTAACGCTCATGTACTGGCGTATCGGCCAACGCATCCATGCCGAAGTGCTTGCTGGCGAGCGCGCCGCTTATGGTGAGCAAATTGTCGCGACACTGTCTAGACAATTGAGTACCGATTATGGGCGCAGCTTCGGCATCAAGAATCTGCGCCACATGATGCGCTTTGCCGAGATATTCACAGATGAGAAGATTGTCTACGCACTGAGTAGACAATTAAGCTGGACGCATTTTCGCTCGCTGCTCTACCTCGACAAACCCTTGCAGCGCGATTTTTATGCCGAGATGTGTCGCATTGAAGGCTGGAGCACCCGCACCCTGCGTGAGCGCATTGACTCCATGCTCTACGAACGCACCGCATTATCCAAAAAAACCGACGAACTGATCGAGCAGGAACTTGCCACCTTGCGCACCACGGGCGATCTGTCGTCGCCTTTCCTGTTTAAAGACCCCTATGTGCTGGATTTCCTCGGTCTGCAAGATCGTTATCTGGAAAAAGATCTAGAAGATGCCATCCTGCGCGAACTGGAAAATTTTCTGCTCGAACTCGGCGCTGGCTTCTCCTTCATTGCTCGGCAAAAGCGTATTCAACTCGATGGCGACGATTTTTATATCGACCTGCTGTTCTACAACCGCAAACTCAAGCGGCTGGTCGTCGTGGAACTCAAGCAGGGCAACTTCAAGCCGGAATACAAAGGCCAGATGGAATTGTATCTGCGCTGGCTGACCAAGTACGAAACGGAAATCGGCGAAAATCCGCCGCTCGGCATCATCCTGTGCGCGGGCAAAAACAGCGAACAGATCGAACTGCTAGAAATGGGCGAAGCGGGCATCCACGTCGCCGAATACCTCACCGTGCTGCCGCCACCGGAAGTGCTACACAAAAAGCTACACGAGGCGATTGCCACCGCGCAAGCGCGGATTGAAGCAAAGGGGGGCGAGGTGTGAAAATTACCGTTTCCAAGCATAATCATGCTCCCCTCTCCCGCAAGCGGGAGAGGGGCTGAGGGTGAGGGTGAGGGGCGTTACTACGCAGAGCCTCATCGAACAAGGCGACAAGCTACGTGCACTAATGAGTGAAATATTTTCTTATAAACAAGCGCCTTGCGCACTGATGGTATAGTTATCACTCTGAATTTCATGCAAGGAAATGAACTATGGGAACGCAAGAAAAAATTGACATGGACGTCAAACTTGATCCCGCAGAACACCTTGAAATTGTTGAAATACCGATTGAAAATCTGGACAAGCCCGACCCCGCGATTGAGCGCCTCTGGGCTGAGGAAGCTGTAAGGCGGGTGAAGGCAATTGATGAAGGTCGGATGGGAACCTTGTCACTAGAAGAGGTATTTGGCGAAGAATGATGAACGTTCGCTGCGCCACGCTCGCCCAAGCTGAGCTAGCCGAGACAAGAAAATGGCTAAATCAGCAGCAGCCCGAACTCGGCAAAGACCTGAACGAAGAAGTGCGCCAAGTTGCAGCGCGCATCGAGAGAATGCCTTTTCTCTTTCCGTTAGAACACGCAGATGTACGCAAATGCAGATTAACTCGCGCCCCTTACATCATACGTTTTGTAATTCGAGATGCTGCGGTGTTCGTCATTGCATTTTCTCATCAACATCGAGACCCGGATTCCTGGGGTGAGAGCGACAATCAGCATATCAACTTTTTTTAGACTAAAATCTGCGTAGGCTATCGACTGCCGCCAACAAGATGAGCTAATGAGTTAAGCTGACTATAAATGCAAGCTATAAACCGTATCACTGACAGAGGCGATCACAACTCATTCCTGATGACTTGTTGCAAACCATTGACTTATATAAATATAATCACGAACACCATAGGCAAAAACCTGCAAAAAAATTCAGGACTTGCTTACTTACTGTGTAAAAATAATGTAGAAAAGGTAATGCGCGAACATGAACACACTCAATAAATTCCGCGCAAAGCTTAGCGTCACGAAACTCTCTTTAAGACTGCGTAGGGGTATCAAATGAGAATTGAGTCTATCCGCCTGAAAAACTATAAGTCCTTCCGCGATTCAACCTTAAAAGACATCCCTCCTTTTCTAGTGGTGGTCGGTGCCAATGGTGCTGGAAAAACAACCTTATTCGATGTGTTCGGTTTTTTGCATGACTGTTTGAAGGGGAATGTACGTCAAGCCCTTGATACAAGAGGGCGGTTCAAGGAGGTACTAAGCCGCGATTCGAATGAAAATACGATCTTAATTGAAATTCAGTACCGGATGACAATTGCGGGTGTCGAGCGCTTAGTCACTTACTCGCTAGAAATTTCTGAACGTAACAATATTCCTTATGTGAAGCACGAAGTATTGCGCTACAAGCGAGGTCGTTATGGCAGCCCCTTCCATTTTTTGGATTTTTCAAATGGCGAGGGTTATGCCATCACCAACGAAGAAGATTTCAAGAAGGAAGATAAGGAACTGAAGCGCGAACTTCAAAAGGTTTCACCCGATACATTAGCAATTAAGGGCTTGGGGCAATTTGAACGCTTTAAGGCTGCCAATGCTTTCCGGCAGTTGATCGAATCTTGGCATGTTTCTGATTTTCATATCAACGCCGCACGGGGACGCAAAGAGGCATCTGGCGAAGCGGAGCATTTGTCTGAAACTGGCGATAACTTGCCGCTGGTGGCGCAGCGCTTGTTCGAACAACACCCGGAAACGTTCCGCGAGATTCTGAATACCATGGCTCGACGTGTGCCGGGGGTGAGTGGGGTAGAGCCAAGATTGCAGGATGACGGATATTTAACCTTGCGCTTTCAGGATGGATCATTCAAAACCCCATTCCTTGATCGCTATGTCTCGGACGGGACGATCAAGATGTTTGCCTACTTGGTACTGTTACATGACCCCAAACCGCATCCATTGCTGTGCGTAGAAGAGCCAGAGAATCAGTTATATCCCAAGCTTATGCTGGAATTGGCGGAAGAGTTCAGGCAATACGCTAACCGTGGTGGACAGGTGTTGGTATCAACGCACTCGCCTGATTTTTTAAACGCGGTTGAGTTGGACGAGGTTTGTTGGCTGGTGAAGACACAAGGTAACACCGAAATTCGCCGTGCCAAGGACGATCCGCAAATCGCTGCATATATGGCTGACGGCGACCAGATGGGTTATTTGTGGAAGCAAGGTTTCTTTGAAGGGGCTGACCCACAATGAAAGACATGGAACTGGTTTTTCTATTGGAAGAACCATCTGCTAAAGCCATGCTGGAGAGCTTGCTGCCACGTATGCTTGATCCCGGAATAAAGCCCCGTTTGTTGAATTTTGAAGGCAAACAGGATCTCGAAAAACAGATGGTAAAAAGGATGAAGGGCTATCTCAATCCGCACGCCAGATTTATCGTGATGCGAGATCAGGATGCCACCCCAGATTGCCGCTTAGTAAAGGAAGCTTTGTTGAAAAGATGCGCTGAAACAGGCCGACAAAATGTTACCTTAGTGCGCATTGCTTGCCGTGAATTAGAAAGCTTCTATTTGGCTGATTTAGCTGCAGTCGAAATCGCCCTAGGGTTGAATGGATTAGTAAAGCAACAACTCAAAGCAAAATTCAGGAATCCAGATGTGCTGCAAAACCCGAGCAAAGAACTTCTTACATTGACGGAGCAGCGTTATCATAAAGTGAGTGGTTCTCGGATAATAGGTCAACACCTGGACGTGAACAACGAACGTTCTAGCAGCTTCAAGAATCTGATAGCTGGCATTAAACGTATGGAGCAGGAGTTGTTAGAGATAGCAGCATGATTAAAGTTCTTGTTGTTATACCGACACAGTACTCGGCAAATATATATTGTATTCGGGCGAAGTATTTTCCGGCATTGTGATTCGCGCTTGCTTGTATTTCAAATACGCATCCTGACGTATATGCAGAACAACACGCCGCCATTCCCCACCTACAGTAAAGACAACTTTTACAGAATTAGCGCGAATTTACACTTGATATTCGGGAAGATAGGGGAAGTTTTCGGTTTTTCGAAATAGGGCTTACACGACGATGAACATCCAAACTAGGAAACAAAGCCTTAGACAAAGTATAATCGCCGCCCGCCAGATAATAGTCGCGGCGGAAAGCTTGCGTCTGAGTGGTTTGATTGCGGCGCGCATCTGCGAGCTGGAGGCGTATCAAGCAGCGACAACGGTGCTGGGCTATATGAATTTCGGTGCGGAGTTTGCGGCGGAGATTTTTGTGCAGCAGGCATTACGGGACGGCAAGCAGGTGTTGCTACCCAAGGTGAATCGCGACACCAAGCAGTTGGATGTGTATCGCGTGCTTGATTTAGCGCAGGATGTTGCGCCGGGGCTATGGGATATTCGCGAGCCGCTTATTGAGCGCTGCGACAAAGTGGAGGATTTGTCCTCCATCGACTTTATTTTATTGCCAGGCGTGGCGTTTGGGCGAGATGGGGCAAGGCTGGGTTATGGCGGCGGGTTTTACGACAAGCTGCTGGCGCGCCTAACTAAACAACCAGCGTTAATCGCTGCTGCGTTTGCTTTACAAGTAGTTGAACAGATACCGCAGGAAGCCACTGACCGTAAAACAGATTGGCTGATAACAGAAAACGAGGCGATTCATTGCTGCGACATGGCGCTTCAAAAACATATACTGGTGTAGAAGCTCGCTTCTACACAATTGCAAACTAAAATTATTTTATCGATAGAGAGTAGAGAGAACGATGGCAAATTTACCCGATTACGATCCGCAAGAAACCCAAGAATGGCTAGACTCGCTCCAGTCTGTTCTGAATAAAGAAGGCGGCGATCGTGCGCATTTTTTAATCGAGCAGCTCATCCATCACGCACGCCTCGCTGGCGATGATGTGCCTATCAGTGCGACCACGCCTTATATCAACTCTATCCCAGTGGATAAGGAAGAGCGTTCGCAGGGCAACAAGGAATTGGAGCATCGCATCCGCGCCTTGACGCGCTGGAACGCAATGGCGATTGTGCTTAATGCCAACAAGGAGTCTTCTGACCTAGGCGGGCACATTGCCAGCTTTGCATCAGCAGCAACTTTGTACGATGTAGGTTTTAATCATTTCTTCCACGGCAAGACTGACGACCATGGCGGCGACTTGGTATATTTCCAAGGTCACTCTTCACCCGGCATGTATGCCCGCGCTTTTATCGAAGGCCGCTTGAGTGAAGAGCAACTTTATAAATTCCGTCAGGAAGTCGATGGCAACGGATTATCTTCTTATCCTCACCCTTGGCTGATGCCGAATTTCTGGCAATTCCCTACCGTATCTATGGGTTTGGGGCCGCTAATGGCGATTTATCAAGCGCGTTTTATGCGCTATTTGCAACACCGTGAAATCACTAAAACCAATGGTCGTAAAGTATGGGCATTCCTCGGCGATGGTGAGACGGATGAGCCTGAATCATTGGGCGCGATTTCGATGGCCGGACGCGAGAAACTGGATAACCTAGTTTTCGTTATCAACTGTAACTTGCAGCGTTTGGACGGCCCTGTACGCGGCAACGGTAAGATTATTCAGGAACTAGAAGGTGTGTTCCGTGGCGCTGGTTGGAATGTCATCAAAGTAATCTGGGGTAGCAAGTGGGATCGTCTATTGTCTAAAGACAAGAGCGGCTTGCTGTTGAAGCGGATGGAAGAAGTGGTTGATGGCGAATACCAAACCTATAAATCCAAAGACGGCGCTTACGTGCGTCAGTATTTCTTCGGCAAGTATCCTGAGTTGCTGGAGCTGGTTGCGGATATGACTGATGACGAAATTTGGCGTCTCAATCGCGGCGGTCACGATCCGCTTAAAGTATTTGCGGCCTATTCTGCTGCCAATAAACATAAGGGACAACCTACTGTAATTCTTGCTAAGACCGTAAAGGGTTACGGCATGGGCTCATCCGGTGAAGCGCAAAATCCAACCCACCAACAGAAAAAGATGGATGGAGAGTCTTTGCGTGCCTTCCGCGATCGTTTTAATATTCCGGTATCTGACGATCAATTGGCTTCACTGCCTTTTGCACGCCCTACCGAAGACAGTCAAGAAATGAAGTACTTGCGCGAACGCGGTACTGCAATGGGCACTATCCCAGCACGCACTCCGGTTGCAGAAAAACTCATTCTCCCTGAGCTGTCAGCCTTTGATGCCTTGCTGAAGTCTAGCGAAGAGCGTGAGTTCTCCACCACCATGGCGTTTGTGCGTTTACTCAGCGTATTGGTAAAAGATAAAAATATCGGCAAGAAAGTCGTGCCTATCGTGCCGGATGAGTCGCGTACTTTCGGTATGGAAGGTATGTTCCGCCAACTGGGTATTTTCTCGCAGGTGGGTCAGTTGTATACCCCACAAGATGCCGATCAACTCATGTTCTACAAAGAGTCTGAGACGGGTCAAATTTTGCAGGAAGGTATTAACGAAGCAGGCGGCATGGCGGACTGGATTGCTGCAGCGACTTCTTACGCCAACCACGGTGTGGCGATGCTGCCGTTCTACATTTACTACTCAATGTTCGGCTTCCAACGTGTCGGCGATATGATATGGGCAGCAGGCGATTTGCGCGCACGCGGCTTCCTTATTGGCGGCACAGCAGGCCGCACCACGCTGAACGGTGAAGGTTTGCAACATCAGGACGGTCACAGCCATTTGATGGCAGCAACTATCCCTAACTGTGTGTCTTATGACCCAACTTTTGCTTACGAACTGGCAGTGATTGTGCATGACGGTATGCGCCGCATGTATCAGGAGCAAGAAGACGTGTTTTACTACCTCACAGTGATGAACGAGAACTACACTCACCCTGCAATGCCCAAAGGTGCGGAAGAAGGCATTATCAAGGGCATGTATAAGTTCAGTGTGGGCAAAAAAGCCAAGGCCAAAGTGCAATTGCTAGGTAGCGGTACCATTCTGCGCGAAGTGATTGCGGCGGGCGAGTTACTGTCCAAAGACTTTGGTGTTGCGGCCGATGTGTGGAGCGTAACCAGCTTCAACGAGTTGCGGCGCGAAGGTATTGACTGCGAGCGTTGGAATACTTTGCATCCTGAAGCGAAACCGCGCCTGAGCTATGTCGAGCAATGCCTAGATGCCAGCACCCCTGTGGTTTCGGCAACTGACTATATTCGCGCTTACTCGGATCAGATTCGTCCTTTCGTTAAAGCTTCTTACAAGACACTGGGTACGGACGGTTTCGGACGCTCGGATTCGCGCAAGAAATTGCGCGGCTTCTTCGAGGTAGATCGCTACCACGTCGTTGTTTCTGCCTTGAAGGCACTGGCAGACGAAGGTACGATTGCTGCGAGCGAGGTGACTAAGGCGATCAAGCTATACGAGATCAATCCTGACAAGCCCAATCCGGTAACTGTTTAACCCATAATCACAAAGTCTGTTCGTGGCAAGCGTGACGAACCATGAACAGGCCTTCGACAAGCTCAGAGCGCACGATTTCTGAGCTGAAAGCTAGGAGAACAAAATGGCTGAAATCAAAAATGTACTAGTGCCGGATATCGGTAACTACAAAGATGTACCCGTCATCGAAATCGCTGTAAAAGTGGGGGATGTGGTCAAAGCAGAAGATACGCTGCTGACCCTAGAAACTGACAAAGCGACGATGGATGTGCCTGCGCCATTTGATGGCGTAGTTAAAGCAGTCAAAATCAAAGTTGGCGACAAAGTGACGGAAGGTGTTTTGATCGTGACGCTGGAAGCGAGTGGCGATGCGGCAGCACCTGTAGCATCGGCTCCTGCACAAGCTGCGCCTGTTGCACCCGCAGCTGCCGCTCCGGTAGTTGCAGCCGCCATTACTGCACCTGTTGTCGCCACTGCGGTGACAGCACCAACGGGTGATGCCCATGCGGGCCCCTCGGTGCGACGTTTTGCGCGTGAATTAGGCGTGGACTTAACGCAAGTCAGTGGCACTGGCGAAAAAAGCCGCATCACCAAAGATGATGTGCAGAATTTCGTCAAACAGTCACTGTCACAACCTAGTGGCAGCGCTGGCGGCAACGGTCTGCAAGTATTGGAAATGCCCGTGGTGGACTTTGCCAAGTTCGGCGCAGTCGAAACCAAAGCGCTATCACGCATCAAAAAGATTTCCGGCGCAAACCTGCATCGCAACTGGGTCACGATTCCTCATGTCACTCAATTCGAAGAAGCCGACACCAGCGAAATGGAAGCTTTCCGCAAGGAGTTGAATGTAGAGTATGCCAAGCGAGGTATCAAAATCACCCCGCTGGCCTTTATGCTTAAAGCTGTAGCATTCACGCTGAAACACTTCCCAGATTTTTGCTCCTCGCTAGATGCCAGCGGCGAAAACCTAGTACTGAAAAAATACATCCATATTGGTGTAGCGGTTGATACGCCGGATGGCTTAATGGTTCCTGTGATACGTAATGTGGATCAAAAAGGCATCGTAGAGTTAGCAAAAGAACTGGGCGAAGTGAGTGCTAAAGCACGTGAGAAGAAAATCAGCGCAGCCGATATGCAAGGCGGTTGTTTCACTATCTCCAGCTTGGGCGGCATTGGCGGTACGGCGTTCACGCCCATTATCAATGCTCCCGAAGTTGCTATCCTCGGCGTATCTCGTGCCGCGATGAAGCCAGTATGGAAAGATGGCGAATTCGTGCCGCGCCTGATGCTGCCGTTGTCGCTGTCCTACGATCACCGTGTGATCGACGGCGCAGCCGGTGCTCGCTTCACTACTTACCTAGCGCGTGTGCTGTCCGACATTAAACGCTTAGCACTTTAAGGGCACCTCTATAGATCCAAACTACGGCGCGATAAAATTTTCTTCGCGCCTTGTCTCACTTAGTCTTTTGAATTTATAGAAGCACCCTTTAAGTAAAATTTTTCACCACAGAGGCAAAGAATTGAGAACAAACATTTTCCCAAGTAACGTAGCTTTTCCAAATGTCAGCACTGACATGGAAAGCTCTCTTGTGTCTCGCTTTTCTCTACGCCTCTGTGTGTCTGTGCGGAGTTTTGGACTTATCAATTCATGAACATCGCTCCTATAGGCATTCTCGGTGGCACCTTTGATCCCATTCACAATGGGCATATGCGCTTGGCTATCGAAGCTCAGGAACAATGCCGTTTAGGTGAAGTGCACTTTATTCCCAACGGTGCGCCGCCGCATCGCGGCACTCCGCATGCCAGCGCCTCTGATCGTTTACACATGGTGCAATTGGCGGTTCATAACAATCCAGCCTTTTTGGCGGATCAGCGTGAGACCTATCACAGCGATGTCTGCTATACCGTGAATACACTGAGCGAGTTACGTGCCGAACTGGGTGCACAGCAACCTTTGTGTTTATTGTTGGGTAGCGATGCCTTTGCGCAATTGCATACCTGGCATGAGTGGCAGCGTTTATTCGAGCTGGCACACATTGTGGTGATGCAACGCCCCGGCCAACCGCTAGGCAATACGATGGCATCAACGGATCCAACACTGCTACATGAATACACTTCACGCTTAGCGCCATCACCACAAGCGCTACACGAAAGTCCCGCAGGACATATCGTCGTGCTGAATATCCCTGCGCTGGAAATATCAGCCACTGACATTCGCCGCCGTTGCGTGGAAAACAAAAATATTCACTCTCTCGTCCCCGACTCTGTCGCCCATTACATTCAAAATAACCCGTACACAACATGCTAAATATTGAAGAAAAAACAAAAATCGTCGTCGCTGCACTGGAAGACATCAAAGCTAGCGACATCACTGTCATGAATACCGGGAAAATCAGCCCCTTGTTTGAGTGCATGATCGTCGCCAGCGGTCAGTCCAATCGCCAAACCAAGGCACTTGCCGACAGCGTAGTCAAAAAACTTCAAGAGCTTGGGGAAGTCGTTCTCAGCACTGAAGGCGAGAAGAGCGGCGAATGGGTGTTAATCGACCTTGGCGACATGCTGGTGCATGTCATGCAACCTGCCGTGCGTGCTTACTACAACCTTGAAGAGCTTTGGGGTGCGACTCCGAGTGCTCATACTCAAACCAAAATCTAAAACCATTCTCCGCAGAGACTAGCATGCGTTGCATAGCCCAAGGAGTTTCCATATCCAATGACATCTTAGGCTGTCATTGGCGGCGGTTATCTTGCCGCTGTCTCTATCTTTCAGTGATGGAGCTTTCATCTTGAAGCTGTTTATTCTAGCCGTTGGAAACAAGATGCCGGAATGGATTTCACAGGGCTTCAACGAGTACACCAAGCGCATGCCGCGCGAAGCTAAAATTGAGCTAGTGGAAATCAAGCCTGAGCCACGCACCACGGGTAAAAGCGTACCTCAAATCATGGAGGCGGAAGCGCAACGCATCAATGCCGCACTTCCCAAAGATGTTACTCGCGTGGTATTAGATGAACGCGGCGCGCACTTGAGCACTAAACAATTATCGCAAAAAATGCACGACTGGCTAGGTGGTGGTCGTGATGTCGCATTCATTATTGGCGGCGCGGATGGTTTGCATGAATCAGTGCGTAGCAGCGCTCAGCAACTATTGGCGCTATCTGCACTGACCTTACCTCACGGCATGGTGCGGGTGTTACTCGCGGAACAGTTGTACAGAGCGTATAGCTTGTTGCACAATCACCCTTATCATAGAGAATGAAGAAAGCAGAGAAGAGTGAAGGGGAAGGGAGCGCACCTTCGGTGCTCAAGGGGAACGGCCCACGAAGGTTTTTACCCTTCTCCCTTTACCCTTCCCAACATTGCCCCTTGTCATAAAGGTTAAACATGAACATTAAAAAACCACGTATCTATCTCTGCTCGCAAAGTCCTCGCCGTCGTGAGTTGCTCAAACAGATCGGCATCAATTACGAAATGTTGTTATTACGTAGCGATCCACGCCGCAGTATCGGCGTAGATGAGACCCCGAAAGAAAATGAAGTGCCACTAGATTATGTTCAGCGCGTCTGTCAAACCAAAGCGCTTGCAGGCTGGGAGGCCATACTCCACCGCAACCTACCACCCTTCCCTGTGCTTGCGGCAGATACCACGGTAACTATAGATGGACAGATCATCGGCAAGCCACGAGATAATGCGCATGCCGCCGAAATCTTACATACTTTGTCAGGTCGACAGCATCAGGTATTAACCGCCATCGCAGTATCTTTTGATGAGCGCACCGAAATGCGCACCTCAAGCACCACCGTAAGCTTTGCCAAGCTTGATGAAGAACGTATCCATCACTATTTACTTAGCCATGAAGCGCACGATAAGGCTGGAGCTTATGGCATTCAAGGTCTTGCAGGGGCATTTGTGGAGCGCATCGAGGGTAGCTATACTGGGGTGATGGGCTTGCCCTTATTCGAAACCGTTGAGTTACTTAAAGCCTTTGGCTACCGCACAGTTTGATGTTATCTCTTACAATGTATTTAGCCTCTGGCATCAAGGACACCTAATGAGCGACGAAATTCTCATCAATGTTACCCCGCAGGAAACCCGTGTTGCCATCATGCAACAAGGCGTGGCACAAGAGCTACACATTGAACGTGGCAGCCACCGTGGCATGGTAAGCGATGTCTATGTAGGTCGAGTAAAACGTGTTTTGCCCGGCATGCAATCCGCATTCATTGACATAGGCTGGGAGCGTTCCGCATTCTTACATGTCGCTGACATCTGGGACAATTGCACCAACGGAGAGCCTGTTAAGCCCATCGAAAAAGTGTTATTCGAAGGACAGACGCTGTTAGTGCAAGTCATTAAAGATCCCATCGGTACAAAAGGCGCGCGCCTTTCCACTCAAATCAGTATTGCTGGACGTTTTCTGGTGTATTTGCCTCAGGAATCACACATCGGTGTTTCACAAAGAATCGAAAGCGAGGAAGAACGCGAACAATTACGCGCCAAGCTGCAACAGGAACTGCCTCCTGAGCACACTGGCGGTTACATCATCCGCACTTTTGCCGAAACTGCTTCGGACATTGATTTTCGTGCCGACATTGTTTACCTAGACAAGCTTTGGCTCAACTTGCAGGAACGCTCTAGAAAAGAATCAGCACCGGCTTTGCTGTATCAGGAGTTGGATATAAGCTTGTGTGTGTTGCGCGATTTAGTCGGTGAAGACACCGCACGTGTTTTGATCGATTCGCGCGAAACCTATGAACGCATGAAGGCGTTTGCCGGTAACTATATCGCTTCAGCCACACCCAAGCTCAGCCACTACATCGGTCAGCGCCCGCTATTCGATCTATACGGAGTCGAGGATGAAATTGAGCGCGCTTTGTCGCGACGCGTAGATTTAAAATCAGGTGGCTATCTCATCATCGACCAGACTGAAGCACTCACCACGGTGGATGTGAATACAGGCGGATTCGTGGGCGGGCGGACTTTTGATGACACGATTTTCAAAACCAACCTAGAAGCGGCACAAGTCATCGCACGACAGTTACGCTTGCGCAATCTGGGGGGCATCATCATCTGCGATTTCATTGATATGGACAATATCGAGCATCGCGATGCGGTACTTGAAGAGTTCAAAAAAATGCTAGCAATGGATCGCACACGCATCAGCGTAAGCGGATTCTCTGCGCTAGGTTTAGTTGAAATGACCCGCAAACGCACCCGCGAAAGTCTAGCGCATGTATTGTGCGAACCCTGCCCTACGTGTCAGGGCCGAGGCGAAATCAAAACAGCTCAAACAGTGTGTTTCGATATCCTCCGTGAAATTTTGCGAGAAGCTCGTCAATTCAATGCCCGCGAGTTCCGCATCCTTGCTTCGCAAGCCGTCATCGACCTATTCCTCGATGAAGAGTCGCAAAGTTTGGCACAACTATCTGATTTCATCGGTAAAAACGTATCCCTGCAAGTGGAAACACTTTATTCTCAGGAACAATACGATGTCATTTTGATGTAACTCGACACAAAAACTATCGTGCTAGAATCTTTCTAGGTCCTAAGCTAACACGTATAACTTACTAAAATTCAGAGAGATTTACATGTTTTAAAGCAACTTATGGCTGCATTTGAGGCGACATGTATTTCTACTGCGCCATTTGTCGGCTGTGAATGCCTGCTTAATTTTTAAGTAATTGCTTACATCAACTAGTTAAGGCCTTATTGCTCTTAGCAATACGTACCCCTTTCGGCTGCAATATGGTCAGCAAATGAATACCAGAGGAGATCAACTATGAAACAAATCCTATTATCGCTCTGCATTGCTGCACTAGCGCTATCCAGTCCAGCTCATGCCCGCAGCAAGCCGAGCAATAACGATGTTCGTAATGTCATGAGCTTTATCGATTCACTCACGACAGAAAATACTGCTTACTACAAAGCGCATAAGAGTGAGTTTTTTGCCAAACTCTCAAAAGGCCAATATCCAACTGCTACCGTTGTCTCTTGTTCTGATGCACGAGTACATAGCAATGCACTGAGTGCAAATCCAGAGGGAAAGCTGTACGTGGTGCGCAATCTAGGCAATCAATTAAGCACAGCCGAGGGTTCAGTCGAATATGGCATACGCCAATTACATACGCCGCTGCTATTAATTCTCGGGCATTCTCGCTGCGGTGCCATTGCGGCGGTCACAGGCAACTACTCAAAGCAACCACCTGCTATCAAACACGAACTTGATTCCATTCACATCAATAAAGAGCTGACCAATCTAGAAGGCGTGTATACCAACATCAATAATCAAGTCGCTGCCGCAATGCTTAGGTACTCCGATTTAGTCGATAAACACGAGCTCACAGTAGTCGGGGCGATATTGGATTTTTCTAATGACATGCAGCAAGGAGCGGGCAAACTTAATATCATCAACATGAACGGTGAAACGGATCCCGCCAAGCTACACAAGCTCGAAGGCACGCTAGCTGAAAGCAAATAAAAAAACAGATCAGTCCGCAGATTACACAGATTTACGCCGATTAAACAACATCTAATACTGAACTTCCTGCGCCCCCATTGGGTGCTGAAATGAGCATCTGCAAGCGCTTGAAATCTGCGTTACTCTGCGAATTAGCATTTAGCATTTAGCATTTAGCATTTAGCATTTAGCATTTAGCATTTAGCATTTAGCATTTAGCAGGGATGTTGCCACAGGCAACAACTCGCAAATCTGTGGATTGAACTGCGTTTTTGACGCTTGATGTTCTGCTTTTCTCTGTGTCTCTGATGAACCTAAAAACCTCAGTTCTATCCGTATATTTCGCAGATTAACCCATATTTTCAAGCTGTTAATCGCAGAGCATGCATCACCTGAAAGGTGCACCAAAGTATCGAAGTAACGATTTGTTTTAATCGGTTTTAATCGGTTTTAATCGGTGTTAATCTGCGTAATCTGCGGACAACTACTTTTTTGAGAATGAAACGACTAGCCATTCCGCGAAGCCCCCAAACACGGGGCAAGCGGCTGGTTATGTGGTGAGGTTTTTAGGGTAACAAGCTTACACCTTGGGCAACAGGCTTTCTGGCTCTACTTTGCTGCCGCTCACGATGATACGTTTGTGACGAGATTGACCGCCTTGTTTCAATTCAACATTACGCAGGGGAACATTAAAACGATCCGCGATAAAGCGCAGCAATGCAGCATTGGCACGACCTTCTATAGGAGGTGCGGCAAGACGTATCTTCAGCGCTTCGCCGTATAAACCTGACACTTCGCTACGTTTTGCGCCCGGTTGCACATGTAGCACTAACACCAGAGCATCGGCTTCGCGACGCCACCAAGTCATAGCATTGTCGTTCGCAATACCAAACTTTCCAGCCACGCTAGGGGCAGCATTAAAATCAACTGCAATATCAAAAACATCACCAACACCGAGAAGTCCAAACTTCCTGTAGCTGGAACTCGGCGACGCAAGGGGCGCAAAAAGGGTTCGGTCATACTATGCAATACGGGTGCGAACGGTGTATTTGGATTGGCCCACGACAGTAACGCGCTGACAAACAAGGCCGCCATCAACAAATAAATACTCAACTTGCATAACTTAATCGCGGCCCAAGCTGCTAGGGGCAGCACGCCCACCGGATAGTCGTGCAATGACACCGTAGCAAACAAATAGCCCATTTCCACCAATCCGGCTAATAGCAAGCTGGCGGCATCCAAACCTAACACTGTAGGAACGAAGCGACGCACGCGCAGCACCAGCGGATTGGTGAGCAGCATGATGAACTCCCCAATTGGATTCCTCAGCGGCGCACGCAACCACTGCAAATGAAAGCGCAATAACAAGATAGCAGCGAAAGGCTGCAACACGGCATCCAATAAAAATTGCAATGCTTCAATCAACATGGTTTTCCTCCCAATTCATCGCCCATTTCTTTAGAGCGGATCGCAGCGGCATGAACTGCTGCAATGATATGTTGCTTAACCCCGTCTTTTTCCATGCTTAAGATAGCGCGCTCAGTGGTACCGTTCTTGGAAGTGACCCGGGCGCGCAGCACGCTAACTTCGTCACTACTCGCCTGAGCTAACTTCGTCGCCCCCAGAAGAGTATCAATCACCAGACTCTTTGCCTGAACATCATCAAAACCCAACTCGCGTGCAGCTTGCTGCATCGATTCGATGAAGTAGAACACATATGCTGGCCCGCTGCCGGAAATTGCAGTCACGCCGTCCAACATCACTTCTTCTTGCAGCCACACTGTACTACCCACCGCATTAAGAATATTAGCGGCAATCTCTTTATGGGCAACGCTCACTTCAGAAAGGGCATACAGGCCCGCCACGCCGCTTTGAATTAATGCGGGGGTGTTCGGCATGCTGCGCACCACATTCGACGAACCCAGCCAGCTCGAAATGTCCGAGGCGCGAATACCTGCTGCGATAGAAACAATCAATTGGCCTCGCAGCAAAGGTGTGAGTTGCGCGCACACTTCGTGCAGTTGCTGTGGTTTAACGGCAAGCACGATCACATCGCTATCTGCCACACCTGTAGCTAACTCTGGCGTAGCGGATACACCGAAATCGTTTTGCAAGCGAATGCAATTATCTGCATTGATTTCTACTACGCGCAATTGCGCCGCCGTGTAACTGCGCTTAAGCAAGCCGCCAATGAGTGCCACAGCCATATTGCCACCACCAATAAAACAGATGTTCATGCCATTCCTTAAGGATTGATTCGTTACGATAAGCGATTATCGCAAATTAACGAAGAGTCGGCATGCTCAATCCAAAGTGCCTTAGTCAGGAATGTCTTTCACGTTGCTAAGCACTAGAGCGGTTCTGTCTGCCAACGCCGCCAAACTTGCCGCCTTTACCATCAGACAATCGGCAGATCGGTCAAGCGCAGCCTCAGTAAAATTTCTATCCAGCGTATGCCCTCCGTCCGATGCGTATTACCCGCACGCGAAACTGGGTCGATTAGCCCGATACGCTCGTAATACCTGAGTGCATGGACTCTCACCCCGCTTGCTGCGGCGACTTGTTGAATCGATTGTGCAGTGGTCATGACTAAAGGTTAATAGTTAGAGCGCGTTAATGAAGTTTCGATAATCCCGCGCATACGGCCTCGCTGGGCTTAAGCCGCCATCCACGATGCGAGAGCTGGCAGTTTATATCCATCCTCCAAAGTTGCCTGCGTCAGGCTACCCGCTTCGGCTTGAATGCAGATGAAATATAAATCTTCGTCGCCCGCCGTCAGGGCGCGCCCACCTTCCGGGGCAACCCGCACCAGACTACCTTCCGTAAGTGGTAACTCCTCACCGTCCGCATAGAATGTGCCGCTACCACGCAGCACGATATACAGCTCTTCATTTTTCTTGTGCGCATGGACGAACGGCATGCCCTTGCCTGCGGGCAGTTTATTGATCGACACCTCGCAGCCGGTGAGACCGAGATCGTTGCCGACAAAGTGCTTACCCGGTATGCCCCTGAAATTTTTCTGATCCAAATTCGCCAACGACCCGATCTGATCAAGTATGTAATGATTACCTTGAGTACGCATTATTTCTCCTGTGCTATTGAGTTATAGAGTCGCTTTTAAAAAGCAAGTTACATACTATCTCACGTAACTTGCAAATTGCAAGCATCTAGACTAAAGTGCCCGCCAATGAAAAAAACAGCCCGCACACACGCCTTTCCCGACAGTTACCGATCGACCTGCCCAGTCGCTAGCGTGCTGGACATCGTGGGGGACAAATGGACGCTGATCGTGGTGCGCGACCTGTGCCTGGGCAAGCATCGCTACGGCGAATTTCAGGCTTCTGCAGAAGCGATTCCGAGCAACATTCTGGCCGAGCGTCTAAAGCGCCTCGAAGCGACCGGACTTATCAAGAAAGTGCGCTATCAGGACAATCCGCCCCGCGCTGAATATTTCCTCACCAGCCGGGGCGCAGCCCTTGGGCCGATACTGCTCGCCATGCGCGAATGGGGAAAGCAGCACATTCCCGGTGCCATTATTTTGGAAAAAATCGCACCACTGGAAATCAGGGACTGAGCAGCAATCAATAGTTGAATCGCTCGCCCCCCACCAAGCGCTCGGTGAATTTTCAGGTGGAGGATGTGGCAATACGTTTCGGCGCGGGCAACCACTCCGGCCTGGGCACGGGATGCCTGATGCCAATTTAGTGATACAAGCCGCTATATCGGGATACGGCGTGGAGCTGTGCTGGCTCAGCCTAGTCGCGGCCGATTTGAAAGCGGGACACTTGGTGCACCTGCTGAACCAGTCAATCCCCTGCACGCTGGCCACGATCTGGTCACCCCGCAAAACAAATTGGCGCTACAAAAGGTGTTACCTTCCGTAAATCACAAAGATTTCAGCTTGCTTCTCAAGCGGCTCATCAAAGTTTTGAATTTTTTTACTCATCATTCCCCTCCCCACTCGCCACATCAACCAACCGCCCGCCGACAAATACTTCGATGCCGCCCGGTGTTACTCCGGTGCGAAACGACAGGGTTGAGGGTCGTCCCATTTCGTAGCTCTGCCCCGCGTCCAGCGCAATTTCCTGCGAGTCCAGCACGCGAATTCTGAAGCTGGAATATAGTTCTGTCGGTGCAACATCTTTCCAGTGTTTTGCCACGACTCCGGCGAGATTCACTTGCTGGGTTTGTGCTGAAGTCATACGCGGCCATCCTTTCTACAGTTTTTATCCCCTCTGCCACGCTTGAATCATGCGATAAGCAATCGTAGATGGGTGCGGCAAGGTGGGTAGGTTGTCGCGGCGGAACCATTGCGCATCTTCGATTTCTTCCGCTTGCAACACCAGTTCACCGCCTGCATATTCCGCGAAAAATCCCAGCATGAGGGAGTGCGGAAACGGCCAGGACTGGCTGCCGAACCAGCGCAGGTTGCGAATCTCGATGCCCGCTTCTTCGCGCACTTCGCGGTGTGCACAGGCTTCCGCCGACTCGCCCGCTTCGACATATCCTGCCAGCGCGCTATACAGCCCCGCAGGAAAGTGCGGCGAGCGCGCCAGCAAAATTTCATCGCCCCGCGAGATAAGCACGATGCAAACCGGCGAGATGCGCGGATAGGCAATAAAGCCGCACTCCCCGCTGTCAACGCCAAATAGAAATGTCCGCTTGCCCCGTTACCTTTCGCTACAAAGTAGCACGCAGCCCGTCGATGGCGGACTTCCCGACAGGCATGTTTCTCCATGGATGGTTCGGTGCGGGTTTGTGTCCTGTACTGCGCCGAGCCATCGCTTTATCTACTCTTTCATTGAGCGTTTTACTATCGGCCACCGCTCCCTGCCGCTGTTGTTTTGACATGGCGCTATAGACTAGCTTTCGCTTTCTCCAGATTAATTCTTTTTGGCCGTCAAAGTGTTCGTGCACCGTGACTTTCGCGCCCCTCAGCGCTAGTCCCGTCCCCGTCGTGACTACTTGCAACAATTGGTTTTCATATTGGCAGGATAGGTTCTTCGATAACGTTCTGGTCACCTGAACTGACAGGATGTGCGCCAGTTCAGCCGAGGCGCCAAGATAGGCCAGATGTGCGTCAGCCTGATCTTTGGGTTCTACTGCAAAGCGTTGGTTGTAATCTTCGATATAGCTCGGTAGCCATGCGTTGGCGGTATCCATGTCATTAATTCCGGCCAGACGCATTTCCTTGACCAGTCGATCCTGCAAGGTTTGATTTGCCCGTTCCACGCGTCCCTTGGCCTGCGGGGTGTTGGCCGCAATACATTCGATGCCTAGTTCGCGCGCGGCGCGAGCAAACTGGGTTTCGGCCTCAGGGTCGGCATCCTTGGTGTTGATGAGGAAGATGCTGTGTTTGTCGCTGTAAAGCGCCGCTGGTGTTCCGTGCGACTGTATGTGCTCGTGCAGCACCCGCATGTAGCCCAGTGTGGTTTCGGTCGGGGTGAAACGCAGTTGCGTCAGCCGCCCGGTGGCATCGTCGATGAACACCAGCAGTGTGCAGCGATCTGCGCGCCCTTCGAACCAGTCGTGCGGGCTGCCATCTATCTGCACCAACTCACCAAAGCGGGCGCGACGTTCGCGCATCGGGTGGGCGCATACTGTGTTGCCTTTCTTGGCTTTCCAGAAGCCCTCAGCCATCATCATCTGGCGTGCGCTTTCGACGGACAGGTGAATGCCGTGCAATTCAGCGAGTTTCTCGTTCGCCAGCGTTGGGCCAAAGTCTCGATAACGTGTGCCGATGAGTTCGATAGCCGTGGCACATATTGTTTCATCCAGCCGCCGGTTCGAGGCTGCGCCGCGCTTCTTGCTGACCAATCCGGCTAGTCCTTCTGCTCGATAGCGTTTGCTCAGCCTGCGCACTTGGCGGGTGCTGATGCCCATCTGCAACGATGCTGCTTGTTGGCTGATTTTGCCCGCTTCTAGCATATCCAATACCTGCGCCCGTGTTACTTCTTTCTGACTCATGAGCTTGCCCATTTTTAATATGTCCGCCGCTGTTTTTAACGGTGCTGAGTTTAATCAACAGCGGACATTTCTACTTGGGGCTAACATTGAAATTCATCTTAAGTTGACAGTATGTGCCAATTCAGAACATCATTAGCCGTTAACTTGGTCGTCAATCTCGCTGCTATGAGCTAGCGGTACTGTCCAGACAAACCAGCGAAGAGTTGAGACTGTATGATACCCACTACCACAAACAAAAAAATCAGCTTTTGCCTGGGTTGCTTGGTTTCAGTTTTAGGCGTGGTCGGTATCACAGCTTGGTACTTCCATACTCCATTCCTGTTGCAAATCCATTCAAGCTTTGTACCCATGCAGTACAATACTGCCTTAGGCTTTTTGTTGGGCGGTCTCGCGACCATTGCCCTACTATCGTCACGAATCCGTCTGGCGCAGATTTTGGCGGTGATCGTTCTGTTGATCGGGGTGTTAACCTTATGGCAAATAGTAACCGGTCTAGACCTGCACATTGATCAGTTGTTTATGCAGCATTACGTCGCAGTCAAAACCGATACACCAGGCCGCATGGCACCAAACACGGCCCTCTGCTTCCTGCTGAGCGGCCTTGCTGTTCTCGTCTTCACGTTGCCGCTTTCTGCAAAAAGCAAGGCCATTGTGCATGACGTACTTCCATCGGCCGTCATGGCCTTGGCGTTGATGGCTATGGCTGGTTATATACTGGATGTAGAGGGGGCCTACGGCTGGGGCAATCTGTCACGCATGGCGGTTCACACATCAGCAGGTTTCTTTGTGCTCGGATTAGCGTTATTTCTGCGGCCTGTTCCCGGGCAGCAAATCAACTTTCTGCCTGTTGTTGGCCTCACTTTACTCGCGCTGGTGCTGACACTGTGGCAGTTGCTGGCAACCAGCGAGCTGGCGACCAAGCAGAGCCAAGTACAGCAGCAAGCCGAGCAATTCCGCAACGCCTTGGCAATCAATCTTAAAATCGAAACAAAGGCATGGCAACGCATGGCCGATCGCTGGGAGCAACACGGCGGGACGCCTCAGCTAGCGTGGCAAAGTGACGCTTTAGCATACTTAAGCGATAGGGAGTATCTGGTTGTTGCCCGTTACGCTGCGGACACGCAATCAACCTGAATGGTACGCAGTGAGGATGTTAAAGCCTCGCACGTGATAAAAGCGTTGCCGCAGAACTTGTGTCAGACAGCGGCCTCAGCACCGCTCAAACTGATGTCTGATCCGCAACTTGGTGCCTTGTTGATTGACGTGACGCCACTGAGCAAGGCAGGGCGAAGCGACGGCTGCATCGTAGCCGTTACGTCGCTGAACCGCGAAATCGACGATGCACGTGCCACAATCAACGCAAAACAATTCCCACTAACGATATTGAAGGCAGGTGACGATCGACCCGTTTTTGGCGAGGCAAGTAACGGGGTTTGGCATGCCGAGGCAGAGCTTCAAGAAGCGGGACTGAATCTAATCGTGCGATTGATCCCGACACAAGCACAACTTGCAAGCGGTATGCTGCCCACCATTGTCGGCATCGCGCTGGTTGCCCTAGTTCTGCTGTCGCTATATTGGCCGAAAACAGCCCGAAAAAATGCAATCGTGGCACTTGGATATCAAAACCGTCTTCAGTTGGAGTCTGAGCTACGCCATCAGGCGGTAGAAATGGCGCCGCATGCGATGGTGCTGGTTGATCAGAATGGTGTGATTGAAATGGTCAACCTCCAGACCGAAAAAATCTTTGGCTACGTGCGTGCTGATTTATTGGGGCAATCGATTGACATTCTGCTGCCGGAACGGTTTCGTGATCAACATCCTCACCATCGCGGTGTCTTCTTTAAAACACCAGGCTCGCGCGCTATGGGCAGAGGCAGAGACTTGTACGCCAGACGACAAGATGGCACCGAATTTCCCGTAGAGGTCGGGTTGGCGCCTATCCCAACGCCTGTGGTAGGTGTAGTCAAAGTGCTTGCTTCGATTGTTGATATTTCAGAGCGCAAACAATATGAGGAACTATTATTGAAAAGCAATCAGCGCTTTGCGATGGCCTCAAAGGCTGCCGGCCTAGGATTTTGGGGTTGGAACATCACGACTAATACCCTAGAGTGGGACGATGAAATGTTCCGTTTATACGGTCGGCAGCGAACCGATGGCGACCTGTCATACACGCTATGGGCGAACAATCTGCATCCTGATGATCGCGTGATGAGCGAACAGATATTAAATGATGCGGTTAAGGGTATCCGTGTTTTTGACGCAGAATTTAGAATCCTCCTTCCCGATGGCTCCATTCGCTATATCAAAGGCAACGCTAGCGTCACGCGTGATGCCGAGGGCAATGCGCTGGAAATGTTCGGCATCAATATGGACATTACTAAACGCATCCTGCATGAACAGGGGCTAATTAAATCCGCAAATGAATTAGCACGCATTAATGAAGAATTGGACAATTTTGCCTACGTCGCGTCGCATGATCTCAAGTCACCGTTACGAGGCATCGACCAATTAGCAACTTGGATTGCCGAGGATATGGGAGATGCCCTAAACAGCGATACACAAGAGCACTTGCAATTGATGCGCAGTCGAATCAAACGCATGGAGATGTTACTAGACGATTTGCTGGCCTACTCGCGAGTGGGGCGTTCCGATGATGCAATCGTGCAAGTAAATACGCGCGATCTAGTCGCCAATATTTTTGATCCAACAACAACCCGCAAAGCAATCCATCTAAGCATCGCAGCAGACATGCCTGTTCTAAAAACCAAGAAAGTCCCCTTGGAATTAATTTTTCGCAATCTGATCAGCAATGCCATCAGACATCACGACAAGGCGCAGGGCACGATCACTATTTCAGCACACCCCATCTCCACTGGCTTTGAATTTGAAGTTAAGGACGATGGCCCTGGCATTCCACCAGAACACCAGCAGCGCGTGTTTGCCATGTTCCAGACGCTTAAACCGCGTGATGAAATTGAAGGTAGTGGGATTGGTCTGGCTCTGGTCAAGAAAGCGGTCGAATCCGTAGGTGGTACGATCACGCTGAAATCTAATGGACAACAGGGCTGCGCCTTTTGTTTTACCTGGCCGACCACCAATAACGATAAGGAAAAATTAGTATGACTGCCAAAGAAATATCTTACAAAGAAATAACCATTCTCTTGGTTGACGACGATGATGTCGATGTAATGGGAGTCGAGCGCGCACTCAAAAAACTCAAAATACTCAATCCCATCGTGCGGGCGCGTGATGGCATCGAAGGACTCGCTCTGTTGCGTGATTCGCAAGCAGTAAAGCGGCCGTATCTCGTGTTACTCGACCTGAATATGCCACGCATGAACGGGTTAGAAATGCTTGCTGAATTGCGCAAGGATGCAGCACTGTCTAGTGCCATAGTATTTATTCTGACCACATCGAAGGCGGACGAGGATAAAGTCAAAGCCTATCAGCAACATGTGGCTGGCTACATTATCAAGAGCCAAGTCGGCGACGGTTTCTTGCGTGTGATGGAAATGCTCGACCACTATTGGCGGGTTGTTGAATTACCGATTCAAAACTAAAAAGTGTAGAGATGAATAAGCCATTACGTTTCTTGGTCATCGATGACGACACAGTTGACAGGCAAGCTGTAACACGAGCATTAAAACAGAGTCTGATTACCTGCCAGATTGACCAAGCTAGCACAGCCTTGGCGGGGCTAAAGCTAGCTGCCAAGCAGCGCTACGATGCCATTTTACTCGACTATCGCTTGCCAGATCAGAATGGCATCGAGGTTTTGCGTACCTTGCGCGCCGGGAATATTGAAGGTGTTGCCGTGCTGATGCTTAGTCATCAGGAAGATGAAACTTTAGCCGAACTTTGCCTCGCAGCGGGCGCTCAAGATTTTCTACTTAAAGATGAAGTCAACGGTCGTCGTTTATCCCGTGCCGTACGACAGGCACGACAGCGCTATCTAATCGAATGTCAACTCAAAAGTAGCCGCGAAAAATTGCGTCAATTATCCGAAAATGATCCGCTCACGGGTTTGCGTAATCGACGCGGTTTTGAAGTAGCTATAGAGATAGCAGTGGCTCGAACACAACGAAGCAATGATCGACTGGCCATCCTGTTACTTGATCTGGATGATTTCAAGAGCGTCAACGATACACTGGGCCATGATGCCGGAGATGTATTGCTGGTTAAATTTGCGCAACGTTTAAGTGGCATTGTGCGCGATGGTGATTATCTCTGCCGTCTAGGTGGGGATGAGTTCGTCGTGCTTATGACACGTCTCGAACACGACGAACAAGCGATCCTACTCGCAGATCGGATCGTAAATCTATTGCAAATTCCCATTCAACTGGGCACTACCCAACAGATCGTCACGACCAGCATTGGTATTGCCACGCTAGGGACTTGCGCTGACAACGCAGTGGAACTGTTGAAGCACGCCGATATTGCCATGTATCAAGCCAAACGGGATGGGCGCAATCAAAGTCACTTCTATTCAGCCGCTTTACAGGAGACTGTGCAGGCTCAAGCATCCATGAAGTATGCTTTAAAGAAAGCATTGGAACAACATGAGTTCCGAGTTTACTATCAAGCGCAAATCAGCGCTGTAGATGGAAGCTTGGGAGGAATGGAAGCTCTGCTTCGATGGCAGCATCCCACACTCGGCCTATTAAAACCTGAGGCTTTTCTGTCCATTGCTGAAGAAACAGGCATCATCGTTGATATTGGCAACTGGGTTTTACATGCAAGCTGTCAACAGTTAAAAGACTGGCAATTGAGGTTTCCTGTAAAATGTCCTAAATTGGCAGTCGCTGTTAATTTATCCGCTATCCAGATCCGGCATAACACCTTACCTACAGCAGTGCGCAGCGCCTTGAGCGAATACGAATTAGAAGCGAACAGCTTGGAGTTGGAAATCACAGAGAACGTGTTAATCGTCGATACTAGCGCAACTGTTACCATGCTTTCCTCCATCGTAGCGCATGGCGTCAGCTTGTCACTGAGTGAGTTTGGTACGGGCTACTCATCGTTGGAGCACCTCAAGTTGTTTCCTATCTCCGTTCTAAAAATTGACCGAGGATTTGTGTCGTCGGTAGGCAAGCAAGACAAGAGTGAACAACTGCTGATGGCTATTATCGCTTTTGCAAAAGCTCTTGAAATGAAAGTGATTGCCGAGGGTGTGGAGACGCAAGAACAAGTTGAATTCTGTACCCAGCATGGCTGTGACCTACTCCAGGGTTATTATTTCTCCCAACCGATTCCTGCAAGCGAATTTGAATCTAGTTTTCTGATGTAAGGGGGGCTGTGGAAGCCATTTGCGTTGATTGAGCGTCACTTGAATTTCGTTTTAAACACTCCCCCATCTTAAAGGACCCATAAAAATTATATGTAAACATATAGTTACTATAAAAATAGTGATGGAGATGACAAACCCTGACAAAGCAACTTGAATAAGATATTGGGATGCTCACAATGCCAATCACATAGTTCACTAAACATTTCCTCCAATCGAAAGATGGCGGCAAGCAAAAATAGGCCCAAACGAATGATGTTTCTGGTGGAGATGGGAAGCCTTATGCCTTGAATTCGACTGATTACGGTGATATAGCCGAAACACGGCAGATGTGGTTGTCCGCCGATCAAGTTGGCGCGAATGTTGCGGATAGATTTCGGTCAACAGTGGTGCGGGCGATAAAACTGAGCGGGTGTCTACCGTGAAGCACAGCGGGGAATATGTCAGCGCATCAGTTAGGCAACGGGGTCGCTGCATGGCAGAGAAGAGCAAAATAAACTACAAAGCATGCTCCACAAGGCCTAACATCACCAAATTCAGGAAGCCGATCTATACAAAATCACTACCGTTAAAAATCATGCGGTGTTTATTCGAGACTGGTTTTAGGTAAAAACGTTAATTAAATCTGCGTTTCCCAAGATATATTTCGCACGCTTTTCTTGCGTTGCTGTGTAAAAGCCCACCAGGGTTGAGCCTCTCCTCCACGCATGAAGTGCACGATAGACATGAATACATCCAGCACACAGGGATCATGACGTTGCCCGCTTCGCTCGCATAGCATTTCATACATCTCGAATGCTTCGCGTTCAATTAATTGCTCTGCTGTATGAATACCGATCAAACGTAAATCAGCCGCCATTGCCTTACCTATATTGGGTAGGTCTTGCAGTTCGCGCACGTTTTCACGCCGGACTTTTTGCGGGTTCATGCTTGCGGTTTGCTGCGCAGACCGAAGATTGCTGTGCCTACACGCACCATGGTTGCACCTTCGGCAATCGCCGCGACAAAGTCGTGCGACATACCCATTGAGAGTGTGTCGAGTTTCAGTCCGTGTGTATTAAGTTGTTGCAGCAATTCGCGCATCTGCACAAAGGGACGGCGTTGCGCAACAGCATCATCGGCAGGAGCGGGAATCGCCATCAGCCCGCGCAGTTTCACATTGGGCAACAGCGATACCTGTAGCGCTAATGCTTCAACCTCATGTGGCGCAACGCCACTCTTGCTGGCTTCGCCGCTGACATTCACTTGCAAGCAGATATTGAGCGGCTGCAAAGCGGAAGGCCGCTGTTCGGACATACGCTGTGCAATTTTCAATCTATCCACGCCATGAACCCATGCAAAATTTTCTGCGATAACTCGCGTTTTATTGCTCTGCATCGGGCCGATAAAATGCCATTCCAACTGCAAGTCGCGCAAGGCGGCAATTTTATCTAGCGCTTCCTGAACATAGTTTTCCCCGAATGCACGCTGCCCCGCCGCATAGGCTTCGCGCACTGCGTTGGCAGGAAAGGTTTTACTCACGGCGAGCAGCGTTACGCTTGCCGGATCGCGCTGCGCAGCTTGTGCGGCTTGCGTGATGGCTTGGCGGATAACTTGCAAGTTAGAAAGGATTGCAGTCATAATCCTGTGCACTGTTGATTGGCATCGCGACTCATCTGAATGCGGTCACGAAATGAATGAGGGATTATAATGGATATCACTGAACTACTCGCCTTTGGCGTTAAGAATAAAGCTTCCGACTTGCATCTTTCCGCTGGATTGCCTCCAATGATCCGCGTACACGGAGACATTCGCCGCATTAATCTGCCGGCGATGGAGCACAAAGAAGTTCACGCCATGATTTATGACATCATGAACGACCAGCAGCGTAAGTTTTACGAAGAAAACCGCGAACTCGATTTTTCTTTTGAAGTGCCAGGGCTGGCGCGTTTCCGCGTCAATGCTTTTGTACACAATCGCGGCGCAGGCGCCGTCATGCGTACTATTCCTTCCAAAATTTTATCGCTGGAAGATTTAAAAGCTCCTAAAATTTTTGAGCAGCTTTCCGACTTTCCACGCGGGATGGTGTTGGTCACTGGCCCAACTGGTTCAGGTAAATCCACCACGCTGGCAGCCATGGTAAACCATCGCAACGAAAATGAAATGGGACATATTCTGACCGTAGAAGACCCTATCGAATTCGTGCACGAATCTAAAAAAAGTTTGATTAACCAACGTGAAGTTGGCCCACACACTTTGTCTTTCCAAAATGCATTGCGCTCGGCGCTACGTGAAGACCCAGATGTAATTCTGGTCGGCGAAATGCGCGACCTCGAAACCATTCGCCTCGCCATGTCCGCCGCTGAAACCGGTCACTTGGTGTTCGGCACACTGCACACCAGTTCTGCCGCGAAAACCATTGACCGCATTATTGATGTGTTTCCTGCTGACGAAAAGGAAATGGTGCGAGCGATGTTGTCCGAATCCTTACGCGCAGTTATCTCGCAAACCCTGCTCAAAACCAAAGATGGAACGGGACGAGCTGCGGCTCATGAGATAATGATTTGCACACCGGCAATTCGCAACTTGATTCGCGAAGCAAAAGTGCCACAGATGTATTCTGCCATTCAAACTGGACGAAACATAGGCATGCAGACCTTAGATCAGTGCCTACAAGATCTAGTTAAGCGCAATATTGTTTCAGCCGAAGAAGCTCGCGGCAAGGCAATGAACAAAGACTTGTTCCCAGGGAAATAATTTATTTTATTAAAAAAGCGAACCTTAGCGCAATTTTTTGAAATTTCACTGGTTGTACATGCGCCGACTTAGCAACGCTAATAAATTAACCTTATAAAGCAAAATTTAGCATATCAATATGGTTAAAATTTCAGAGTTGCAAACTAAGCGCCTTGCACTACGTCAGTGGCAACCCAGTGACCACCCGTTGTTTGCTGAAATAAATGAAGACTCGGAGGTTATGGCGCATTATCCAAAAATACTAAATAATAAAGAAAGTAATTCATTGGCTAACAAACTTGAGGATCTTATTGCTAAAAGAGGCTGGGGTTTTTGGGCTGTTGAATTAAAATCTAATAAACAATTTATAGGTTTTGTTGGGTTGCACAATCCTGAAGTGGTTTTACCATTTACGCCCTGCACTGAAATAGGCTGGCGATTATCTAAAAAATATTGGGGCAAAGGATATGCCACTGAGGCGGCAAATGCTGCATTAGAGTACGCATTTGAAACGTTGCAGATAGAGGAGGTGGTTTCTTTCACATCACCGCAAAACATTAAATCAATATCAGTTATGGAACGGCTAAATATGGTTGATACCCAACAAAATTTCGAGCACCCAACTATCCCTTTTGGGCACAAACTCAGAGAACAAGTGCTATATAAAATAACTAAGGCACAGTGGACAGAAAACACCTTGTAACAAGGCGCTCGTTCGGACACAAACTACGCTACGTTTCGTTTTATCCGCTCAGATTGGGCATAACACACTGATTGATTCACCTAGGAGAATTTGTAATGGAAAGAGATCAGGCTACCGAACTAATCCATAACTTGCTGCGCGGCATGATTGGTAAAAAGGCATCCGACCTGTTTATTACCAGCGGCTTTCCACCTGCATTTAAGATAGATGGGAAAATGACGCCCGTTTCTCCACAAGCGCTGAGCAAAGTTCACACGCAGGAACTGGCACGCGCAATCATGAACGACAGGCAGGCGGCGGAATTCGAATCCACTCACGAATGCAATTTCGCTATCAGCCCACCTGGCATCGGGCGATTTCGCGTGAATGTATTCATGCAACAGCAACGCGTTGGCATGGTGTTGCGCACAATTACCACCAAGATCCCAGATTTTGATGAAATGGGATTGCCGGAGGTATTGAAAGATGTGGTGATGTCCAAACGCGGACTTGCCATTATGGTGGGCGGCACGGGTTCAGGTAAATCAACCACCTTAGCCGCCATGATTGGCTATCGCAATAAAAACAGTTATGGGCACATCATCACCATTGAAGATCCGGTGGAGTATGTACACGAGCACATCAATTGCATCATCACGCACCGCGAAGTAGGTGTTGACACGGAATCTTGGCACGCAGCCCTGAAAAATACGCTGCGACAAGCACCGGATGTCATTCTCATCGGTGAGATTCGCGATGCGGAGACAATGGAACATGCCATTGCTTTTGCCGAAACTGGCCACATGTGCCTGGCAACTCTGCATGCCAATAGTGCCAATCAGGCACTAGATAGAATTATTAACTTTTTCCCCGAAGAGCGACGCGCGCAATTGCTGATGGATTTGTCACTTAACGTCAGAGCACTTGTCTCACAGCGCTTGATCCCCAAGAAAGATGGTACAGGACGCGCCGCTGCAATTGAGATCATGCTTAACTCTCCTTTGGTCTCCGACCTCATCTTTAAAGGCGAGATCAACCAGATCAAAGTAGCAATGGCCAAATCACGCGAGATTGGCATGCAAACCTTCGACCAGGCTTTGTTTGACTTATACGAGTCTGACAAAATCAGCTACGAAGAGGCATTGAAGAATGCCGACTCGCTCAACGACCTGCGCTTGAATATCAAGCTCAACAGCCAGCACTCAAAAGATACCGACATCATGTCTGGAATTGGAGATTTGAAGCTAAATTAATCTACAGAAAGCAATTAGCTCATGAGATGGCTCGCTTACAAAACTATGCAAGCGAGCTACTACTCCTACTTCTGAATCGCCGCCTCGATTCGCTGACATAATGTTTTTAGCACCTTGATACGTGCAAAGTTTTTATCATTTGCCTCAACCAAAGTCCAAGGAGCAAATCGGGTACTGGTACGATCCACCATGTCGCAAATAGCATGCTCGTAGGATTCCCATTTTTCGCGATTGCGCCAATCGTCATCAGTGATTTTAAAGCGTTTAAAATCGACTTTCTTACGATCCTCGAAACGTCGCAATTGTTCATCTTTGCTGATGGCTAGCCAAAATTTCACAACGACAATTCTTTGCCTCGCCAGCTGTGCCTCAAAGTCATTAATCTCAATATAGGCACGCATCCAGTCTGCTTCTGAGCAATACTTCTCCACGCGCTCAACCAATACCCGCCCGTACCAAGAACGATCAAATATAGTGATCCGCCCTTTACGTGGCACATGCCTCCAGAATCTCCATAAATAAGGCTGTGCGCGCTCTTCTTCTGTCGGGGCAGCGATAGGTACGACCTGATATTGACGCGCATCTACGGCGCTGGTTATGCGCCGGATGCTACCTCCTTTGCCTGCTGCATCATTACCTTCGAATACCGCCAGCACGGTAATATCCTTGAAGCGTGGATCGCGAGTGAGTAATGCCAATTTGCCTTGATATTTTTCTAGCTCAGCCGTAAATTTCTTTTTAGTAAGTTTTTGTGAGAGATCCAAAGTTTTAAGGATGTCTAACTTGTCGATTGGGGGTAGCAGAGGGGCTGCAATAATATCTGAGCCCTTGTTTTTTTCAGTATCCAGCAAGCGTTTGCGAATGGATTCATGGATGACTTTTCCAACCGTCAGGCTACGGTAACGTGCATCCGCCCCCTCGACGATAATCCACGGTGCCTCCGCGGTACTGGTATGCCGAATGACACTTTCATGCACGCTTAGAAACTTGGAGTAGCGCTTGTAGTGAGCCCAGTCGCGTTTGGTAACCCGCCAGCGAGTTTTGGGATTTTTCTCCAACAACTTTAGGCGTTCAGCCTGCTTGTCTTTGGATAGATGTAACCAGAATTTAATGATGAGTGCGCCTTCATCTGTGAGCATTTTCTCCATGCGCTTGGCGCGCTCCAAACTCTGATCTAGATCGGCAGTTTTGGTGACACCCATCACTCGATTTAAGATTGGCCATGTGTACCATGAACCGAGAAACACACCAATTTTCCCCTTGGGAGGCAGTGCGCGCCAGAAACGCCACATCATGGGGCGCTCCATCTCTTCATCGGAAGGCTCGCCCATGCCATGAGTTTGAATGAAACGCGGGTCCATCCACTCATTGAGCAAATTGACAGTTTCTCCCCGTCCGGCACCATCTACTCCGCCGATTAGGATGATGACTGGAAACGGGGCTTTTTCAGCTAGCTCAAATTGCACGTCAAGCAGTGCTTCGCGCAATTTAGGCACTTGGGCATCGTAAGTCGCCTTGTCAATTTTGTGTCCTAGTTCAGCAGATTCGAACATGATGTTCTCCGGTAAATTATGGGTGCAAATGCTCGGGAGTGATAACTAGGCGCAAAGTGGTTTGATGGTGACCATCACGCTCGCGGTGATTAAACCACCATATCGAACCTTTTTTGACGCTCCAATATGCAGCGTCCCCAGTCATCAATAGTGCTGCGACTTCACCTAGCCATGGTTGGTGCCCGACCAACAAAGTGGTTCCTGTTGCGTGTGGCCAAGCTGCAGCTGTGAGCACGGCCTGAGGCGAGGCACCAACTCCAATAGCCTCTACAGTAGTAAATTTGCTAGTGAGTGCGGATGCCGTTTGTTGCGCCCTAACAGCGGGGCTAACCAAGATGCGCGTATCAGATGGCAGCTGCGGAGATAAAAATGCTGCCATACGTTGTGCTTGCCGCTCACCCTTCGCAGTCAAGCTACGCTCATTATCAGGAAAGCCATCCACTGCCTCGGCATGCCGCCATAATATCAACTCCATATATCCTCACCAAAAGATTAAATTTCAGTTACAAGAATATACCGTATATACTGATTTAGCCATCCCCACCTTTAAGGAAAAGAAAATGACTGAAAATAAAATATTGCCCGAGGCGGCTACAAAACTAGTTGAAAAGAAAGCAGTAGAAAAGAAAGCAGTTCGCGCAGTTAAAACATTTGCACCAGCTATTGAAAGCATAGCAACGGACAGAACTGACAAGAAGTTGAAAAAAGAGAAGAAAACAGAGGTGAAAGTGAAGGTTGTGCGCGACAGCTTTACCATGCCGCAAGTTGATTACGACCTCATTGCCGAGATTAAACAAAAAGCTTTATCAGGCGGTATACATTTGAAGAAAAGCGAGCTGCTGCGTGCGGGGCTACAAGCTTTATCCAAGCTAAGCACCGCTCAACTAAAACTAACCGTTGCCAATCTTGAAAAAATCAAGACAGGACGGCCTAAAAAAACTTAAACCGCACTCGCCTTAGCTATTCTCAACGGTGGCAACTGGCTTACCAGCCAAACTCTTAAGCAACATATTCTGCGCACATTTTGGGGATGGGCTGCGCGTAACTTTCTGGCGCCATCCACCGTTGCTGTCCATTTCCCATGCCTGACAATTATCTTGCAGATAAATCTTCAAGCCTTCATCAATCACGCGTCGCTTCAGTTTGCCGTCCAGCAAAGGAAAGCATACCTCGATACGGCGGAAGAAGTTTCTATCCATCCAGTCAGCGCTCGACAAATATATATCGTGGGCAAGATCATTACGGAAGTAGAAGATACGCGTATGTTCAAGGAAGCGGCCGATAATGGAACGTACGGTGATATTTTCCGAGAGTCCCGGCACGCCTGGACGCAAGGCACATACACCACGTACGATTAAGTCAATTTTAACACCAGCGTTCGAAGCTTCGTATAATGCCGTAATAATCTCGGGTTCGAGCAAAGCATTCATCTTGGCAATGATGTGAGTGTTTTTCCCTGCATTGGCGAGTTTTATTTCGTTTTGAATCGCTCGCACCACCTGACTATGCAGTGTAAATGGTGACTGCCACAAATGACTTAGTTTGCTAGCTTTACCTAAGCCAGTGAGCTGCACGAATACTTGATTCACATCAGAACAGACTTCTTCATTGCAGGTAAACATGCCGAAATCTGTGTAGAGTTTCGCGGTGCGCGGGTGATAGTTACCTGTAGCAAGATGCACATAACGCCGCATCTTGCCATCTTCACGGCGTATCACCATCAGCATTTTAGCGTGCGTTTTGTATCCGACCACGCCGTATACAACATGTGCGCCAGCTTGTTCTAATTGGCTGGCCCAATTGATGTTGGCTTCTTCATCAAAGCGCGCTAGCAACTCAACTACTACCGTCACTTCCTTGCCTGCTTGAGCCGCACCTATAAGCGATTCCATAATCTCCGAATCGACTCCGGTGCGATACACCGTTTGCTTAATAGAAATAACCTGTGGATCGGCGGCGGCCTGTTGGATAAAATCAATAACGGGGCGGAAAGACTGATAGGGGTGGTGTAACAGCACATCGCCTTTGCGGATTAATTTGAACATATCCGCGCCCTTTTTTTGCAGGGCGATTGGCATACCTGCCACAAATGGAGGGAATTTAAGATCCGCCCGGTCAACTTGGCCGGGAATGTCCATCAGTCGCACCAAATTCACTGGGCCGTGAACGCGGTATAAATCATCGGGCTTGAGATCAAACTGACGTAAGAGAAAATCGGCCATTTCCGGAGTGCAATTGTCTGCGACCTCGAGACGAACCGCGTCTCCAAAGTGACGTTGCGGCAACTCACCTTGTAAACTAATCCGCAGATTTTTCACTTCTTCTTCATCAACGAACAAGTCACTGTTACGCGTAACGCGGAATTGATAACAGCCCAGCACTTCCATGCCTGAAAAAAGTTCACCGACATGAGCGTGCAAAATTGAAGACAAAAACACAAAGCCATATTCGCATCCCGAGATTTCAGATGGCATCAGGATGGCGCGCGGCAACATGCGCGGTGCTTGCACAATGGCCTTTGCTGAATTGCGGCCAAATGCATCTTTACCTTGCAACTCTAGAGCAAAGTTTAATATCTTGTTTAACACTCGTGGAAACGGATGCGAGGGGTCAAGACCTATTGGAGTAAGTACTGGCATCACTTCGCGCAGGAAGAAGTCCTTTACCCATGCTTTCTGAGCTTCGTTCCAGTGAGTGCGGCGCAAAAAATGGACACCAGCAGTCGCCAGCGTGGGCGTGAGGTCTTTATTGAAGACATGATATTGCCGCTCAATAATTTGATGCGCCTGATCGCGCACCAGCTTGAGTATCTGACTAGCTTCCATACCATCCGGCCCTGTGGAAACCGCACCGAGCTTAACCTGCTCTTTCAATCCCGCAACGCGAATCTCAAAAAACTCGTCGAGATTGCTACTTACAATACATATGTACTTGAGTCGCTCAAGCGGTGGAATACTGGTATTTTCAGCTTGTGCGAGCACACGTCGATTGAATTCCAGTAAGCCAAGTTCGCGATTTAGAAACTGTTGCGGGATATATTTTTTTACCACTTTTGCTACCTGAGTTAGTTTGCGGGAGGAACGTAGCCTGGTGGCATTTGGGCATCTGCACCAAAAAAATAGTTTTCCATCTGCTCAGCTAGATATTTCCGCGCCTTTGCATCCGCCAGATTAAGTCGATTTTCGTTCACAAGCATCGTTTGAAATTTGATCCAGCTTTGCCAGGCTTCTTTCGACACATTCTCGAAAATTCGTTGCCCCAGCGACCCCGGATACATTGGACGATCCAAACCCTCTGCTTCGCGACCAAGCTTTACACACTGAACCATTCTTGCCATTCTTTGCTCCATTTCAAGTTTATAGAATAAATGTTAATTGTGACAACATCATGACATGCAAACACCGCCACATGTCGAAACATGTTTATTTTAACGCTTTCATAAATACTTTTGAACGACGTTGATAGTTATACAACGCTTTTTTCTCAGTGGGCAACTGGGCTGGATCGACTTCTTTAAAGCCGCGTTCAACAAACCAATGCGCAGTACGCGTCGTCAACACAAACAGCTTTTTAAATCGTTGCGCCAATGCTTCTGCACTCATGTGATTGAGCAATGCATCGCCGTAGCCATGGCGGCGATACTTCGGGTGTACCGCCATACATGCCAACTCTGCGGCATTTTCATTAGGAAACGGATACAAGGCCGCACAGCCGACGATACGATGATCGTGTTCCACTACCACAAAGCGCTCAATTTCACATTCCAGCAATTCCCGCGAGCGCCGAACCAAAACGCCTTCATTTTCGAGCGGTTGTAGCAATTGCAATACCCCGCCAACATCATCTATGGTTGCGTCACGCATGGTGTGCAGCGTGCTTTCCACGATCATGCTACCAATGCCGATGTCCGAAAATAATTCTTGTAGCAATGCCCCATCTTGATGGCGGCTAATTAAATGCGTACGCTCCACACCCGCTTCACAAGCACGTACTGCGCAGGGCAGAAATAGTCCCACATCGTCAGGCAGTTTTCGCTTACTGGATAGCACAGAGTTCGCTATCTCAATGGTCAGCTCACGTAATAGTTCACCTTGCTTGTCCATCACGCCATCTGTATCCATCAAGAAGATAAGCTTGTCCGCATCCAGCGCTATTGCCGTGGCTGTAGCAACATCCTCCAACGTTAGGTTGAACACCTCCCCCGTAGGAGAATAGCCGAGCGGGGAAAGCAATACCACCTCGTTGAATTTCAAGCGATCTTTGATCGCATCGGCATCTACTTTGCGCGCGCTTCCGGTATGCATTAAATCGACACCGTTAATCACGCCCATAGGCTGCGCAGTAATGAAATTACCTCCGGCCACACGAATGTCGGCATTGGCCATGGGTGAATTGGCCAGCCCCATAGATAGCAAGGCCTCAACCTCTAAACGTGTGCGTCCAACCGCCTCTTTAACGCATTGCATGGTCTCAACATCAGTCAAACGTATATTCTGATGATAATGATCGGAAATGTCATTGTGTAGCAGATGCTGCTCAATCTGAGGCCGCGCGCCATGTACCAGCACGAGACGTACGCCCAGACTAGCGAGCAGATTGAAGTCGTGAGTAAGTTCGATAAACTTACCATCCGCTACGACTTCTCCGCCAAATGCGACAACAAATGTCTTGCCACGAAATGCGTTGATATAAGGTGCAACAGAACGAAACCATGCGACAAATTCGGCGGACTTAGGAACTTTAGCTTGTGGCATGATTGTTTTGACTCAATGACATTCAGGTAGTGACAGTATCCTGCAATGCAGGTGTAGAACGCAAGAGCGCTGCACAGACTTTTGCTGCCTTGGTGTCATCAATCTGACAATGATGCTTTTAGAACGTGGGCATTCAGAAACATCTACTCCCATTGCTGTTACATTTGCTATATTAATGATTACATTAGTTCGAGTGTGGAACTGACGAAAACTCGGTATACTTCCTACTTGGAAAGCCATAGTAATTGCATAAGCGAATTTATGAATAACTTCAAACTCCTTGAGCAAGAAAAGTCGCCACTTTATGTATTAATTAAAGTGGCACTCGTTGTGTTGATCAGCGAGTTTCTCATCATGATATCCATTAGGTATTTCTTCACCCCGCTTTTTGGCCTTACGCCTACATTTTGGGAATATCTGGATCCTATTTTACTGACCGGTATCGTAGTCCCTGTTCTGTATTTTTCAGTTTTACTTCCGATGCGGCATCAGAAAGAAGATATTGGGCGGCAACAGGATCAACTAAATACCATTTTCCAAACCCTATCTGAAGGCGTTGCATTAAATGAAATGGTCTTTAACGATTCAGGAGAAATGGTCGACTATAGAATTCTTCAAGTTAACCGAGCATTTTACACAATTGCGGATTATAAAAAGCCTTCTGTCGTTATAGGACAGTTGGCATCAGAGTTGTACGAAATGGATGCCGAGACTATTAAAGCATTTTGGAATACACATAAAGATGTTGCTCAGTCTGTTTATTCAGAAAGGCTTAGCCCAATTTCCAAAAAATCGTTCGGGATCTCGACTTCTCCATTCGCAGATAATAAATTTGTTACCTCATTTGCCGACATTACTGAGCGCAAACGTGCTGAAATAGCCTTGCGCGATAGCGAGAAATTTTTACATGAGTCACAAGTGATTGCGGGCTTAGGAAGTTACGTTTTGGATATTCAGAGCATGTCGTGGAAAAGTTCAAAAGTACTTGATCAGATATTTGAAATAGACGAAAACTACGAACGCAGCACGAAGGGGTTGGAAATGCTCATTCATCCACATGATCGCGAGATGATATCCAATTATTTTTCGAATGAAGTTCTTGGGAAATACCGGACCTTCGATAGGGAATGCCGTATCATACGGCGAAAAGTTCCAGAAGAATGTTGGGTGCATGGAATTGGTGTACTGGAATTTGATGAGAAGGGTTATCCCCAGACAATGCGCGGCACGATTCAAGATATCACCAAGAAAAAACAAGCGGATGAGCGTATTGAAAAATTGGCGCATTTCGACCAACTTACTGGCTTGCCAAATCGTACTTTGCTAATTGATCATTTTAGATATGCACTCAGCATGGCTCAACGCAATAATGAGCAATTGGCCGTGATGGTCCTCGATCTGGATCACTTTAAAAACATTAACGACACGCTGGGACACAGCTTTGGCGACTTGCTATTGATGGAAATCTCTAGACGACTTAAAGCCGCTTTGCGTGAACAAGATACCCTGTCGCGCCAAGGCGGAGATGAATTCATTTTGATTTTGCCGGGCGCAACCGAGGATAGTGCCGCACTAATCGCAAACAAAATGCGAGAAATTGTATCTCAATCCTGTTTAATTGATCAGCATGAGTTAATTGTCACGCCGTCAATCGGTATCGCACTCTATCCACATGATGGAGAAAATCTGGAAACTTTGTTAAAAAATGCTGATTCTGCTATGTATCATGCCAAGAATGATGGACGTAATGACTTCCGTTTCTTCACGCCTGAGATGCAGTCGAATTCAGCACGAAATCTGAAATTAGCGAATGCGCTGAGGCACGCATTGACCCGTAATGAATTGGTGTTGCACTACCAGCCGCAGCTATCCATTCAAGATGGACACATCATCGGAGTGGAAGCGCTACTACGTTGGAATCATCCTGAGTTTGGCATGGTCTCACCCGCCGAGTTTATCCCAATCGCCGAAGAAACTGGTCAGATTATTCCGATTGGTGAATGGGTGTTACGCACCGCTACTAAGCAGCTCAAAGCATGGCTGGATGCGGGCTTTCCCCGCATGATAATGGCGGTAAACCTATCCGCAGTCCAGTTTCGTCAGTCTGGATTAACGGCGTTGATCGTTAGCATTCTTGAAGACGCTAACTTGCAGCATGAGTGTTTGGAGCTGGAATTAACTGAAGCCGCCACTATGGATAATCCGCAGGCCGCTATCGAACTCATGCAGGACTTGCATGAGCGCGGCATCCGCATGTCTATTGATGATTTCGGCACTGGCTACTCCAGCCTAAGCTATCTAAAACAATTCAAGGTTTACAAATTAAAGATCGATCAGTCTTTTGTACGAGACATCACCGATGACCCAGATGATAAAGCGATCGTTACTGCCATAATCAACATGGCCACCAGTTTAGGTATGCAGACCATCGCAGAAGGTGTGGAAACCGCAGGCCAGTTGGCTTTCCTGCGCTTACAAGGCTGCAATGAAGTGCAGGGCTATTATTTCAGCAAACCTTTGCCTGCGGAGCAGCTCGAAGCGTTTGTTAACAAGATGGTATCTGAAGGCAAGGGCTAAACTCAAGTAAGTCGCAGATATACACGGGCCTATACAGATGGAGTCTCTATAAGCCACCTCTATAGTAAATAGAAAAATTAGCTGCAACACCCTCTGCTCAGCCTAGGTTTTATTGTCATGCTGTATCTTCTAATATATCCCGCGCTTACTCTCTGTAAGCGATAATCCCCCAAATCAAATTAATTGGAGTTTTGCATGTGCGGCATTTGCGGTGAATTTCGTTTCGATCAATCTATACCTGATACAGACACCCTGCGACGCATGACCTCGCGCTTAGCAAGGCGCGGGCCGGATCATGAAGGTTTTTACAACGAAGGCTCGCTCGCCTTTGGTCATCGGCGTCTGGCAATTATTGATCTCTCGGCCCACGCCGACCAGCCCATGTTCGACAAAGATTTGCACCTTGCGCTGGTGTTCAACGGCACCATCTATAACTACAAAGATTTACGTGCCGAACTCATTGAAATGGGCTACGATTTTGCCTCCGAAGGTGATAGCGAAGTTATTCTCAAGGCTTATCACGCATGGGGCGAGAATTGTGTTCAGCGCTTTTTCGGCATGTTCGCTTTCGCCATTTACGACCTGCGCAGCAAATCCTTGTTTCTGGCCCGTGACCGATTAGGCATCAAGCCCTTGTACTACAGCCTAGATGGCGCACGCCTGCGTTTCGCGTCGACTACGCAGGCTTTACTCGCTGGGGGCGGGATTGATACGGCTCTTGACCCTGTGGCCTTACATCATCATTTTACCTTGCACAGCGTAGTGCCCGCTCCGCATACCGTATTGTGGGGTGTTAAAAAACTTCCTCCTGCACACACGCAGATTTATACAGCATCAGGCGAAACCACATTGCGTTGCTATTGGCAGCTAAATGCCACGCGACCGGAACATACGCTCTCCGAAGAGGATTGGCTGAATGCAACGCGTAGCGTCTTAAAGCGTGCTGTAGAACGGCATCGATTAGCATCTGATGTACCGGTTGGCATATTGCTTTCAGGGGGGCTGGATTCAAGCCTGCTCGTTGGTTTGCTTGCGGATCACGTGGATGAGATAAACACTTTTTCGATTGGCTTTGAAGAGGTGGCAGGCGAACAAGCAGATGAATTTGAATATTCCGATATGGTCGCCAAGCACTTTAATACCAAGCACCATAAATTCGCTTTGGCTAATAGCGAAGTCCTACGCCATCTGCCAGAAGCCATCGCTGAAATGAGCGAACCCATGCCCAGTTACGATGTAACGGCATTCTATTTGCTAGGGCAAAGAGCCGCTGAAGAAGTGAAAGTGGTGTTGGCTGGGCAGGGAGCCGATGAGGTATTTGGCGGTTATTTCTGGTACCCACGCATGGATGCCAGTACAGGTACGCCATTGCAACGATTCGCACAGCATTATTTTGATCGCGACCATGCCGAATATTTGGAAATGATGACCGACAAATACAACGTCGCGGATGTCACCTCAGCATGGGTCACAGAACAACTACAAGCCCCTGCTGCTGACGAATTTCTCGATCAAGTTTTGCGCATGGATGTAACTGCATTAATGGTGGATGACCCAGTCAAGCGGGTGGACAATATGACAATGGCTTGGGGCTTAGAAGCGCGCGTTCCATTCATTGACCACGAGCTAGTAGAACTCGCCGCCAAAATGCCACCCTCGTTGCGTCTCAAGGAAGGCGGAAAATTTCCGCTCAAAGCGCTAGCTCGCGGCATCATCCCTGACGCAGTAATAGATCGCCCCAAAGGCTACTTCCCTGTCCCCGCACTTAAATATGTGCGTGGCGAGTTCCTAGATAAAATGCGCAGCATAGTAAATTCCGAAGCATGCTTGAACAGAGGAGTGTTCCGGCGCGAGTATGTCGATAAACTGTTGGCTGCACCTGAAGCTAATCTCACGCGCATACAAGGTAACAAGCTATGGCACCTCGCGCTGCTGGAGTGGTGGTTGCAAACCAATGTGGATAATTGCGGTGACATAGCAAACACTCATTGACAACTGTTAATTAACTATTTACAGTCATATCCTATGATTAAGACATTCAAGCATAAAGGACTGAAAGCCTTTTTTGAGACCGGCAGCAAGGCAGGAATACAGCCTAAACATGCGGGGAAGATTCGCCTGATGCTGTTCATGCTGGATAGCGCCAAGCACCCCGATGATATGAATGCACCGGACTGGAGATTTCACCAACTCACTGGCGATTTAGCCGGCCATTACTCGGTAACAGTTAATGGAAATTGGCGTATGACTTTTATTTTTAACGGTGAAGATGCCGAGATTGTTGATTATCAGGATTACCACTAGGAGTAAATACATATGAGCAGAATGCACAATCCGCCACACCCCGGCGAAGTATTGAGGGAATGGATACCCGAAGGCATGACGGTATCGACAGCAGCACAGGCTTTGCAAGTATCGAGAGTTACTTTATCTAAAGTACTGAATGCCAAATCAGGCATAACGGCAGGAATGGCATTGCGGATTTCTGCATGGCTCGCTACCACACCCGAAGTTTGGCTAGGGATGCAAACCCAGTTTGACTTGTGGGAGGCAAAGAAGGAGCCCAGACCAGAGATAAAACCCTTGGAAAGGCTGGCGGCATAGAGTGTAGGGAGTACTAATGGAATCATACTAACTGCCCGCACCGATAAAGGAAGGCGCTACCCGAGCAATTAGCTGTTACTACTTATCCGCAACAACAATCAATGCGACTTTCGGTGGAGGTGAATGCAATGACCTCTAAAGCATTACACGCGGAATCGCAAAGGGCACAAGGTAGCACCATTGAAATAGTTGTCCATTTTTTTATGGAGTTAATTTTGATTTAATATCGTTTGGGCGTTGAACAAATACATACCAACAGCCAAAGCCAACAATTGATACGAATAAACCAATACAAATGCCATAAAATTTGAAATATGAGTAGTAAGATAACTCCTCTTCCAAAATTTTCTGGGCGGCCTTCTTCCCCTCGATTTCATCTTGACGATCCGACAACAACTCAACCTGCCCATCAAGTTTTTCTATCTCAACATCTTGCAATCTAATTTTATTCTTATTTAATTTTTCGAGATGCTTTACTAACGCATTAATTTTATGCTGAAGCTTTTTTTCATCAACACTTATGTCATTTCGCTTAAGTGATAGTTCAATTTTTTTATGTTGAGGATAGAGCAACGATATCGCGAATATCAACAAACCACTCAACGCTAGAAACTTATATAGATTATCAGTTGGAATAGAAGGGATATTCATACGTTACCGATTTAAGTAACTTGTAGAAATTACGTGCTTTATGTAGCAAATAAAAAAGACCTGCATCTCTGCAGGTCTTTGTATTCTTTGGTGGCCCGAGGCGGAATCGAACCACCGACACAAGGATTTTCAATCCTCTGCTCTACCGACTGAGCTATCAGGCCATCTAACGAAGGCGCGCATTATAGCCGCTCTCGCGCTTAAAGCCAACAAACAAACTCATATTTAATTAAACTAATCACTTGCTATGCAACTTTAGCATCGCTGCTTCAAGCTTTCCTTGAATAAGAAGTGGTGCAACATCTTGTGCCTGCTGCATTGCAGCGTCTATTAAGCCCTGCTCTTCTTTGCGCGGTGCATTCAGTACAAAGTTACTCACTTCGCTACGCTCACCTGGGTGACCGATACCAAGACGTAAGCGCCAAAACTCTTTCGTGCCAAGATGCGCGATGATGTCTTTCAGACCATTGTGCCCACCATGACCTCCACCTAATTTGAGTTTGGCACTACCTGGAGGCAAATCCAACTCGTCATGCACTACTAGTATTTGCGCAGCGTCAATTTTGTAAAACTTTGCTAGCGCCCCCACTGAGCGACCGCTCACATTCATGAAGGTCTGGGGCTTAAGCAAGTAGATTTCATGTCCATGCAATGCGCTACGCGCGAATAAGCCGTGAAATTTGCTATCTGCTTTGAATTGGATATTGTGTTGATGAGCGAGTGTATTTAGCCACCAGAATCCGGCATTGTGACGTGTGTTCACGTACTCTTTGCCGGGGTTGCCCAAGCCAACGATAAGTTTTATTTCGCTCATAATGACAAAAGCCCACCATGCTTTATTTCTTGCATGATGGGCTTCCTAACAATGACATCTAAGATGAAATTATTTGCTTTCTTCTTCCACTGCGGCAGCAGCTGCGGCAGCTTCTACTGCACCACGTGGCACCTGCACGTTTGCTACTGCATCACCTGCATGGTGATGACCAGCCACTTCTACACCTTTAGGCAGCTTAATATCAGAAACGTGGATAGAGTGACCCAAGTTTAGGTTTGCCAAGTCCACCTCAATAGAGGTAGGCAGCTTGGCTGGCAAGCAAGCCACATCTAGTTCGTTCAACACGTGACCAATAATACCGCCACCTGTTTTTACACCAGGAGCGATGTCAGCATTGATGAAGTGCAGTGGCACTTTCATGTGGATTTTTTTCTTCGGATCTACGCGTTGGAAGTCAATGTGCTGCACTTGCTGACGGAACGGATGCATCTGGAAATCACGCAGTAGTACAGATTCCTTCTTGCCATCTAAATCCAATGTCAGGATCGAGGCATGGAAAGCTTCGCTACGCAGTGCGTAATAGATAGTGTTGTGATCAAGTTCGATCATAGCTGCTTCTCCCGTACCGTAAACGACGGCGGGAACACGATTCGCCTTGCGCAGACGGCGGCTCGCACCCGTACCTTGCACCTTGCGTGATGTTGCTGCAATTTCAACTGTCATTTTACTTCTCCACTTCAAATGAAACCTTCCGCGACCAGAAGATTTCGGGTTGCACGGCGACCATCTGGTCACCGAAAAATTTATTCCATAAACAGCGAACTGACAGACTCTTCCGCATTGATGCGACGCATGGTCTCTGCCATCAACTCAGCTACGCTTAATTGGCGAATACGCTTACAGTTGCGCGCTTCTTCGCTTAGCGGGATTGTGTCTGTGACCACAAGTTCGTCAATGGCCGATCTCTCAAGGCGCTCAATCGCTGGGCCTGACAATACAGGGTGAGTACAGTATGCAATTACGCGCTCAGCGCCTTTTTCTTTCAATGCATTGGCCGCTTCACACAGCGTGTTCGCTGTATCCACCATGTCATCCATGATGATGCAAGTACGTCCTGCGACATCGCCGATAATGTTCATTACTTTTGCGACGTTAGGCTTGGGACGGCGCTTGTCGATAATCGCCAAATCTGACTCAAGACGTTTGGCTAAAGCTCGCGCACGAACCACGCCACCAACATCTGGTGAAACAACGATCAGGTTTGGATAATTTTGCTTCCATACATCGGAAAGCAGTATAGGTGCGGCATAGATGTTATCGACAGGAATCGCAAAGAAGCCTTGAATTTGATCGGAGTGCAAATCCATCGTCAGCACGCGATCAACACCAACACCGACGAGCATGTCAGCGACGACCTTAGCCGTGATTGCGACACGTGCAGAACGCGGACGGCGATCCTGACGTGCATAGCCGAAATACGGAAGCGCTGCGGTGATACGTCCGGCTGAAGCGCGTTTAAGCGCATCTACCATCACCATTACTTCCATCAAACTGTCATTAGTTGGAGCGCAAGTAGATTGCAAGATAAATACATCTCTGCCGCGCACATGTTCGAGTATCTCGACCATCACTTCACCATCCGAAAATCGGCTGACGGTAGCGCGCCCTAAATGTATATCAAGATGCCGCGCCACATCAGCGGCGAGCTTGGGATTGGCATTACCAGTGAATACCATCAAACTGTCGTGAGACACTTGAACCCCTTAAGTTTAACTGGGCGCAAGCGCCCATACGATTTGGCTGGGGTGGTAGGGATCGAACCTACGAATGCCGGAATCAAAATCCGGTGCCTTACCACTTGGCGACACCCCAATAAGACCTTGGGAAAGTAGATTATAACTTGTGCTTACGCACTACATTTTAATCTACTTCATAAATTATTTTGCAAAATCCTGTAAGGGATGTTGCGGTAAACCTTGTGCAACTACACCGCGCATATTTTCTGGCAGTTGCTTCAATACTGCTTTTGCTGCTTCTTCCGATGCAAACTCGGCAAATACACATGCACCCGATCCAGTCATCATTGCTGGAGCAAACTGTGCCAGCCAAGCTAGATGCTGCTCAATTTCCGGGTACAGCGCACAGGCTGTCGGCTGTAAATCATTAGCAAACTGCGCCGTGTGAAAGTCGCCTCCAATCGGAAGGGCGCGAATTGTGAAGGAAATCGTATTTCGTGTCAATTGAGGATTTGTAAATATTCTTGCTGTAGGCACATGCACGGGCGGAATTAACACTACATACCATGCTTCAGGCAAAGAAAAAGCTTGGAGGCGCTCCCCGATTCCTTCGGCAAAAGCGTTCTCTCCAAAAATAAATACCGGTACGTCAGCCCCTAGCGTTAAGCCAATTTGCATAAGGCGCTCACGCGACAAGTTTAAATCCCACAAATGATTTAATGCCAGCAAGGTCGTTGCTGCGTCCGAACTACCACCGCCCAACCCACCCCCCATGGGGATGCGCTTATCCAGCTCAATGTCCACGCCCAGCTTGCAGGCAGCTTCTTTTTGTAAGAGACAGGCAGCGCGCACGCACAGATCCTGCTCGGAAGAGACACCGTCAATTACATTGACACGATGAATCTCACCATCCTCGCGCACGGTAAATCGTAGCGTATCGCTCAGGTCGATGAAGCGAAATAATGTTTGTAACAAATGATAGCCATCCGCCCTACGTCCGGTGACATGCAGGAACAAATTTAATTTGGCGGGGGCTGGACAGGTGAGTGTTTTCATACAAAAAATAATTAGCTATGGATTAAATGCTGAAACGGATGAATTTTGAAACCTACTGTTTTTCCCATGCGTCGATCAACATCATGATTCTCAGACGCTCTCGCCGCAAAACAAATCTCAACGGCAAGCTGTCGGCAGATTCGTTAGCATAGCGTGAATAACTAATATCCCAGCCATCTTGATGCATTTCTTTAATCTGCCCATTAGGGTTGCGCTTAATATCGACGGCATTACCCGGTGCCGCGACGGCAGTTGCCCAATATCGCAAACCGGATAAAGGTAACTCCCAGCCCAAAACTTGTTGAGTCAGCATTTCCATACTTTGTGCCACATAACGCTTTCCCGATTCCTCTAGGCTCACTCCTTGTGCATCGCGATGTATGCGTGCCACTGTCTGCCCTAGTGGGGCGAGCAACAGGATTTCATCCTCGTTCGGATGGTGCTCCCAGCGCAAGCCGGATGACGTACGTTCGCCGTCGTGCTTGATCGCAACGCGTCCGTTAATCACAAACGGCGCGTCCTGCTGACTCGATCTCTGCTCCTCTTTGACCACTGTTGAACAGCCTGACAAGCTCACAAACGCAAGCAGGAATAAAATTTTCGCCATTCTCATTTAGTGAATATATTTCTTAATTAGAGCACGCAGAACCTCATCATCAGGATGAGCTTTCAAGGCATTTTGCAAAATTTGCTTAGCCTCATCTTTGCGTCCCTGTACCCATAATGCCTCGCCTAAGTGGGCCGCAATTTCGGGATCAGGATTGCTGCCATATGCGCGGCGCAAAAAGTTTACACTTTTATCCAACTTGCCTAGGCGATAGTAGCCCCAGCCCATGCTGTCAGTGATGGCAACATCTTCTGGCTCAAGCGCATAGGCTTTTTCCACCAGCTGCATGCCCTCTTTTAGGCGCACGTTATGATCTAGGAAGCTATATCCTAATGCATTGTATGCATGCGCATGATCGGGATCTATTCGTAATAGCTTGCGCAAGGTTTTCTCAAATGCTTTGGGCTTGCCAAGCTTGTCTTCCACCATTGCGGCCTCGAACAATAGCTTAGGACTGTCAGGAAATTTCTGCAAAGTGTCCAACAGCACTTTATAGGACGCTTCGTACTGTTTAGCGTCACGCAACATTTGCGCTTCAATCAGCTTGACCGTAACCCGCTGCTGGTCGCTTTCTAAGGGGGCTCTTTCCAATGCATCGCGTGCCTTGCTAAGCTCACCCGCCTTGTTAAGCAAATAAGCTTCGCGCAGACGCGCCGCATAGACATATCCACCTTTTAGAACCTGACGGTATTGACTGAGCGCAGTTACGTTGTCTTTTTTTGCTTCATTCAACTGCGCGAGGTAATAATGCACTGTGTCCGCATCTTTTTTTCCTTTTTGCAAGGTTTCTTGCAACTCTTTTTCCGCACGATCCAACTCACCCATTTGCAAAGATATCAAGGCGATTGCAAACGCCAACTCGACATTGTCTGGATTCGTTGCCAGTAACTGCTGGAACTGCGCTCTGGATTCTGTGTATTGTTTGTGCTTCAGCAATGCACGGGCATAGTACAAACGCACTTCTTTGCTATCCTGATACGTCTTTAGAAATTCTTGCAGCATTGCCAAGGCCTGTTTTGGCTCTTCTGGCATCAATAGCTGCGCTTTAAACCCTACTGCCGCCCCCCACTCGGGACGTAACTGTACCGCCTGCTGAACTTCATTTAAGGCCAACTTTTTATCCCCTGTGATTGCAGCAATTTGCGCGACAGCCCAATGCGCTTCCGCCAGTTTCGGATAAGGACGTGCTATATCGCTCACCCAATTCAGTGCTGCGGCTTTATCCTGCACACGTGGCAACAAGGTATTAATCATTTTAAACACGGAACCGGCCTGTTTCGGAGCGGACGCTAACAGGCTCTCTATATGCGACGTAGCCTCTTGCAGCTTTCCACTGCTTAACAACAACGATATCAACATTTGTTTAGCCAATGCAGAAGACGGCTCTAACTCTTGCCACAAAGCAAAAGCTTGCAAGGAGACATCCATCTGATGAGATTCAAACGAAAGTTGAGCCGCATGACGCGCGATACGCGGATCGCGTGTTGTTTTTGCTAGATCCAAATAAGCTTGCGCAGCCAATTTCGGTCTGCCGCGTTGCATTGCAACATCACCTAGTAAGAACTCAAAAAGTATTTGGCTGCTCAGCTCAACATTCGGCAAGTCTAACTTTGCCTCTGCATCCTTGGCTGCACTTGCTTGCTTTGACGCATTGACTACTGGCGGGGCCGTATCTGCGGATGCCTTTTTGTCGTCTTGCGGCATCTGTGCGCAAGCGCTTAACAACAATGGCAGCAAGATCATCTTATAGCGAGAGAGGTTCATAATTATTCTGTCGTTCGAGCATGGGTGTTTTGGTACGAAGTCGTATATTAGGTTATATTGCCCCTAAATCACAACCGCCGCTCTCCTGTATGACTGCAACCGTCACTCTGTCAGCTCGTAATCTCAGCCGCCGCTACGCTCAACGCGATGTCGTACAGAACATCTCTCTCGAACTTAAGCACGGCGAAGTTTTAGGCCTGCTTGGGCACAACGGCGCGGGGAAAAGCACTACCTTGCAAATGCTTACAGGTGTACTGTCACCGCATTCCGGCACAGTAGAAGTGTGTGGCTTTGATTTATTGCGCCAGCCCGAGCAAGCTAAAGCCTGCATCGGATATCTGCCTGAAACTCCACCGCTATACCGCGATATGCATGTGGACGATTACCTGATTTTCGTGGCTAAGCTACATCGCATCTCTAAAAACCGTCTAAGCGACTCGCTGGCGGAAACCAAACAGCGCTGCGGTTTAGAAGCAAGCGGCAAAAAAATCATTGGCACTTTGTCAAAAGGCTTTCAACAACGCGTTGGCATTGCGCAAGCAATCATCCATCGGCCGCAAGTGATCGTACTAGATGAGCCTACCGTCGGACTGGACCCCACACAAATTAGAGAGATACGCGTACTTATCCGCGAACTCGGCGATAAACATAGCGTTATCCTTTCCACCCATCTTTTACACGAAGCAGAAAGCATATGTGATCGTATCGAGATTATGCAAAAGGGCCGTTTGATCTATGGTGATAGCAGTGCTCGTATGCAGCAATATGGCTATCAGCCTGGATTTATCGTCACCCTGCTGACCCCCCCCGACTTGTGCGAACTGGAATGCATTGTCGGGGTTGAGCAAGTTGAGGCCTTGTCTGATACCCGCTTCCGCATCATGCATACCCTAGAATGCAACACCAGTGCGGCTTTGCTTGCTCTCTCCGCCGAGCGCGGCTGGCAGGCTCAGCAGCTAACCCCGCTTAAGGGGGACATCGAAGAGGTTTATGCCCGCATCACCGAAGGTGAATCAGCATGATATTTACCATTGCTCATAAAGAATTTCGCAGTTTTTTCTCTGCCCCCAGTACCTGGCTTATTATGGGTATGCTGCAATTCATCTTCGCCTGGTTCTTGCTGGCTCGCCTGGATGCCTTCTTGCAACTACAGACACAGTTTGCACAAATTGCGAATGCGCCAGGCGCGACCGCATCTATTGCATCTCCCTTGTTTGGCACGCTCGCGCTCATGCTGATGATGCTTATTCCGCTGTTCAGCATGCGCCTATTGGCAGAAGAGCGGCGCAATCAAACATTGACTTTACTCATGGCGGCCCCCATCTCTAGCACTCAGATCGTGCTCGGGAAATTCCTCAGTCTGCTGTTGTTTATTACGCTCAGTGTCGCAAGCAGCACCCTTATGTTATCTATCCTAGGACTGGGCACACATCTCGACTACGGCCTACTTGCCACTAATGCCTTAGGGCTTTGGTTGCTGACCGCCTGCTACGCGTCTCTCGGGCTTTATCTTTCAGCGCTTACCAAGCAGCCTATTGTCGCAGCCATGGGCGCCACGGCCTTCTCTTTCGGTTTGTGGCTGATAGATATAGGCAGTTCAGATAGTGCAAACTCCTTGCGCTTTCTAAGCCCTACTTCTCATGCGCAGAATTTGAATGCAGGCTTAATTTTGAGTACGGATTGCGTTTATTTCAGCGTATTTATTGCTGGATTTGTATTACTGACGATACGCCGTGTAAATAACAACCGCATGTACGCATAATGAAATTTATTCGCCTTTCACCCTTGCAGCTAAAAAATATCGCGTTTATTGCGCTATTACTCATCACTGCGACTGCATTGTATCAAATTGCCGCACGCTACCCCTTGCAATGGGATGCAACAAAAACGCAGTTAAACAGCTTAGAGCCCAGCAGTGTTGCGGTATTAAACAAATTACATGGCGAAGTTAAAATTACTGTTTATGTAACCGAGCAGGATGCGAAGCAAGGTGACATGCGTCGCCTTATACGTGATTTCGTGGGTATTTATCAGCGTTACAAAACCGATATTAAGCTCATCTTTGTTGACCCACTAAAAGATCCGGATGCAATGCGTAAAGCATCAATTCAACATAATGGTGAAATGGTGGTGGAATATGCTGGACGCTCTAAGCACCTGACGACGCTGAACGAGCAGATACTTTCTAGCGCCTTGCTTAGCCTTGCTCACGCAAAACAAGAGCTGCTGATGTATCTAGATGGTCACGGCGAACGTAAACTAGATGGTCAGGCCAACCATGATCTTGGCGTGTTCGGCAATAAACTACACTCGAATGGCTACCGTATTAGCAGCCTTAACCTTACGCTGGCGCAAGATGTGCCTAGCAATGCCAGTCTGTTAGTGCTCACCCATCCGCAAACACGATTAATGCAGGGTGAAGTCGATAAGATTTTGCGTTACATAGACAGTGGCGGCAATCTACTCTGGCTTATAGATGCTGAACCCTTGCGCGGCTTGGAGCCCGTCGTTGAAAAACTCGGGCTAGTACTCACGCCCGGCATTGTCATAGACCCAGCGGCGCAAAAAATGAATACCCCTGCAAGCTGGACATTAAGTGCCGATTATCCGCCACACCCTGTCACATCAGACTTCAACCTCATTACCGTGTTCCCCTATGCCCGCGCGCTGGATCGGGAAGAAGCTGACAATACGTGGCAATGGCAGACGCTAGTCGAAGCTGCGCCACGCGGCTGGGTGAGCAGTGATCCACTCAATCCCGCCCGCAAGCCGCACTTTAACAAAAATCGCGACTTTCCCGGCCCCTTTGATATTGCCACCGCATTACAACGCACCGTTAATGACAAGGAGCAACGCATCATTATCGTGGGTGGCGCATCTTTTCTGGCGAATGCTTATTCAGGCAACGCTGGCAATATTGATCTTGGCATCAACATGGTGAACTGGCTCACAAACGAAGAGGCACTGATTACCATGCAACCCCGTACGAGCCAAGACAGCAGCATTGTTTTTAGTTCGCGCGCGCTTACTTTTATCAGCGTGGGCTTGGTGATTGCATTGCCGCTGCTGTTGTTTTTAACAGCAGGGCTGCTGTGGTGGCGTAGGAGTAGTTAGAAATGTCCTTGCAGTATCTACTTACACTCAGAGGCTGAGTGCATCTTCAATCACGCATATTCAAATGCGCTGACTGAAATATATTTTCAATAACGCCTAAAGCTTTCTCCAATAACTCCGATAACAAAAGTAACAGCGGTTGAATTGCCTCGCAAATTAAGCCAACCGAAGTAAACGGCAGATAAGCCGGATGTACAAATCGAGTCAAAAGGAGAATTAAAATGCCCTCATATATCAATACCAACCTAGCTTCCCTGAACGCTCAGCATAACTTGAACACGTCTCAGAGTTCGCTGCATACTTCTTTGCAACGCCTGTCTTCAGGTATGCGTGTAAATAGCGCTAAAGACGACGCAGCGGGTATGGCCATTGCTTCGCGTATGGAAAGCCAGATTCGTGGCTTGAACCAAGCTGTGCGTAACGCCAGTGATGGCATCTCTCTTGCGCAAACTGCCGAAGGTGCTTTGGGTGCGATTCAAAACA